>Ga0172375_10002895_pt1 | contig 26467 bp, 24 predicted proteins | sample LakKiv1m_FD_114537 | JGI IMG/M metagenome (GOLD analysis project Ga0172375, IMG submission 114537) | Freshwater microbial communities from Kabuno Bay, South-Kivu, Congo - kab_092012_11.1m | ecosystem: Environmental > Aquatic > Freshwater > Lake | place: Democratic Republic of the Congo...
CCCCCCATACCACGCGTGGTTTGGCCTTGATGACACGTTCGGGTATCCCGCGCAGGTAGACTTTCTTGAGAGCTTCGTGCTGCAACTTCGGGATTTCCCGTTTCCATGCCATAGCATTCACGGGTGCCTTAAAGAAGGGGATCATGGAGTCCAGGAATGCCTCCAGCGGACGGTTCGGATTTTCGCCAAGGGCCTTCTCTTTCAGCAGAACATCAATGCTCATGTTTCTCCTTCGTACAGGTGTTTGCGAAATGTGGGGGCATCAGGCGTGCAGCGAGTCCCAGGCCTTTCTGACCGCACGGACCATGGCCTCAAGCATTCCTGCAGGAACAGAAGAGGTAAGCACCCCACTAGTGGATCCCGTGCCATCGGCCCCGGCAAGAATCACTGCGGCAGCGTCTTCCGGAGTTCGGATTCCAGCGCTGTTGAAGACAAGAATCTGCGGATTGACGCTGCGAACCTTCTTGAGCGTGTGTGCGATGAAATCCTTCTTCTCGCTGGCAACGGATTTTGTTCCCCCGATCAGGTCGGAGGGTTCCGCCAGGATGATGTCGGGACCGAGATTTGCCTGCGCTGCCGCTTCTTCGGGCGAATCGGCGCAGACAATCGTCAGCAGGCCGACCTCCTTCGCCCGCTGGATGGCTCGTGCCATGTGATTCATGGTCACGGGTCTTTCTGCGTGGTTCAGGAGCACCGCGTGGGCCCCGGCTTCCTTGACAGCCTCCGCAAGCACGCAGCCGCTTCCCCGGCCGGGAAGTACGGGATCAAGGTGAGGGCAGCATACAAGAACGTGCTGTGTTGCCTCCGCCACTGCGCGGATGTCTACGATCTGGGGAGTGTATATCAGCGTCACACCCGTATCGCGGGATATCCTGTCGGCAACCTTTGCCAGTTCGACGGCTTTTCGGCCGTGGAGATATCCCTTCAGGCCGAGCTCAAAAAGAGGTCCTCTCAGGGCGCCGGTGTGCGACATATCATTCCCCCAGGATCTGGAAGTGAACTGTCCGCGGCCTTGCCCTGACGGTGTCGAAGTCTATGAAGTACACAACGCCAAACTGCCCCAGTTCGAGCTTTCCATCGACTATGGGTATGCTTTCAGAACGGCCTATGAGGCAGGAACGCAGGTGGCCGTCGGTGTTGAGGCTCCACACTGGTTCCTCGTTGAGGTTCTTTGAAGCGTGTGCAATGTGCTCGGGACCGGGGTGGAGGTATTGGCCCTCATGCCGGCACCCGGGTATGAGCTTCTCGAATATGTTCAACAGGTCCTGGAAGATGAATTTCGTCCCGTGGTAGGTCTTGTCATGCGATTCCTCCTGGATCATCACGCTGCATGTTGTGTGCGGGGAATACACTACGGCAATACCGTTGCGAACGTGTGAATCGGTCACTGCCTGCTTTACGGCGGCGGTTACGTCGTGACACGTGACGTTAAGGTCGCTCTGGACTTTGAGTGTTTTGTGAAAGACGGCCATGTTCAGTGTCTCCCTTCAGCATGCTCTGTTGGTGTTCATTTCACATATCCAGCCGTTGCAGGCAAGTGAAAAGCCGACCCGGGGGACTGCGCGGCGGCTACATGGAACAGACGGACCTGACCGTGCACTGTAGCCACGCCGCTCTGTCGGCGTGTCTGGGTGGGTCGAATGGCCACCTCTACCGACGGACACGCCTTCGCTTGGCGTTGCGGCGTGCACGTGCCCATGCGCCCAGCGATGTCAGGAGCTCGTCCGTGGTTACGTCGTAGCCGAGAAATCCAAGCCCCTTTGCGCCACCGTCAAGGGCAGCCTGCGCCAGGACGGGGACCTCCTCCGGCCTTGTGGCGCCGTACAGCCTGAGGTGAGTCAGAACCTTTGTCTTTCCCTCTGCCGCGTCGACGGCACGGGCAGTCTCGAACCGCACCACGTCCGGGTCCCAGTGTACCACGCAGTGAATCTCATCCAGGACGTCCCTGTAGAGCTTGTAGCTCTGTATGGTCAACCAGGCGCGCGGCGAGGTCATGTCGTGACCGATATGCATCGGCGGGACAAACGCGGCCTGGAAAACGATCTTCGGCCGTGCTTTGCGCGCCACCTTTCCGATTTCGCGGGTGAACTCAACTGCGGTCTTGAACCTGAACTCGAGCATGCGCCGGATAAGTGGTTCCTCCAGCATCAGCAGTGGAATCTCGGTGTCGCCGAGCAACTGGTTACCGAGCGCAGCCACCACGTGGGGTGGTATGCGGACGGAACGGTCGGCAATCTCCCTTGCGCGGGCCTGGACTTCCCCCAGGTCCAATCCGTGTTTCCGTGCCTCGGCACGGCAATGACGGCAGAAGCAGAAACTGCCAACCGTGCGCAGTGGCGGGTCAAACATGCCGGAGAAGGCGTGTTGTTCAAGCATGGTCTGGGGGATCTTGTCCAGCATCAGCGCGTCCACTTCGTAGCGGCTGACGATATCGCGCACCATGGCCAGGCGGTATGCGCGTACCTCGGGGTTGTTGTAGCACATGAAGAGGCGGTCCGGTGACCCGTAGAGATTCGTCACTGCAAGATCCGGTCGTGCCTGCACGAGGCGTTCTCCGGCGCACATTGGCACAAGGGTGCTGAACGCAATACCCTCTGTGCGGCAGGCGCGTGACAAATCCGCAACGCAATCGGTATTGCCGGCGTCAAGGCTGCGTTCCGGTTTCACGGACGAATCGCGGTACGCGGCGGGGTCCGGCCGGTAGAACACACGATCGGCTTCCAGGCTGTAAATGGCCTTGTCGAGATACCTGCGCTGGATAAGGCGGTAGCCGTGGTAAAGGCTCGTGAAGAAGATGAGACCGTTGGCGCCAGCACGCCTGATGCCTGCCGCCACCTGTTTCGCGGTCTCGCCGTGTGTTGTCGGTCCAAAGACGGTCAGCCAGATGTCCATGGTTCTTCCTCCACATTTTTCGCGGCACCTTACAGATTCCATGCTGTGGAAACACGACTATTCTACATGCCGACACGCGCGATCGGCAGGCCATGTGCTTGCCCAAACCCCGGTTGCCGAAGCCGTGGGGTGAAATGTGGAGTCATAACATACTGCGCGCCAGTGTGTTGGAAAAAGTCCACACGGCCAGACTTTTTTTTGAAAGAACAACAGTTACGACGACGTGCGGTGGCGGATCGTCGCCTTGAAGGGTTACAGCTTCGCAGCGCTGGAAGGTAGCCACAGCGCAGACGCAGCGGACCGAAAGGGGTCAGTCCCACAAATAGCAAATAAGGCCGGTGCCGTACTGCGTCAGCGCGATCTGGCGGGCGAGTTGCAGGGAATTACGGGTCATGTTCTCGTGTGATTGCTGATGATCTTCTCGCGTAGTCCGGAACCACACTGGGGGGAATCGGAAATGGCGGTTTTTCGGTCAGTGGCACTATTCACAGGCGTTCACCCCTGATTCACCCCGTATTCATGGGGTATTCATGTCGCCAAATTCGGCGTAAGCTGCCACTGGTCAAAGGTTTGACCCTGGGGTGTTCATATTCTTGGGGAAAGGTAGTATATAGGAAAACCGTGTTTGGTAACTGTAGTGCGTGAAAGTGTAGTTCCGAGGGAATGGGCTGAACAAAGTAGATGAAAATTGAGCGTTGTTCGGCTATAGTAGCATCATGAATCAACGCATTGTCATAGACCCGAAAGTCTGTCACGGAAAGCCCTGTGTCAGAGGCACGCGGATCATGGTCAGCAACATACTCAGCCTGCTGGCGGGAGGATATGATGTTGACCGAATCCTGCGGAACTACCCCGAGCTGACGCAGGAAGATATACTGGCGACTCTGGAGTACGCGGGGGAAGTGGTGCGGGACGAAGAGATCCTTCTCCCTGCATGAAAAGCCGATGCGTATCTTCTGCGATCAGAATATCCTGACCGAGACGGTAGCCTTCCTCCGGTCCCTGGGGCATGATGTCACCAGCACGAGAGAGTGTGGGCTTTCGTGCGCGGGTGATGCAGAAGTATTGGATGAGGCCGTACGACAAGACAGGGTTCTCCTCACGTACAATGCTGATTTCAGCGACATCCGGAGCTTTCCGGTCGGGACCCACTCGGGCATCATGCGGTTGCGGGTGCTGGAACAGACGGCGGAGTGTCTCCACCCGATCCTCGAGCGTGCTTTGCAGCAGTTGGAGAAGAGAGACGTCTCGGGGAAACTGGTGACTCTGAGTCGGTCAAGCGTACGCATACGAGCCGAGTAACTGCGTGTCCGGCGTGAGGTGGCTTATGATACACGAACATGAGAGAGTGGTTCTGAAGCGAGACATTCCGGAAGAAGGTCTCCGGGCCGGGGATGTCGGTGTAGTGGTCCATATCCACCGGAACGGGATGGCGTTTGAGGTCGAGTTTCTCACGTTGAGTGGCGATACGGCAGCAGTAGTGACAGTAAAGAAACAACTGGTTCGGGCCGTTCGCGAAAAGGAAATCACCCACGCCCGCGAGTATGCAGTGGCCTGAGGAGCGCCTCCCTGGGTAACTGAGGGGTGGTCCTGTATAAAGTGTGACCTCATGACTCCCGGCAGCACAAATTCCGCTTACAGCCCGAAACCTCACTACTGGGTTTTGGGAAATGAAGATCCGGGCCGGGATCCTTCTGGTCCAAATTCACTGGACGGTCCGTGACAGTGAAACTATTATCCCCAGTCGATAGTTTGGCTGGTCGCGTATTCATGTTCATAACAGGAGGAGGGCGCATATGAGGCGGTTGTTGTGCATAGTTGGTCTGGTGGTGGCGCTGTCGGGGACGGCGATGGCTGCAATCGAGGCAGGGATGAAGGAAATAGCTGTGCAGTTCTCGTTCCAGGAAATGAAGGCTGACGAAGATAATGCCCTCGGCACGTACAGCGCCATCGGGCAACTCACGCTGAACTACTTCATGGCCTCCCACTGGTCCTTCGGTCTGCAGACCATGCTGAACGTGAATGCCAGCGAAACAACCAAGCCCGACGGGACAAAAGGCGATATGGACCCGAGCGGCACGGCCTTCCTCATGGCGCGCACGGACTTGTACCTGGGCGGCGCAGAGTGGTCGACCATCCCCTACATCGGCGGACATGGCGGCTATTCGATGTACGCCTTCAAGAGCGGTGATACCGACACGGAGTGGAGCAGCGAGATGGCCTATGGCGGGCAGGGCGGTTTGAAGATATTCGCGTCGGAGAGGATATCGTGGAATATTGAGGGGGATCTGACGATCTTCGAGGCGGGCGAGAGCAGCATGGATGACGACATGAAAGCGCTCGGTATCGAGCCGGAGAAAACGAAGCTGAGAATTACCAGCCTGTTGCTGGGCTTCTCGTACTACTTCTGAGATAACTGACGAACCAGCGCGGGAGGCAGATGGAAATCTGCCTCCCGTTGCATTTAAGACACCTGTGCCGGATGAGGTCTCTCCAGGGCGGGACAATTCAGTTGGAGACGGGAGAAACCGCCGACCAACGTCGATGGACGCCGATTGTGGAACAGAGGTGGAATCCCTTTCCCGACTCACCGCTTGGTGAGTCGGGAAGAAGAATTCGGCCGCTCCCAACATCTGCGTGCCGCCGCGTTTATCTGCGGTTACATTCCTTTCTGAATTGCATCGTTCCGGCCAGGGAAGGGCGGTGACATGGAGGGCCGGACAAGACCTCCGTCACCAAGGTGCTACGGTGGAAATGCCTTTTACGTGCCACGGGCATCTGGTACCGTGAAAACAATGGATATGGGGCGGTGATGGGGGAGCAATCAATGAAACTTGGCAGCATCTTCGTTGCTGGTCTTTCCGGGCTTCTGTTCGTCATGAACGCGGTCGGCGAAGAACGGGTTGTCTACCGCTCGGCGGTGATGCGCAATGGTCCCGGTGCCTACTACGAGGCAGTTATCAGCGTTCCTGAGAACAGTAAAGTTGATACCGGTGAAGTGAAGCCAGCCTGGGTGCATTCGGTATGGAACGCCGACAAGGGTTGGTTGCCTGAGAAATCGTTCCAGAAACCCAAATCCGGCCTCGACTATGGCGGCCTGCTCGAAGGCGAAAAGGGCGTTGTTGTCTCGTCCGTGGATATTGCCGCCGCCACCAAGGGTATGATAACCACCAAGTTCCAGGACAAGTACAAGGTCGATTTCTCCGCTGCAGACCAGTTGGATTCCATCAAAGTGAATATCGAGACAGTCCGGACCATCCTGTCCGACCTGCAGAAGAGTTCACAGGAAATCCAGTACTCGCGCCTGCCAAGACAGTCGTTCAAGAATAACGTCATCCTCAGACCCGATGCAGAAACGCTCCTGGGACGGGCGCTTGTCGCGCACGTGGCTACAAACGGACTGGATATGTCACCTGTGGCCGGGTACGTGAATGCAGTTGCCGCCGCAGTGGGCGCCAGGACAGAGCGATACGACCTGGCCTACCGCGTAGGCCTGCTGCGCGAGACGGGAGTCAACGGCTTTGGTTTGCCGGGTGGTTATGTGCTTGTTTCGGACGGGCTTCTTGCCGAGGTACACGATGAGGCTGAGCTTGCCTGCGTGCTCGGTCATGAAATGGCGCATGCCAGCCTCTTCCACGGGCTGAGGGAGTTCACCAAGCGAGGCAAACAGCGGCGTGCCGACTCGGTTTTTGACGAGCTTGATTCAATATCCGGTGGTAGCAGTGACGAAGAGATCGAAGCCGACCTGGATCGCCTGGCAAAGACCTCCTACCTGAAGGTCATCGGTGGCCGGGCGCGTGAAGACGAGATGGAGGCGGATCTTTTCGGAGTGGCGTTCGCTGCTTCAGCCGGCTATGACCCGAAAGCCATGCTGGACGTGTTGCATCGGATCTCGGGAGAAGGTGCCGATGCATTCCGGCACCATCCATCCGTCCAGGACAGGATTGCAGCCCTGGAGGCCGCCATTGCCAAATACGACATGACTGGCCCGGGGAAGCAGCGTTTTGCGGATCGCTTCAAGGCTCAAATGGCGGCAGCAACGCCGCCCAAATAGGCAGGCGGGTGCGGCCCGGACACGGACATTCCACCAGTGATCATTTGCCAGTCACCAGTATTTCATGGGCGGGAGACGATCTCCGGGAGCATCGGCAGTCGTGCGACTGTTCTATTGCGCGTCTGCATGCATGTTGCCATTGCCTGCGTCCTGTTGCCGGCCTGTGGATGTGCCGTTCTCTCGCCGGCAAGAGCGCCGACGATGGAATGGTCATGCCCTGCATGGTTTTCCGCCCCGCGCGGGCCGGAGCAACTTGAAGCGCCTGTCAGCTTTGACACAGGCCTTCCAAGGCATCTCAGGTCCTACCAGTCCAGGCACAGGCTGCCCGGTTGGCTGGTGTACGGCGTCGTCCGCTGCCTGGGATCGGACGAGTTCCTTGCGCAGGGCGTTTGCCGGACGTTCCGGATACATGACGAAGCAGGCGAGAACCAGGTCGTGGTCGACAACACATGGTACGATGTGTCGCCGCCCAGGGTCGAAGAGGCCCTTGCCGGGATCGCAGCCGACAGTGCCGAGGGGGCTACGGAACGGGACAGGCAGAATGTGATTGGCCGGTACGTGAAACGGCGGTACGGGAGTTATGTTCTGTTTTCAATGAATCCGGGTGACATTGTCCAATACACGGGCAATCTTCTACAGCAGTCGGGGGAATCCGAGGACCGCATGGAGAAGTTTGTGCGGGGCCAGACAGACAGGATCCCGCAGCCGGGATGGAAAGAAACTCCCCGGGAATACCAGGTGACAGGTGCCGGTGTTTTCCGCTATGGAGATCCGGTTGGCTCGTTCCGCAAGACGGAGGAGGATGCCATCCTGGAGCTTGCCAAGTGCCTTGTGTTGAAACTGAGCCATATGGAGAAGACGTACACCTCTGAACGCAGGGAAAGCGGCATCGACGAAGTGATGGAAGAGACAAGCCGTGAAGAGGTCCACCTCCGGATGCGGGGCCTGCGTGTGCTCCGTCGTGCGGTCGATCTTGAACAGGGAACGTGCCTGGTTACCGTGAGCGTGCCGCGCAGCGGTGTAGCCAGGAATTGAACGGGGTTGGTTGAATGGAAAAACACAAGCATCAGCGTTTTCATATTCGTTCTGTCGAGGAGTTGCGGCGGTCCATCGACGACATGTCGTTGCACATCCCGGTCGCGGAGGATCTGTCCGTCCTTGCCGACAGGGTCACGTTGGGGGGACGGGTGGTACCCAACAGGTTTGCCGTTCAGCCGATGGAGGGGTTTGATTCCACGGCCGATGGTGCGCCGGGCCCGTTGTCCTTCCGGCGCTACGCCCGGTATGCCGAGGGAGGCTTCGGCCTTATATGGATGGAAGCCACTGCCGTGCTACGGGAGGCACGCTCCAACCCCGGTCAGTTGTACCTGCACAAGGGCAATGCCGGTGAGTTCCACCGCCTGGTTGAGGCAACCAGGGCTGCCGCGAGGAAAACACATGGCCGCGACCTTGTCATCGTTCTGCAGTTGACGCACTCCGGTCGGTACAGCAAACCGGATGGCATCCCGCGACCCATAATAGCGCACAGGAGCCCCATCCTGGATCCGAAGCATGATCTGCCGTCCGATTACCCGGTTGTGACGGACGAGTATCTTGACCGTCTCCAGGATACGTATGTTGCGGCCGCGCAGATGGCCGCAGAGGCAGGATTTGACGGCATTGATATCAAGAGCTGCCACCGTTACCTGGTTTCTGAACTGCATGCTTCGTTCACGCGGGACGGACGGTACGGAGGCTCGTTCGAGAACCGAACCCGTCTCCTGCGCGAGACACTCATGCGGGTAAAGGCGGAGGTGCCGGGTATCTTCCTTGCGACGCGCCTTAACGCCTATGATGCAATAAGCTATCCATACGGGTTCGGGGTTGATGAAGATGACTACCGGCTGCCCGACCTCACGGAACCAATCCAGCTTGTCGACCACCTGAAGGAGATCGGTATTGCCGTCCTGAATATTTCCATAGGGAATCCGTACTTCAACCCGCACTACGGCCGGCCGTTTGATTTTCCCATCCATGGTATTCCGCCTCCGGATGATCATCCGCTGGAAGGGATTGACCGGTTCCTGAGCATCACGCGAGCCGTGCAGGAGACGTACAGGGATTTGCCGGTTGTCGGTTCCGGCTACAGCTGGTTGCGGCATTTCATGCCCCAGGTTGCGTCCGGCGTTATCCGCGGCGGCGGGGCGACGCTGTTCGGTATCGGGCGCGGTGCCTTTGCATATCCCGATTGTGTGCGGGATATCCTTGATAGGGGCGCCATGGATCCGTCCAGGTGTTGTGTCGCGTGTTCGGGATGCACGCAGATCATGCGCGACGGCGGCATGACCGGTTGTGTTGTGAGGGACAGCGAGATCTACGCCCCGCAATACCGAATGGGCCGCCGTTTCTCTGTTGACCGTCTCCGCGAGGAGGCGCGGCGGTGCCGCGAATGTGAAAATGCCACCTGTGTCCAGGGCTGTCCGGCGCACGTTCGCGTGCCGGCGTTCATCAAGGCTTTTGCGGAGGGGGATATTGCCAGAGCATACGACATTCTCCGGGAAAGCAACGTATTGCCCGAGATGTGCGCGCATGTCTGTCCTGCCGAAGCACAGTGCGAGGGCCACTGCCTCGAGAAACTGTTCTGTGGTCTTCCTGTTTCAATCAGGGATATCCAGATGGTGACCTGCCGTCTTGCAAGGCGGGCGGGACTGGTCGGTGTGCGGATGCCGGGAAAGCCTACAGGTCGGAAGATAGCCGTTGTCGGCGGCGGGCCGGGCGGCATTGCCTGTGCAATAAGGCTTCTCGAACGTGGCCATATGGTGACCGTGTACGAGAAGGGAAAGAGGCTCGGTGGAACGCCGGACAGCATCATACCGGCTGAACGGTATCGCGACGCCGAAACGGAAACTGACGCGATCCTGAGACCGGCGATGGAAGCGGGGTGCCTGGGCGTGGAGTACGGTGTTGCCCTTGGTGAACAGGTCTCGTTGGAGGCGTTGCGGAAGCAGTTCGATGCGGTCGTGCTGACGCCGGGGCTGGGGAAGGGCGCACGCCTTGGGTCGGCCCCGGAGGGTGTCCTGGATGCCATGGCCTTCCTGCGTCAGGTCAAATCCGGCACAATCAGGAGCATGCCGCCAGCCGTCGCTGTCCTGGGAGGGGGTAACACTGCCATGGATGCGGCTGTTGCAGCGCGGCATGCGGGGGCGCGAGATGTCTACCTGCTGTACCGTCGTTCGTTTGCCGAGATGCCTGCCTGGCCGGCGGAAAGGGACCATTTCCTCCAGAGCGGGGGACACTGTCTTATTCTTAGCCAGCCCACGGGTTACGAGATCGACGAGAATGGAAAGCTCGCGGGTGTACGGATTGTTCGGACTACGCTGGGTGAACCCGACAGTTCGGGGCGCCGGCGCCCCGAGCCGGTGGCGGGCAGCGAGACCGTGCTGAAGGTCGGCATGGCGATAGAAGCACTGGGCCAGGAATTGACCGATTCGCTGAAGGCGGCACTGTCGGATTTGGCCCTGACCGATGACGGGCTCATCCGCACCGAGAACGGTTCTTTCCGCACATCTGTGCCGCGCGTGTACGCTGCCGGTGATGTCGTCAGTGGCGGTACGACGGCTGTACAGTCGATTGCAGAGGGCCTGCGTGCTGCGGAGCAGGTTGACGCCGATATGATGGCGTGAACAACACGAGGGGAATCGCATGGTCAAGGGCTTGTATATCCTGAACGAAGAACCGTACCGCATGATCTATGGTCCGGATCAGCAGGCAGCCATTCGCAGCATGGTTGACATATATGCCCCGCCGCAGACAGTGTCCTCGTTGAAGCAGAACCCGTCTGTACTGCGGGACGCCGAAGTTGTCTTTTCGGGGTGGGGCTGCCCCGGCATGGATGCGGCGTTTCTTGCGGCAGCCCCGAAGCTCCAGGCTCTGTTCTACGGAGCCGGATCCGTTCGTGGTATTGTCACAGACGCCCTGTGGGACAGGCGTATCGTTGTCACGAGTTCCTACGCTGCCAACGCGGTTCCCGTCGCCGAATTCTGCCTAGCCACGATACTGTTCTCGTTGAAGCTCGGGTGGCGGCACATGGGACGCATCAGGTCGGAGAAGCGCTGGATTGAGCGGATGCCGATGCCGGGCGCTTACGGGAGCACGGTGGGGCTCGTGTCGCTCGGCATGATCGGCCGGCGGACACTGGAGTTGCTTCGTCCGTTCGACGTGAAGATTGCTGTCTACAGCACGAGTCTCACGGAGGAACGTGCACGAACGCTTGACGTGCGCAGGTGTGAGCTCGATGAACTGTTCAGCGTGTCGGATGTCGTATCCCTGCACACCCCGAACATCCCCGAAACACAGGGAATGATCCGTGGACAGCATTTCAGGCGCATGCACAAGGATGCCACTTTCGTCAATACGGCGCGTGGGGCGGTCGTGAACGAGCCCGAAATGATCGAAGTGCTGAAGGAACGGCAGGATCTGACGGCCGTTCTCGATGTGACGAATCCCGAGCCGCCGGTCGCCGGATCGCCGCTTTACGAACTGTCAAACGTTGTCCTGACGCCGCACATAGCGGGCTCGATGTTCAATGAATGCCGGCGCATGGGACAGTATGCCGTTGATGAATGCCGGCGGTACCTGGACGGTAAACCACTGCAGTGGCAGATCACGCGCGAATTGGCGCAGCGCCTCGCGTAGAACCCGGAGCAGACCAATGAAGACTGGATTGGTGTCCATCACATTTCGCAAGAAGAAACAGGAAGAGATCGTCGCACTCGTGTCGAAAGGCGGGCTGCAGGGGATCGAGTGGGGCGGCGATGTTCACGTTCCTCATGGTGATATGGCGGCGGCAGGGAATGCCCGGAAAGTGACAGCAGGGAAGGGACTGGAGGTCGCGGCCTACGGTTCATACTACAGGGCAGCGCACAGTGAACCGGTGGATAAGCTGCCGTTCGCAAAGGTCCTGGATACCGCCCTTGAACTCGGAGCCCCGACCGTACGCGTGTGGGCAGGGCCGAAAGGCTCTGCCGCTGCAACGCCGTCCGACCGTGAGGCGGTTGCGGAAGATCTTCGCCGCATCGGGTCCATGGCGGCAGCTGAAGGCTTGACGGTTTCGCTTGAATACCACGGCGGTACGTTGACAGACACGAATGAGTCGGCGCAGGCTCTTGTCAGGGACACGAATCACCACAATATCCGTCTGTACTGGCAGCCGTCGAACGGGCGTGATTTCGCCTATTGCATGGACGGTCTCAGGGCCGTCATCAAACACGTGTCCAATGTCCACGTGTTCTACTGGCTTTTCGAAGCGCAGAAGATGGATCAGCGCCCGCTCGCGGAGGGGACAGACCAGTGGCTCAAGTACCTGTCGGAACTGAAGCAGGGCGGGGGTCGGCGATACGCGATGTTGGAGTTTGTCCGCGGCGAGACAGATGAGCAGTTCCTGGCTGACGCCGCCACGCTGAGGAAATGGGTGGAACAAACTGGCTGAGAGGGGTGTTTACTATGAAGAAGCAGTTCATTGCGAAAGACTTCCTTCTCGACAGCCGGGCTGCGCGGGAACTGTACCACCGGTTTGCCGAGAAACTGCCCATCATTGACTATCACTGTCACCTGCCACCGGAGGAGATAGCGAGGGATATCCGGTTCCAGAACATGACGGGGGCCTGGCTCCATGGTGACCACTATAAATGGCGTGCCATGCGGGCCAATGGCGTGTCTGAGAAATACTGTACCGGTGATGCGCCGGATCGCGAGAAATTCCAGAAATGGGCTGAAACCATGCCCTGTCTGCTGCGAAGCCCGCTCTACACCTGGGCCCATCTGGAACTGGCGCGCTATTTTGGGATTTCCGACAAACTGCTTTCACAAGAAACAGCGGAAGCAATATGGAAGCGGTGCAACGCAAGACTTGCTGAACCGGGGTTCTCGTGCCGCGGCCTCATGAAACGGTCCAATGTTGCACTGGTATGTACTACCGATGACCCGGTTGATACCCTTGAGCATCACCAGGCCATAGCGAAGGACAAGTCCTTCAAGATCCGGATCCTGCCAACATGGAGACCCGACCAGGGCATGGCTGTCGAACAGCCCACGGCATTCAGGGCATGGATTGAGCGCCTGGAGAAGGCGAGCGGGCTGACGATTGGCGGTATGGATGAGTATCGGAAAGCGCTGGAGAAACGGCATGCGTTCTTCCACAGGATGGGGTGCCGTCTGTCCGACCACGGGCTTGAGACAGCCTATGCCGAACCGTACACGGAGCGCGAGGTCAATGCCATCTTCAGAAAGGCGCGAAACGGGAGCACGGTGTCGGAACGCGAGGTGCTCCAGTTCAAGTCAGCCATGCTGTACGAGTTCGCGGTGATGGACCATTCGCGCGGCTGGGTGCAGCAGTTTCATTTCGGCGCACTCAGGAATGTGAACAGCAGGATGTTCGGCCTGCTTGGCCCTAACAAGGGATATGACACCATCGGTGATGCTCAAATCGCGGGACCGCTGGCGCGGTTCCTCGACAGGCTTGCGTCCGAGCGGAAGCTCGCGCGTACGATTCTCTACAATCTGAACCCGAAGGATAACGCCGTGCTCGTTGCGATGACGGGTAACTTCCAGGACGGGTCTGTGCCCGGCAAACTGCAACACGGAAGCGCATGGTGGTTTCTTGATCAGGAGGACGGTATCAGACGCCAGCTTGAGGATCTGTCGCAGCTTGGTCTGCTCGGGCGGTTCGTCGGCATGCTCACCGACAGCCGTTCGTTCCTCTCGTATCCACGGCACGATTACTTCCGTCGCATCTTGTGCAGCGTTCTCGGGGGCGACATGGAACGTGGCAGGGTCCCTTCGGACATGGATCTTGTCGGTGGCCTGGTTGCGGATATCAGCTACAACAACGCGGCCCGCTACTTCGGGTTTGAACTGCCGGCGTAGACTCCTGCTGAAGTTGCCACCGACGTCAGGGCAAACAGGAATGCCAGTGGGATGCCTATGCCCCGAACGAGCAGGGGACTCCAGATACAGGCGATTGAGAAGGCCACTATGCCCCCTGTGGCACCCAGGAGCAGGCCTTTCATTACCGGGTCGGTTTCCGTAAGGTAGCCACGTATGGCCCGTGTTGTCATCTCCAGCAGCAACCCCAGGAAGAAGACCAGTGCCGGGATACCGCAGGATGAAGACAGCACGAGGTAGAGGTTCTGAGAATCAGGTTCGGCGGCGTGTTCCGGACTCGGCAGGTAACCGTAGTACATCCCGATGTTGTCCTGGTAGTTACCCGCGCCAACACCAAGGAGCGGGTTCTCCCGGGTCATGAAGAGCGCGGCCTGCCACTCGGTGTAGCGCTGTGTCGGCGCACCGTCGTTGTCGTACAGTGAAGCCGACCGGACGAATGCCTCGCTGTTGGCACGCGGCATGTGCGGCCACGCAAACAGGCAGAGGACGACCACCACAACAACGGCAAGCAGGATGGTTCGCGCACCGCGTAGTGCAGCCATCAACACGACGGCGACTATCACCCCCACTGCAGCCCCGCCGGACAACAGGACGAAGGCAGATCCTGCGAAGCAGACAAGGTGCCACAACGAAAAGAACGGTCGGCGGACACAGGCCAGCAGGCCGAACCACACCGGAATCGTCAATGCAAGGAATCCACCAAGGACATTGCTGTTGCCAAAGGTTCCGGCTACACGAAAATCAGGAAAGAATGGGACTCCATACTGGATCAAAGCCAGCAGCAGGATGAGGGTGGTTGCCACGCCTGCCATCCTGAATGACATACGGCGTAGTGCCGGCTCCCGGAGGGAGCCGACAAACACAAGATAGGCGGCAACAAGATACTCAACGAACTGGAAGATCTCCTTTGCTCCCTTCAGAAGGTTCTCTGCGCGCAGGAGAGAGAGGGCGGCAAGCCCGACAAAACACACCCCGGTGACGGGAAGTGACCTGATGAGTTCCCTAAGGGTTGGGCGATTCTTCGAAAACAGCAACGCCAGCAGTGCGAGCCAGACGACAGGGTCAACGGGAGATACGAAGGTCCTGGGGGCAATTTCGAAGCTGTACTGCGATGGGCCAATAAGCAGCATGCAGATAACGCAGACAAACAAAACGGCATAGGAGAACGTCGGAAGAAGCGATTTCAAGGGGCCGGATCCTCGACATCCACTGGTACATGGCGGGCATCGTTGACGAAGACAACCTGGTCGATGCGGACACCATCCTCCCTGTTCTGGATGACCAGCCTGTGATCGCCGCGACTCAGCTTGAACTGTGACAACTTGGCCGGTGCTTTAATCCAATGCCAGACATCATACGTGGAATCCTGGCCGAACACGAAGGGAGGTTGGTCATCCAACTGCATCAGGAAGGAATTCCCGCAACCGTCCTGCCAGAAGCACCGGCACCACAGGGTGTATGTGCCTGCCTTCTTGACGGTGAACGTGAGCACGGCCTGGCCCGGGGTTCCCCCTTCTGCCGGTTTGCCCTTGCCCTGTGCTATCTCCAGGTATTTGTTCCCCGATGAGCCCTGCGCGGCTTTGGCAACGCCGGGCTTGGAGGCATCGACCACCACCAGTGGTTCCTTGAGGTCCGTCGAGTTCTCGGCCTCAAGGACGATTCGTTCCTGCCCGAATGCGCCGCCAACACAGGCCATCATGCCTGCCGTCAGGAGAATCTGCGTCAGTGTCGCTCTGTTGTTCATGTCGCCACACTCTCAACGTGCTTTCTAACTCTTCGATGGACAACGTTCAACCGCAAACAGTATCAGGGCAGTTCCATGCCTTCGAAATAGCGGTCAAGGAGCTCACGCGGTGTTCCGTCGAATTCGGCTGTTTTCAGGTCACCCACGCCCTGTTGGTCGCCTCCGCAATAGTAGACCATGGTCTTTCCATTCCACTCGCACAGCTCGGCATCAGATGCGTTCAGGTCATGAACACCAGGGTGCTTCTCGGGGTCCGGTCGATGCCGGGGATCGAATGTGACAAAGGGCCTGTCTGCGGGGGCGTCCTGCCAGTGGATGAGGTCCCGCGACCTGGTCACGTGTGTTTCCCAGGTTCCGCCCAGGTCCTTCAGGTATAGCGTATAGTAGAGGCCGCCTTCGTAGTACAGGGCCGGCCCGCCTACATACTTGTCCTTGCCGTAGATGGCGTCCGGGATGCGTTTCCAGTGAACCAGGTCTGAGGACTCGCAGTACTTGAAGGTAAACTTCGGCCAGCGTTCGTCGTCTGTTTCGTAGAGCATTATGAAGCGGTCTTTTCCCCTGCATATACCCGTGTTGAAGAGATTTTCGCCTCTTTCCGATTCGATCACGGTAACGGGTTTCGTCCAGTTGACCAGGTCCTCTGAAGAGGTCATGACTATCCGCTTTATGTGCCACCAGGGGGCATTGGTTCCATAGTCACCGGCAAAGAGGTGAAGCCTGCCGTTCCAGACAAAGCCTTCACCAAAGTAGTGGTTGCGCAATACCACGCTGATGATTCTGTCCGTTTCCACGTCACGGATACGTATCTCATCCTCGTGACACAAGTGCTGGGGCTTTTCCTCGGGAAAATCCATCGAACGAGGATGGTTCTCCACGCGGTAGAGTCTGTTGTTGAGGACGAACGGCGTGGTCTCACCCGCGATGCGCGGGCCGATTACGGCCGTCTTTTTCAGGGGGCATTTCCAGGTGTCCGGACTCTCGGTGGCCTTCATGTCTGCGTCCTTCTGTTGAAGTCAGGTAAGGACCGTACCAGAGGCACCGAACAGGATCAAGACACAGGCATTTGGAGTACATGCGGGCGATTGTGTGGAATCAAGGTTCTGGATGCGATGTTCCCGGCGTGTCCCTTGTTGCAGGCATGGATGCACTGTGAGACAATGGCAACTATGGACGGTGTCCAGATTGGCATCCTGGCGTTTGCCGGCATCATCATCCTGCTTTTCATCAAGTACAAGATCACGGGATCGGTCCGGGCCGAGTTCCGATTCATCGGTCTGCTTCTCAACAGGGCGTGCGACGTGCTCGGGGTAATGGCCGTGCTCGGCGCAATCATGTCGCTCGCTTGTGCTGTTGTGATCCTCGCATCAGGGCTCATGCCGCCCGCCCGAACGGTGACCAGGACGGTGGCGGGAAAACAGAACAACTACCAGTGGGCCGCGGAGCGGCATGTTCCTGTCCTTTCGTTTGCAGGTGACGACAAACCGGCGAGGGGTGTGTCGTACCGCCTCTACAGTCTGGTCCAGGTCGGCGATGAGCTTGAAATCGCACTGAGCTGGTACTTCAGTGACGCGCAAAAGGTCAGCGTACGGCGAGGGGGCAGAATCGTTGCCACGACAGACGAAATGCAGTCCCTGTCCATGGTGTTGGTAGCGATGATTTGCCTTGTGCCCCTGACCGCGTTTCGAGCGTTCTTCCGGCGGAACAGGAACCGCGCTTTCTCCGGCGTGATCTTCATCGTACTCATTCTCCTCGAATTGATTCCGCTGGGAATATTGCTGCAGGGGGCCAGGTAGCGTCTCCCTCTTGCATTGTCTTCCGTCGGACGGGCCGCTAAAGTCCGCGTCCATGAGTCCAGGTACTTCGAGAACCGGCGGCGTCAGGCGATGTCTCGGCATCGACGTCGGGGGAACATTCACCGATGTGGTTGTGATGGACCTGGCGTCGGACGTGGTTTTGGAAAAATCAAAGGCCCCTACCACCAGGTGGGATCCGAGCATTGGTGTCGGTGAGGCGTTGGACAGTATCAGCCCTGCGTGCAGGCGGTCCGCCGATCTCGTGGCTTTGTCCACGACGCTTGCAACCAACGCGATTGTCGAGGGCAGGGGACAACCGGTCGGTCTTCTGATCATGCCACCGTACGGCAGGCTTGATCCTGACAATTTCACACACGCTCCGAAGGTGGCAATCCAGGGCCAGATGGACATAGACGGGACCGAACTGGTTCCGGTTGATATTGATGAGGTACGGCGTGTTGCCCGTGAGTTGGTCACGCAAGATCGTGTCACTGCATTTGCGGCGGCCGGGTTTGCAGGGCACGTCAACCCTGCTCACGAACTTGCCGTGAAGGATGCAGTACGCGCCGAGACCGGCCTGCCCGTGACGTGCGGCTACGAGATAACCGATGGTGCGAACTACAGGATCCGCGCGGAAACGGCGGCTCTCAACGCCCGTATCATGCCGTACCTTGATCGGTTGATAGGCCAGGTGCAGCACGGGCTGGTTGAACGAGGCATACTGGCACCCGTGATGGTTGTACGCAGCGACGGGTCGCTGGTGAGTCTCAAGGTTGCAAAGGAACAGCCGATACTGACCCTGTTATCCGGGCCTGCCGCCAGCGTGGCTGGTGCACGCCACCTGGCCGGGTGCAGCGATGCCGTCGTGATCGATATCGGCGGAACCACCACGGACATGGCCATCGTGACTCGGGGCGAGGTTCCGGTCTGTGCCGAAGGTGCTATTGTTGGCCAGTGGCAGACGCATGTTGCGGCCCTGGATATGCGCACGGTCGGGCTTGGCGGAGACAGCAGGATCCAGCTGGAGCGCGGGAATGTGCAAATTGGACCTCAGCGCGTAGCTCCGATCGGTTGGCTTGTCCATAAGCATCCGGCGGCCGCAGAGGCAATACGGTGGGTTGAATCGAATGCGCGCTATTTCGATACGGCCACCGGCGGCGCCGAGATAATCGTCAGGCTGGACGTAGTTCCGCCGGTTGACCTGACGGACCAGGAACTGTCGATCCTCGCTACCCTTGCCGAGCGTCCGCTGTCCATGCATGAGCTCGCTGCCCGCGTGAATTCGGGGGCATGGCAGTTTATTTCCGTGGAAAGCCTGGAGAACCGTTGCCTGGTCCAGCGGTGCGGGCTAACGCCCACCGATGTCCTGCAGACGCTTGGACGCCTCGACCTGTACGGTAAAGAGGGTTCCCGACGCATCACGGCCGTCTACGCCCGCCTGCTGCGCATGGACGTTGCAGCTTTCGGGGCAATGGTGTTGGACCGGATCGTGGAGAAACTGGCATTGGAGACGATGCAGGTTCACCTCGACCGTTCCAGGCAGGGCGTAATAGAGGCATCTCCTGCGGCTGTGTCCCTGTTGAAGAACGCGATGTCGGGCGGGACGAGCGATTACCGTGTTGCGATAACCCTGGCCCGCCCACTAGTGGGGGTAGGGGCCCCGGCCGGTTTGTTCGTACCAGGCGCGGCAAAACGGCTTGGGACAGAGGCATGCGTCCCGGAACACGCAGATGTCGCCAATGCGGTCGGTGCCGCGATCAGTTCGGTCCGCGTCGTTAAGCGTGCTACGATCGGCATAGACGAACGGGGCCGCTACCGCGTAGAGGGCCTGCCGGGGACGCCTCGATTTGAGGATATCGAATCGGCCCAGTTGTTCGCCGAAGAAGAACTGCGGAAGATTGTGACGGCAATGGCGGCAGAGACAGGTACTGATGCCTCGTGGGTCGAGATCCGGTCCCTGGATCACACAGCCGGCATAGCCATGGCGGATACGCTGTTCATCGAGCGGTTTGTTGAAGCCAGGCTCTGCGGCAAACCGGCACCGACAGGGGAATGATCCCATTCTGCCCGGACTGTACCTGAAGGGCGTGGGTATTTCACTGCACGCTGCGATTGCCGGTTCATCATCGTGGGCGGGATGATTTACCGCTCTGCACGCCGATGTGCGCAAGGAGCTCCCAGAGTTCGCATTCCGCCCGGAATATGTTTCTTGCCAGCTTCGGCAGGAAGTGGTCTTTGAGCCGGAACACGAACCGCCGTGCAACATCCTTTTCGAGGCCGTAACGTTCAAGAAGGGCAACGCAGGTATCCGGGCCGCTGATGTCAACGATCTGCCTGGTCAGGCAATACAGGTCTATCCATGCCATCCTGGTGCCGGTTATGTCATAGGGAAACAGGATCGCCCGGGGCATGTCGATGATGTGTACCGCCGGCTCTGCCCCGGAATCACGGCTGGCCACCAGGATGTTCTTCGGGTAAAGAGCCCCATGGTGGCAGCCGTTCCTGTGCATGAGGCGTACGATCTCATAGGCCTTGAGCAAGGCGTCGCCGGCAATCCGCGTATCATTGGCCTGGCAGAACCTGTCCAGCCTGATGGTGTTTTCCACCTCGCGGGTGGCAAGGATTTCGTAACGGCCGAATTCGGCGTTCCGGCCATAGGACCAGAACAACGGCTTGCTGCATGGGATGCCATGTGCGTCAAGGCAGCCAAGCGCGTCAAACTCCCGCTGGACCCTGAACCGGAAGACCTTCTCCCGTTGCCAGCTGATGACGCCGCGGTGACGGTACATCTTGAGTACGGCCGGTGTCTGGGGCTCGATGCGCTGGGCCCACACAAGCGTATCGCTGTCGGCAGCGACCAGTCTGCAGTCAGGCGTCCGGTCGCCAGCAGCTGCATTCTCAAGTGTCGGCAGGCACTCCGGAAGTGCGTAGGGACGGTAACCGGATGCCGTGGAGCCGCGGTTCATAAGTTGCCTTTGGCCATGAGGGCGTACCTGTGACCGGATGACAAGGACGCCAGCGACGGGCATTCGACGAGGCGTGCCCCGTTCTTCCCGGCCAGTCTTGCGACTTCATCGACTGTCATGGTCATCTTCGGCGGCTTGCGGTCAAACGGCTGTCTTATGCGACGAAACAGGTTCTTGAGGGAGTGATAATCAAAGAAGGTCATGATGGCGAAGCGCTTCGAAACCCGCAGAAGCTCCGCTATCAGTCTCTCGCGTTCGCCGACCGTGGGCAGGTGGTGGCACAACCTGATGCATACGGTCCCGTCAAAGCTGGCGTCGCGGAACGGGATGTGGAAGGCGGAAGCTGTCATCCATATTCGAGGTGTTGACGAAGTGACATTGTGCCTGCCGTAAAGAACCTGCCCCTCGGCTATGTCCGCTTCGACCAGAAGGTCCGTGAACGGCGCGATCTGCGGGCTGAGCCTTCCACCGCCGCAAGGCAGTTCCAGGATCATGGCGTTGTGCCCCTGCGACCGGAGAAGGCGTTGCAGAAGCCTGTATTCCCTGGCCGTACTCATGCGCTTGAAGAGTTTCGCTTTGTATGCGGCATTGTACTCGGCAGCCTCGGAGACCTCGTGGTACCGCTCCTGGTACGCCTTGCTGTCAAGCTCGCCCGGCCGGCTGGTGTCGCCCCATGTGTCAGATGCTCCCATTCGCGCCAGCAGGGGAATCCCGTCACGAACAGGATACCTTGCCCCGCATTTCGAACAGGCTATTTCCGCGGGACCAACTGACAGCTGTCCCGAACACGCCGGGCAGGCCAGCATGCCGGCTATACGTCCGAGGTCCGCGGTATCAGGAAGGTCGGCTTTTGTCATGGGGTGGGGCCACCACAGTCCTATCTGCTATGCATCGCCAACCAGAATAGTGACGCAGGGACCAACTGACAAGGAATCGCTTCTGTCAGTTTCCCACTGCCAGTTCCAGGCTGACGACGGTGACCGAGTTCCCTTTGCGCTCCGCCTGGGAAGCCTGTTTCCAGCTCCCGTTAGCTATCACGAACTCGTTCCACCCATTCCGGATAAGCCCGGCCGGGAAAGTGTAGTTGAACGCAGAATACTCGGGAACGTGCTCCGTCATGCGGCCGATTGGTGCCAGCAGCTTCCGGGTCCTCGTTCCTTTGAAACTGGGCCACGATCCATTCATGCTCACACCGATGTCCGGGATGTTGTCCGTTCCTTCAACGACAGCCTGGACTGTAAGTGTCGTCCCGGGCCTTGCCGGCTCGGCGACCATGGGAATCCGGAATGCCCGCTGGCATTGCGGCTCGAGAACAGCAGGCATTGGTTCAGGGTAGTCGAAATAGGGCTGTGACCATACGGCAGGACCGGTGGGCAGGGTGTAGAACTTGGGTTTGCCTCGCAGGAAGTCGATGTCTGACAGGTTACGCAACGCAGTATAGTCACATCCGGCTTCTTCCCACTTGTCGGTACAGAAGAGGTTGAAGGTTTCCAGCGCATCTGCGCCAAGTGCGAGCTTGGAGGCAGCCGCGCCACGCATCATGGCCGGACTTGCCGCCAGGTAACGGATGAACTGCCGCTGCTTTGTCTTCGGGAAATAGCCGGGGATCCAGTTCGGGCCGGCTTCGACTACGCCCAGTATGGCAACGCGTTCCCCCAGTTCCGCTTTCCATTGGTCAACCGGCTGATCCCATGACATCTGCCAGGTGGTTGTCGGAGCCACAAAATCGACAATTCCTTCGCGGGCCATGCCGCGCACGTCCAGCCCGACGTTCTTCAGGAAGTCCAGGCAGCCGGGGATCCGTAATCCCAGCGGATATGGTCTGCCGTTCTTTCTTCCCTGCTTCCGGGTGAGCGCGCGAATGTCGCGGTGCCATGCCGTGATCGTTGCCGTCGCTTGCGGCGAAGCCACGGGATTGCAGCAGTAGGCAGTTCGTGTCCAATCGAGTTCCATCCCCTCGTAGTCGTAATCCTCGACCACTTCGCGGATCAGGCGCATCATGTAGTCGCGAACCTCGCGTTTTTCGAAGTTGAGGGCCTGCATGTGATGCGTGGGGTCCTCCTTCGAATTCAGCGGCACGCCGCGCAGGCGGTAGCGCTCCTCCGCAAGCAGCGGTGCGTTCATAAAACTGCCCGCAAAGCTGTTGGCGCCATGCATATCGTTCATGCGTATCGTCAACCAGGGACGGATGCCTCGGCGACGGCAGGCTTTCGCAGTTTCTGCCAGCCAGTCCACGCCGGCCTCTTCGAGATCAAGATAGCGATCCAACCAGTGGTTCATGTCCTCGAGGTAGCTTTTCAGGTGGTCCTGCGTCATCGGCTGACCAAGGATATGCCCGTAGATAAATCTCTCGTCCCCGCGTTTGTATCCCTCGATGTGGCGGGGGATGGCCTTGCTGGGGTAGTAGGCGCGCTGGCCGTTCGGATTCACGGCAAAGGTATCCACCCCGTTTCGCGCGAGCAGGTCAACGTAGTGGTAGACGGCCTGGATCGAATGGCGTCCGCCTTTCTTCGGCTTCCAATGGTTCCACTTTGCCTGGTAGAACATCGTGTCGCAGTCGCTGTCGAAAACCAGGCGTACGTCTTTGAGTGCGTTGTTTTTCATATGACCTCTGCAGAACGGGCGGACGCGTACCTCTCGTGGGAGCCGAAACCCTGTTCGGCGACCATCACCATGTCCGCATAGCCATCGCCGCACAGTGGTGCGGCTCCTACCGTACCGTCTGTGCCAGTTCGTATCGGGCAAATATTCCCCATGCCTTGCCGCCGTTCGTGTCCAGGGCGATGGCCAGCCGGTTGGTCCCGTGCTTGAAACTCACGGGTATTGAGGTCCTGTCCTCGTACGCCGGGTTTGTGCCAGGCCCCTCGAAGATCTGTTTTCCGTTCAGCCAGGCGCGCACGGGGCCGTCGTAACCCAGCAGGATGTGCCCGCTGTCGCACGGACCGATTTCGATGTCAGACACGAAATACACGAGTCCCGGGCGTTGCCGGATCATCCCGTGCGCGTCCACAAAGCCGTGTGCGTTCAGGTGCGCATTCTCAGGTGTGCATTTCATGTCATACCATTTCACGTTACCCGCTGACGGGTTGGGACACGCTGCGTCTGCAAGGCTCCCGCGTATGACGTCAGAAACCTTCCACCTCTCGATGAAGGCGGCGCCGAACGTTATGTCCGCAACGTAGATATCCGGATGGCTCCACTGGTCAACTGCAGGATCGTCCGGGGCCGTGTGGCCGGAATAGTAGGAGAGGCTCAGGCGGCGCTGGTTATCGGTGCGACGGCCTACCCCCATGTAGGAACAGTCGAATCCGGGGCCCGACGGGAGGACGAGCCGCAACACCGGCTTGTTTTTCTCGATCTTGAACACGCCCACGTGTGTCACCTGCGGCGTCAGGAACCAGCGTCCGGAAATCCAAATGTCGTCGCCGGCAAACCAGAGTGCCGGGCCGGCCAGGGGGATGTTCAGTTCGGTCTTCGACCACTTGCGGTAGGGCGGGGCAGAATGAAGGAGCAGGGGCATGCGGCTCTTGTGCTCGCGCCGCATGATCATGGCTGCGCTTCCGTCAGGCTTGAAATCAAGCGAACACTCGTTCGGCTGGTCGGCTCCCTTGTGAATCGTATGCTTCTTCTGCCAGGTGATACCGTCCTTGCCCTCAAACCAGGATACGGCACTGTATCTTTCATCTTCGAGATTGAAGCTGTGGTAAGCCGCACAGTAGAAACGTCCGGCAAAGCACCGGGGGCGCCAGAAGATCGTGTTGGCGACATCTCCCTTGTACCTGGTCCATCCTGACCAGTGAATGCCATCGTCAGTCCACGCTGCCCCAGGATAACATACCGTACCGCTGTGCTCGAACCCGGCAACGAAGAGTCGTTTGTCGCCATTACTGTAAAGGTGCGCGTCACGGGTATCGAACTCTCCGCGGATCGTAGCCACGATGTCGAAGCTTGCCCCCTCGTTGCGGCTGCGCATCACCACCAGTCTGCCCTGCGTGCAGACATGGGCGTCGCCCTGGCGGAATGCAACATAAAGGGCGCCCTGGAACCAGCAGGCTCCCGTGAAAGCGTTGTGGTTGCTGTCGTTGGTGACACGGCGGATACTCAGGACTCTCATGCGGTCTCCTCCGGTTGATGTGGCGAGTATTCAACCTGCTTGAGGTCGGAATGCAATGCAATTCCGGTATCCAACACTATATCGGAGCGGGGGATGGGAGAGTAACCGCCGATGGACGCAGATAAACGCCGACAAAAGAAAGAACATGCGTTGCATAGCCGCTTTACAGTTCAATACCGGCCTGCGAGAATGTACGGGAACGAAGGGACTTTGAGGATCATGACGCCTATTCTTTTCAGGCCAGCCGGGAGCGTGGCCGCTGATTTCATTCCCTTCTACTGGAAGGGCGACTACCACCTGTTCTACCTGAGGGACTACCGTGACCCGCAGAGGCATGGCGAGGGAACACCATGGTGGCACGTTGTCACCAGGGATTTCGTCCATTTCGATGACTGGGGCGAGGCCCTTGGCAGGGGCACAAAGGATGAGCAGGATCTTTATGTATTCACCGGCAGTGTCTTCGAGGCCGATGGCGCCTTCCATATCTTCTACACGGGGCATAATCCCCATCTGAGGAAGGCGGGGAAGCCCGAGCAGGCGGTTCTGCATGCGACAAGCCCCGACCTCAAGACTTGGGCAAAAGACAGATCATTCGCCTTCTTTGCGCCGGTCGAAAAAGGCTATGAGCCGCATGACTGGCGTGATCCGTTTGTGTTCCGCGATGAGAGAACGGGCCAGTTCGGGATGCTGCTCGCAGCCAGGAAGAGTTCTGGGCCTTCGCGCAATCGAGGTTGTACGGCGTTTGCCACCAGCCCGGATCTGAAGAACTGGACTGTCCAGGAGCCTTTCTGGGCACCGGACCAGTACTACACCCATGAATGCCCTGACCTGTTCAAGGTGGGGGACCAGTGGTACCTGGTTTACTCGACCTTTTCCGACCGTTTCCTCACGCACTATCGTGTCGGTCGTTCCCCTGGTGGTCCGTGGACAGCGCCTGCCAACGATTCCTTCGATGGCCGTGCCTACTATGCTGCCAAAACAGCCGGTGATGAGCGGAAAAGGTTCGTTTTCGGGTGGCTACCGACAAGGGCGGAAGAGAAGGATGACGGAGCCTGGCAGTGGGGTGGTGATCTGGTGGTTCATGACGTTCGCCGGCACGAGGACGGGAATCTCGTGGTCCGGATGCCCAAGACTGTCAGGGCCCAATTCACGAAGCGGCACCCACTGGTCCCCCTGCCGGTTCTCGGCAAGTGGCGGACGGGGGAAGATCGGTTTTCGGCGGCTGCGGTTGGCCGGTGTTCAATGTTGTCTCTGGGTCCATTGCCCGAGGAATGCCTTGTCGAGGCAATGGTGTCATACCGCAAAGCCGGGGCGAAATTCGGTGTCCTGCTACGTGCGGATGAAGCTTTTGACCAATACTATCAGATTCGGTTCGAGCCGGCTGCTCAGCGCATGGTAACCGATCGCTGGCCGCGTCCCGGTGACCAGCCATTCATGCTTGAGCGTCCGCTTTACATGAAGGCAGGGCGGCCGATTCGCCTGCGTATCCTTGTCAGTGGCACATGCCTCGTCGTATATGCGGATGACGAAGTAGCGCTCTCCTGCCGTATGTACGAAAACCGTAAGGGCAGCCTGGGGTTGTTCGTCTCAGACGGCATTGCCTGGTTCTCGGATGTTAGGGTATCCATGCGTGCGTCGTAGTCGGAGCGGTTGTGTTGAACAACAAACCCACATTGCCTCAATCGACTCCGATGCCCAGGGAACCGGTGACGGTTGCCCTGATTGGGGCGGGCCAGCGGGCGCAGAGCATCTACAGGCCGCTGTTCAGCTCGTTGACGTCATGGGTGCGCATAGTGGCGGTCTGCGACCCGGTGCGGGAACACGCCGAAAAGATGGCGGCTGCCCTGGGGGTGCCGGCGTTTAGTGTTTCATCACGGGGATGGTGGAAACCCCTCGCCTTGAGGCGAAGAGAAGTTTGGTGTAATGTGGTCGCGTGAAAAAGTACCGGATAGGAGCGCACACGAAGTATGATTTGGAGGTGCA
>Ga0172375_10002896_pt1 | contig 26462 bp, 24 predicted proteins | sample LakKiv1m_FD_114537 | JGI IMG/M metagenome (GOLD analysis project Ga0172375, IMG submission 114537) | Freshwater microbial communities from Kabuno Bay, South-Kivu, Congo - kab_092012_11.1m | ecosystem: Environmental > Aquatic > Freshwater > Lake | place: Democratic Republic of the Congo...
AAAAACCACGTCTGTCATTCGGAGCGCAGCAAAGAATCTCGTATTTCTAAATGGTTGAGACCCTTAGCTTCGCTCAGGGTGACAAAAAAATCTATTTTGCCAAGGCCTCAAAAGTTTTTTCCGCTATGACCATGCGCCTAGCAGCCAAATCCCCCCTAACCCCCCTTTGCCAAAGGGGGGGAACTTATTGAAATTCCCTTGAAAGTCCCCCTTTGCCAAAGGGAGACTTTAATAGCCCCCTTTGGAAAGGGGGGCAAGGGGGATTTTTCATCCTCGGGGTGAAGCGCCTATGGTTCATGGACGTTTCAAAACAGTTCCTCATGGGCCTTTGGCCCACCCATAAATCATGCAAGGATTTGTAAGGCGGGCATTGCCCGCCATGTCAGCAGATTTTTTTGGTGCGTAGAACGCAGAACTTACAGGCGAGACGCCTGTGCCACCAAGGTAACCGAACGTTTCAGGACAGGATTGTCAACCGCGTATCACCGGCGCTCCACCTTGACCTTCAAAAAATGGGTGGCGCAGGAGATGCACGGGTCATAGTTGCGCACCATCTGTTCGCACTGCCAGGTGAGGCGGTCCTCGGGCAGGTTCACCCGAGAGGCCACAAACCGGCGCAGGTCCTCCTCCACCGTCCCCTGGTTCTGCGCCGTAGGCGGCACGATCTTGGCCTCCAGGATGACCCCGTGGTCATCCAGGCGGTAGCGGTGGTAGAGCAACCCCCGGGGGGCCTCGCTGGCCCCGCAGGCCACCACCGCCCGGGGCGTAACCGGCGCCGCCGGGCTCTCCGGCCGCTCGTAGGCCTCGATGATCCGCAGGGACTCCTCCACCGCATAGAGGATTTCCACCGCCCGGACGATAATGCTCTGGAAGGGGTTGCGGCAGACGGGGCCCAGGCCGGCCTCCCGGGCCGCCTCTTGGGCCAGGGGAGTGAGCAAATCAAAGTTCAGGTTATAACGGGCCAGGGGACCGGCAAAATAGGAGCCCCGTCCCTTGATGGTGGACTGCAGGGCGTGGGTGTAGGGCACATGCTCCTCCACGAAGTGGTCCTCATAGTCCCGGACGTCAATATCCAGGCCCTGGTTGGACACCACCCGCCCTGCGTTGAAGGGATATTCCCGTGCATGCCGCAGGGAGACGAACTCGTAGTCCCGCTCAAAGTCCGGAAACTCGAAGCCGCCCACCCAGCGCACCGCGTTCAGGGCCGCCTCCCGGGCCCACTTGAGGCGTTCCACCAGGGGCGTCAGATCCGGTTTTTTGGGCGCCTTATAAAACCCTCCTACCCGGACGTTGATGGGGTGGATCTCCCGGCCCCCCACGATGGTGACGATGTCGTTTCCCAGCTTTTTCAACTGCAAGCCCATTTTCACCGTGTCCGGGTGGTCCCGAGCCATCTGGATGGCGTCCTGGTACCCCAGAAAATCCGGGGCGTGGAGCATGAAGACGTGCAGGCCGTGGGACTCGATCCACTCGCCGCAGTACAACAGGCGCCGCAAGGCCCGGATGGGTTCCGCCACCGTCACCCCCAGGGCCCTTTCCAGGGCATGCACCGAGCTCATCTGATAGGCCACCGGGCAGATGCCGCAGATGCGGCAGGTGATGTCCGGGGCTTCGGTGAAGTTGCGTCCCCGCAGGAAAGCCTCAAAAAACCGGGGCGGCTCAAAAATCTTTAACTGCACCCGGGTCACCTCTCCATCTTTAATCTGGATGTTCAGGGCCCCTTCCCCTTCCACCCGGGCCAGGTACTTGACTTTGATGTTTTTAGTGGTCATGAGCTTCGCTCTCCTGGCGAAAGGCGGGGGCGTTGGCGTAGAAAGACCGGAAGGCCCGCACCAGATCGGCTTCGCTCAGGCCCAGCCGCCGGCTGAACCAGGCGGCCAGGGCCCCGGTGTTGGGCGTCTCTTTGGGGCCGTAACAGCCATAACACCCGCGGTGATAGGTGGGGCAGACGGCCCCGCAGCCGGCATGGGTCACGGGCCCCAGGCAGGGATTGCCCATGACCATCACGCAGACATTGCCCCGGAGCTTGCAGTCCAGGCAGACGCTGTGGGACCGGACCATGGGGGGACGCCCCTGCAGCAAGGCGCTGATCACCGCCAGGAGCTGGTGCTTGTTGATGGGACAGCCGTTCAGGCCGTAGTCCACCTTGACGTGGGCCGACACCGGGGTGGATTCCTTCAGGGTCTGGATACATTCGGGCTTGTCATAGACCACCCGGAGGTAGTCGTTCACATCGGTAAAATTGCGCAGGGCCTGGATGCCCCCGGAATTGGCGCAGGTGCCCAACGCCACCAGGTACCTGGATACCCGGCGGATGTGCTGGATCAATTCGGCGTCGTGGGGGGTGGTGATGGAGCCGTCGATCAGGGTCAAATCATAAGGCCCTTCCACCATGGCCCGGGAGGCCTCCACAAAATAGGCGATTTCCACTGCCCCGGCCACCGCTAGCAGTTCGTCTTCGCAATCCAGGAGGGACAGTTGACAGCCGTCGCAGGAGGCGAATTTCCAGACGGACAGCTTAGGTTTGCGTTTGGTCGCCATGTCACACCTCCCGCCGCTCGAACCAGTTTCGGACGCGGTCATAGCGGAACACCGGGCCGTCCTTGCAGACGAAGAAGGGCCCCCACTGGCAATGGCCGCACAGGCCGATGCCGCATTTCATGTTGCGTTCCATGGACACGTAGATTTGCCCCGGCTTCAGCCCTTGTTTTATGAGCTCCAGGATGGTGAAGCGCATCATCACCCCGGGGCCGCAGATCATCGCCACGGTATTGGGGGGGTCAAACCGGGCCCGTTCGATGATTTTAGTCACCACCCCGATATTGCTGTGCCACTCGCTTTCGGCCTGGTCCACCGTGACGTGCACCCGGAGGTCGAAGCGGCCGCGCCAGCGCTCCAGTTCCTTAGGATAGAGCAGGTCCCGGGGGGTCCGGGCCCCGTAAATCAGCTCGACGCTGCCGAATTCCCCCCGGCGCCGGAGCACCTGATACAACGCCGGCCGCAAGGGGGCCAACCCCAGGCCGCCGGCGATGAGCAGGACGTCGCTCCCCGCCGCCCCCTCCACCGGCCAGGGGACCCCGAAGGGACCCCGGACGCCCAGCACGCCCTCCCGCTGCAGGCGGCAGATGACCCGGGTGACGTTGCCCACGTCCCGCACCGTGTGCACCAGGACCTCCGGCGCCGCCGGATCGCCGCTGATGGAGATGGGCACCTCCCCGGCCCCGAAGGCGTAGAGCATGTTGAACTGGCCCGGGGCAAAAATGAAATGCGTCCCTCCGGACGCCCGGGTCAGGTTCAGGGTATAGGTGTCCGCGGTTTCCCGCTTAATTCTTTGGACCACAAAAGGGGTGGGTGTCATTGGATCCGGCTGGTGTGCTTTCATAGGCCTTCCCGGTATAGGATAGTCCCCGGCTGGATGGGCTACACTTCAATCTCCATAAAAATCAGCAAGTTGTAGCTTGATCACCCGGAACCGCACCGCCAGGTGATGGGCGTAGCGCCGCATGAATTCAAAGCCGAAATCATGGTCCTGTTCACATTGTTTGACGAGACAGGCCACATCCAGGCTGATGACCCGGGTCAGGTCCAGGGCCCGGACGTCGGTATGCCAGTGATAGGGCTGGTCAAACCACAGCCAGCCCAACACTTCCCCGTCTCCCATGGTCTGGACGGCCACCGGCCCCCGCCGGGCCCGGTAAATTTCCACCGCCACCCGGCCCTGATGGATCACGTAAAACTTCCGGGCTTCTTCATGATCCCGGCAGAGGAATTGCCCCGGGGTGAAGGTCTCCCGGGAGGCGCACTTTAGGATGAGCTTGAGAAAGCGGGGCTCCAAACCTTTAAAAAAAGGATGCGCCGCCAGAATAGGTTCCATCGTTTCCATGCCGCTACTCCTTCGGGACTTCCGGGGCCGTTTCCCGGATGGCCCGGGCTTCCTCGGTGATGTCGATGCCCACCGGGCACCAGGTGATGCAGCGCCCGCAGCCCACACAACCCGGGACCCCGAACTGGTCAACCCAGGTGCCCAGCTTATGGGTCAACCATTGGCGGTAGCGGGACCGGGGCGAGGTGCGGATGCTGCCGCCGTGCAGATAGGAGAAGTCCACCGCAAAGCAGGAGTCCAGGCGCCGCCGCCGGACCCCGAATGCGCCCTCCAGGTCCAGGGAATCCTCCAGGGTATGGCAGAAACAGGTGGGGCAGACCATGGTGCAGTTGCCGCAATTCAGGCAGCGGCCGGCTGCCTCGTCCCAGCGGGGATGTTCGTAATTGGCGTAGAGGGTTTCTTGGAGACCGTCAATCTCCAGCGCCCGCCCCATGTTCCCGGCCACGGCCGCCACCGCCCGGGCCCCGGCGTCAATCTCCCCTTGAGCAGCCGCTCTGCAGGTCGCCTGTCCCATAATCTCGGCCCCCAGGGGGGTGCCGATCTCCACCAGGAAAAAATGCTCGTCCCCCGGCAGCACCTCCGTCAGGGCCAGGTCAAATCCGCCGCTGACCCGGGGGCCGGTCCCCAGGGAGACGCAGAAGCACGTGCCGCTGTCCTGGTGGGCGCAGTTCAGGGCCACGATCAGGGTCTGCTCCCGGCGCGCCTGGTAAACCGGATCCACGTGGGGCCCCTGAAGAAACACCCGGTCCTGCACCGCCATGGCCGCCAGTTCACAGGCCCGGACCCCCACGAAGGCGTATCGGGGGGCCGCCCCGGCCTGGGGGGTGATGCGCCAACCCCTCCCCTCCCGCTGGACTTGCCACAGGGTCTGGTGCGGCGGAAAGAGAAACTGCTTCCACGACTGCTGCCCCACCGCGTAGCCGAATAAGGCCTGGTCCGGCCGTTTTTCCAGGCGAAAGGCCCCCGCCTCCTGGCTGGCGGTCCAACCCACCGGCAAATCAGCAACTTTGCCGATCTCCCCATAGATCAGGCAACCGTCCTCCAGGGTGGGGCCCATGACCTGATAGCCCCGGCCGGCCAGGGCGTCCAGCAGTTGCTGGAAGTCCCCTGCGGCCAACCTCACCTGCGCCCCAACTTTTAACCCTGATGCCGCCATAATTTGTCTGGTCTCCCCGGCCCGAACCACCGCTCTGCCCCCGAACCACCGAACTCCCGGGCTATGCCCGCTGCAATTTCAGACACTATAGGCCCATCGGCGGAAGGCGTCAAGCAACATCCGGCGACGGGGGCCTTTTCCGGCCCCGCCGCGTCCCGGCAACCTGTTGTACACCATCGGCATTTTCCGCCATAACATAAGAGCATCGCAAGATGAAAAGAAGATAATTTGGGAAAAATTTGTCGGGCGGCGGGGTCTGGACCTTCGAGCCGGGGAAAAAATTGGGGAGGGAGAGTCGGCTCACTCTCCCTCCCTCTTGGGGTGTGATGAATGGAGGTAGTGAGGTTTGTTCAGCAGGTGGCCGTTGGACGTGTTCCCGTAACGGAAAGGTCCTGGAGACCATCTGGGGGTCAACAACGGCGCCAGTTTTTACCTTTCCGGGCCTTTCTGAGATAACTGAGGCTGCAGGCCGGGTTATCAGCCGGGGCTGAGGCTGCCAAAATCAGCCGGGGCTTCCTGTTCAGACAAGTGCCTGGGTCCGGCTCGATGACCATGCCTAATAGGCAAAGGTGACATTCAATCCACCGTAGATGTGGTTCTGCTGCCTATCCCAGGATGCTCCGGCCAACAAGCTGGTTGCGTTGCCGCCGGCGGCGTACCAGAAACCTATCTTGGGCGCAAGAGTCACGTACTTGTGCACCGGGATATTGAGCGTCGCATATACCTGCCCGGACAGGGGCCCGGAAAAAGGTCTTACGGGATCGCTGGTGCTGAGGTTGGGGTAAGCCACTTGGTCTCTGGAAAACAGAAAGAGAAAATTATGCCCCAACTCCAGGGTGACGTTGCTGTTGTCCTGAATTTTCCAGGGCAGCTCAAAGACCCGGGAAATCCCCAACGTCAACCACCAGCCCGGATAATGAAAGACTTCCTGGTTAGTTGTCGCGGCTAATTTGAACCAATTGAAATCAGCAGCCAGGCCGTAGTAGATTTCAAAAGAGTCCCCCTGGGGATTGAAGGCCGAGTCCAAATTGTAGTAAATCACCCCTAAGCTGGCTGAAATGCTCTTGATAGCCGTGCCGGCGTAAAGCTCCCGGCTGTAACCCAACGTGAAGTCGGTCTCATTCCACTTGGCTCCCCTGAAGCTGGGGGTTATAAAAGGATTACTCTCACCTGTGTCAAAGTTCCCCCAGATATTCACGGAAAAGCCCTTGTAAGCGCCGGTCAAGGACGGCTGAAACACCGCAGATCTCCGGCTCAGGGCGAACCCCCGCCAAATATACTGGCTGAGGATATCCACACCCAAACTGGCAGTAGGCTTATCTTCCGCGGGCGCTTCCTCCTTCTTGGCCTCCTCGGCCCACCCGGCCGGCGCCCACCCGGCCATGAGGGCGAAGATCAAGCCCACGATCAAAAACCATCCGGCTCTTTCCCCTGGTATCGTCATCTTCCTTTCTCCTTTCTTGGAACTGGGGTCGTGGCGCCCTGGGAGCTCCCTGCAATGAGGCGCAAGGAACGCACCCGGCGCAAACCTCGGGTAATGGGGCGCGGTGCGCCCCCTGCAAAATCATTGAACTCCTCCTGGAAGAAGATCGCGGTTTGGCTGGGGGAGGGGAGGGAGCGGACCGGCTCCCTCCCGGTGCGGTTTCCTGATTAAACCGCGCTCTCGCCGGTTTCCCCGGTGCGGATGCGGATGACTTCCCCCACCGGATAGACAAAGATCTTGCCGTCGCCGATCCGGCCGGTGCGGGCTTGTTCGATGATGGTGGCGATGATGTCCTTGACCTTGTCATCCGCGGCCACGATCTCGATCTTTACCTTGGGCAGGAAATCCACCTGGTATTCCATCCCCCGGTAGACCTCCCGGATCCCCTTTTGCCGTCCGAACCCCTTGACTTCGGTGACCGTCATGCCCTGGACGCTGATGGCGTGAAGGGCTTCCTTCACCGGTTCCAGCTTGAAGGGCTGGATAATCGCCTCGATTTTCTGCATGGTTGCCTCCCGAACTTACAGATTGTACCCGGCTTCCTGGTGTTCACTGAGATCCAGGCCGGCCATTTCTTCCTCCGGGGTTACCCTGAGCCCCATGGTGGCGTCCAGGATTTTAAAGAGGAGGTAGCTGAGGACAAATGAGTACGCCAACGTTGCGGCCACCGCGATCACCTGGGTGAATAGTAGGCTGGGATTGCCGAAGAACAGTCCGTCCGCGCCCGCGGGGTTGACCAGCTTGGAGGCGAACAGGCCGGTGGCCAGGGCGCCCCAGAGGCCGCCGACGCCGTGGACCCCCACCACGTCCAGGGAGTCGTCATACCCCAGCTTGGGCTTGGCCAACACCACCAGGTAGCAGAGGACCCCGGCCCCGAGGCCGATAAGGATGGCGGACATGGGACCCACAAAGCCCGCCGCCGGGGTGACGGCCACCAGCCCGGCCACCGCCCCGGAAGCCGCACCCAGGGTGGTGGGCTTGCCCCGGACGATCCATTCCGTCGCCACCCACGCCAGGGTGGCGGCGCAGGTGGCCAAATGGGTGGCGGTAAAGGCCGAGCTGGCCAGGGCCCCGGCAGCCAGGGCGCTGCCGGCGTTGAACCCGAACCATCCGAACCACAGGAGCCCGGCCCCCAGGACGGTGAGGCCCAGATTATGGGGGATCATGGGTTCGGCGCCGTAACCCCGCCGGGGGCCCACCACCAGGGCCGCGGCCAGGGCGGCGATGCCGGCGTTGATATGCACCACCGTGCCCCCGGCAAAATCCAGCGCCCCCAGTCCCTTGAGCCAGCCGCCGTCGCCCCAGACCCAGTGGGCCACCGGACAATAGACCAGGGTCGCCCAAAGAATCATGAATACCAGAAAAGTGCTGAATTTCAGGCGCTCGGCAAAGGCGCCGGTGATCAGGGCCGGGGTGATGATGGCGAACATGGCCTGGTAGATCATGAAGGTCTGATGGGGTATGGTTTCGGAATAGGTCTTGAAAGGCTCGGCCCCCACCCCCCGGAGGCCGAGGTAATCCAGATTGCCGATAAAGTGCCCCAGGTCCGGGCCGAAAGCCAGGCTGTAGCCCCAGAGGGCCCAGAGCAGCCCCATCACCCCCAGGAGAATAAAATTTTCCATCAGGGTGGCCAGGACATTTTTGCTCCGGACCATGCCGCCGTAAAACAGGGCTAACCCGGGGGTCATGAGCATCACCAGGGCGGCGGACACCAGGACAAAAGCCGTATCAGCCTGATTCATCATACCATCTCTCCTCACAGACGAATTTTTCATATGATGCCGAAGCAAACTCCGTGCCACCTTATTTGCTAAAATTATCAAACAGTTGGCTTCTTCCCGTTTGTGATTTATTTACTTTTCTGTAATTATTATAAATTAACTACTACAATAATGTAGATTATATGTCGTAGATCCGCAAAATGGCATCTGTAAATTAACAATCATGTAGATTTAACCGGCCACCCCCGAAACTGAAAATCTTTTCATCGGAAGGGCGGACCTGCGTGTCCGCCCCTACAATCCGCCCATAAAAGTAAGGCGGAAAATTACCCGTTGGGCCGCAACTTGCTATAAGGCAGGAGAGGTCGGTGCCGCACTTTCCCCTCTCCCCCAATGGGGGAGAGGGCCGAGGTGAGGGGGTAGTAATTTTTTCCCACAGGCTTTCCAGCCTGTCCCAGCGCAGGCTGAAGCCCGCGGCTAGATTTTGCAGGAACCTGTTAAGCGATGGGATTTCATGTTGTCGTAGGGGCGGGGTTTCCCCGCCCCCAAAAATAGCACTTCTTGAACAAGGGCGGGAAGACCCCGCCACAAACGCACTTAAATGAACAGCATTGGATTTAGGGGGATTTTAAAAGACGCGACCAGAAGAAATTTTTGGCCAAGGGGATATTTGAGCGCCACCCGGTATACGGCCTTTTGATCATTACTTGCTGGCGGTTAATAGAGGCGGGGAGGTTGTCCGAACCCTGGTGGGATAAGGGATGGGGAGGGGGAAGGGAGGCGGGAGATTAGGGAACCGGCCCGCCCGCCCTCGGCTTATGTTTGTGCTAAAGCCTGCCAGGCCAGGCAGGCGGCCCCGATCAGGCCGGCGTCGTCCTCCAGGTGCGCCGGGCAGATGCTCACTTCCTCCGGGGGAAACATGGTGAGGCGCCGGTGCAGTTCCTCCTGCAGGGGCAGGTTAAAGACTTCCCAGGCCCGGGCAAAGCGGCCGCCGATGACCACCCGGGAGAGCCCCAGGAGGTGCACCACCCCCGCGATGACCTGTCCCAGGCTGCGCCCGACCCGGTCAAAGGCCCGCCGGGCCAGGGGATCCGCCTGCAAGGCCGCCACCACCAGGGTTTCCCCCCCGATGGCGTCGGGGTCGGTCTCATAGAGTTCCCGGAGCCAGGAAGACGCCCCCTGGGCCAGTTGCTCCTTGACCCAGACCACGGTCCAAAAGGCCGAGGCCATGGTTTCCAGGCAGCCCCGGTTGCCGCAGTGGCATTTGCGGCCCTCCGGGTCCACCGTCACGTGCCCGATTTCCCCGGCCGTCCCCTCGGCCCCGGCCCACAGCCGGTTATCCAGGATCAGGCCGCCCCCCACCCCGGTCCCCAGGGTGATCCCCAGCATATGCCTATGGCCCACCCCGGCTCCCCGCCAGTGCTCCCCCAGGGCGAAGAGGTTGGCGTCGTTTTCCAGGAACAGGGGCCAGGGCACCTGCAGGGAAAGGCGCTGGACCAGGGGGCAGTCACTCAAGGCCGGGATGTTGGGGGAAAAATCCACCCGGCCTTCCTGGGGCAGAACCCGTCCCGCCACCCCGATGCCCCCCCCTTTGATCTCGTAACCTTGTTCCCGGGCGGTTTCCCCGGCCTTGAACAGGTCAGCCGCCAGGGTGGACATCAGGGCCTCTTGATCCGGCATGGAGGCCGTGGCCCGTTCCTGGCGGGAGAGAATCCGCCCCTGGGAGTTTACCAGGGCCAGGCGGAAATTGGTCCCCCCCAAATCAATACCCACCACCGCGGAATCTTTCACGATGAAACCCCCCTTTCAGGAATGCGCGCCAGGTCAGGTATAATCTCTCTCAACGCCGCCGGGGAAATCGCCCCCTCCCGCACCAGGCGGGGGGGGGAACCGGTGACCTCCACGATGGTGGATGGCAATCCCCCCGGACAGGCGCCCATCTCCAGGATCAGGTCCACGCCGTCGCCGAACTCCCGCGCCACTTCCCCCGCCCGGAGCAGCGGCGGCCCACCGGCCCGATTGGCGCTGGTGCCGGTGATGGGGTGCCCCAGGGCGGCGATCAGGCGGCAGGTGACAGGCTGCCGGGGCTGCCGCACCCCGATGGCGCCGGTGCCCCCCGTAAGCAGTCGGGGCAGTCCGGGTCGGCTGGGAAGGATGAGGGTCAGGGGGCCGGGCCAGAAATGTTCCATCAGCCGCCGGGCCGGACCCGGAATCTCCCGGGCCACCTGAGGGAGCATCTCCCCCCCGTTCACCAGCACCAGCACCGGTTTCCCCGGCTCCCGGTCTTTAAGGGCGAACAACCGGGCCAAGGCCTCCCCCTGAAAGGGGTGGGCCGCCAGGGCGTAAAAGGTCTCCGTGGGCGCCGCCAGGATGCCGTTTTGGGCCAAGACCCTTCGGGCCTTTTCCCAGAATTCTTCGGCGGCTTCCTCCCGCCACTCCCAGATTTGACCCATACGGCGCATAATACCCTCAGGATTTCCTGCTGGCAAGGACTGAGTCCCGTTTAAGGCCGGCAGGGCAATTCCCCGGCTCCCACGCCCGTGCGGCGGAAGAAACTTGGCCCACCATTTAGACAACTAGACCCTGCGCTAAAAATTTCTTCTGATTGCACCCTCTCAAATCCCCCTGAATCCCCCTTGTTCAAAAGGGGACTTTCAAGCTAATTTCAATAAGTTCCCCCCTTTGGCACAGGGGGGTTAGGGCGGATTTGGCTGCTAGACGCCTGGTAAAATCGGAAAAAACTTTTGGCAATCGCTATATGCAAAGGAGAAGGCGGCTTTCCCGATTGCCTGCCCTTGCCGGATTCACCCCCGCCGCGGCCGTAAGGCTCTAGTCCTAAGGAACATTTAAGACCCTCCGGATGGCTTCGGCCAGGTCCCGGGGAATGATGGGTTTGAAGATAATCTCCCGGATTCCCATGGCCTTGATCTTGTCGATGGTCCCGGGGTCCCCATAGCCGGTAGTGATGATGATGGGGAGGCGGGGGCTGAGCCGCAACAGTTCCTGGGCCAAATCCAGGCCGGTCAGGTGGGGCATGGTCAGGTCGGTAATGACCAGATCGAAATCGCTCGGCCCGGACTGAAAGGCGGCCAGGGCCTCCCGGCTATCCGTGAAGGGCGCTACGGTATAGCCCGCCTGCCCCAGGTAAGTCTGGACCGCGGAGACGATATCCGCCTCATCGTCTACCAGTAGGATACGCTCGCACCCCCGGGGCACAGGGGTTATATTGTCTAATTCCGCCAAAGCCTCGGCCTTGAGGCGGGGGAAATAAATCTGAAAGGTCGTCCCCCGGCCCGGCTTACTGATGACGGTGACGCCGCCGTTGCAAGCCTGGACAATGCTGTGGACCAGGGCCAATCCCAAACCGGTCCCGTGGCCGATCTCTTTGGTGGTGAAATAAGGCTCAAAAATCCGCTCCAGGACCTCCGGGGAGATTCCATGACCGGTGTCCTTTACGCTGAATCTGACATAGGCTCCGGGTTTGATGGTCATGCCAAAGGCCGATTGTTCCTCCTTAAGGTCCACCAGGTCCAGGCTGACCTCCAGGACGCCGTTCATGTCCGCCATGGCATGGGCGGCATTGGTGCAGAGGTTCATCACCACCTGGTAGATTTCGGTGGGATCCGCCAGGATCCAGTCACCATTGGGCGCCAGGCGCTGCCGGAGATCAATGGTGGCCGGAAAGGAGGCCCGCAGTAATTTAAGGGTTTCTTTGACCAGGGGACCCAGTTGCATAATGATGCGCTGCGGCTCGGTTTGACGGCTGATAGCCAGGATTTGTCTCACCAGATCGGAAGCCCGGCGGCTGGATTTCAGCACCTGGTCCAGGTAAGGCCGCAGGTCCTCGTCTTGGCTGGTCTTCAGGGCGATCTCGGTGTACATGATGATGGGGGAGAGGATATTGTTAAAATCGTGGGCGATGCCCCCGGCTAGGGTGCCGATGGCCTCCATCTTTTGCGCCTGACGAAGCTGAGATTCCAGCTGGGTTTTTTCGGCTTCCGCCTTTTTGCGCCGGGTGACGTTCCGATTAGTGACCCGCCGCCCCAGATTGCGCCCCTCCACGCTGGACACCGGCTGGCAGACGTGCGAGATCCAGCGGTCCTCGCCGTTCTTGGTGATAATCCGGAATTCCACCGTGTGGGACTCTTCGCTGGCAGGTTCGGCCAGGACATGTTGATTCACCCGCTCCCGGTCGTCGGGATGGGTTATGCGCTCCAGCAGGCCGGGCTCCTGCAAAAATTGCTCCCGGGAATAGCCGGTGATCCGTTCCACCGACGGCGAGATATAATTGTAATAACCCTCGGGGGACAGCCAGTACTCCCAGTCGTAGGTAAACTCCGCCAGGGTGCGGAATCTTTCCTCCGATTTTCTCAGGGCTTCCTCGGCTTGCTGGCGCTCGAAGAGTTCCAGTTGCAGGTCATCAATGGCATCTTTTAATTGGGCGGTTTTTTCCTTTACCCGTTCCTGGAGACCCTGTTTCGACCGCTTGATATCAAGAAACAACGGGGCGATGAGGGCCACTCCCGCCAGCATGAACAGGGAGGTGGCCAGGCCGATGGTTTCCGAGGAAATATCCAGGGGCAGACCCGCCTGTTCATGCACATACCATTCATAAAAGGTGAAACACCGCCGCAAGGCCATGAGGAAAATGGCGGCTGCAATAAAGAGCCAGGATATCGTCGTCTTGGTGATCCAGACCAGGCGCACCGCTAAAATCGCCGCGGCAAACTGCAGCAGAATCGAGATAATGATGACGGCGTACACGGGTATTCCAACCTTTCCGGGGTTAGAGGCCGGCCGGCGGTTCCCCGGTCTGCGGCAAGCCTTGAAAAGAACTGATTACTCGGCTTGAGGTATTATAAACGGCTCGGGGAAAAGCGCCAAGATGAATGACCGGCCCTAAGTATCGGATTTCATAATAAAGGTAACGTGTTATTAGCCCCCAGCCCTCTCTTCGCAGTGGGGGGAGAGGGTGAGGGGGAATTCAAACTAAGTCAGCCTAGTTATGGACCGATGTACTAAGGCTTGCCGGCGCTTACGGAACGCTGCCGCCGGGCCTCGAACAGGGCCACCGCCGCCGCGGTGGCGGCGTTCAAGGAGCCGATCTCCGGGGCGGCCATGGGGATGGCGACCATCAGGTCGCACTGCCGCCGCACCCGCGGGCGCACCCCTTTGTCTTCGCTGCCGATGACCAGGGCCAGGGGTTGGGTCAAGTCGGCGTCGTATAGGCTCTGTGGAGCATCCGCGGCCGTCCCGATAATCACCAGGCCGCCGTCTTTCAGGCGGCCCAGGCAATCGGCCAGGTTGGTCACCCGGTAGACCGCCAGGTATTCCAGGGCCCCGGCCGCGGCCTTGAGCACCGCGGGCGTCACCCCCGCGGCCCGGTCCCTGGGGAGGATGAGGCCGTGGGCCCCCGCAGCCAGGGCGCTGCGGCAGAGGTTGCCCAGGTTCATGGGGTCCGTGAGGCTGTCCGCGGCCACCAGCAGGGCCGGGGCCGCCAGCGCGGCGATCATGTCCAGCGCCTCGGCCTCGCTCCGGTAAACATAGCTGCCCCGCCGGGCCGCGATCCCCTGGTGGTGGGGGACGCCGCAGACCCGGTCCAGGACGGTCCGGTCCACCACCCGCAGGCGCACCCCCGCTGCCCGGGCCAGGCCCTTGACCTCCTCCAGCCATTTGCCCCCGGCCCCCTGGGCCGCCATGATTTCCTCCAGGGGCGAATCCGGCCGGCGCAAGGCCGCCAGCACCGGGTGGCGTCCGTAGATGATCTGGCTCATGGTTGGCAGTGAGCGGGTCATAGTTCATAGGGCGGGCCGTGCCCGCCGCTTTCCGGCGGCCCCAGGCCGCCCTATTCTTCTATACTTTTCCCAAACTCAGGGTATAATCTTAGGTGAATTATAGCAAATTAAGACCGTTAGAGAATTTTTAATCAGAGCCTTACATAGACCGGCTTTCACATGGACGCGGCCCTGAACCAGTTTTATCAGCACTTAGGCGGCGAGCGGGGCCTGGCCCCCTTGACGGTGGCGGCCTATGCCCGGGACCTCCAGGATTTCTGGGAATATCTCGAGGGCCGGGGCCGCTCTCACTGGGGCGCGGTGAACCTGGCTGACCTGCAAGACTATTTCGCCGCCCAGGAAGCCCGGGGGCTGTCGGCCCGGAGCCGGGCCCGGCGCCTCTCGGCCCTGCGGCAATTTTTCCGCTTCCTGCAACGGGAGGAGATGGTGTCGGCCAACCCGGTGGAGTTGCTGGACTCGCCCCGCCTGCCCCGGCGTCTGCCCCAGGTCATGGGGGAGGCGGAGGTGGCGGCCCTGCTGGCCGCTCCGGATCCCGGCACCCCCGCCGGCCTGCGGGACCAAGCCCTGTTGGAGGTGCTCTACGCCACCGGCCTCCGGGTCTCCGAACTGGTGGGCCTGACCCTCAAGCAACTGGACCTGCGCCGGGGAATGGTCCGTCCCCTGGGCAAAGGCGGCAAAGAGCGGGTGGTGCCCATGGTGGCCCCCGCAGTGGACAAAGTCCAGCTCTACCTGGAGCAGGGCCGGCCCCGGCTGCTCAAAGGCCGGCAGAGTCCCTACGTCTTCATCAACCACCGGGGCGGCAAACTCTCCCGCCAGGGTTTCTGGAAGCTCTTGAAGCAGTATGCCCTGAAGGCCGGGGTCAAGACCCTGAGCCCCCACACCCTGCGCCACTCCTTCGCCACCCACCTCCTCTCCCGGGGCGCCAACCTCCGGGTTTTGCAGATGCTCCTGGGCCATGCCGACCTGGCCACCACCCAGATTTACACCCACCTGGACGCCGAGCGTTTGCGCCAGGTGCACCAAAAGGCGCATCCCCGGCCATGACCGACCGGAAAAACCCCGACCAGCCGGCGCCGCCCCGCACCCTGGAGGTGATCACCACCCACCTCAACGCCGACTTCGACGCCATGGCCTCCATGGTGGCGGCCAAGAAACTCTATCCCGAGGCCCTCCTGGTCTTCCCGGGCTCCCAGGAGCGCAACCTGCGGGATTTCTTCATCCGCTCCAGCTTCTATTTCATGGATTTCACCCGGATGAAGCAAGTGCCCCTGGAGGAAATCAAACGCCTCATCCTGGTGGACACCCGCCAGGCCTCCCGCATCGGCAAATTCGCCGAAGTGGCCGCCAGCGGCCAGGTGGATATCCACATCTACGACCACCACCCGGACACCGACGAAGACGTCCACGGCAGCCTGGAGATAGTGGAGCAGATCGGCTCCACCACCGCCATCCTTACCCGGTTGATTGGGGAACGGGGTCTCACCCTGTCCCCGCCGGAGGCCACCGTCATGGCCCTGGGGATTTTTGAGGACACCGGCTCCTTCACCTTTGTGTCCACCACTCCCGAGGATTTTGAGGCCGGCGCCTTTCTGCTCCGCCAGGGCGCCGATCTCAACGTGGTCTCCGAGATCATCACCCGGGAGCTGAACGCCGAGCAGGTGGCCCTGCTCAACGACCTCCTGGAACACTCCACCAGCTTCCTCGTGGGCGGCGTCGAGGTGGTGATGGCCCGCACCACCGCCCCGGAATATGTGCCGGATTTCGCGGTGGTGGCCCACCGCCTGATGGATGTGGAGAATATCCAGGTCCTCTTCGCCCTGGCCCAGATGGAGGACCGGGTCTTCGTGGTGGGGCGGAGCCGCCTGCCGGAAGTGGACGTGGCCGAAATCCTCTCGGAGTTGGGGGGCGGCGGCCACAGTTATGCCGCCTCCGCGGCCATCAAGGACAAGCCCCTGGCCCAGGTGGAAGAAAAACTGCGCCAAACCCTCCAGACCCGGGTGCATCGCCGGCGCCTGGCCCGGGAGATCATGTCCTTCCCGGTCAAATCCGTGCTCCCGGAAGTGACCCTGGAAGAGGCCGAGATCATCCTCAACCGTTACAGCATCAATGCCTTGCCGGTGCTCACCGACGGCAAGCTCCTGGGCCTGATTACCCGGCAGACCGTGGAAAAGGGCATTTATCACGGCCTGAAGGGCCATCCGGTGAAGGACTATATGACCACCGAGATGGCCACGGTGGACCCGGACGCCTCCATCTCCGAAATCCGGGACCGCCTGGTCATCAACAAACAGCGCATCCTGCCGGTGGTGGAGGACGGCAAGGTCATCGGCATCATCAGCCGCACCGACCTCCTCCAGCTGCTCATCTCGGAGAATGACGAGGCCCAGTGGTCCCAGCCCCTGCGCACCAAAAATATCTCCTCCCTGATGCGGGAGCGTCTGCCCAAGGGCATCATGAAGATTTTACGACAGGTGGGGCAGGTGGCGGCGGAATTGGGCTTCAGCGCCTATGTGGTGGGCGGGTTTGTCCGGGACCTGCTGCTCAAACATGAAAACCTGGACATTGACATCGTCATTGAAGGGGACGCCATCGTGTTCGCCCGGAGCTACGCGGCCCGGTTCGGGGCCCGTTCCCGGGAGTTCCAGAAATTCAAAACCGCAGTGCTCATTTTCCCGGATGGATTTAAGATCGACGTGGCCACCGCCCGCACCGAATATTACGAGGCCCCGGGGGCGCTGCCCATCGTGGAATACAGCTCCATCAAGATGGACCTCTACCGCCGGGACTTCACCATCAACACCCTGGCCCTGCGCCTCAACCCCGAGGAGTTCGGCACCCTGCTGGATTTTTTCGGGGCCCAGCGGGATTTGAAGGAAGGCCGCATCAGCCTGCTCCACAACCTGAGTTTCGTGGAGGACCCCACCCGGGTCTTCCGGGCCATCCGCTTCGAGCAGCGCTTCAAGTTCCGCATCACCAAGCTGGCCGCCAATCTCATCAACAATGCGGTGAAAAACAACTTTTTCGACCGCCTCTCCGGGGCCCGCCTGTTTGGGGAATTGCGCCTCATCCTCCAGGAGGACACCCCCATCCCCGCCATCGCCCGCCTGGCCGAATTCAACCTCCTCAGGGCGGTCCATCCCCGGCTGGGATTCGATGAGGGCACCCGGCATCTGTTGCAACGGGTCCAGGCAGTCCTGTCCTGGTTCGATCTCCTCTACCTGGAAGAGAAATACGACCGCTGGCTGGTTTACTTTCTGGGGCTGGTGGAGCATCTGACCCTGGCAGAATTGCAGGAGATGCTGGGCCGCGTCAACCTGTCCCCCAAGCAGGCTGCGGCCATTATCCAGGGCAAGGAGGCGGCCGACCGGGCCCTGATCCGGCTCTTCCACTACGGGGAGCCCGCCCGCACAAAGGTCTACCATCTCCTGGCCTCCCTGGGCACGGAGTTTATCCTCTATATGATGGCCAAATCCCGGCATGAGAACTCCCGGAAGGCCATCTCCCTCTACTTCACGCATCTCAAACATCTCAAACCCGAACTCAAGGGGCGGGACCTGCTGGCCCTGGGCTATAAACCCGGCCCCCTCATCAAGGAAATGCTGGACCGCCTGCTGGAGGCCCGCCTCAACGAGCAGGTCCGGAGCCGCCGGGAGGAAAAGGACTTCATCCGCCGGGCCTTCGGACCGCCGGGATAATCCGGCGTTCGTCCCCGCCACCCCTGTTCCGCTTCAAGAAAAAAGGCGGTCGCCTGGCTCATGCGCACATGAGGATCATTCCGGCAAGTTATTCATGTTCAGGGGGGAGTCGATATTGGCGAGTGAGGAGCTGCAACGGACCCCATCGACAATTTTCCCGGGAATTCCCGGTTTGGCCCATTGATAAAAAAGAAAACGGGCATGGAGGGGAAAGATCCGGATGCAGCCATGGGAGGCGGCATATCCAGGAACTATGCCTTCATGAATGAAATAATCACCGCCGATATTCAGGGCATGATCCATGGGCGCCTGGTCAAATTTCATGGAGTTATGAAATTGGTGCATATAATGGACCACAAATTTTCTTAAAGGGGTCGAGTTGCGGGTTCCGGAAGAAATGGGAAAGGTATGCTGCAAATTTCCCCATTCATAAAGGCCGAGATATTGCCGGCGGCGATCTATCAGAATGTACTTTTCATGATCGGCCGCGTCGGACAAAAATTCCGGCAGAATTTTCGGCTCTAGGGAAAAGTCGAGGGGGCAGAATATTTTGTTCTTATCGGTGCTGATGTTACCGGGCCCATTCACGACCAAAAGATAATGAGTTCCATTAATGAGAGCAATGCTGTCCTGAGCAGGAATAGGTTTTTTCTTTAATGAAGGTACGGAATAGACAAATGTCCTTATACTCTCACCATCATTCAGCTTAACTTCTACGCACGGCACCCCGTAAACAACTTCTATTTCTCCTGTCGTCATCCTTCCTTGTTCAGCCAGTTCCTTATAAATAGGATTATTGCGGTCTAATCCTTGAGCCTGAACGGATGGACTCCAAAGTAACCATGAAATTACTACGCCGCTTACCAAAAGAATTGTTTTCATACAGTTCCGCTTATTCTGAATCGGCCCCCCTAGGTTGACCTTTGCCACATCCGATTCCGGAGGATAGCGCAGAACGGCCTGGGGCGGCAGGGAAAAATCCCGGAAATCCCAAAGATGCCGTCTCCCGACCCTTTGGCTACAGGGTGAAATAAAGTTAAGAACAGGCTGGCGTCGGCGCAACCTTGGCCGGAGGAAATAATCTCTGCGGTGGATGTTTTTTTCCAGCATCAACAAAACCTCGAAATGGAAACTATCGGCTATTCCAGGGCGATAAGTTTTCCTCGACAGGCTTTTCTTATCGCCCTCAATCCGGGCTGAGGCCCCAGGAGCATGATAAGGCAAGGAACCGCGCTTGAGGGTGTCCTTCTACAAGGCGGGTCTGAGATAGGTGGGGACCAGTTGGGCAGGGGGGGCGGTGAGGCCCAGCCTGAGGCGGTGGCGGGCCAGCCGGGCCAGGGTGGGGGCCCGGGGCAGGCGCATCTCCGGCGGGGCTAAGGCAATCTCCGGGGTAAGATGCGGCGCCAACATCTCCTGGTAAACCGTCAGACCGGGGCCGGTGAGCAGCAGGGGAGGGGCCAGCCGGGCCGGGAGGTCCCCGGCCGGGAAGCGTTGCGGCTCTTCCAGCACCCGGGGTCGAGCCGCCGGGCACTGAAACCGCGCCCAGAAGACCTCCCCCCGCTTGGCGTCCATCACCACCCCAATGGGGTGAGGATAAAAGGGAAACTGGGCCGCCAGCGCCTCCATGGTGGGCACCGGCACCAACGGCCGCCCCAGGGACCAGGCCAGGGTCTTGGCGGTGGCCAGCCCAATCCTCAGCCCGGTAAAATTGCCGGGCCCAACGCTCACGGCCACCGCGGCCAGGTCCGACGGTTGCCGGCCGGTAGCAGCCAGGAGGGCCGCCACCCCGGGCATCAGGCGGGTGAGGTAGGCGCCGCGGCTTTCCAGGGTGTATTCCATCAACACCCGGTCGTCCGCCACCAGGGCCAGACTGCCCTTGTCGGTGGCGGTATCCAGGGCCAGGATGAGCACGGGCTCAATACTGGGTCTGCACCAGGCGCAGGATGTCCTGGTAAAAGACCAGGATCATCAGGGCCAGGATCAACATCAGGCCCAATCCCTGGGCCATCTCCCGGTGCTTCAGGGGCAGGGGCTTGCCCCGGATGGCCTCTAGGGTGAAGAAGAACAGGTGGCCGCCGTCCAGAACAGGGATGGGCAGAAGGTTGAGCAGGAAGAGGTTGATGCTCAAGGCCGCCATAAACTGCACCAGATAGGTCACTCCCATCTCCGCCTGGCGCCCCGCCACCTGGGCGATGAGGATGGGGCCGCCGATACTCTTCAGGGGCACTTCCCGAACCACCAATTTGTACAGGCTCTCCATGGTCAGCCAGGTAAGGCGGCCCGTGTAACCGACCCCCTGCACCAGGGCCCCCACGGGACCGACGCGCTCCACCGCCACCTGATCTCCGGAGGTGATCCCGATGATCACCGCCGAGACCGTTGCCCCGAAAATGTCGGTGGCCTCCATCCGCTGGGGCGTCATCCGGACCTCAAAGACCCGGTCTCCCCGTTTGACCGACAGGGTCAAGGGCTGCTCTCCGATCTGGCGGATTTTCTGGGAAAGCTCTTCCCAACGGGTCACCGATTGCCCCGACACCGACAGGATCTTATCGCCTTTTTCCAGTTTGGCCTGGGCCGCGGGCGAACCCTCTTTCACGCCCCCGATGACGGTGGTGAGGTAAGGAATGCCGGAAAAGGCGAAGACCGCAAAGAGGGCCAGGGCCGCAAAAAACAGATTGAAGGCCGGGCCGGCCAGGACAATCATAAACCGGCGGTAAAGGGGCTGATGGGAAAACGACACCGGCTCCAACTCGGGGGGCACTTCATCCTTGGGATTTTCCCCGAACATCTTGACGTAGCCCCCCAGGGGAATCACGGAAAGGCGGTACTCGGTCTCCCCGATCTTCTTGTGGAGCAACTTGGGCGGGAAGCCCAGGGAAAAGGCCTCCACCCGCACCCCGTAATATTTGGCCAGGAGGAAATGACCCAACTCGTGGACGAAAATCAGGACCCCCAACACGACGATGGTGGCCAAGGCGGTGATCATAAAAGTTTTGATACTCCTGTGTAAAAAACGTTAATTATCCCGGGGGCTAATCCCGGCGAGCCCCCAGGCCTCCCCCGTTGATCAAACCGTGAGCAAACTCCCGGGCCCAACGGTTGACCGCCAGGACCTGCTCCAGGCTCGTCAGGGGCTCCTGCCGGTGGCTGTCCATGGTGGCCGCCACGGTCTTGGGGATATCCATAAAAGCCAGGCGGCCTTGAAGAAACGCAGCCACCGCCATTTCGTTGGCGGCATTGAGCACCGCCGGCATGGTGCCCCCGGCCCGGGCCGCGGCGTATCCCAGGGCCAGCCCGGGAAACCGTTCGGTATCCGGGATCTCGAAGGTGAGCCGGCCCACCTGGCACAGATCCAGGGGCGGCCCGTTCAGGGGCAGGCGCCGGGGGTAGGTCAGGGCATAGGCGATGGGCAGGCGCATGTCCGGCGCCCCCAACTGGGCCAGGACCGAACCGTCCACAAACTCCACCAGGGAATGGACGATGCTCTGGGGGTGGATATACACCCCCACCTGATCCACCGGGAGGCCGAAGAGCACCGAGGCCTCGATCACCTCCAGGGCCTTGTTCATCATGGTGGCGGAATCAATGGTGATCTTGGGCCCCATGCTCCAGTTGGGATGTTTCAGGGCCTGGGCCGCGGTGACCCCGCCTAACCGCTCCCGGTCCCAATCCCGAAACGGCCCCCCCGAGGCGGTCAGCCAGAGGCGCCGCACCTCCTCCCGGCGCTGGCCCTGCAGGGCCTGAAAAATGGCGCTGTGCTCGCTGTCCACCGGGATGATGGCCACGCCCTTTTCCTGCGCGGCCGCCATCACCAGGGAACCTGCGGCCACCAGGGTCTCTTTATTGGCCAGGGCCACCGGCAGGGCGGCCTGAATGGCGGCCAGGGTAGGCTCCAGGCCCACCGCCCCCACCATGGCGGAAACCACCAGGTCCGCGCCGGAGGCCACCGCCACCTCCCGGACCCCGGCCGGGCCCCAGAGGATTTCGAGGGCGCCCTCCCGGGGCAGCAGGTCCCGCAGGCGGGCCGCCGCCGCCTCATCCTGCACCGACACCCTGGCCGGGGAAAATTGCCGGATCTGTTCGGCCAGGACCTTGACGTTCTGCCCGGCGGCCAACCCGGCCACCACAAACTCTTCGGGGTGTTCCGCCACCACCGCCAGGGTGCTTTGGCCGATGGAGCCGGTGGAACCTAAAATAGCCAGGCGCTTCATGGCGCAAACCCGCCCTCGCTGATATCGTCAATTGCGCCGCCGGCTTCCCCTTACCGCTGGGCGCGCCAGTTTTCCAATATATAGGGAAAGTTACCCGAATGCCTTCATTCTACCTGTTCGCTTCCCGGCTGTAAAGTGATTGATTAATCAAGGACAGGCCATTTTCCACGGCTCTCACCCGGCTGAATGCCTCATCGCCGCAATCCGCCGAAAACTTCGGCGAGAAAATCAGTTTGGTGGGGTGCGCCCCGCGCCCCATCGATGGGCGACGACGCCGCCTACGCCTTGCTAGCTGAACTGGCCGAGGGCCGGGGACCCTGGGCCATCCCGTGGCCTTGCCTCCATGAATTCCTGGCCATCGTCACCCATCCCAAGATCTATGCGCCCCCCACCCCCTTGGACGCGGCCCTGGACCAGGCCGCAGCCTGGCTGGAATCGCCCAGCCTGGTCCTCTTGGCGGAATCAGAGGGATATTGGCCGGAGCTGCGTCTGGCCCTCCAGGCGGGGCGGCTCGCCGGCCCCCAGGCTCATGACGCCCGGGTCGCGGCTTTGTGCCAAAGCCACGGGGTTCGGGAATTATGGACCGCCGACCGGGATTTCAGCCGCTTTCCCGCCTTGAAGACGAGAAATCCCCTGGTAAGGCCTTAATCTTCCCAGGGCCAGATGTCGGCCAGGTAGTGCAGGGAGGGCTCCAGGCTGCCTTCCTGGTGGGGTTCCAGGGTGACCAGGGGCCGGCGGCCCCGGCCGGCCAGGTAATCGAGGGTCTCTTTGAGGGGGACCCGGCCGGACCCCAGGGCCAGGTGGGCGTCGGCGTCCCCCTGGTTATCATGCAGGTGAAGCTGCCCGATGACCGGCTCCAGGGTCTTCAGCCAGTGAGGGAAATCCCCGCCGCCGAAGGCCAGCAGGTGCCCCGCGTCAAAGCACACCTTCAGGTTGGCCGCCCCGGCCCGCCGGATGACCCCCAGAAATAATTCCGGCTCGGTCTCATAGACATTTTCCAGGGTCACGGTGACGCCGTAGGGGGCGGCTAGGGCGGCCAGCTCCTTCCAGGTGGCGGCGCTTCGTCCCAGCCAGCGCTCCTGGTCCCACTGGTAGTGCCGGGCTTCATAGCCCAGATGGCAGACCACCGCCGCCGGCCGGAACACCGGGATATAGCGGAACGCCTGGCGCAGACGGCGGCGGGAGGCCCCCAGGACGCCGTCATCCAACGCCCCCGGCGCCAGGTCTTGGAAAGGCCCGTGCAGGGTGATGCGCCGCCCGGCCCCCTGAAACGTTCGGGCCGCACGGCGAAAGACTCCCGGGGGATAGTGTCCCAGGCTATCGGCGTCCAGGCCGATCTCCGGATTGAGACCCCGCCGCAGAAACTTCTCCAGGTAGCCGGACTGCAAAAAGGGAAACGGGATATTGACCTGGACCCGACGCGCCAACGTTGCGGCGCTTATCCCCATTTCGGGTGGGCCTCAGTGGGGATGCTGGCACAATTCCACCAGGAGGCCGAAGGTGGCCTTGGGGTGGATAAAGGCCACCAGCGCGCCGTGGGCGCCCTCCCGGGGGGTTTCGTCAATGAGCCGCACGCCCGCGGCCTTCAATTCCGCCACCGCAACGTGGATATCCTCCACCTCCAGAGCCAGGTGGTGGAAGCCTTCTCCCTTGTTTTCCAGGAACTTGGCCACCGGGCTGTCCGTTGCGGTGGGCAGCAGCAATTCCAGGGTGCTCTCTCCCACCTGGACAAAGCTCACCTTGACTTTTTGGGTTTCCACCACTTCTTCGCCCTTCAATTCCAGGCAGAGATTATCGCCATAGAACTTCTTGGGCCCCTCCAGGTCCTTCACCGCCAGTCCCAGATGGGCGATGCGTTTGATCTTCATGAACCTTCCTCCTGACCTGCCAAGATATTTTGGGTTAGGATATCATAAATAGTGACGCACAAACCAGGCCGGGGCGGCCGGCCCCGGCCCCGGGGGCGAACCTGGGCCCGCCGCGGGCAGGCCAAACTCTTCTTGTCTTTCGGCACTGGAATTATATATGATGGCGCAGGCAAGGGAAAGCCTGGGATCAGCCGGGGATGATTTTTCCCCTTATCCGCTAGAGGCAGGTTACTGATGACCAGAGATGAACGGTTCCGGCTCGTGTGCGAGCGTCTGGATACGTATCGGCAACAGGTGATCGAGTGGCAGCGGGAACTGGTTTCCCGGCCGGCCCTGGGGCCGGAAGTGGGAGGGGTGGGCGAGGACGACAAGGCCGCTTATCTGGCGGACCTGCTTCAGAGTTGGGGATTGAGGGTGGACCGCTATCCGGCCCCCGACGACCGGGTGCCCGGGGGGGCGCGTCCCAACCTGGTGGCCTGCCTGCCCGGGAAAAGGCCGGACAAGGCCTGGGTCCTGAGCCATCTGGACGTGGTGCCCCCGGGGGATATGAGCCTCTGGGCCTCCGACCCCTTTACCCTCCGGGTGGACGGCGACCGCCTCTATGGCCGGGGCGCGGAAGACGACCATCACGGCATCGTTATGTCGCTGTTGGCCGTCAAGGCCTTCCTGGACCTCAAGCTCACCCCGGAGCGCACCCTGGCCCTGGTCCTGGTGGCGGACGAAGAAACAGGCAGCGAGAAAGGCCTGGCCTTTCTGGCGCGGGGGCACCCCGGGCTTTTTTCCCCCCGGGATTTGATCATTGTGCCCGACGCCGGCCGCCAGGACGGCACCATGATCGAGGTGGCGGAAAAAAGCATCCTCTGGCTCAAGGTGACCCTGCTGGGTGAACAGGGCCACGCCTCCCGGCCCCACAAGGCCAAAAATACCTTGAGGGCCGCGGCCCACGTCATTGTAGCCCTGGACGACCTGCAGCGGGAATTCCCCCGGCATGACCCGCTGTTCCGGCCCCCGATGAGCACCTTCGAGCCCACCCGCAAAGAAGCCAACGTCCCCAATATCAACACCATTCCGGGGAAAAACGTCTTCTATCTGGATTGCCGGGTGTTGCCGGACTACGATTTAGCCCAGGTCATTCAGCGGGTTCAGGCCCTGGCCGGTGCGGTCGCGGACAGATTCGGGTGCCGGGTGGAAGTGGAAACGGTCCAGGCCCTCCCCAGCGCGCCGCCCACCGCCCCGGACGCCCCGGTGGTGAAAGCCCTGCAGCAGGCGGTTCGGCAGGTTTACGGCCGGGAAGCCATCCCCCAGGGCATCGGCGGGGGCACCGTGGCCGCCTTCTTTCGCCAGGCCGGTTTGCCCGCCGCGGTCTGGATGACCGCCAATGACTGCGCTCACCAGCCCAACGAGTTCTGTTTCCTGAGCCATCTCCTGGGGGACGCCAAAGTCCTGGCCCACGTGTGCCTGCTGGCGGAGTGAGGAGGAGAAAAGTTTCCTGACTAACGTTTCCCTAAATCGGGAGACAGGATGCCGCTCAGGCCGCGGGGGCCACATGCGGCACTGGTCCCATAAAGAGCGTTCCAGGCAGTAGATCTGATTGTCCTCGTCGGTAATCAGGTAGTTGTCCGGGTCCTCGGCCAGCATCTCGGCCCATTCCGCCTGGGCGTTTATGGGGTCCTCGGACCCCAGTCACGGCCGCACCGAGAAAGGCTCCTGAAAACCCACGTGGCGCAGCAGCTCCCTAGGATTGGCGTCCAGCACCAGATAAGATTGAACGCCGTCATGATGGCGGATTATTATGGGACAGGCCATGACAAATTTTCCTCATCTTCACCGATTTCATCTATTATGGGAAAAATTGCGGAAAAGACAACTCTCATGAAACAATCATGCTGTCCGCGCCGTTCCCCTTGGCCCCCCGGCCCCTGCGGCTGGCTGGGGGTGGTTTTCCTGGGCGGCCTCCTGAGTTTGTGCGCCTGCGGTGAACTCCGGCCGCGCCCTGCCGCCTTTGAACCCCAAAACTATGCCCCCATAGAATACCAGGATCTTCTGGCCCCCCGCCAGGCCGGACTCCAGCCAGGTCAGAAGATTCGAGTGAAGGCCTATTTCTGGCAATATTTGGATTATGACCCGGCCATGGTCCGGAACTACCTCACCCTGCCCCGGTACCCCATCAGATGGTACCAACTCCGATGGTTCGCCACCTACGGCGCGGATAACCTGACCGGCTACTATGACCTGGCGGCCGTGACTCCCGAGCAGGCCGAGGACTACCGGCTGAAGCGCCTGGACCCGGTCCTGCTCTATGGCGAACTCTCCCGGCTGGGTCCGGGTTTATACCTGCAGGTCTTTCATATAGAGAAAGTCAGCGAAGACTGACAGCCAATCTACCGGCGGGGATTATAGCTGTTGCTAAAAGAGCCTTTTGCAAAAGGCTCAAAAGTTTTTGCTCACCCTGACCCTCTCCCCCCGTTGGGGGGAGAGGGGACAAAAAGCAGATACTTCTGGCAAACGATATGAGTCCACCGTTGGTTTCCCGGCCAAATCCCGGCGGCCCTGCCGTTGAACGGCTCACCGCGTGTCAGCTATTCTGTCGGCGGCCAGGCGGGCCGCAAGCTTGAGGGCATGAGCGGCCCACAGCAAATCGTTGGCCAAT
>Ga0172375_10002897_pt1 | contig 26462 bp, 22 predicted proteins | sample LakKiv1m_FD_114537 | JGI IMG/M metagenome (GOLD analysis project Ga0172375, IMG submission 114537) | Freshwater microbial communities from Kabuno Bay, South-Kivu, Congo - kab_092012_11.1m | ecosystem: Environmental > Aquatic > Freshwater > Lake | place: Democratic Republic of the Congo...
ATTCCGTTCATCCTGTATTAAGAAACTCACTTCCGAAAATGTGGTTCCCTCTGGAGAAATAAGCTGGTTGTTGTCCAGAATGCTAAATTGAAATCCTCCCACATCGACTTGGTCTCCATCGGACATCTTTATCTCGTATGTTTCGGACAAGGCTTCCTGACCCATTATCCCTAAACACATTAACCCTAATCCGATATGAATGAGAATTGGGCCAAAGCCTAAGAATCGGCTTTTCTTTTGAATTGCGGCGCCTACCTCAGCAGGCGGTTTTAGAAATTGGGAGAACAGGGGATCTAACCAAGCAATGATCAAGAATGTCACAGAAAAGAATCCCACAACTTCAAAAAATGGAATTCTTCTGCTCGTAATTAGTAATAGAGTTATGAACAAGGAAGCAGAAAATGTAAATTTGAGATTTCTCCAAAATTCTTGTTTATGGTCTTCATACAGGTTTGACAGCGGACAAAAGGCTGTTGCAATTAGCAACAAGAATAGGAGGGGGGATGAATAAAGTTCGTATTGATCAGCAGTCCATGTAATTTGAGTTCCAGTGAACAGTTCTGAAGTTAATGGAAAGGTTTGACCAATAAAAAATAATAATACTAAGGCCAGGATCAAATAGTTGAAAATGCAGATCACCAGGTCGGAAAACGAAGCTTTGTTTTTAGCGGCTTTGGGTTTCAGCATATAAGACCGCTTAACGCAATAGAAAAGATAAACAATTAAACTCACAAAAATAAATATCGAAAGCACCGGACCCATTACACCAGCAGAATACGCATGAACAGATTCCAAAATCCCAGAGCGCGTGATCAATATACCTGAAAGGATCGAAATAAAGATCAACCCTGAAAAAATAACGATCCAACGCAGATAATCTTTTCCCTTTATTTGCATCCTTAAGGAATGGATCAAACCAAATGAGAGCAACCACGGAAGCAAGCCAGCGATCTCAACCGCATCCCAGCCCCAATACCCACCCCAGCCCAGGATGGTGTATGCCCACCAGGATCCCAGGATCATTCCCAAGGTCAAAAATATCCAGGCAGCCAAGCAAACAGGCATCAATAAACCTACCCACCTTGTTTGCTTATCTCCTCTGATTAAAGCCGCTAAAGAGATTGCATACGGGATAAAAAAACCAACCAGGCCTATGTATAAGAATGGCGGGTGAAGCAGCATTGCGATGTGTCTCAAGCTTGGATTCATCCCTACCCCATCTACAGGAACGATTAATCCTGAACCAGCAGGTGCGAATATTGCATTTAGAGTAGATCCATCAGCCAGCTGCCAGAGTTTTTCGAATGGATTGGACAGGATCAGAACCGGCGTCAGAAAAAAAATAAGGGCAACACCAAGGATCAGGGACACGGTGATTGAAAACTGATCATCGATCAACTTCCGGGTTATTCTTAAAACCAACAGGATTACTCCCGATAAAATAAAGCTCCAGTACAAAAGCGAGCTCGATTGACCAGACCAAAGCCCGCTTAATTTTTGGATCCAGGGCATACTTATTTCGACTGAATCAAAAACAATAGGGTATTCAAAGGCATTATTTAATAATACGCTGCCTAAAGACAAAACGGCTATTCCAAGGCATATGAATTGAATTATGAGAAGCATGCTGTGGATGGAAACAAAGGTTTGGTCCTTCTTAAACATGCTGAAGCTGCCCGCAAATAGTCCTATAACTGCAAATCCCAAGCCCAGTGATAATCCGGAGTATCCGACCAATCCAAGATAGTCGTTTAGCATCATTGTTGAAATAAACCTCCAACTTTATTGTTTGGGAGATAAACGATATATTAAAAAATCAAGAGAAATCCCTTAGGAAATCTCTTGATTAAAAAACATTATGCCATTTCGTATTTTTCTGTATTTATCTGCTTTCGCGGGATACCTAAAACGCTAAAGTGATTTTCCATCGCCTTGATCATTGGAAGCGGACCGCAAACGAAATAGTACAGGTCCTTACGATTAGGAGGTAGGTGATCCTCCAGGATCTGCCGTGAAATGAATCCTCGTAAATATTTTTCGGGATTGGCGGGTTTTTCCAGAACATGGACTATTGTTAGATTCATGCATTGGTCAAGGCGGTCTAACTCTTGTTTAAAAAGAATACTCTCTTCATTCAGATTGCCGAAAAAGAGGTATACAGGACGATTATCTCCTTCATCATAAAGCGAATAAAGAATACTCATGATCGGAGCAATCCCGATTCCGCCTGCAAGAAGTACCAAGCCTTTCTTTGTGTTAGGTTCATCTACAGAAAAACTGCCATAAGGACCGTCAACGTAAACGGTTTCACCGCCAACAAGTTTTCCTATAGATGATGTAAAATCGCCCAAATTTTTAATTGAAAACCTGAGCTCTCCTTTATTATGGGCGCTTCCTGAAATTGAAAATGGGTTCTTATTCAAAGAAAAAGGCGAGGAATTGATGTTGATCCAGGCAACCTGACCTGCCGAGAAATCCAATCCCTTATGCCCCTTTGGAGACAGTATCAAAGTCCACGTATCTTTGGCTTCTGCAATGATCTCTTTAACAGTGAAAGGTTTTTTCAAGATCAGGGCTGGTTTAACGATACGTACATAAATTGTCATTCCTGCCCAGATCGCAGCTTCGAAGATCCACGCCCATTTCATCGCAGGATAAGAAACATAGTAATTGACTTTAAAAATATGGATCAGCGCAAAAACAGCGATAGCGGCTGCTAACAAGTCATGGATCAAATGCCAGCCATCATAACTGATCTTGATCTCCTTCCGAAGAACAGATGTGATCGCGATCAATACAAGGGATGCCAATCCGATCAAACCTGCCTGAGTGCGCCATGGCGCAGTGAAAGGATTGAGCAGCAAAAGGATATTGGGATTGTTCACCAGAAGAATTACGGGGTGCGCAAATACAAGCGCAACAGAGAGGACAGATACTAGGTGATGGGCAGAATAAATATTATCCATATCAAAAACATTTGCAAATATTTTCAGCCGCGCAGTCGGAATAAATTGCATGCCAGCCATGGACAATCCTACAAAACCCAAGATTACCGAAAAGTCCCTCCAAAATTCCCTTCCGGGTGGCATCGGAAAAATGAAAAACACGATCAGCGGAAGAAAGATCACCAGAATGTAGAAAAGCAAAGCAAGAGCCCGGACAGTTCGCTTATTCATTTGAGCTTCCTTTTTCAGCACGGTAATCAATCATTTTCAAATGGTCTCGTCAAACCCGCGACAGGATCACCGGCTGCAGTCGAAATATCCATGATAGAGTCATGAAGCAGCTGAAGGACGTAGTTTCCATTATGAACATACCCTGCCGGTTCTTTCAAGCTGAATTGGTAATTAAATGCTGCCCACATTAATCGCGGAGTAAACGCCTTATATGCATTCGCAAAAACTGCTTCCTCTTCTGATAAGATACCATCCCTATTGGTATCAACAAACAGATACGGGAAATTATCTGCATAACCGATACCAGTACCAAGTTTGCTTTCTGTATAACTTTGCATGGATTGCATTAGCATATTACGCAATCCTTCTATCTCGTGAAAAACACCTTCGACTGTACCATCGGTATCATAATCTATACCCTCAACAAAGATATCGCGATAATCGGCAAACTCAGTAACATTGGAATGGCAAGTCCCACAGAGGTTTGCATCCGGATTCGTCGGATTTTTCTTAATTTGTGTTGAGTGAGGATCATGACATTGGGTGCAGGTCTGCACGCCATTTGCATGATTAAATCGGCCTACATAAGTTAGATCCGGATACTCATAACCGCCCTTTGCCTCGCCACCCAGCCAGGTAGCCGCAGAATAAAAATAATGGGGTGTTATGAAACTCGCATCGGGTACCAATTCATCATCGGCAAAACCACTGGTTGTTGAATCCACTCTTGAACCGGCAGACAATCCGCTGTGGCAGGTGCCGCAAAGCGCTTCACCCTTATCAAAATTGATTTCTGCACCTGAAGGGAATTTGACCATTGAAAGTGCATCTGCTTTCTCGCTGTGACAAACCGCACATGAAACGACCGATTCAACCGCGGCAGGCCTATCCACAGAAAATTCCTGGCTGCCATCCTGCCCGATATAATCAATTAATCCATTCCCGCTGTGGCATTTTCCGCAAGTTGGCGGCACTTGTGGGGGTTCATCTTCATTCCAATGGGTAAAGGATTCAGAGCTAATATCCGCATGACCTGAACCCCACCAGTCCTTACTGATCTTTTGCAGCGGGACCGGCTGCCTTGATTGAGAGGAAATATAATAAATCCAGCCAGCTAAAAGGGCAACTACAACAACCAGAAATCCTATAAAGATGCGTTTATTCATTACTCTCTCCTAGGCTGCAAATTAAATAATAAAATATCAAGAAATAGATTGATAGGTTGATTTTAACAAACTTTATTTAATAATCAAATTGTGAGTTTGCTTTTCCCCCGAGATTCCCATTGAATCAAACTATTTGGAAAGAAAATAACTTAACCAAGACCAAAAAAGATAACTTATTTATTTGATAACAGCTTTATCCTTGTTCTTTTCGAGAAAATGAGCAACCTTGGGCGAAATGATCACTCGGCAGTAAGGTTGGTTGGGATTGTTGGCAAAATAATTCCTATGGTAATCCTCGCCTTCAAAAAATGCTTCAAGTGGCTTTATTTCTGTTACAACAGGTTTCTTGAATTGACCACTTGAATTGGCCCTCGCTAAAGAATCCTCTGCCTTTGTCTTCTGTGAAAGATCCTGATACAGGATGATCGAGCGATATTGAGTACCGATGTCATTTCCCTGGCGATTTTTTGTTGTCGGGTCATGCGCCTGCCAAAAAACTTCAAGCAAGTCCTCATACATAATCACATCAGGATCAAATTCTACTTTTATCGCTTCGGCATGTCCGGTTGTGCCGCTGCAAACCTGAAAATAATTTGGCGATTCCGCATGGCCGCCGGCGTAACCGGGAGTCACTGACTTAACACCTTTAACCATTTTAAAGATCGCCTCTGTGCACCAAAAGCACCCCCCGCCAAATACTGCTGTCTCATTTTTCATTTTCAGCCTTCGGAATAAATTTCATCGAAATTGAATTGACGCAATGACGCGTATTTTTTAAGGTAAATCCTTCGCCTTCAAATACATGTCCAAGATGTGCACCGCATGCTGCGCAGGTGATCTCTGTCCGCCGGCCATCAGCATCAGTCGTTCTTTTTACAGCGCCTTTGATTTCCTGGTCAAAACTTGGCCAGCCACAAAAAGCATTAAATTTGTCTTCGGAGCGATACAAGGGGGTGTCACAGCGACGGCAAACATATATGCCATCTTCGTAGAATTCATCATAAATTCCACTATGCGGCGGCTCTGTTCCTTTTTGGACAATTACATATTCTTCCTGGGGTTTAAGAGGATTGAGTTTCATTTTGCATCCTTTTTGCAATATTAGACACGTTTATACAAAGGATGCATTAGACCTTTATTAATTCGGAAATAAATCTAGGCAAGTACAAATTGCAGATTAATTATCCAAACGCACTGTCGCGGTTAAAGTATTTTCCAAAAGCATGGCAATTGTCATCGGTCCCACGCCTCCTGGCACAGGTGTAATTGCTGATGCAAAATCACACGCCTCTTCGAAAGCCACATCTCCAACCAAGCGGTAGCCGCGTTCTCTAGAAGAATCTTCAATGCGGTTAATACCGACATCAATCACAACGGCTCCGGGCTTTATCCAATTCCCTTTCACCATTTCCGGCCGGCCGATTGCTGCCACAAGAATATCTGCTTCATGCACAACAGAAGGCAGATCTTCCGTTTTTGAATGGCAAATCGTAACTGTTGCATTTTCACGGATCAACAATAATGAGACAGGCATTCCAACGATATTCGAACGCCCAAGTACCACGGCATATTTACCTTCAAGGGAAGGAATAACGGTTTTCAACAAGTAGATAACCCCCGCCGGCGTGCAAGGTACAGCCAAGGGTTCCCGACCCTTCTGCGCCAATCGACCTATATTGATCGGGTGGAATCCGTCCACGTCTTTTTCCAGTGCAACTGATGTAAGAACCCGTTCCTCATCCAAATGTTTTGGTAAAGGCAGCTGCACCAGAATGCCATGCACATCCTTATTAAAATTAAGGTCTTTAATTAGTGATTCAATTTTTTCCTGTGGTGTATCCGCGGGCAGGTTGAATCCAAGGGATTTCATGCCAGCATCATCACACGCGCGATGTTTAGAGCGTACGTAAACTTGAGATGCCGGATCTTCCCCGACCAAAATCGTTGCCAAACCAGGCGCTGGTAATCCTTTGGATATCCTTTTTGCAACCCGATCTTTGATTTTTGCCCTTATCGATTCTGCTATTGTTTTTCCGTCAATTATTTGAACTGGCATTTTCTCCCTTTCACATATTTCCATTATAAGAGCAGTGCAATTCAGAAAACCGTTGCAGATAATCATCTAAAATAGAGTAATAAATAAGTAAATAATTACTTCTTGAATGAATCTATCATGTGAAAGAAAATGGAAATTTATATTGGTGTAAAATCTCGAATAAGGATTTTGGGAAGATGCTTTTAGTTATTGACCTTGGAAATACCACACTAACACTGGGCTTATTCAAGCAGGGAAAAATTACGCATCAATGGCGCCTTTCCACGGACCATCAAAGAACAGAAGATGAATTCGGACTCCAATTCCTTGGATTGATGGAAACCTGCGGCTGCTCACCGGAAGAGCTGGAAGGAATCATTCTTTCATCTGTTGTCCCTCCCCTGACTGAATGGGTTTATAAGGCTTGCAAAGATTATTTAAAGCTCACTCCAGTTTTGGTTAATGCGGATCTTAAGTTCAATATCAAGATTCTTTATGACAATCCCAATGCAGTTGGTGCAGATCGACTCGCAGACGCTGTCGCCGTTCAATCGAAATACGGTGGCCCCGCATGTGTGATAGATTTCGGTACAGCCACAACCTTTAATGCGTTGAGTGGAAATGCGGAATATCTGGGCGGCGCCATCCTTCCCGGGATCGGGACTGCTGCTGAAGCATTGGTCATGCGCGCAGCAAAACTGCCGCCAGTCGAACTTATTGCTCCGCCTTCAGTCATAGGCCGAAATACGGTGCACGCCATGCAGGCAGGCCTGATCATTGGTTATGTCGCTCTTGTTGAAGGAATGATCGACCGTTTTAGAAAAGAACTGGGCGCCAACATGAAAGTTGTCGGTACGGGCGGGCATATTCAGAGGATCGCTGACCAAACCAACGTTTTTGACCACATAGATCCTTGGCTGACCTTGGAAGGCCTGAGAATAATTTGGGAGATGAATCATTAGCATGGCTAATCCAATTAGAGGAAAACAAGTTGTTTTAGGGGTTACAGGGTCTATCGCAGCTTACAAAGCGGCAGATCTGGCATCCAAACTTACTCAGCAGGGTGCTCTGGTTACAACATTATTAACCAATTCTGCCCGTGAGTTCGTCACATCCCTAACCTTTCAATCCGTAACTGGCCAGAAAGCCTTTGTTGATGAGGATCTTTGGGGCGGCGAAGGACATATTGTGCATGTTCAGATCGGGCACAGCACAGACCTGATGATCATTGCGCCTGCATCAGCCAATACGATCGCAAAACTGGCACATGGTATTGCCGATAACCTTCTGACCATTACAGCTCTCGCAGCAACCTGCCCGCTAGTAATCGCACCGGCTATGGACGCAGGGATGTTCAGCCATCCGGCTACACAAGAAAACATAAGAATTTTAAAGGAACGGGGGGCCATGATCATCGGTCCTGATGAAGGCCATTTAGCTTCCGGGCTCGAAGGACCCGGACGCATGACCCAACCCCAGGAGATTATAGATGAATTACGTTTTATTCTTTCAAAAAACGGACCGTTGAGCGAAATGAAGATCGTGGTAACCGCGGGTGGGACAAGAGAAGCGATCGATCCTGTGCGTTTCATTTCCAATCATTCATCCGGCAAACAAGGATATGCTGTTGCGCAAGCAGCTTTGGATCTGGGAGCTTCGGTTTCGCTCATTTCTGCTCCAGGCAATCAGACAATTCCTACGGGCTGCCAGCTCATCCGGGTGGAAAGCGCCGCAGAAATGTGCGATGCAGTAATGAAAGAAATCCCTCTAGCAGCCGCGCTTGTTATGTCAGCTGCAGTCGCGGATTTTAAACCTGTCAAATATGCAAATGATAAGATAAAAAAAGAAGAGGGAATACCTTCAGTTTTTTTAGAGCCAACCAAGGATATTCTTTTAGAAGTAGCCAAATACAAACAAGAAAACAAGACCAAGCTCAAAGTGATCGGATTCGCGGCTGAAAGCCAGGATCTTAGATCTAACGCTACTAAAAAAATGACAGCGAAAGCGCTGGATATGATCGTCGCGAATAACATAACCGAACCCAATGCCGGTTTTAACGTAGACACCAATAAAGTTTTGTTTATCTTTTCAGACGGTTCTACTGAAGAACTTCCTCTGATGCAGAAGAGCGAAGTTGCGGAAAAAATAATTAACTATCTTGTTTCATGGCTGGTGGAAGGAGCCGAATAAACCATGCGAATTCTTGTATTCTCAGATATTCATTCCAATCTTAGCGCTTTAGAGGCGGTTTTAGATGCAGCTGGAAATGTGGATGCTTATTGGTGCCTGGGTGATATTGTTGGGTACGGCCCGGATGCGAATGAGTGCATTGCACGGGTCAAAGAACTACCCAATCTCGTCTGCGTTCGCGGAAATCATGACGCAGCCACGCTCGGTGAGGTTGATCAACAAACCTTTAATCATGAAGCCAGCCTGGCAATTACTTGGACCAAGAGGAATTTGAAAGCCGAAGGGATGGAATATCTCATGAGCCTGCCTGAAAAACTGGTTGTCAATGATGTCACCATTGTTCACGGCAGTCCACATAACCCAGTCTGGGATTATGTTATGGATTACATGACGGCGTCCCGGATGTTTCAATTTTATGACACTCGTATTTGTCTTGTCGGACATACTCATGTTCCAGCAATTTGGAAGGAGTCAGAGGTCGCAGCGCCCAAAGGCCCTGTAATGGATTTTCATAAGACCAAGATCCTTTCCAAAACGATCCTTAATCCGGGTTCAGTTGGCCAACCTCGTGATCATGACTCCCGGGCATCTTACTCGATCTTCGATCCGGATGATAGCACCTGGGAATTACGCAGAACAAATTATGATATCGAAAGTGTCCAGTCTCGGATAAAAAAATCAGGGCTGCCCTGGCGGCACGCCATGCGCCTGTCAGAAGGGTGGTAGCGGAACTTAAGCTTGTTTCCGGCGTCTTAAGAATAAAGTGAATTATAAGAAGGAGACTTTAATGAATATTAGAAAAGCTTTATTCGCCATTGCCATCGTCGTATCCATGCTGGCATCCTGTGCTGCATTGGCACCATCAAGTTCCAATCGATCATTCGGCGGTGGAGCGCAGGACATGGCTGTTGCTCCCCAGGCTGCACCTGAAATGGAAAAAATGGTGGCTCAAGAAAGTGCACCAAGCGCCGATTTCTCAACTTCGGGAGTTTCTGCTGACCGTATTGTGATCAAGAATGCCAATCTTTCAATTGTCGTCACTGATCCGGTTGTTTCGATGGAAGCAATAGGTAAACTGGCTACAGGGATGGGTGGATTTGTGGTCACTTCAAATCTGTATAAGACGACCACAAATTCTGGAATTGAAGTACCTGTTGCCAATGTCACCATTCGGGTGCCTGTGGCGCAACTCGATGCCGCACTTAACCAGATCAAGGCTATGGTAACTGACAAGAATGTCGATATTCTCAGCGAGAATGTTTCGGGGGAGGATGTCACCAGTGAAGTGACCGATCTGGAATCCCGGCTGCGCAACCTTCAAGCTGCAGAAACGCAGCTGCTTGAGATCATGGATAATGCCACTATAACCGAAGATGTGATCACCATATTCAGAGAATTAACAACAGTCCGCGGCGAGATTGAAGTTATAGAGGGTCAGATCAAGTATTATCGTGAATCCGCAAGCTTGTCAGCCATCAATATCAACCTGCAGGCGAAAGCCGCAGTGGAACCCATTACGATCGCGGGCTGGCAGCCAGGTGTTGAGGTCCAGAAGGCACTACAAGCTTTAGTAAATGGCGGCAAGTATCTGGTCAATGCCCTCATCTGGCTGGTCTTGTTCGCGCTGCCTTTTCTGGCGGTAATTTTCTTGCCGATCTTCTTTATTGTCAAAGCAATTCGGAAACGCAGCCAGGCAAAGAAAATAAATGAACCAAAGAAGGAAGCTTAAAAATAGCAGCCCCGTCAAGAATTTGACGGGGCTTTTTTTGTTTTTTCTAAAGAGGTATTGAGGAAATATTTTGCCGATATAAAAGTAACAATGTTTATTACATCAAAAATCCATTGATCGATACTGCTGCTTTTCTGCCAGCGCCCATCGCTGAGATCACCGTCGCACCACCTGTCACAATATCACCGCCTGCATAAACTCCTTTAATCGTTGTTTCAAGAGTTTCAGGATTCACGATCAGGGTATGCCATTTAGTAAACTCCAATCCCGGGGAATCTCGCAGCAGCGGATTCGATCCGTTGCCTATCGCTATCACAGCCATTTGTATTTCCAAATTAAAATCGGAACCGGCTATCGGAACTGGGCGCCTTCTCCCGCTGGAATCAGGATCTCCTAACTCCATGCGCTGCAGATTCACAGATTGAAGCCAACCCTCATCATCACCAATAAATTCAAGTGGCGCCGCCAGGTAGACGAACTCGACTCCCTCTTCTTCCGCATGAATGGTTTCTTCCCGTCGGGCAGGCATTTCTTCAGCAGTGCGCCTGTAAATAATATGGACTTTTTTCGCACCCATTCGCAAGGCGGTGCGGGCTGAGTCTAGAGCTGTGTTCCCACCGCCAAAAACCGCGACAGTCTTACCTGCATAATTAAAAACAGGAGTGATCGCTTCCTGTTTGTAAGCTTTCATCAGGTTGATCCGTGTTAATAACTCGTTCGCTGAATAGATACCGATCAGTTCTTCCCCCGGGATGCCCAAAAAAGCTGGCAAGCCTGCACCTGCCCCAATGAAAACCGCATCGAAGCCCTTTACATTCATTAATTCATGAATGGTAATGGTTTTGCCAATGATGATGTTCTTTTCAAATTTAACGCCCAACCGTTTCAGCGCGGCAACCTCATATTCGACGATGGATTTGGGAAGACGAAATTCAGGAATGCCGTAAACCAGAACACCGCCAAATGCATGCAGTGCCTCAAATACTGTCACTGAATGCCCATGGCGCACAAGGTCACCGGCACAAGCTAAAGATGATGGACCTGAACCGATCAATGCCACATTTTTCCCGGTTGGGACAGCCGCAATTGTATCTGCACGCTCTAACCGCTCAGTCGTAGTCGAGTCAGCTGCAAACCTTTCCAGGTTCCCAATCGCGACTGATCTGCCTTTCTTAGCCAAAACACATTGTGATTCGCATAAACTTTCCTGGGGGCATACCCTTCCGCAGATCGCGGGCAGCAGATTGTCCTGCAAAATCACATCCACTGCTGCCAGGTTATCCCCGTCCACAATTTTTGAAATGAATTGAGGTATCCTGACATGCACCGGGCAGCTTCCGCTGCAGGGAGCGTCTTTACATTCCAGGCAGCGCCTGGCTTCTTCGGCTGCATTTTCAGGCGAATACCCGAGGTTGACCTCATTGAAATTTCTGGTCCGATCCCCGGCCTTCTGGGCCCGCATGATGTGCCGCTCGATCTTCATTCTTTCTTTTAATGAAAGGTCGTTCATCAGATTGAACCTTTTGCCAACGCTGTGTCAATTCGGCACTCATGCTCTTTTTGGGCTTCAATATTTCTGTATGCATTGTTTCTGCGCATCAAGCTGTCAAAATCAACCTGGCGCCCATCAAATTCTGGCCCGTCCACGCAAACAAAAACGATCTTTCCACCGACCTTTGCCCTGCAACCACCGCACATACCAATGCCATCCACCATGATCGGATTTAGGCTGACGATCGTTGGAGTATTGTGTTCGCTGGTGATTTTGACCACTGCTCGCATCATAGGGAGTGGACCTGCAGCGATCACCCGTTGAAAATCGTAACCTTTTATATACAAGTCCTTCAATTCTTCAGTTACAAATCCCTTTTTCTTATAAGACCCATCATCCGTCAATACAAAGATCTCATCCGAAATTCGGTTAAATTCATCTTCCAGGATCATGAAATCCTTATTCCTGGCGCCAATGATCGAAATAATGCGGTTGCCTGCTTTCTTTAAAGCTTCTGCCACTGCAAAAGAGACAGCTGTTCCAACGCCGCCGCCAATGATCGCCACTGTGCCGAAGTTATCGATCTCGGAGGGGTGTCCGAGAGGTCCGAGCAGATCTGCAATTTCGTCACCCTGATTGAGATTTGCTAATTGGACAGTGGAAAGGCCGATGGCTTTCACGATCAGCGTGATGGTCCCTTTTTTCTTATCAGCGCCCATGATCGTTAGTGGGATGCGCTCGCTGTTCTCTAATGGCCTGAGAACTATGAACTGGCCGGCTTGAAATTTTTCAGCTACCAAAGGAGCACTGACCTTAAATTGGAAAATATCAGGAGCGATCTTTTTTTTCTCTGTGATCTCATTCATTTATTTGCTTTACCTGTAGTGTTTTTATTGATCTTTAGTAGGATAACATGATACCAGTGACAAATTCTTTAACCTGGTAAACGTTTCCATTTCGTTTTTGCATACCGAAAGAAGGAAAGTAGACCTTATGCGTTGAAAATAATTTCACCTGGTATCGTCTTACTAGGGGCAGATTTCAACACAATAATCATAAATGGAAAAGAAAGGACCCTGTGCTTTGAAGCGGATGTGATCAGTAAAGATCCATCGATAGGGGTCGCTGTCCAGTAAGACAGGTTCTTCGCCGTATATGTACTTAACACCAATATCCTCAAGGTAGTTCTTTGCCTGGTCAGTTCTAAGCTTCTCGAAATATTCAGCACTATTGATCAGCCCATCCAGGTTCACTATCTTTCTGTCAGGGACAAAATATCCAACTAATCCACCGCCAGTCATACCAATGACGTCTCCAGGTGCAGTTTGTGATTCAATAAAATTCTTCTCACTTAAATAATCGTATTGACTGACAGCCTTTCCGTTCAAAGGGAAATCTCGGAATATTGAGAAAATAAATCCTGCGAATAACAAGAAAACTCCAAAATAAGAAAATCCTTTGATTAAACGATGCCCAGGTCTTGTACTATACCAATTCCGTAACGCTGAACCTAAAACTAAACCTAATACTAATACGATCAAGATCATTTCGCTGACCCAATACCAGTATTTTGCATGCAGGTATCCGGTGGTTTTATATGAGATGACATGAATAAAACAACCCGCAGCCAGACCAACCAACCCGATCCGGTCAGCCTGGCGGGCAAAGTATTGCCAGGATCCGATCAGAAGAGTAATTAATAACGCAGCCAGTGCGACCCAAACCAGGACGATCATAAAAGGATGGGGAACCATATTGGGGCTTTTGACCAATTGAAATATTCTCGACAGCCACAATCCGATCGCGTTCACGGGTCTGGTGATCAGCCAAAAAGGACCACTTTCAAAATCTGGGTCGAAGAATCCGCTAACAACTCCCTGAAAAGTAGAAATAGGCCTTCCATAAACTGTATTAGGCAGGGTCCCCCACCAGCGTTTGATCTGGCCGCTCACGGGCATTGCACTGCCAGCATAACCCTTATTGATCGCCATATAGCCTGCCAGGATTGTAAACAGAGGCAGAAAATAAGTTAAAGCAGTATTCAACCAGGTTCGCCAGTTCGTTTTTAAAGAATTGTCCTCTTCCTCGCAGCCAAACCGCTGGCAGCGGACAAACCAATAGACTCGTAAAAGTACAAAAATGAAAAGTGATAACAACCAATCAATTATCAGAACAGACCGGGAAAAACCTCGAAATGCATGCAATAGGTCATGTATGATAAAAAAAACAAAACCGATTACCCCTGACGAAATCGTAACTGCCGCGATCGAGCGAACCAATACCTGTCTAATGTTTTTTATTTGACCAATATCATACAGTCCAAGAAAATAAAAAGTAACTGATTTGATCACCAGTGAGAAAGCTGTAAGCAAATAAAAAAAAGGCAGAAAATTAAAAATGTTATCGGTTATCTGTATCCTTGAAAAATAGCTGATGACAACCGCCAATACGATAAAGGAAAAATCAAGCAGCAATTTTCTCCGTAGAATTGAATATCGGAATACTACCCAAACACCTGCCATTAAAACGATAAAAATATTATCCAGGCGGCTGAGCAGGCAAATAACTGCGGCCAGGCTGACACCCAGGCATTGTTTGAGTGTCAGATTCTGACCACTCTCTTTTTCAGGCACGCGGGAAATGAGGTAAAAAAGGAAAAGGATCGAGAGCGCATTGATACCGGATTCAAGCCCCAACTTGGTTGTGATCCCATGGATCGGCGGGAAGAACATCCAGAAAGCTGCGGCAATCCATCCGACTTCTTCAATGAATTTGTCAGCATACAGCCTGTAAAGTAAATAACCGCTGAGCGCATTTAATATGCCCTGAACAACGATCAGGATCCTCATCGGAAGGAAAAGATCATACCGGGCAAGAGCAAAAATTGGAACGCAGATGATCATCCATAGCGGATGAAAGCCATTTGTGGGCGCAATCCCATCAAAGGTTATCCCGGCGCCTTCGGCAATATTTTGGGCAGTTTTGAAATAGTAAAACGCATCATCTGTCAGATACCAGTTAAGCAAGGTGTCTGGTTTAGAAAAGGATACATAAATATGTGGAACTAAATTGACAATTAATATCAGTAAGAGGATAAGAAGTTTTTTATTTTTCATCCAAAATTCAACTGGCAAATTATTAAACAGATATTTTTACAATTAGGTTTTTACGGTCTTATCCTATGACAAACCAACGATCTTTCCGGTTTTCGGATCAATATCAATATCCATAAAAGCCGGACGCGTTGGCAAACCAGGCATGGTACTTATCTCACCCAAAATTGGATATAGAAAACCAGCTCCGGCAGAAGCACGCACATCCCGAATGGGAATACGGAAGTTCTTGGGCACGCCTTTCAAAGCTGGATCGTGACTCAGGCTTAAATGAGTTTTAGCCATGCAGATTGGCAGCTTATCCAAACCAAGACGCGTATACTCAGTTATTCGGTTCTCCGCTTCAGGGCTGTAATCTACACCATCTGCGCCGTAAATTTCTTTGGCTATTGTCTCGATCTTCATCTTGATCGGCCATTCCAGGGGATAAAGAAAATCAAAATGAACCGGCTGCTCTGCCGCCTTAACCACTGCATTTGCGAGGTCAAGCGCACCTTTACCGCCCTCTTCCCAATGATTGCAGATCACAGCATCGAAAGCGCCACCTTCTTCAAGGGACATTTTTCGAACCAATTCAAGTTCCGCATCGGTATCAGTAAAAAAGCGGTTTACAGCTACAACCACCGGAACACCATATTTTTTAGCAATATTTATATGGTGGATCAAGTTATCAACGCCCTTGCGAAGCAATTCAAGGTTTTCTTCCTTATATACCAGGTCGAGCGGGCTGCCCGCAACCACTTTAGGACCGCCGCCATGCATTTTTAGCGCACGGACAGTAGCAACCAGAACAACCACAGACGGGACAAGTCCTGAATTGCGGCACTTGATATCAAAGAATTTTTCCATTCCCATATCCGCACCGAACCCAGATTCTGTGACTACAAAATCTGCCAGTTTAAGACCGATCCTGTCTGCGATGATCGAACTGTTACCGTGAGCGATATTGGCAAACGGGCCAGCATGTACGAATACCGGCGTACCTTCCAGCGTCTGCATCATATTTGGTTTTATCGCATCTTTCATCAGGACTGTAAGTGCACCGCCCATTCCTAAATCGTCCGCAGTAACAGCGTGTCCTTTTTTATCCAAAGCCACAACCATCTCGCCCAACCGCCGCCGCATATCCACCAGGTCAGTGGTCAGTGCAAGAACTGCCATGATCTCACTTGCTACGGTAATATAGAATCCGGTTTTGCGCTCCATCCCTTTTTCGGCTTCCCCCTGCCCGATTGTGATACCTCTCAAAAACCGGTCATTGGTATCCAGTGCACGCATCCAGGTGATCGTCTTCGGGTCAATATCAAGTCGAACAAAACGAGCACGTTCTTCCGGTGTCATCTGATTTGGATCATTTGTTTTTATTCCAAGCTTCTTTTTTCGATCAAGAAATCCAAGCCCAAATTCCCGATGACCTTCCTTATCTTCCGGAAAAAGTCGCCGGAAAAGCACATCATCTGTTTGGGAGGATTCGTGGAAAATACGAGCGTCAATCGCTGCGGCAAGAAGGTTATTTGCCGCTGTAATGGCGTGCAGATCTCCGGTAAGGTGAAGGTTCAGGTCATCCATTGGGATCACCTGGCTGTAACCACCGCCGGCCGCGCCTCCTTTGATACCAAAAGTTGGTCCCTGGCTGGGCTGACGGATGCAAGTAATGACCCGTTTTCCCAGATGTGCGCCAAGGGCCTGGCTGAGCCCAACGGTAGTGGTCGTTTTCCCTTCGCCTAAAGGTGTGGGTGTAATAGCGGTCACATCAATATACTTGCCATCCGGCAAGTCGCTCAGTCGATCCAACACCTCAAGTTTGATCTTGGCCTTAAAAGGTCCATAAAGTTCTACTTCCTCAGGAAGCAAGCCTAACTCTTCTGCAATGAGCATCGCTGGTTTTAATTGGGCATCCTGCGCGATCTCCATATCTGAAGGAACCGGTTTTTTATTATTTAACGGTGTGGGTGAAAATTTTGGATATGTTTTTTTTTCCATTCCCTTAAATCCTCTTGATCCCATTATTTTTTTATTATGTAATTATCCCACAACACATTAACAAGCGTTATTAAAGGAGATATCAAGAAAAGAAATAAAGTCAAAGGGTCAGGTCAATTCAAGCGGATCCGGTTCAACTGCATTGAAAAATCTATGCTTCGTTCTTACATAAAGAAACATAAATCCTGCTACAGCCACAACTGAAAGCAGACCTGCCAAATACCAAACCCAACGCGGGTCATAATTATCCATGATCAATCCTGCAAGTGTTGGGGCGATCGCATTCGGTATTGCCCATGAAAAGCCAAACGCAGCCATGTATCTGGCGCGCATATCCTCCGGTGCAAAGTACGCGACCAATGCCTGAGAAGTTGGAACGTGAATCATTTCACCAACTGTAATAATCGCCATTGCAAGCATAAAAAGTCCAAAAGTACCCACAAACCCATACATCGTAAAACCAATTCCATACAGTACTGTTGCGGTGATCATTAATAGCATCGGCTGATAATTTTTTATTTTGCGTGTGATCCAAAATTGAAGTACCACTACCATAGCTGCATTCATGCTCATGATAAATCCAAATCCTTTGGCAGAAATATCATGTACCTTGAAAAGGTAGACCGAAAGAGTACTGTACATTTGTGTATAAACAATGATCATGATGATGGAGACAAAAATAAAAGCTATAAAGAAACGGTCTTTAATAACCTTGCCATATCCAGAAATCGTAGATAATAATGATTCCTCTGGATGCTCAGCAGTGCTTTCAGGCTTGGTTTCCGGAATTGTCTTTAATACGATCATTGCGGTAATTGTGCTTGCACAGGCATCGAGGATAAAAAGAAGCAAATAAGATACACCCGCAAGCAGTCCGCCGATAGCCGGGCCGATCGTGACTGCAAGGTTTGCCACAACCCGAAGCAAGCTAAAACCCTCCGCTCGCTGATTTCCTTTGAGCAGGTCAGCAACCATAGCCTGTTGTGCCGGATGGCCGATATCAGAAAACACCCCGGCAAAAATGGCCACGAGATAAAAAACGCGGAATTCATTGACAAAGCCCATAAAAAGCGCAGATCCGGCGCTGAACAATAAACCGAAGATGAGGATGAATTTCCGCCCGAATTTGTCAGCTAAAGCGCCGCCAATTGTGCTGCCGATCAGGCTGCTGATGGACCAGGTGCCAAATAAAAGACCGATCTGGGTCATGCCGACATTAAATCGCTGGGCAACATAAAGCGCAAGGAACGGAAAGATCAAACCGCCACCTAAACGGTCGATAAAGGTCGCTGCAACAAGTATACGAAAAGTATGCGGAAATGCAAAAAACTGGGCTTTCAGGGTTTTAAACAATCCATTCTCCTGGGGATGAATGGCAATTATAATCCCCGGGAGTTTTTATATTCTGCTAAGCCACTATCTGAAATGTTAGTTTTAGAAGTGAACATCCATTTTTTATAGATTGATATAATCATTCCAGTATGCGGCACAAATCTTATCTTCCTCCCTTTGGCAAGATCTTCATTACCGCACTGATACTCTGTGCCTTAGGGTTGGTCGGTTTGGCCTTTATCTTAATAACCTTGGAACCAACGCTTTGGCCGCGTTGGTTGTTCTACTTTTTTCTGACCATGGCGGGCACAGGTATTGCGCTGCCTGTCTCTTATATCCTTCAACGTCGTTTGGCAAAACAGTATGTTCCTGCAAAAGTACTGATCCGGGAAGGTTTGCTTTTCGGGATCTACCTGGATCTGCTGGCATGGCTTCAAATTGGAAGGATCGCCACAAATTTAGTGGTTTTCCTGCTTGCCGGAGGATTGATCCTTCTGGAATATTTTTTGAGAATGGCAGAAAAAGCGACCTTCAGAGCGGATGAATATTCTGATGAATGAATTTAAAAAGCTTCCATCGCTGGATGCACTTCTCCATGAAAAGCAATCAGAGTTATTGATCACACTTTTTGGCCGTAAATTAACGACCAACGCTATTCGAACTACTTTGGAATCATTTCGAGACACAATAAAAAATGGGGCAAGTTCTCCTGACTATGACTTAATCATAAAACGATCTGAAAGCCTTATCAATTCCTGGCTGAAACCTTCGATTGTGCCAGTAATTAATGCCAGCGGCATAATCCTTCATACAAATCTTGGGCGTGCTCCTCTGAGCGAAGAAACGATCTCTGCCATGCAGATAGTGTCTTCGTCCTACAGCACACTCGAATTCGATCTGCTGGAAGGTAAACGCGGCAAGCGCTCGATTCATGCCGAAAGTCTAATAAAACTGCTGACCGGTGCAGAAAGTGCCCTGATAGTGAACAATAACGCAGCCGCAGTTCTGCTGGTGCTCAGCGCATTAGCCAATCGCAGGAAAGCGGTCATTGCCAATTCGCAGTTGATCGAGATCGGCGGAGGATTTCGCATACCGGATGTCATGCGGCAATCAGGAGCAAAGTTGGTGGCGGTTGGCACAACAAATCGAGTACACCTCTCGGATTACAAGGCGGCAATAGAAGATAATGCCTCGCTGGTGATGACCGCCCACCACTCCAATTTCAAGATCATTGGTTTCACTTCAGAACCCGAACTCTCTGACCTTGTTTCCCTGTGCCATCGTTCTGGGCTTCCAGTATTATGCGATCTTGGATCAGGAGCATTACTGGATACTGCACCTTATGGATTAGCCCATGAGCCAACAATTCAGGAAGCGATCGATGCAAGCGCGGATATCATCTGCTTTTCCGGCGACAAGTTGCTGGGCGGACCTCAAGCGGGCATCATTATCGGAAAGAAAGAACTGGTCGATAAAGTGAAATCGCATCCGCTTGCCCGAGCTGTCCGGGCAGACAAGGTTTGCCTGGCAGGAACCACAGCAACTTTAATACATTACCTTAAAGGGGAAGCTCTCGAAAAAATCCCGGTTTGGCGCATGATATCGCGTAAAACTTCTGATATTAAAGAACAGGCATTAAATTGGCAGAAGGCTCTGAAAATCGGGCAGGTGATTCCCGGTAGTTCTATGGTTGGTGGCGGCAGCTTGCCGGGAGAAAGCCAGCCAACCTTTTTATTGGCTATTGAGGTTAAAAATCCCGATAATCTCATGAAGAAATTGCGGGACTTACCGGTTCCTGTGATCGCCCGCATTGAAAGTGACCATGTAATGTTTGATCCTCGAACTGTACTACCCTCCCAGGAAGCCATCCTGATTGAAGAATTAAATTCACTGCAGCTACCTAAAAGTACGGAGAAAAGATGAGATCAGAACTTGATCGGTTTTTAGTAGAAGGACATTTTGATGCGCTCTGGGTGATGGGTGCAATGAAAAACAACGCGGATATGGTGTATTTCACCGGAATTCAGGAAGTGAAGAATGCAGACCTTTTTAAGGTTTCAGGAAAACCGCCTGTGGTATACCATGCCACATCCATGGAGAGGGAAGAAGCCGCAAAATCCGGGCTTGAGACGCATGCATTTGATACAGAAATGCCTTTGGATGAATATTTAGAAAAATATTCAGGTGATTTGACTTTGGCAGTTGCAGAACGATACAAAGACGTATTTAAAAAGATAGGATTATTAAAAGGTCGGGTAGCCGTTTCCGGGACAGCTTCCTTATCCACTGCCTATGCGATACTCGAGATCATGAAACCCAAGCTGCCTGAGATCGAATTCATTGGTATTTTGAAGGATAGTGCTATTCAAAAAGCACGTATGACCAAGGAACCTGATGAAGAAGCGCGCATTCGAAAAATAGGCAAGATAACAACCAGCGTGGTCGGGAAAGTAGCTGATTATCTGACAAGCCGTCAGGTTGACAACAACCATCTTGTCGAAGAAAGTGGCAAACCTGTCACAATTTCAATAATTAAAGACCTTATCAACCGATGGCTGGCCGAACAAGGTGCAGAAAATCCGGAAGAAACGATCTTTTCCATTGGCAGGGATGCCGGTATCCCTCATAATACAGGCAATCCTGATGATTTGATAGAGTTGGGAATGCCAATTGTTTTTGATATATATCCTTGCGAAAAAGGCGGGGGATATTTTTATGATTTCACACGCACCTGGTGCCTGGGTTTCGCGCCAGATGAGGTTCAGAAATTATACGATCAAGTATTTTCAGTTTTCAATCAAATTCTTGCTTCTCTTGAAATTGGAAAACATTTTAAAAACTATCAAGAGAAAACTTGCAGGCTGTTTTCAGCAATGGGGCACGTAACTATTGCAGACAGACCCGACATCACCGAGGGTTATGTGCATAGTATTGGGCATGGATTAGGGCTGGAAGTGCATGAGAATCCGTTCAGCGGAATCACTTCAGCAGAAAGTGACGTTCTCGTACCTGGAGTTGTCTTCACGGTCGAACCAGGCTTGTATTATCCATCGAAAGGGGTGGGTATTCGGATCGAGGATACGGTATATTTAAACCCTGAAGGCCAGTTTGAGGTTATGGCAGATTTTCCCTACGATCTTGTCCTCCCGATGAAAAAATTAATAAAATGAGCGCAAATACTGAAAAATTGATCAAGGCACGCATCCTGGCGATCGAATCCTCATGTGATGAAACTGCCGCAGCAGTGCTTGAAGACGGCAACAACATTCTTTCTAATGTTGTTGCTACACAAGTCGAGCTGCATGCCAAGTATGGCGGTGTTTTCCCTGAAATAGCTTCCAGGCAGCATATTCTTACTATTTACCCGGTCGTCGAGGAAGCACTCAACCAGGCGCACCTCAGCCTTAAAGAATTAGATGCAATCGCTGTCACTCGTGGTCCCGGTTTAGCTGGATCACTGGTTGTGGGCGTGAATATGGCCAAAGCGCTGGCCTTAGGCAGCGGGCTTCCCCTTATTGGAATTAATCATCTTGAAGGCCATTTGTATTCTGCCTGGATTAAGATGGATGAAACTCAACCATTTTCACCCCCAGAATTTCCCTTGATCGCATTGATCGTTTCAGGCGGGCATTCCTCTCTACTCTTGATGAAAGGGCATCGTGATTATGAGAGATTGGGGGCCACACTGGATGACGCTGCAGGTGAGGCATTTGACAAAGTAGCGCGACTGCTGGAACTGCCCTACCCAGGCGGGCCATCCATTCAGAAAGCAGCCGAGCAAGGCAGCCCTACAGCATTCTCTTTTCCGCGTTCAAGGCTCGAAGGAACCTGGGATTTTTCATTCAGCGGTTTAAAAACAGCCGTTCTTCGTCAAGTTAACATTTTTAAGGAGCAAGGCAGGGCACTTCCAGTAAATGATCTGGCAGCCAGCTTCCAACAAGCGGTTGTGGACGCGCTGACAGAAAAAACTTTTCTGGCTGCAGAGCGATTTAAAGCACAGCATATCCTGGTTGGTGGCGGAGTCTCTGCAAATCGGGCTTTGCGGAATGCATTTACATCCCAAACCCGCTTTCAGGTACATATCCCGCCTCTCAGATTCTGTACCGACAATGCTGCAATGATCGCAGCTGCTGGTTATTTTCGGTTTATCAGCGGTCAACGTGATCCGCTCGATATAGATGTATATCCGAATTGGCCGCTGGTTTAACTTTATGAACATACTGAAAATATTGAGATCTATTTTTTTTATCGAAAGAAAATATTGACCCACCTGAGGAAACCAGGGAAGCAAGTTCTAGGTCGATTTGCCCGCGCTGTGGCAGTTTCTTAATGGAGTATGATGGTCTCCTCAATTTACGGTGCATGGATTGCGGATGTCTGATCGTTGGCAGCCATACTTGATAAATGAATTTTTTTCTCGTTGAGAGAATCTGAAAGGATAAACATGGAAGCAAAGGTTATTTGGAAGAGCAACATGAGTTTTATTGGTTCATCTGATTCAGGTTTCGTAATGCCTCTAGGAACATCTCCCGAAGTTGGAGGCAATAATGACGGTTTTCGGCCGATGGAGCTGATCGCCATCGGGATTGCTGGCTGCACCGCAATGGATGTAATATCAATCCTGAAAAAAAAACGCCAGGAAGTAACCAGCTTTGAAGTTCTTGTACATGCAGAGCGCGCGACCGAACATCCCAAAGTCTTTACTCACCTGACCATTGAATACGTAATTGGAGGAAAAGACCTTTCGAAAGAAGCCGTTAATCGCGCAGTGGAATTGTCAGAAACCAAGTATTGTCCTGCCCAATCTATGTTCAAGCAAATAACCCCGATGGACCTTAAAATTACTTACCTTGAGTAAAAATGTCTGACAAAACTATCGCCGAAAGAATGTTCATTAAACCGGGATATACATTCGTTATTTTAAATGCCCCAAAAGAATATATTGGATCCATTGGCGAAATACCGAATGGCGTGAAAATTATAAATAAACTGGTTTCAGATGTTGATATCATCCAGTTCTTTACCAGTTCCAGATCAGACCTTGAAGTGAACTTCAAACTTCTCATAGAAGCATTGAAGGATGAGGGCAGCCTTTGGATATCGTACCCAAAAGGCACATCAAAAGTGGAGACGGACATCAACCGCGATATTATCTGGAAGATCGGCGAAGGGCTTGGATTGAAGCCTGTTGCAATGATCTCGATCGACCCTGTATGGGCGGCTTTCAGGTTAAAGAAAGCTCTTTAATCCTCTCATCTTCCGATAAAATTTCCAAACAAGTCCTACGATCTACGCTTGCCACGAAATTGAATTCTAATAAGGCGTGTGATCATTCGCAATGTGCCCCCATAAATAAAGCGCACCCCGTTCTTGGAATTTTTAAGTATTTTTTCTGCCAGCCATTCTGAGACAATTTCAGGTTTTTCCGAGATAACAGAAAAAATCCCTTTTAGCTTTTCCCATTCTTCCCGCCTGTTGAGATATTGATCAGTGATCATTTCTGTAAGCATCATCCCAGGCTGGATCACGCCAACAATGATCTTGCTATTTTCAACTTCCATAAAAATCGAATCATTAAAATAGCGAAGGCCAGATTTTGTTGCACCGTAAATGGATAAGCCTTTAACTCCCCGCCTCCGCTGCGCGCCCATACCTTCCATGTTGTAAAGCGCGCCATATCCTTGCTTGATAAAACCGGATAAAGCGATCTTGGTACCAAACATCTCTCCCAGCATGTTTGTTTTCACGACACATTCAATTTCATCAGCCAGCAATTCCCAGGGAGGATTCTGAGTATTTGAGATCCCGGCATTGTTGATCCAGATATCAACTGATCCAAATTTTTTTATCGATGATTCCCAAAGGTTTTCCATCTGGTTGAACTCAGTCACATCACAGGCAAAGCCTGAAACATTTTCAGGCAGGAATTCCTTCTGAAGGCGGTCTACAACACCATTCACCGATGACTGGCTGCGCCCGCTGATAACGACCCTGCATCCCCTCCTTAAAAATGAACGTGCCATGGCAAACCCAATACCTCTTGTGCTTCCAGTAATTACGATCGTTTTCATAATTGCCTCAAATTAATAGTTCTATAAATAAATCTTTTAGGCATACTTTAATACCATCCCTGAACCAACCTCTTCCAAATTGATTGCACTCGCCAGGGCAATCTTGGAGCGCAGATCAGTACAATGGCAGGCATGCAGGACCTTTGGATTCAGATCCTTCAAGTATTCAAAAGTTCCGGAGAGCTTCCTTTTTGAGGGGTCCAGCAAGTGCAGGCCGCCAATAATATCCAGAATGCGATCGTCATTCATTACTTTTTTAGCATACTCCACCAAGTTGCAAATACCGCTATGGGAGCAGCCGGTGATGATAACCAAACCGGATTTTGACCGATAAACCAAAGCAGAATCATCCACCAGAAAATCCGGCTGATCTCCTTTATCGGAAACTATTTTCCCCAATGGTTTATCCGCCTCAAAAGAAGTGACACGGGGGATCTGGCCTAGATAGACCAGGTCATCAGTTATGAATACCGGAGAAGGGCTCATTTTTAGATCAAAAACTTCCGATAAAGAATCAGCCGACATATTCGGACCGATCTCCATTGTCCCTTTAATTCTTTTGGTAAATGTCGCCGGGCTGGTTATCAGAGTTGCCTTTTTGGTATTTTTTCCATTCTTATTATTTTCCCGAAGATGCTTGACCAAATACGGCAACCCCCATGTATGGTCAAGATGGCCGTGAGATAAGACCACAAAATCAATATCGTTTAATTCGACCCCGGCTTTTTGAGCATTGGTCAGAAACGCATCGGAATAGCCAACATCAAACAGAATTTTCTTGCCATCAACCTCAAGCAGATAGGAGACTCCCGGCTCACCAAGAAAGTATTGGTCGATCATTGTGTTGTTGTCTAACAATACTGTAAGTTTCATAACTAATCCTCTAAACAAATAACATGAACGCTAAGTAATCCAAAATTACCTATTTTTTAAATTAAGTATCAAAGAGATAAGGACCTTTAAAAAAAAACGATCTGAAAAAATTGATTTAATTATCTTCATTGATTAAGACAGGCCCAATACTAAAGTTAGATATTGAGCCATCGCGTTGCGGCGTCAGGTAAATCCTCGATCGAACCTTCTACCAAATGGCAGTTGGGCAGAGATTGCAGAAATAGTTGGCCGTACTGTTTGGATCGAACCCTGCGGTCAAGCACCGCTACAACGCCTCGGTCGGATTGCGTGCGGATCAGGCGCCCAAATCCCTGCCTAAAACGCAGGATCGCTTCGGGGAGTGAATATTCACTGAATGGATTCTCAAAGGTTTCAGAGCGGGATTGGATGATCGGGTCATTTGGAACGTCAAAAGGCAGCTTGGCGATCATCAGAACTGAAAGTGCTTCTCCGGGCACATCCACACCTTCCCAAAAAGAACGCGTCCCTAATAACACCGCCCGATCAGTACTCCTGAATGAATCCAAAAGAGAGCTGGGGGAAGCGCCGGTTCCCTGCTCAAAAACCTGGATGCTTTCCTTTGACAATAATGGGGAGATCACCCGTGAAGTCTCAAGCAGCTGCCGATACGAAGTGAAAAGCACCAACATACGTCCGCCGGTGGCTTTAGCTGTTTGCAGAATTGCCCTTTCAACAAAGCGCTGATAATTCTTAAAATCGATCGGTTCGGGCATATCCATGGGCAGGAATAAAAGCGCTGAATTTTCATAATCAAACGGGGATCCAAGGATTAATTCATCCGCTTCATCCGCATTTAATCGCGCGCGGAGATAATCAAAGTTATTATTCGCGGTCAAGGTAGCAGAGGTGACGATAACACATTCTTTGGTATGCCATAATGCGCTTTCCATTAAAGGGCCAATATGAAGCGGCGCGAAATTCAATGACAGGCTGTTATATTTTGCATCCTGTTCGATCCAGCAAATGGTATTTGCATCCAGTTCAAAAACCATTGCGCTGATATGTTCATGAATTTCCTTTATCCTGCGCAGCGCGCTGGACAGGTCACCAGTAATATCTTCCATCTCCTCTTTGCCTGACAAGGATTCATCGCCCATTTCGCTTAATAAGCCATCGAGCAAGCGCAATAAAGATTCGATTGGCTTGGAGGCATCATCCCAGGCGATCTGGATATTGTCCCATTGCGGTTGAAGCTGGGTTGAGGGAACCACCCGCACTTGCTGGCCGTAATCGCCGACCTCTCCGCCGTTGCGTTCCTGC
>Ga0172375_10002898_pt1 | contig 26452 bp, 20 predicted proteins | sample LakKiv1m_FD_114537 | JGI IMG/M metagenome (GOLD analysis project Ga0172375, IMG submission 114537) | Freshwater microbial communities from Kabuno Bay, South-Kivu, Congo - kab_092012_11.1m | ecosystem: Environmental > Aquatic > Freshwater > Lake | place: Democratic Republic of the Congo...
AGAAATAATGGTTTGTTTTGTTTTTAATAAATCAATTTCAGCAGCCGATAAAGGAGCTATTTTTATAATAATATCTGATTTGTAAACCTCGGCAGCAGTGGCAACAATTTCGGCACCTGATTCGGAATACTCTGTGTTATAAAAATGGGCCGACTTCCCTGCATCCGATTCAACTACAACACGGTGACCGTTTTGGACAAGTAAATTCACGGCTTCTGGAACAAGTCCAACACGATTTTCCTGAAACGAAATTTCTTTTGGTACGCCTATCGTAAGATTGCTGCGGTTTTTTTTAACTTCAAGGACTTCCTCCTGGGGCATCAATTGACTTGATGAAGCGAACGATACAAAGGATTGTTTTTTGGCTCCCATATCTTTAGAATTTTATTTTTCAAAGATATAAAAAAACCTTCAAATAATGAAGGTTATGTTGTCCTGTCAGGTTTCGAACCTGAACTCTTCTGATCCAGAATCAGACGTGTTGCCAATTACACCACAGGACAATTTTTGCAAATTTAAAAACTTTCAATCAAAAACAGCAAATTATCAAAAAGTTTTTTAATTGAGTTTGTATTTCTTAATTATACGAATGATTATTTTACCCTTATTTCATCAATAAAAATATAAGCATCTCCACCTTTTCCTTCATGCCAATCAGGTAGTTTCCCATAATTTTTTGCTTTTACTTTTATATATTTTGCATTTGTAAAGTATTTTTTTGCACAAATAAAATTCTTCGTTTGAATTGTATAATTAGTGTCTGCTATTGTATTTAATGTGGTTCCAAATAAAGTAAATTCTTTTCCATCTGTAGATGTATAAAATTCAACTAGAGGAGGCATCAGAATCCACGAACGAGTATCTTGCAAAAAATTTGCAGCAATAATACTAATTCTCATTGCTTTTCCAAGATCAATAATTGATTCAAAATCCTGACCTTGGTATCCCTGCCACTCGCCTTTACGCCAATCAATAGAGCCATTCAACCCGTCTATAATTCCTTCATCACCTCCTGCTGTGTACTGTGAATTATATTTTGAAAGAATAGTGATTTTCCAATCAGTAGAAGTTTTATAAAAGAAAGCTGTTGTTGTTAAACTTTTGATTCCTTTTGAGTTTATTATAATTGCTTTGATTGTTGTAGTTGTATCAATATCAAATGGTGTTGTATATTTTAACGATGTCTGACTTGGAGTTGTTCCGTCTTTTGTATAAAAAATATCGCAATCTTTTTCATTTGAATAAATCGTAATTGACTGCTTGGTCTTAAATGTTTTGCTTGCAGCCCCAATAATAGGATTTCTAAGAATCAACTCGTCAGTAATTGCAGAAACAGGATAATAACCTGTTCCAAATGCCCATTCTTTATTGGGCTTGTTAGTCATTTCATAAATCAATGTATCTCCATTTTGAATATTGTCATAACGAAGTAACGATTTGTTATATGCTTTGTTATTAAGAGAAGATGACAGTATATAAAAGTTATTTACATCTGCATTGTAAGCTTTTGAAACAAAAGTTTTTCCGTTTTCGAGATGAATCTTTAGTTCTTTAAAAAGTGGGGTGCCAATAGCAAACTCTTTTGTTCCGGGAGTTACAGAGTAAAAGCCCATGGTGCTCATTACATACCAAGCACTCATTTGCCCGCAATCTTCATTTCCAATTAATCCATCGGGTTTGGTGGTGTACATATCGGTTACTAACCGATGAACGAGCTCCTGCGTTTTCCATGATTTTCCTATATAATTGTATAAATAAGCTATGTGGTGGCTGGGTTCATTCCCTTGAGCATATTGCCCGATAAGACCTGTTAAGTCAGCTTGTTCACGACCCTTAAGTTTTTCGGATGTTGTAAATAATTCATCTAATTTATTATCGAATGCTTCAACACCGCCCATTAGCGTTATCAAACCTGAAATATCATGAGGAACAAAAAAAGTGTATTGCCAGGCAGTAGCTTCAGTGAAATTATTATTAACTTCGGTTGGTTCAAATGGAGTAAGCCAGTTTCCGTTCTTACGGGGACGCAAAAAACCAGTTTTGCTATCAAATAAATTTTTATAAAATTGAGATCGTTGAATAAATATCTTATAAATAATATTTTCGCCTGTTTCTTTAGCAAATTGTGCTATACACCAATCATCATAAGCATATTCGAGCGTTTTAGAGACCGATTCGGATTCATCCTCACTATCTAAAAAACCATGATCTGCATATGCAGGCAATCCTTTGAGTTTATTATTTGCACTTTTTTTCATTGCCTCAAGAGCCAACTCAATATTGAAATCACGAATTCCTTTTTTGTAAGCATCTGCTATAACCGAAACGCTGTGGTAACCAATCATGCAATTTGTTTCGTTCGATGATAATTCCCAAACCGGCAAAAGACCGCCTTGTTGATATTGTGCAAGAAATGTTTTAATAAAATCTAATGTGCGCTTCCTGTCAATGATAGTATAGAGTGGATGTGCTGCACGGAACGTGTCCCACAATGAAAAGACAGTATAATAACTAAACCCATCAGCTTTATGAATTTTATTATCCATTCCGCGATATTGTTTGTCGCAATCCATTGCAATATTCGGTTGAGTCATAGTATGATAAAGGGATGTGTAAAATAGTTCCTTCTGGTCATCAGATGCACCAGCGATTTCAATTTTATTCAATTCTTTGTTCCACAGAGTGACTGCATCTTTGCGAACTTTTTTAAAATCCCAATGATTCAATTCTGTGAGCATATTTATATGCGCTCCATCGGTGCTTACCATCGAAATGGACACTTTAACATCAATGCTTTCACCTGCTTTTACTTTGAAACGAAAATAAGCTTTAAGATTGGTACCTTTTGCATCATTTATTTTTGTGTTTACTTTGTCATTAACAGCAATTCCATGCGAAACAATAGGATTCGAAAATTCTGCACAAAAATAAATATATTGATTTGCTGCCCATCCACTGCTTCTGCGCATCCCTTCAATATGGTTATTGTCAACAATAATTAATGACGATTCTAGTGTTTTATCACGATGATTAAGATCAAGAATGATGTTCCCAAAACCGGCATCCCGAAAAGTATATTTATGAAAACCAACCCGAGTTGTTGTGGTAAGCTCAGCTTTAACACCATTGTCTAACATAACAGAATAATAACCCGGCGATGCAAATTCATTGGAATGAGAAAATGAAGAAGCATATTTTTTATTGTCAACTGATGGTTCACCAACTGTAGGCATAAAAAGTATATCACCATAATCACTGCAACCAGTACCGCTCAGGTGGGTATGTGTAAAACCATAAATTATTGAATCATTGTAATGATAACCACTACAACCATCCCAACTATTGTCAATGCGTGTATCAGGACTAAGTTGCACCATGCCATAGGGTACTGTCGCTCCCGGATAAGTATGACCATGTCCACCGGTACCGATGAATGGGTCAACATAAGCAGCATTGTTGAGTTCTTGGCTAAATACTTTGCTAATGCACAATAAAAAAAACAAAAAGAAAAATTTAGAATTTTTCATTGCTGAGTTTTTTTTCATTTTCAAAGATACTATCATTTCCCGAACTAAATTGTGCTAACACCATTCCTGACAACATTAGACCACAACCAATAATTCCTTTGATAGACAATACTTCGTTTAAAATAAACCAACCCCCGATAGCAGCAAACATGGCTTCTGTGCTGAGGATGATTGCAGCATGTGTTGGGTGGGCTTTTTTCTGTGCTACAATTTGCAGAGTGAAAGCAACACCAACTGAAAGAAAACTGCCATAGAGTAAAGGAATAGCACATTCAACTATGGAGTTCCAACTAATTTTTTCAAATGCAAGCGCAGTCATAAAACTCAACAATGCACAAACAAAAAATTGTTGTTGAGCTACAAGTATCGGATTTATTTTCTTTGAATAATTTGAAACTATAAGCACGTGGATCGCCCAACACAAGGCACCTGCAAGTTCGAATAAATCACCAAATGAAAAAGAAAAATCATCTTTGATACACAAAAGGTATAGCCCTGAAATATTGATGGCAACTGCAATCCAAATCAACGAATGTGTTTTCTTTCCATATAACAATGCCAATAAAGGAACAAAAACAACATACATACCTGTGATGAATCCTGCATTTCCTGCAGTTGTATAAACCAATCCAACCTGCTGTAATGAAGCACCTGCAAATAAAACAAACCCTATGATAAGCCACCAAAGCTTAGGTGGTTTTTTTTGATTGATTTCATCAACGGTTTTTTCATTTTTTTGAAGAAGTAAAATTGGAAATAACGAAAAACCCCCAAGTGCAAAGCGAATGGCATTAAAGGTGAACGGCCCAATGTAGCTCATACCTGCACGCTGAGCCACAAATGCAAAGCCCCATATAACCGCCGTAATTATTAAAAGAATATTGGCTTGCAGAAAACTCCTTTTATTCACAAATCATCCACAGATTTAGTAAGAAAATATAACAAATGATTTTAACATCATGAAAGTGTTAAAAAAAAGAAATTTCGTGCTGGAACTTAGGATAGAAAACACCAACAACCGAAAATGGGATCTTTGGTTTATGGTGTGATTGCAATGTAGTACTCATAAAAAAATAGGCATCCTTTGCTTTTGCGTAATCATCAAAAAATTTTCTTCTAAGATAATCATACGCCTTTGATTCGTTTCCTTCATATTTTCTAAGACAAGTCAGATAAAACTTACTAACCTCCCAATCATTGATAGCAAGTTTTATTTTTCCCCCTGAATAATCTTCAAAATAATAATAAAACTTAAACGGGATTTTTGGAATTAGCACCAGATCATCACCACCGTCATCATACAAATTATATTTTTCGAGTAAATACCTCTGTGTAGAATTCCATTCTGAAATAGTTGTAGAAGATTCGAATTGAATAGATTTTTTTGGCTGATAAACGGCTAAAGAGACAGGGTTTTCTTTGTTTTGAGAGTCGGTAATTATTTCATTAAAATCATTGTACACTTTATTTAATACAATTTTCCGACGCTCATGCCAGCAGTTTTCTGTGTCCAAATGACCAACAACTTTAATGGGTAAATCAGGATTTACTGGTAAATAACTTTCGGGTCGAAAATCATCCATGTTTTTTATTAAATCTATTTCTATCCAATCGTATTTTTTGAATTGCTTATCAAAGGGCATTTTTTTGAGAGGAAACGGATAGATTCTAACCCAACTACCATCCTCTTTAAATCCACAAATGGTAGGAACCTCCTCTGGGTTTGATAAAAAATCGGGGTAGGTTTTAACGGTAATCAGAACTTTTGTTAACATGTTTTATAATATCAAAAAATAACTACGCAGTTATTGTAAAGTCAACAAAGTTATGAACTATTTTATGATTTACAAAACTCAAATACTATTCAACATTTTATATGTAAACCAGGCACTAAAAGTCAATTATTTCTTTGGTTCACGCCATTTATCTTTATAATATTCCGGATTTTCTTGCAGTACTTTTTTAAGAAACTCGTTACCATACCCGCTGCTTTTTGGCTTACGACCATAATCTTTTCCATCGTTAATATATCCATCATTGTATTTTGTAACGATTGCCGCATAAAGCTCTTTCCATCGCTCAAAAACGATATTGGCTTGACTGATGGAATAGTCGGTAAGATACTGAATAGCCAATTTTTTATCAGATTTATAAAGTTCATTAGCCGTTTTTTCAATGGGGCTCTGTAATGATAAGAATTTTGATTCCATCTCTTTTTGAACAACTTGAATATCTTTAATAATATAAGAATATTTAGTATATGCATAATTAGCGACAAGGTTAAAAACCCATACAGGCGAATCCCACGAAAACTTGGTTACATCCGCATTTTGATAGGCATGAGGTGGCTCGTTAATTCCACAGTATAACGGCATGTAACAATTAGAGTAGGTGTCATCAACTCCATACCAAAAAACACCTCCAATAGGATTGGGAAGAAATGAGCGAGATTGAGCTACAAACGAAAATGCTGTTTGCTGTGTTGAAATAGGTCTTTCCCATGCATATTGAGTCAAAGTATCACCTTCCATTTTCCAGGTAAGTGGTTTCCAACGATACGGGCAACCGTAGGGTCCGGCAACAATACCTTTTGTCATATCAAATTCGGTTCCTTCAAAATGATCCCGCATCAAAGCCATCATATTTTCAACCGTTAATTTTTTATCCGGCTTAATAAATAGTGGGTAAGGTGTCGCACCTTTCACGGCTCTCCAATAATCGGTTGAGAAATTTTGCGATGGAGAAACTCTCTGAAAAATACTCCAAACTCTGTTTTCACAAAACAATAGAGCTCCGGGTTCGATAGGACAATAGGCATCAACAAAACTAAAAGGACTACCTGCTTTAGAATTAAAATATCCTTTTTTTTCAGCAAAAGAAAATATATCTGAAGCATACAAACAATCTTTATCATTCAGAGGAACATCGCGAATCCTTGCTTGGTTGGCATGAGCGCAAATGTAGCCGTCAGGAACTCTACGTGCTACCCAAATCGCTCCTTTTTCTTTTCCCTTACCTATCATTTCCATAATCCAGACTTCATTTGGATCAGATATTGAAAAAGATTCTCCCTCGCTTGCGTAACCATATTGAGAAACTAATTCTGTCATAATTTTGATTGCTTCTTTTGCAGTCGTTGCACGTTGAAGAGCAATATACATAAGACTACCATAATCAATAATGGAGGATGGGTTGTACAATTCCTCTCTACCACCAAATGTTGTTTCTCCAATCGCTACTTGAAATTCATTCATGTTGCCGATAACTTGATAAGTGTGTGACGCTTGTTTAATTTTTCCTAAATATTTTCCGGTATCCCATTCGTAAATTGCCAACGAATCGCCGGGCGCCCAATCTCTGGCTGGTGAAAAGTACAAGGGCTCCATAAAACCGCCTGCATCTGCATTGTAAGTAATAAATACTGAACCGTCGGCACTTGCGCCTTTTGATACTAAAATATTTGTGCAACCCAAAACTGTGTTCATTAACCCTGAAAAAATTAAAACTGAAATCAGCAAAGCAAATTTTATTTTATTCATAAATTTAATAATTAGTAATATAACAAAAGTAAATTATTTTATCAGAAATCGTAATAGTGATTAAAGAGTCGTGTAGAAATAGCCATATAAACGTAGTTGCAATTTTGAGAGGTGTTTTTTGTTTTTTCAGTTCGCATTGATATTCCTATTGAAGCAAATAGATTCATATCAGGAATCAACAAATAATCAACGCGAATATCTTTATACATTAACTTTGTTTTTATACCCTGTGCAACATGATTTCCATATTGATTTACAACAATATTATTTGTATTTCCCAATGGACTATCAAAGGTTGCTTGAAAAATATTTTGTCCGAAATGTGTTCCAGTACTATCATATCCAACTATTGCATATAGAAATTTTGCAGTAATAAAAACCCTGTGAATTCTATATTTTAAGAATGAAACAGATTCCCAAAAGTTAGCGCCCAACGGATGAGCCAAAGGTTGTCCGAAATGAGAATAATTTTCAAAAATATGTTTATGAGAATACGTATAGGGCCTCACAAAATTATACTCCGTTTGAAAAGATAAATTTGATATTCCAGCTAAATCAAATGATTTAAAACCAAGTTGAAATGCTTGTTTGTTCATCCACGATCCATACTGAATGCTTGTGTCATTGGGATGAAGTATTTTTGAAAAGCCTTTTCTTACTTCAGATGCAATAAAATCATCAAGTAATAATTGCCCATAGACTTGTTGATGATTAAATATTTTGATACGTAAATCAAGACCCATGAGCGCGTTATCCGGAGAGTTCAGTGAAAATTCTACAGGTCTGAAAAAAATTACAGGGTTCAGATAATTCACATCAAATCCTCTGGTGTCGCTGCTATCCTTCGATTCCCAAATAATGGATTCAAAAAAAGATAAATTAATTCGTTTCGAAATATTCCAGGATAAGTAATGAAAAGTGCCGTATTTATTAACAAAATCAGATGAAAATCCATGGCTGTTTCGGACGTCTTTGAAATTCGTATATAGATTGACATATCTGATTTTCCAGACAGTTGTGGTAATTTTAAAATATAAATAACTATTAGCATTGTCCGACAATAAAAGCGAACGATATCCATTTCCCCAGAAATTACGCCCTTTTCCGAATTCAAAATCAAAGAACTTCTTGGATGAATAATGGATATAAAAATCGAGATTTCGATTACAATAACCAAGTTTAGTTTTATAGGCATATCCTTGTCCGGGAACAACATTGGTCTTTACAATCGTGCTATCAACATAGGATGGAAAGGAGGAGTTTCCACTCACATAATCAGCAAAAATAGATAGTCTGTTTTTTAATGATCCTCGAACACAAAACCCCAAGCCGGTTTCCAGTAGTTTGTTTTTATCCGCAAAATCAAGACCTGATTGGAGATTAAACAATGGCGAAATGACAAGTGTTCCGTGTTTTGAGGCAGAAGTATCTGGAACGCTATTCATAAATGCTGATAAAAATTTACTTTTTGTACGAACATTAATTTCATTACTAACGCTATCAAGTAAATTAGTAAATTTGAAATCGTTGTTATTGTATGGTTTTATGGACGAATGAAAATTGTTCGCTTTTTCATTAAATTTCTTTTCAAGCACATAATTCTGATATCCTGAAATTGGAAAATTCAATGCCTGACCAAAAACAGTTTTAGTAAAAAGTAAACCATAAAATGTTAAAACAAGTAATTTTTTCACTTAATCACGCTTGGGGCATATATACGATTTTTTAATCAAGCAATTAATTTTCCAGTAAAAAACTATTTTTTTTAAAGGGACAAATCATGATATATAAAACTGATTATCATCTTTCAAAAACATAAATATTAACTGAAGTTATTTGTTAAGTTGCAGATAAACTAACGCAATCGTTTGGGACCGGCTTTAATCAAATCAGACGGAACACAACTTTCAAAAAGTTTGAAATTCTCAATATAACGTGAAGCTAACGCATCGTATTTGCTCCAGTATTCAACTTTGTTTCCCCAAGCATTCGAAGGTTCAAATACATCATCGGGAACATTAGGACAAGTCAATGGAATTTCGAATCCAAAAATTTTGTCTTTACGGAATTTTACTTTATCAAGTTTCCCATCGAGCACGGCACTAAGCATATTTCGTGTATGACGAATACTAATTCTTTTTCCTATTCCGAATTTTCCACCGACCCAGCCGGTATTAATTAGCCAAACTTTAGAACCATGTTTTTCTATTTTTGAGCGTAGTAATTCAGCATATTTAATAGGATGATGTACCATAAATGGAGCACCAAAGCATGCACTGAAGGTCATTTCTGGCTCAATGCCTAAACCCAATTCGGTGCCGGCTATTTTAGAAGTGTATCCGCTAATAAAATGATACATTGCCTGATTGATGTTCAATCGCGCAATGGGAGGGAGAACACCCTGTGCATCGCATGTTAAGAAAATTATATTTTTTGGATGAGCATTCACCATTTTTTCTTCCACTGCATTTGGAATAAATGAAATTGGATAGGATGCTCTTGTATTTTCAGTAATGATATCATCGTCCAAATCAATCTTACGAGAAGCAATATCAAAAACTACATTTTCTAAAATAGTTCCAAAATGTTGGGTACAAGCATGAATCTCTGGTTCGTGCTCTTCAGAGAGCCGTATAACTTTTGCATAACAACCCGCTTCGAAATTAAAAACACTTTCATTGCTCCAACCGTGCTCATCATCACCAATTAATAAACGATTGGGATCAGCAGAGAGTGTTGTTTTTCCTGTACCACTGAGCCCGAAGAACAATGCTACATCGCCCTTCTTGCCAACATTTGCCGAGCAATGCATTGATAACACATCTTGCAATGGCATTAGATAATTCATTACGGTGAAAATAGATTTTTTTATTTCACCCGCATAATGCGTGTTGCTGATAATGGCAAGTTTTTGCGAAAAGTCAACAGCAATTGCCGTTTCAGACCGTGTTCCGTCCACACGTGGATCAAGTTTAAATGATGGAATAGCTATTACAGTAAACCCGGGCACAAATGACTTCAGTTTAGCTCGATCATTGATAGTAATAAACATATTGCGTACAAAAAGACTTTGCCAAGCCGATTCCGTTATAAAGCGAACGGGTAACTGGTAATTTGGGTCAGCTCCTGCATAAACATCCTGAACAAAAAGTTCTTCGTCTTGCAAAAATGCTTGCAAACGAGAAAACATATTATTGAATTTTTCCTTACTCATGGGCCGGTTATATTCGCCCCAGTCTATTTTATCTTCGGTAGAATTTTCTTTTACAAAATATTTATCTTGTGGTGCACGTGCAGTCCATTTTCCGGTATTAATCAGAAATGGTCCGCCATTTACAATTTTTCCCTCACCACGAAAAATAGCTTCTTCGTACAAAGCTGGTTCTGGAAGATTCCAGAAAACTCTGTCGAGATGAACTAACCCATGGAAACGCAACCCATAATCACTCTTCAGTTCGGTAGCTTGCTTGGTAGCAGGCGTGTTAAATTCTAAATATTTCATCTGTATCTTTTATTTGCGTTGTAAATTATTCTGAATTATTTTTAAAATTTGTTTTTAAAAACTAGAGCCAGTCTCTGACAAGCTTGCGATCGCCTATATATAGTTCATTTGGCGAATCAGGATCAAGTACCCATTTCATGCGTCTAATTCCTTCAATAATATCTTTTGATGAACCACAGGTTGAAAGACGAAGATGACCATCAAGTCCGAACTCCCCTCCAGGAACAGTAACAACTCTTACTTTTTCTAAAAGTTGATCTGCAAGCTTTTTTGAATCTTTTTCATATGCACTAAAATCAACAAAACAATAAAAAGTGCCTTCCGGTTTTGTAAATTTAACCCCATTAAAGGCCTTCAGGTGTTCTGCCATAATATTACGATTGTTTTCTAACGTTAGTCGTAAACTTTCAATACCGGTTTGAACTCCATTAAGTGCACCAATGGCAGCCATTTGAAGAATTACAGAAGGACCTGAGGTTTGTTGCCCCTGAATGTTTGTCATGACATCAATTAGTTTTTTATTTGCAACAGCCCAACCAATGCGGAACCCAGTCATTGCATAAAGTTTCGAAACGCCATTAATAATTATTAGTTTCGAATTTTCGGATTGATCTTTTGCATATTTTAAACAATTAACAGGTTTGTGATCATCGAAAATCAAGCGATGATAAATATCATCCATGATAAGATAAATCTTTTTCTTTTCGCAGAATTGAACGATCTCGGAAATAAATTTTTCGGAGTACATGGCGCCTGTCGGATTGTTAGGGCTATTGATAATGACCGCCTTTGTGTTGGCTGTAAAATATCGTTCGATGTCTTGCAATCTTGGATAGAACGACCCATCTTCAGGCCTTACCGGAACAGGTACTGCTCCGCACAGTTTTATCATTTCTGGATAACTGACATAGTAAGGTGAAGGAAAAATAACTTCGTCCTGTGGATTGAGTATTGCCTGCAATGCCACCATGATTGATTGTTTTGCACCTCCTGAGGCCACAATGTTTTCCGGCTCAAACTTACGATGATAAAATTCTTCAGTGTATTTAATAATCGCTTGTTTTAATGGAATGATGCCGCCTACGGGTGTGTATCTGACTTCCCCGGAGTTTAACACACCGGCTGCCGCTATAATTGCATCGATAGGAGCCGCTGCTTTCGGCTCTCCGCCACCAAGGTGAATTACCGGTTCGCCTTTTTCCCTAAGAAGTGCCGCAACTTCATTTAATTTCAATGTAGCCGATTCTTTTATTGTTCTGCCTATTAAACTTATACTCATTTGCCTAATATTTATATATTAAAGAGCAAAACTATAAATATTATTTATTACAAACACAAAAAAATAAGGGTAAATAAAATGAAAAGCGGTATTTTTAGTAGATGCGTTAATAGGCATTATAAAACACCGAAGGCAATCGAACGAAATGACATTAATCCAGATTAATATCTTTAATATTCAGTTGTAAATATATTTTTCCGTTCCACTGGTTTTCCTCGATGTGATAACACAAATCAAAAGGAACTTTTTGTGCAATGGCTGACAAGTGTTCTCCTTGCTGAAAAGCAATTCCCTGAAAATATTTAGTACTACTTTGCGGTTGAGACAAAAATAATTTTAAATGATTACTTCCTACATGTTTAGCAGAACCATTATCGACTACACCTCTTGTGACAAATATCGGTGACAAATTTCCGGGCCCGAATGGCGCAAACTGCAACAGCTCATGAAAAAACGGATCGTTAATATCCGAAAAATTTATTTGCATATCAATTTCAATTTCGGGAGTCAACATTTTCTCCGTAAGTGTTGATTTTACAACTTCTTCGAATCGTTTTTTAAAAACATCCAGGTTTTCAATTTTGAGAGAAAGTCCTGCTGCATATTTATGACCCCCAAAATGCTCAAGTAAATCACTGCACGAATCAATGGCATTATAAATGTCAAAGTCTTTAACCGACCGTGCAGAGCCAGATACAAGTCCATTGGATTCAGTAAGCACTATTGTAGGACGATAATATTTTTCAATCAATCGCGAAGCGACAATACCTACAACCCCTTTGTGCCAATCGGGATTAAACAATACGGTGGAGCTTGCGTTCATAAGTTCGCTGTCATTTTCAATTATTGACAGAGCATTCAGAGTGATGGATGAATCAAAAGTACGGCGTTCGATATTGTTAACATTAATTGCTTCTCCAATAGTTTTTGCACAACCTGGGTCATTACAAATTAAAAGCTCTACAGTACTTTTTCCATGTTCAATTCGTCCGGAAGCATTGAGTCGAGGGCCAATCATAAACACCAAATCATTCACATTGAGTTCTCTTGCAAAAACCGTATCATGGTATTCATTAACTGCTTTGGGTTTGCGCGTAACACCGGTATAGGTTAATATTGCTTCAATTCCCGGCCGCGGGCTTAAGTTGATACGTTTCAATCCAAAATAAGTGAGAATTCTGTTTTCTCCTGTTATTTCAACAATATCGGAAGCAATGCTGATGGCGACCAGATCAAGATATTGCTCAATAGATTCGAAATCCATCTTATACTTTTTCGCATAGGCATGAATCAATTTAAAGCCCACACCACAGCCCGAAAGTTCCTTAAACGGATAATTACAACCATTTTGCTTTGGATCAAGGATAGCAACAGCAGCCGGTAATTCATCGCCTGGTCGGTGATGGTCGCAAATAATAAAATCAATGTTCTTTGATTTTGCATACGCAACTTTATCAACAGCTTTGATACCACAATCTACAGAGATTATTAATTTGAAATTATTTTCTGCTGCAAAATCAATACCCTTGATTGAAATGCCATAACCTTCGTCATAGCGGTCAGGAATATAATAATCTATTTCGGAATAAAACTTTTTAAAAAACGAAAGTACAACCGCTACTGCTGTTGTGCCATCAACATCATAATCACCGAATACTAAAATTTTCTCATTATTATTGATTGCACGTTCGATGCGTTCAATAGCTATGTTCATATCCTTCATTAAAAAAGGATCGTGTAATGCTTTTAGGTCGGGATTGAAAAAAGATTCAGCTTGTTCACTATTATGAATGCCACGCTGAATAAGCAATGCGGCAATTATTTTATTTACCTTCAATTCCTTCGACAGCCGTTCTACCTCAACTGTATCAGCTTGCTTTTTAAGAACCCATCTCTTTTTCATGAACAAATTTTAATCGGTAAAGGTAAAAAAAAGATAAAGGGAGTGATAATTTTTTTTATGTTTATTCTTTGCAAAGTACCTTCCCCGTCATTGCCTTTGGTACAGGCAAGTTCATCAACGTTAAAATAGTAGGTGCAATATCACTTAATTTCCCATTTTCCAATCTTTTAAATTGTTTGTCAATTAAAAAACAAGGAACCTGATTCATGCTGTGAGCAGTATTAGGGGAACCATCATCATTGATTGCAAAATCCGAATTTCCATGATCAGCAATTATTAGAACTGAGTAATTATTTTTTTCGGCGCATTCACAAATTTCTTTCACGCATTTATCTAACGTTTCAAGTGCTTTGATAATTGCATCGTAAACACCCGTATGGCCTACCATATCTGAATTAGCAAAGTTCATGCAAATGAAATCAAATTTATTTTCGTTCATTGTTTTGACTACTGAGTCCTTCAATTCGAAAGCGCTCATAGAGGCGTGCAAATCGTAGGTTGCAACTTTCGGAGAAGGAATTAGGATGCGACTTTCTCCATCATAAACTTTCTCTCTTCCTCCAGAGAAAAAGAAAGTTACATGTGGATATTTTTCTGTTTCAGCTGCTCTAAGTTGTGTTTTCCCTGCCTTTGAAAGGACTTCTCCTAAAGAATCATTAACCTTTTGATGGTCAAAAACAATATGAATATTGTTAAATGATTCATCGTAGCAGGTCATTGTAATATAATACAGAGTCAGCGTTTTCATGTCATATTCAGGCATCGTTTGTTGCGTGAGCACTTGCGTAATTTCGCGCAACCGATCGGTGCGAAAATTAAAACAAATAACCACATCACCGGTATTGATTGTTGCAAGTGGATTCCCTTCGGCATTCGTAATCACAGCGGGTTTAATAAATTCATCACTTACGTTTTCCGAATATGATTTCTGAATGGCTTCTGTTGCTGAATTAACTTTGTTTCCTTTTCCAAAACAAAGCATATCATAAGCTAATCTTATGCGTTCCCAGCGTTTATCACGATCCATGGCATAGTATCTTCCACAAACACTTGCAATTTTTGAATGGGTTTTTTCAATTGCTTTCTCAAGTTTTGCAATATAATTTAATCCGCTGTGAGGATCGGTATCACGACCATCGGTAAAAGCATGAATAAACACTTTTTCTAAATTATATGTTTCAGCAATCTGGCAGAGCTTAATAAGATGTTCGGTAGAAGCATGCACGCCACCATCAGAAACGAGGCCTAAAAAATGAACAGCTTTATTGTTTTTTTGAGCATAACTAAAAGCGTCAACAATTTCTTTGTTTTGGCTGATGCTATTATCTTGTACTGCCTTGTTAATCCGAACAAAATCCTGAAAAATAATCCGTCCTGCTCCGATAGTAAAATGACCCACTTCGGAATTTCCCATTTGACCATCTGGTAATCCTACGTCTTCCCCCGAGGCATCTAAATGGCTGTATGCCGCAGTAGATTTAAGATTTTGAATGAAAGGAATAGTTGCATTTGCCATAGCATCTGAACGAGAGCCATCGCCTTCACCCCATCCATCTAAGATAACAAGGATTACTTTTTTACTTTCTTCTATGTGCATGATTATTTTTTTCTTATTGATTTGATCTGATAGCATCTACGGGATTTAAACGCGAGGCAGCATAGGCCGGCATAAAACCCGACAAAACGCCAATTACAACAGAAATTGTTAAACCCAATATAATATTTGAACTGGTTAGTACGATTGATATTTCGAACATACCCGAGATAATAACAGTTCCTAAATAAATAATTGCCAGTCCGAATAAGCCGCCAATTAAACAAAGAATGATGGCTTCGAACAAAAATTGAAATAAAATAAAATAATTTTTTGCACCAACCGACTTCTGAATTCCAATGATACCAGTCCTTTCCTTTACTGAAACGAACATAATATTTGCAATTCCAAAGCCACCAACCAAAATAGAAAATCCTCCAATAATCCATCCTGCAATATTGATAATACTAAAAAGACTTTCGAAACCTGCCGACAATAGGCTTGTTTCGTTAATTGCAAAATCATCTTCAGCACCTGGTTTTAATCTGTGAATCGATCGCAGCACACCCGTTAACTCATCTTTTAGTTCGGCGTTGCTTACATTGCTTTTGGCTTTGACCATGATTGTTGGGTTAAATCCTTCGAATTTTATATCCATAATATTACGTACAAAGTTGATGTCAAGTAGCACTACATTATCCATGCTCGGCCCAAAATTACTTTCGCCTTCCTTTTTGCAAATGCCAATTACTTTTAATTTTTGTCCGAAGATTTTAATATCTTTATCCAGCGGATCGTCCTTTGAGAATAGGGATTCTGAAATTTGCGAACCGATGATAGCAACATTCCTGCCGGCGCTTAGTTCGGAAGGAGCGAAATAACGTCCATCTGCTAATTCAATTGTTTTTACCTTTTCGTAATTAGAGGAAACAGCTATAATTGTTGCATTTTGTATGCTATTATTTTTGTATTTAACGGTTTTACTCAATGAAATCATAAAAGCTGATGCTTCGGCTCCACTGCATCTCTTTTCAATTTCCTGCAGATCTTCGTACTTAGCCACAGGCCGCTTCATGTATTTCCACCATGGATAATCAGAACCAAAAGACCATGGCCATTTTTGAACAAACAACACATTGTTTCCCAAAGATTCAATACTGCTGCGAATGGTATTTCCCATGGAATCCACAATCGTGAAAACGGTAATAATTGCAAAAATTCCTATCGTAATTCCTGACAAGGAAAGGATCGTTCTCAGCTTATTTGAAGTGATCGCCTGTATTGCAAAAAAATAACTCTCCCGAACTAATTTGAGAAAAAACATACGTTAAAAATCATTAAAATAACATTTCTTATTTTGTTGCAAAATATTCAATAAAAAAGTTTTATAGAATCTTTATTCAATTACCTTTGTGCTCTCAAAAGAAGTTCAAAGGTAGTATAAAACTTCTTTGCAATAATAAATTTTATGAATTGAATATATCAGGGATTTCAAAATGAACACTGCAACAAAAAAAATTAATACTGCGCTCATTTCGGTTTATTACAAAGATAATCTAGATCCTATTATTCGCTTATTAGATGGCTTGGGTGTTAAGATTTATTCAACAGGAGGAACTTTTAATTTTATTAAAGAACTAAATGTAAATGCAGAAACTGTTGAGTCATTAACATCTTATCCTGCAATTTTAGGCGGACGTGTAAAGACGTTACATCCTAAGGTTTTTGGAGGAATTTTAGCAAGAAGGGACGAAGCAAATGATTTGAGCCAGCTTGCAGAATATCAAATACCATCAATTGATTTGGTGATTGTTGATTTGTACCCCTTTGAAGAAACCGTTCAATCAGGTGCTGAAGAACAAGACATCATTGAAAAAATTGATATTGGCGGTATTTCGCTGATTCGCGCAGCAGCAAAGAACTTTCAGGATGTATTAATTGTTTCTTCTTCAGATCAATATTCTTCAGTGGTAACCCTACTAGAAGAAAAAAAGGGAATGACCGATTTGGAAGATCGTAAGCATTTTGCTCTTCAGGCATTCAATACATCCTCTCATTATGATTCTTTAATTTTTAATTATTTCAATAAAGACGAAAGCGAAAAAATATTCAAACAAAGTGTCTGTCAGTCGCAGGTTTTGCGCTATGGCGAAAATCCTCATCAGGAAGGAATTTTCTATGGCGACTTAAATAAAATGTTTGAAAAACTTAATGGAAAAGAGCTTTCATATAACAATTTGCTTGACCTGGATGCCGCAGTAGGTTTAATTGACGAATTTACCGAGCCAACATTTGCGATAATAAAACATAATAATGCCTGTGGTATTGCATCACGCGAAAATCTGGTAGATGCATGGAATGCCGCATTAGCAGGCGATCCAATTTCTGCTTTCGGCGGAGTGCTTTGCACCAATAGAATTGTAGATGAAAAAACAGCCTGTGAAATAAATAAACTTTTTTTCGAAATTCTGTTAGCTCCAGGATATGAAAAAATTGCACTCGAAACATTGAAATTGAAAAAAAATAGAATAATTTTGCAAAAAAACAGGGTGGTTCTTCCCAAAAAGCAGTTTAAATCTGCTTTGAACGGAGTGCTTGAACAAAGTAAAGATTTAAAAACAGATTCGATTGCAGATATGACAAATGTTACAACCGCGAACCCTACTGATTCTGAAAAAACGGACCTCGTTTATGCAAATATTCTTGTAAAACACAGTAAGTCCAATACCATTGTTTTGGCAAGAAATAAACAATTGTTAGCAAGTGGAGTTGGCCAAACATCCAGAGTTGATGCGCTTAAACAAGCGATTGCAAAAGCTAAACAATTTGGATTCGATTTAAACGGTGCTGTTATGGCGTCAGATGCTTTTTTCCCTTTTGCTGATTGTGTTGAAATTGCACATACAGCGGGTATTACATCCATTATTCAACCCGGCGGTTCTATTAATGACAAAGATTCCATACAATACTGTAATGATAATGGAATATCAATGGTTTTCACAGGTACACGACATTTCAAACACTAAAATAATAAAATAAAAATGGGACTTTTCTCTTTCCTGACCAAAGAAATAGCCGTTGATTTAGGCACAGCCAATACAATCATCATTCAAAATGATGTGGTTGTTGTTGATGAACCATCTATTGTTGCCATCGATCGGACAACAGGAAAGGTTATTGCCGTTGGAAAAAGAGCTATGATGATGCATGGAAAGACCCACGAAAACATCAGAACCATTCGCCCTTTGAAAGATGGTGTTATTGCAGACTTTCAAGTTGCAGAGCATATGATTAGGGAATTGATTAAAATGGCTTCATCAAAAAAATCTTTTTTCCCTCCTTCATTAAAAATGGTGGTTTGTATTCCTTCTGGTATTACAGAAGTTGAAGAAAGAGCTGTTCGTGATTCCGCTGAACAAGCAGGGGCTAAAGAAGTTCGACTTATTCATGAGCCAATGGCTGCGGCAATTGGAATAGGTTTGGATGTGCTTGAACCAGTTGGAAATATGGTTATTGACATTGGTGGTGGAACCAGCGAAATTGCTGTAATTGCGCTGGGTGGTATTGTTTGCAATAAATCCATACGCATTGCAGGTGATGAATTTAATAGCGATATCGAGGAATATATGCGCAAGCAGCATAATATTCATATTGGCGAACGAACAGCGGAAATTGTAAAAATCGAAGTTGGAGCTGCTATGACCGAAATTGACAATCCTCCACCTGATTACCCTGTTCACGGTAGAGATATGCTCACAGGTATTCCCCGAGAAATTATGGTTAACTATGCCGAAATTGCTCATGCGCTTGATAAATCAATTTCAAAAATTGAAGCTGCTGTTTTGAACGCATTGGATATGACACCTCCCGAATTATCAGCGGATATCTACAGAAACGGGATTTATCTTGCAGGTGGTGGTTCCATGTTGCGCGGTTTAGATAAACGTATTTCCATTAAAACACAATTACCGGTTAAAATTGCCGAAGATCCTTTAAGAGCTGTTGCCCGTGGTACCGGAATAGCATTGAAAAATTTTGACAAGTTCACATTCCTTATTAAGTAATATTCAATCATAGATAAAAATTAGGGATGAGAAATCTGCTCGATTTTGTTGTTAAGCATTATTTCTTTTTCCTATTCCTTTTATTGGAGGGAATTGCGTTCGCCCTTTTTATTCAAAACAACTACTACCAAAGAGCAGGAATGATTAATTCTACGCTAGAATTTACAGGTTTCTTTCATAAAAAATACAGCAATTTTGTTTCCTATTTTTCACTTAAAGAAGCAAATCAATTACTTTTAGCCGAAAACGCCCGTCTTCGATCACATCAACCGGCTTCGTTTTTAATAAGCACAAATAAAATAATCACAGTAAACGACACAACCTATCGCCAACGATACGAATATGTTGATGCAAATGTTGTCAATAACTCCGTTAACAAAGTGAGTAATTTTATTACGCTGGATAAGGGCTCAAACTTTGGTATTAAAAATGACATGGCTGTTATTTCATCATCCGGAATTGTAGGCATTGTAAAGGAAGTTTCACCAAACTTTGCTTTAGTGATTTCGGTGTTAAATAAAGATTCAAAAATAAGTGCGAAGCAAAAAAAGACAAATCAGGTAGGAACTTTGGTTTGGGAAGAAAATGACTACCGTTATGCTACCCTTAAAGATATCCCACTGCACATTAGCGTAAATGTTGGTGACACCATTGCTACCAGTGGATTTTCAGGAATTTTTCCAGAAGGTTTACCTATTGGTATTGTCGCAGATTACAATTCAAATAAAGGAATCAATTTTTATACTATTAAGGTGAAACTTTTAAACGATTTTAATAATCTTTCGCATGTTTATATTGTTAAAAATTTGATGAAAGAAGAGCAAACAAATTTAGAAGAAAAAGTGTCCAATGATAAATAAGATTATACGAAATATTATCCTGTTTATTGTGTTGGTCTTGTTCCAGGAAATGGTACTGAATCAATTGCAATTCAGTGTATATTTCAATCCAACCATTTATGTTTTTTTTATTCTCATTCTTCCATTCGAAACCCCTAATTGGTTGTTATTGGTGCTTGCATTTGTTTTGGGAATGAGTGTTGATATATTTTCGAACACCTTGGGATTAACTATTTTGGCCAGTGTATTTATTGCCTTTTGCCGACCAGGTATTCTTTCAATTATTTCGCCCCGACAAGAATACGAACCTGGTTTGCAGCCAACCATTCGGGACTTAGGATTTGGTTGGTTTTTAACCTATGCAGGTGTCTTGATTTTTATTCACCACACCCTGCTATTCTTTTTAGAAGCATTTACATTTGATCATTTTGCGTTCACCATTTCTAAAGTATTGGTAAGCTCTTTGGCATCGTTGGCCTTCTGTGTGGTGTTGCAATTCTTAGTTTTTAAACCAAAAAAATAAGCCCCACTTTATAAATGCAGTGGGACTTTGAGGTTTCGAGCGGATTCGAACCGCTGTGGACGGTTTTGCAGACCGTTGCCTAGCCACTCGGCCACGAAACCCTGATTGAGAATGCAAAAGTATAAAAAAAATTTAATCTTCGTGTTTTTAACTCGTCAACTCTACTCCAACAAACTCAACTTCTCCTCCCAACGATGGATGTAACTTACTTACACGCACTTTTGCATGCGAAATAGCAGGAAAATTTTTATGTATGGTATTTATTATCCGCCCTGCCACATGCTCCAATAATTTGGATGGAATTTCCATTTCGGCTTTTACCAAATCATACACTTTTTGATAATTAATTGTTTTGCTGAGGTCATCAGTTAACGCCGCTTCTTCCAGCGATGTTTCCATAGTAACATCTACTTTAAAATGGTTACCGATTATTTTTTCTTCATCAAAACAACCGTGATAAGCGTAAAGTGAAATGCCTTTTATTTCAATAACTCCCATGATAAAATGCTTTGGACAAACCTACAACATTTTTTAAAACTAACAACTTCCCATTGAATTTATTTAAAAAATAATGGCTAATGGTATTTACAATTAAAGCACAATCAATTTTTTCAAACAAGTATTTAGTACATTTGCATCCCTAAAATCTTTTATCTTATATGAACCAACCGGAAAATCAATCAACAAAACCATCGCTTAATTTTCTCGAACAGATTGTAGAGGAAGATATAAAAAACAACAAAAACGAAAGTCGTGTTCACACCCGCTTTCCGCCTGAGCCAAACGGATATTTGCATATTGGTCATGCAAAATCTATTTGCATTAATTTTGGTCTCGCAAAAAAATACAATGGCAAATGCAATCTTCGTTTTGACGATACCAATCCTGCTAAAGAGGACACTGAATATGTAGATTCTATCCGCGAAGATGTACAGTGGCTGGGCTTTAGCTGGGATGACCGCGAATTTTATGCATCCGATTATTTCGAACAAATTTATGAATACGCTGTATTGTTGATTAATAAAGGAAAAGCGTATGTATGCGATTTAACTTCGGAAGAAATTGGAAATAATCGCGGAACGCCCACCAAACCGGGTATTGAAAGTCCATATCGAAATCGTACTGTTGAAGAAAATCTAAATTTGTTTCAACAAATGCGTGCAGGAGAATTTAAGGATGGAGAAAAAACTCTGCGTGCAAAAATTGATATGGCTTCATCAAACATGCACATGCGCGACCCTGTTTTATATCGTATCCTGCATGCCGAACATCATCGAACAGGCAATAAATGGTGCATTTATCCCATGTATGATTTTGCACATGGTCAGTCCGATTCCATCGAAAAAATCACACATTCCATTTGTACTTTAGAATTTGAAGTCCACCGCCCATTATACGATTGGTTTATTAATGAACTCGAAATCTATGCACCACGTCAAATAGAATTTGCCCGATTAAATTTAACGTATACAGTGATGAGTAAACGCAAATTGCTTGAATTGGTAAAAGAAAATTATGTTAACGGCTGGGACGATCCCCGCATGCCTACCATTTGCGGCCTTCGCCGAAGGGGCTACACTCCTGCTTCTATCCGAAATTTCGCCGATATCATTGGCGTTGCTAAACGTGATAATATCATAGATGTTGCCTTACTGGAACATTGTGTGCGAGAGGATTTAAACAAAAAAGCAAAACGTGTATTGGCAGTGCTAAATCCATTGAAAGTTATCATTGATAATTATCCCGAAAATCAAGTGGAGGAAATGGATGCCATCAATAATCCTGAAGACGAAAGTATGGGAACACGTAAAGTGCCGTTTTCTAAAGTGATTTATATTGAGCAAGACGATTTTATGGAAAACCCACCCAAGAAGTATTTTCGTTTATCGCCCGGCAACGAAGTACGTTTGCGCTATGCCTATTTTGTTACGTGTGTCAGTGTTGAAAAAAATAGTAATGGGGAAATAATTGAAGTTCATTGCACTTATGACCCTGCATCTCATGGAGGCAATTCACCTGACGGTCGTAAAGTAAAAGGAACCATTCACTGGGTATCATCTTCAAATGCAGTGAAGGCAGAAGTTCGTTTATATGACAGATTGTTCGTGAACGAAAACCCCGATAATGCCGAAGAAGGAAAAAGCTTCAAAGACTACCTGAATCCGAATTCTTTAAAAAAAATTACAGGATTTGTAGAGCCTTCCTTATTAAATGCAGAGCCTGGTAGTCATTTTCAATTTGAACGTATCGGATATTTTAATATTGACAAGGATTCTTCTAAATCCCGGTTAATTTTTAACCGTACAGTTACTTTAAAAGATTCATGGACGAAAATTGAAAAAAAATCAGTCTAATTCATTTTACTTGTCGGTTTTTTGTTACTTTTACCATTCAAAAAAACAATTCACTAAAAAAATAAACTATGGAACCAAATCAAGTACTTCTCTATGTAGCCATTGCTATAGGTGTAATCATCTTTTTAAAATTCTTTGTTACCGTAAAGCAAGGAACTATTGCTGTTATTACGGTTTTTGGAAAATACAAACGAATTATGACTCCCGGTTTAAATATGAAAATTCCTATGATAGAATCTATCTATCGCAGAGTTTCCATTCAGAACCAATCTGTCGAACTGGCTTTTCAGGCCGTTACTCAAGACCAAGCCAATGTTTATTTTAAAGCCATGTTGCTTTTTGCTGTTATTAATCAGGAAGAAGAATCTATTAAAAATGTTGCTTTTAAATTTCTTGATAACCGAAGTTTGATGCAAGCTTTAACTAAAACTATCGAAGGAACCATTCGTAGTTTTGTAGCAACAAAAAAACAAGCTGAAGTTCTTTCGATGCGTAACGAAATTGTACTTGCTGTGAAAGGCCATATTGACCCAACGCTTAAAGAATGGGGATATCATTTGTTAGATCTACAGTTGAATGACATTACGTTTGATGAAGAAATTATGAAATCAATGGCTAAAGTAGTTGCTTCAAACAACTTAAAAGCCGCTGCTGAAAATGAAGGTCAGGCATTGTTAATTACAAAAACTAAAGCAGCCGAAGCTGAAGGTAATGCAATTAAAATTTCCGCACAAGCTGAAAGAGAAGCAGCTCAGATGCGAGGACAAGGAGTTGCCATGTTCCGCGAAGAAGTTGCTAAAGGGATGGCTACGGCAGCAAAAGAAATGACAGATGCCAATATGGATGCTTCATTCTTGTTGTTCTCTATGTGGACAGAATCATTAAAGCATTTTGCTGAAGTGGGAAAAGGAAATACCATATTCCTCGATGGTTCTACCGATTCAATGAAACGAACTATTCAGGAAATGATGTCCATGAACCAAAAGAAATAAATTTATTTTCTTTTTTTATAAGGTGATTTCTTAAGCATGGAATCACCTTTTTTATTTAGCGTAAATTGTATATTTTTGTAAAAAAATAAATTGAAGAAAATTCTTATCATACGCTTCAGTTCAATTGGTGATATAGCTCTTACCACTCCCATCATTCGGTCATTAAAGCAACAAATAGATCATTGCGAACTCCATTATTTGACCAAAGTTCAGTTCGAGCCTTTGTTGAAGAACCATCCTTGCATTAGTAAAATTTTTACCATTAAAAAAAGTATAAAGCCCGTTTTAGCACAGCTTCGTAGCGAAAAGTATGATTATATCGTTGACTTGCATAATAATATTCGCTCTACTTCTGTAATCCTTAACCTAACTAGACCTTTCAATTCATTGAAAAAATTAAATTTCAGAAAATGGTTATTGGTTAATTTAAAGATAAACACATTGCCTTCGGTTCATGTAGTAGATCGTTATTTTGATGTAGTGGAGCCCTTGGATGTTAAAAATTACGGTAATGGATTGGAAATTTTTATCGACCCTTCAGATGAGGTTGCTTTAGAAAAACTTCCCGAAACTCATCGAAATGGCTTTATAGGTTTGGTAATCGGAGGCAAGCATGCAACTAAGCGCATGCCCGAAAGTAAAGTAATTTCCATTTGTTTTCATATCAAAAAACCTATTATTTTATTAGGTGGTCCTGAAGATTTTGAAAAGGGAGAAGCCGTGCAGGAAATGGTAGGAAAGAATGTTTTTAATGCCTGCGGTAAATTCAGTATCATGCAATCGGCCTCACTCGTTAAACAAGCCGATGCCATCATTTCAAACGATACGGGCTTGATGCATATAGCTGCAGCATTTAAGAAAAAAGTAATTTCTATCTGGGGCAATACCCTTCCGGCATTTGGAATGACTCCCTATTTCGAAAAAGGATTCGAGGCAAACTCTATTATTATTGAAGTAAAAAAATTGAGTTGTCGTCCTTGTTCTAAATTAGGTTATGAAAAATGCCCAAAAGGTCACTTTAAATGTATGAATTTGATTGATGAAAAACAAATTGTGAACGCGATCAAAACTTAGTCGTTTAAAAAACAATTCGTCCTGCGCTCATTGCCAATCGTTGTTATTGGCCCATGTCCACAAAGCACTTCCACATCATCACCTAAAACCAATAATTTTTGTATGCTCTTCATCAGTAAATCATAATCTCCGGTAGGCAAATCAGTGCGACCAATACTTCCACAAAACAAAACATCACCAACGATAACAAATTTTTGTTCCTTATTGTAAAAGCTCAAACTACCGTCAGCATGGCCGGGTGTGGAAATTACGGTTAATGTTGAATGTCCAAAATGAACGATATCACCTTCTTTTATATACTTAGTCGGCTTGGGTATTTCATCAATATTCAAATCAAAAACAGAAGCGTAGCCGGATGCACTTTTAATAAACGAACAGCTTTTTTCGTCCGTTTCAAACGAAATATCCTTATAGGTTTGCATCACAAAAGCATTGCCCAAAATATGGTCCACATGGCAATGAGTGGTTAATAACTTCATTGGCTTTAATTCGTTTTTTGAAATAAAATCACTCAGTTGTTCGCGCTCACTCTTATCATAACAGGCAGCATCAATGATAATGCACTCTTTGCTTTCGTCAAAAAGCAAAAAAGTGTTTACCTGAAATGAATTAAATACAAAATTTTTTATCTGAATCATAAACGATAAATTGCAGGAAACAAACTTAAAGAATTTTAATGAACGGACAATTTTAAAACCCTATATTTATCCCAAAAACAAATGTTTTCTTTCGTCCCCACATAAACTCCGGGGTGTAGCTTCCGATATCGCCATTGATGGAGCTGCTCGAAAACTCAGCAAACACAAAACAATCATGAATAATTTCATAATTTGCTTTAAAGACATAGGTTTCGTTACTCCAAACCAAACTATCTAAAAAGGGCACTCCTAAGCCACTGCCACCAATGCCGGTATATGCTATATCTTTCCCTTTTTGTGCATTCACATACGATGCTTCAAACGCTAGCCCTCTGATTGGCTTATAGCGAATGCTATAAAATTGTTCTTGCGCATTGTCGCGCAAATAATGCCCCAGATTGTAATTGTTCGAAGCAAATGTTGTAGTTGGCATAAAGTGTTTATAAACCATGGGATTGCTTCGTGTATATTCCGCAATAAATGAACAGTTTTTTATTTTCGAAACTCTGATGCCCGCTTTAGCACTTACAAAATTCGATTGCTTATCCTTGTCCCACATGTTTCCAATATGAATTTCATCCACATACCAAGAAGTGTAAAGATGAATCCCTTTTATATTTCGCGAACTGATATTGAAAAATAGCTGTGCATTGGAGCCACCAAAATTCGATGTTACATAAGTAT
>Ga0172375_10002899_pt1 | contig 26448 bp, 20 predicted proteins | sample LakKiv1m_FD_114537 | JGI IMG/M metagenome (GOLD analysis project Ga0172375, IMG submission 114537) | Freshwater microbial communities from Kabuno Bay, South-Kivu, Congo - kab_092012_11.1m | ecosystem: Environmental > Aquatic > Freshwater > Lake | place: Democratic Republic of the Congo...
CCTTCGTTGAGGTTTTCCTGGACTTTGGTATTGATGGCATCCAATTTGGCTTCGACAGATTTTGTCAGACGCTCGAAGTCCTCGGTGACGGCTTTTTTGAACGTTTCTTTGAACAGGCTGAATTCCTCGGTTTGCTTTTTACTGGTTTCGTTGAGGGCTTTCGTGATTTCGATCTGAAAATGGCCGAATTTCTCGATCAGTTCACGGTTTTTCGCAGAAATATTGTCGGTGAATTCAGTGAAGCGTTTCTGGACGATATCGGCGGTTTTGGATTGCAGCAATTCCGGGAACAGGTTTAATTTCGATTCCAGCGATATAATTTTTTCTTTTAAAATTTCCAGAGCCGGATCTGATTTCATGGCACTGTTTTTTTTAATCTGAAAAAGCAGAAATATTATTAAGCTGACCACGCTCAGCCAGCAAAGTATTATCACGATTAATGTGCTCATTGGTTTTCCTTTACTATGACTTCCGTTCGTACTTTCCGGAAAAATATATCCAGCATGGATTGGCAAATTTCGGCTTTGACGCCGCCTTTGACTAAAGCCCGATGATTCAGCAGGTTTTGGTCGCAAAGGTTTTCGACCGAACCGCACATTCCGGCGGCATTGTCATACGCCCCGAATACAACCCGCGGAATGCGGGCATTGAGGATCGCGCCAGTACACATCGGACATGGTTCTAACGTAACGAATAAGGTACATTCGGTCAGCCGCCAGGCGTCCAGAAAAGTCGCTGCCGAAGTTATTGCCAGCATCTCGGCATGCGCGGTTGGGTCTTTAAGAATCTCGCGTTGATTGTAGCCTTTGCCAATCACCTTATCGGCATAAACGATAATTGCGCCGACCGGAATTTCGCCGGCATCCAGGGCTTTTTCGGCTTCGCGAATCGCAAAATCCATCCAATAATCGTCTGAATTCAAAATCAAACCCATGGCCGGATTTTAATAAACTTCCCGACGAAAAACAACCTTATCCATTGGTTAATTGCAACTTTTTTCTTATTATTCGGCCGATAAAAAATGAAAACTGAAAGATAAATATGGAAAAAGCGCGTGAAATAATCGGTTATCTGGCAAATCTGATCTGGAGCGCTCCGGATTTCTTCCCATTCATGGTGATGCTGTTGTTGTTTACCGGTTTGGTAATGACGATTCGCACCCGCTTCGTGCAGATTCGGTTGTTTTTTCATTCCTGGAAAGTCATGGCGGGCGTTTTTGATAATCCCGGCGAGCCCGGCGATATCAACCATTTCCAAACTATTTCAGCAGTTTTATCGGCTACGGTCGGCATCGGCAATATTGCCGGAGTCGCCACGGCGATTCATTATGGCGGCCCCGGTGCTCTTTTTTGGATGTGGGTAACCGCCGCGCTGGGAATGGCCTTAAAATACTCTGAAGCGATGCTGGCGGTAAAATATCGCGAACAGAACAGCGATGGTTCCTATTCCGGCGGTCCGATGTATTATATCGAAAAGGGACTCGGGCAGAAATGGAAATGGATGGCCGGATTATTCGCCAGCATGGCGGGAATCGCGGCGCTCGGGATCGGCAACACGATCCAGGCTTTTACGATGGCCGATCAGATGCGGGCTGATTTTGCCATTCCGACCTGGATTTCGGGATTAGTCTCGGCAACTGTAGTAGGAATCGTTATCATCGGTGGGGTTAAACGCATCGGGCGGGTTACCTCTATTCTCTCACCTTTCATGTGTCTTTTCTATATCGTCGGTGGGCTGATAATTCTCGCTTTGAATTATCAAGCGATTCCGGCCAGTTTTAAACTGATTTTAAGCAATGCTTTTACCAGAACGGCCGGCGTCGGTGGATTTGCAGGCGCGACTTTTCTGTATGGAATGATGTGGGGCGTCAAACGCGGCTTGTTTTCCAATGAAGCCGGTCAGGGCAGCGCGCCGATCCTGCATGCCGTCGCCCAGACCGACGAACCGCCGGAAGAAGGCGCGAATTCGATGCTCGGACCATTTATTGATACAATCATGGTTTGCACGATCACCGGCCTGGTAATTATCACGACGGGCGTTTGGAACCAGAAAAAACCTGACCTTGTACTAGCTAATTCACAGGCGGCCATCAGCGTCGTTACCAATCAAGGTTACGTCTCTCAAAATTCGACTCTGAAGGGTGACGTGGTGAAAAACGATTCATTTGCTGTCGATAATGGAAAAGTCGTTGGTGGCTTTGCATTTATTAGAAACCACAGTCTTGTCGATAGTGCCTTAATATTCGTAAACCGTATTCCCTATACCGGTACAATTAATGTAGACGAAAATGGTTTGATGAAGACTGCCGGGAATAATCAGCTGGTTTATTTAAAGGGTCAGATGCTTCAAAACGGTTCTCTTATGACCGGCTGGGCTTTTCAGAAAGGGCTTAGTCCGATCGGAAACTGGGGCGGATTAATTATTACAATCGGGGTCTTTTTATTTGCGATTTCGACGGCTATTTCCTGGTATTTTTATGGCGATCGGGGGGTCCAATATTTGTTAGGCGACCGCGGCGTGTTTTACTATAAATGGATTTATGTCGGGCTGCACTTTATCGGAGCCATTGTTTCATTAGAATTGGTATGGAGCTTTGGCGATGTGGCTAACGGCCTGATGGCAGTTCCGAACCTGGTCGCGGTACTGTTGCTTTCCGGTGTCGTAAAACGGGATACGTTTGAATACACACATGAAAAACATTACACCGCCAAAGAATATATTGAAATACACAGGAAATCATGATTACCGAACAACTGCGAAACGAATTAATTGAAACGGCCGTCCAGGCTGCACAACAGGCCGGGAAAATCCTGAAACAGAAGGTCAATACAGCCCTCCAAATCGATTTGAAAGGGCGCGTCAATTTGGTTACGGAAGCTGACCGGCAGTCCGAAGAAACGATTTTGAAGATTATCTCAGAAAAATTCCCGGATCATCAAATCCTCACGGAAGAAAGACCATTCATTGAAGGTCAATCGGCATTCAAATGGATTATCGATCCGTTGGACGGGACAACGAATTTCGTGCATGGTTTCCCCTTCTTCTCCGTTTCGATTGGGTTGGAATATCAAAAGGAATTATGGCTGGGAGTAGTACTGGCGCCTTTGCTGAACGAGACATTTACAGCTTTTAGGCATCAGGGCGCTTTTTTGAACGGTAAACCGATTCAGGTTTCTAAGGTGAATAAATTATCATCCAGTTTAGTAAGCACTGGATTTCCGTACGAAGAAAATGAGAATTTTAAACGCAATTTTGAATTGTTCCGAAAAATCTATCCTCAGACGCAGGGTGTCCGGCGGGCTGGTTCGGCCGCAATTGATTTATGTTATATTGCCTGCGGACGATTTGATGGTTTCTGGGAACTGGATTTAAATCCCTGGGATGTAGCGGCCGGAGCATTAATAGTCAAAGAAGCCGGTGGAAAACTGTGCAATATGGATGGCTCTTCCTTCTCGATATACGCCCGCCAGTTATTGGCGACAAATGGTTTGATCGAATCGGCATTGTTGGCAAATTTTAAATGAAAGGAATAATGATGAAACGAGTATTGTTATTTTTAGTGTTATTATTTAGTATGATTTATTCACAGATTGAGATAATTCTCGATAATAATGATCCTGAATTTTCGGTTTTAGGAACATGGAACACCAAGAGTTCAAATAATTGCTATAATAATACTGCCCGCTACAAACTAAAAGGGAATGGAGAAAATTACGCAAAGTGGGAAAAGAATATTACGTTTCCAGGAAAATACCTTGTTGAATTTTGGTCTATGCGATATAATTATGCAAAAGATGCCAACTGCTTTATCAGAACCACAAATGGGGATTCGCTAATCGAGGTAGATCAATTTTACAGACCGGTTGGTTGGGACAGCATCGGTGTTTTTTCAGTTCCTGACACATTTATTTTTAAAATTACTGATTTTTTTGCCGATACCGGAAAGTTTGTTTATGCGGATGCTATTAAATTGACTTATTTAGATTCCACCTATAATATCGGAGGCGTTATAGAAACTGCTGTTCAGGATTTCATGAGTTATATTCAAGTTAAATTAATTCATTCAACAACAAATAAAATGATTGATAGCATCAGGCTTACTCCTGGTAATAAAAATTTCCTTTTCACTGGTTTACCAAATGGACAATATAAAATTCGATGTTCTGCCTGGGGATATGATACCCTTACAGTCGATCCGATCAATCTGACAAATGGAGATATAACCGATTTAAATCTTGTTCTTAACCTTGCTTCCTGTACTCGTCATTCATTAAGCGGAACTATCGTTATCGACGATTCCTCCACCGTAGCGCAATGCCGGATATATCTTTATCCAATAGATGCCATTCATCCGGCTCGTATCGATTCCGCCGGCCATAATGAATCGTTTGCATTTGACGATTTACCTGAGGGCGAATATCGTCTGACCTTTCAAGCAGATAGTTATCTATCCGATTCAACAACCTATGCTGACGTCAATCTCAACCAGGATATTTCCCTGTCCCCACTTGTAATGTATGCCTATTTTCAAATTGCCTGGTGTTCGGATATGCATATTGGTTCCGGCAATGAAGCCGCTTTTCAGGGAGTTGTCAGTAATATTAATTCAATAAAAGGACAACTCGACTTTGTAATAAACAGTGGCGATATAGCTGAAAAAGGTCTGAACAGTGAATTCGTTTCCTATAAAAGTTACATTTCCAGTTGTCAAATCCCGGTTTATCAGGTGGCCGGGAATCATGATACCAAATGGTCGGAGTCGGGGTTGCAGTATTTTATCAATAACATAAGTCCACTGCATTTTTCTGTGGATCATAAAGGCTTCCACTTTATTGGCATGAATTCCGGTACGCCGATGAAAGGCGGCAGCGGTTATATCGATCCGGCTGAAATTATCTGGTTAAAACAGGATTTAGCCGGTTTATCGGATTCCACCATGCCGGTTGTATTCGTTACTCATATGCCGATGAATGTTACAAATTTAGTCAATTACTGGGAAGTACTGGACATACTGAAACAGCATAATATTGCTTTTATAATGGTTGGACACGGTCATACGAATAATGAATATGATTTTGAAGGCATTCCAGGAGCAATGACGATGGATACCTACAATTCCACGACCTCCGGCTTCAGTATCGTCTCCTTTTCCAAAAAGGAAATCAGTGTCACCCCATTTTTAAATTCGACCGATGCAACCGGTGCAACCTGGCGGAGAGTGTCCTATACTGGAACGATTCAACCAAAAATTGAATTTACCAATCTGACTGACGGTGAAGTAATTACAAGTGCGAAAACCATCCAAATTCATACTGAATGTGCCATGAGCAGCGGCACATATACTATTCGGACGGCTTCGGCCGGTTCCGGCTCGCTTTCCGGTAGTGGCAATGACTGGAGCATGGATTTAAGTCCGGCCGGATTAGAAAATGGCTCCCATGTTTTATTAATCACTCTGACGGACGCGTCCGGCAATTCTTACTGCCGTTCGATTGAATTCTATTCAGAAGATGGCAGCTATCCAAAAGCCACCTGGCGTTTCAATGCTCAATCTATCGTCATCAGTACCCCGGCCTATGACAGCAGCCGGGTTTACTTTGGCGCCAGCGATGGTAAAATTTACGCTCTTAATTTAGAGGATGGAACGCCGGCCTGGACTCCGTATCAGACCGATGCCAGTATATTCTCATCACCGGCCGTAAAGGATTCAATCTTATACATCGGTTCTTCGGATGGAAATCTGTACGCGATTTCAACCATCTCCGGTGCTTTAAAATGGTCCTTCAATTCCGGGAAAGCGGTTATCAGCGCCGTGGTTGTCATCGATTCGCTGGCCTATTTCGCCGGTAACAATATCCTGTATGCCGTGAATATCAATACTCAACAAAAAGTCTGGGAATATTCAACAAGTGGTTTGATCGAATGTAAACCAGCCATTGCTGGTGATAATATTATCGTCACGTCCTGGGACAGGAATGTCCATTGTGTTAATCGTTTCACCGGAACAAACGTCTGGAGATGGTATAAGCAATCCAGCTTCTATTATGCCCCGGCGGCCAGTTGGCCGGTTGTCAGTAGCGACAAGGTTTTCGTAACTGATCCGGCGAAGAATCTGACGGCAATTAGTCTGGCAACCGGTTCCACGATCTGGGAGAGCGGTGGCAATCCTCAATCCTGGGAGTCAATCGGTATTTCCGGAGACAAATCCCGCGTATATGTCCGGACTTTAGATGGATATTTATATGCTTTCAATACTTCTGCAAGCACGAAAGAATTAACCTGGTCGACGAATGTGGAATACGGATATGATTCGAATCCATCCATGCCGGTTGAAAAATGCGGAACACTGTTTTCCGGTGGTAAGCGCGGCTTCGTGGCTTCTGTCGTTGGTTCAACTGGTACGTTGCATTGGCGCTACTGGGCTTCTCAGGCTTTAGTATCGACGGTCACTCCGATCGACGGTTCCCATGTTCTGGCAGTTTCATTAGATGGCACGGTGACCTTAATCGAAGGCGATCCCAGCGAAAAGATCGAAACTTCAGAAAATACCATCCCGACTAAAAACAGCCTCTTGGCGCCCTATCCCAATCCATTTAACAGCACCACAAAAATCCGCTATACATTGAAAGACCAGCAAAATGTCCGGATTGCGGTGTACGATATGGTTGGCCGGGAAGTTTATTCCTGGAAATATAAAAATCAAAGCAACGGCTACCATGTCATCGATTGGAACGGTATGGATCGGTCCGGTAACATTTTACCTTCCGGGGTGTATTTCATCAGAATAATTGCCGATAATTTCAACTCTTCGGCGAAGATGATTTTACTAAAGTAAATCGCGTTTAGAGTAATAATACCCAAAACCGGCAATTGCTGTCAGTCAGCGGTTGCCGGTTTTTTTTTACGGATCTGAATTTCGTGAATTAATCGCTGGGAAGCCCGTGTGACGGTCAGGGTCGCGTCAGGAGTTTTAAACACTTCACCCGGTCGCGGTATTTTTTGCATACTGGCAATGAGCAGTCCGCTAATGGTTTCATAATCGCCTTCCGGCAGACCGAGTCCAAATCTTTCATTGATTTCCCGAACTTCCATCTGACCGCTGACATTGATCGTTCCATCGTTCTGAAATTTATAATGAGTACGAACCTGATCGTACTCATCTTCGAGTTCACCGACCACTTCTTCCAGAATATCTTCAATGGTCACCACGCCTTTCGCTCCGCCGTATTCGTCTACGATAATCGCCATATTATTGCCGGATTTTTTCAATTGTTCGAATAAGACATTGATATTCATATTGGGCGGAGCGTAAAAAACCGGACGGATGAAGCGTCGGATGGGTGTGTGTTGAGGCTCCCCGATAATATCAAAACTGTTCAGTATACCGATGACTTTATCGATACGTTCACGATAAACTGGCAGACGACGGTGTTTACTACTGGAAATCGCCCGGATGGCTTCTGTGACTGTGGCCTTTTCAGGCAGAGCCGTGACGTGAATTAGCGGCACCATGACATCCTCGGCCTTTTTTTCTTTGAATGATAAAAGACGGTCGATCATCTTACGTTCGTTCGGTTTGACATCGCCCTGATCGTTAATTCTCATCAGAATCTTCAACTCATCTTTACTGATAAAAGGTAATTTACTGTTTGGGCGACCGCCCAGAGAAGTGGCGATATACGACGCCAGACCGGCAAAAATACGTACCAATGGCGTCAGAATCAGTGAGACGATGCGCAACGGTCGGGCGATTTTCAGCACAATCACGTTGCTGTACTGCTGAAAAATACTTTTCGGAACGATTTCCGCAAATATCCAATTGATGAAACTCATCCCCAGGATGGCGATTATCAGGCCGCTTTCTCCCCATATCTGGTAACAGGTAGCCGTGGCAAGAGTCGTATTGATGACCGTACATAAATTAGTCCCGATCAGAGTTGTGCCCAGAACTAATTCAGGTTTATTCAGAAGTTTCATCGCCATTTGCGATGAACGATGACCTATTTTGGCGTTATGCCGCAGGCGGATGCGGTCAACGGATACGAGCGCGATCTCCGATCCCGAGAAAAATGCTTCTGCCAGCACGCATAGCAATATGATTAATATTGTCAGACCGGTTGGCATCATATCCGCCTCACCAATAAGATTTCGATCCGGTTATTTTCAACCTTTTCGACCGTGAACTGCCAACCGTCATAGCTTTTCCGGTCTTTTACGGATGGCATTTCAGCAAATAAACTAAACACGAATCCACCGATTGTATCGAATTCCTCTGTCGGAATATGAGCATTTAACAATTCATTAAAGCGATCCAATGGCAAATTACCGCGAATCCGGCAGAGCCGCTCGTTGATCTTCTCGAATTCATCATCTTTTTTCTCGAATTCATCTGAAATTTCGCCAAAAATCTCCTCCAATAAATCCTCGATTGTGATCAACCCCTGAACACTGCCATATTCGTCGAGAACGATCGCCATTGAGATTCTTTTCTGCTGAAAAACGTGGAATAGTTCATCGACCCGTTTATTCTTTGGAATGAAAAATGGCGGGCGCAGCAGATTCCGCAAACCTCCGGGTGCAAAAATATCGGATTGATCAATCCCGATCAGATCGGTGGCGAATAATACCCCCAGAATACTATCGGGATTATCTTCATAAATCGGGACTTTGGAGATGTGCCTGGTTTTAATCACGCTGATCATGTCCGACAGCGGCATTGAAACCGGCAAACTGAAGATAAATGCACGTGGTGTCATAACCTCTTCGGCTTTCAGATCGCCAAAGTCGAACACGTTGGAAATCATCTCACGTTCGGACGAGTCGATGATCCCTTCTTTTTCACTATCTTCCAGCAGTGAGCGAATAACATCTTCGGTCAGGATATTGTCACGTTGCTCGATACCTGAAACAAGAAGATTAACGATCCGGTCGGAAATATTTCTGATAATCCAGCGTAAAGGCGTGATAATCCGCATGAAAAGGTTTAGGGGACGCGCAATAAAAACGGCCAGCCTTTCACTGTTTTTAATAGCTAATGTCTTGGGAGTGATTTCACCGAATACCAGCATTACCGGTAATGCGATCAGCAGATTCGCCCAGGGGATTTTCACACCAGCGATCTGAATAATGAATAATGTAAATAAAGATGAAAAGCAAATATTGACGAATTCATTGCCTAAAAGAATCGTGATAATCAAGGCCCGCGGCCGATCCAATAAAAGTCCGATTAATTTGCCCTGAGCCGGATTCCGGGATGAGATTTTTTCTTTCTGGACTTTCGATAGGGAAAAAAGAGCGGTTTCCGAACTGGAGAAAAATCCGGAAAACACCAGTAATACACAAAGAATAACTATTTCAACAACCAACAGAACCATGAACTAATATAAATAATGGAATCCTAAATTCAACCGGATTTTTATTTCTACGGATAATAAATGCGAATCTAATAATACAGATTCAACGACAATCCAACATTATTCCCGGTCAGGTTCATTTTGGAAATGTCGGCGTCTTTAAATCTTCGGCTGACGATATTGTCTATATCCATTAATTCGTAATTTAACACACGATGATTCCATTCAATGGAAAGGCCGATAAATTTAAACGGCCGGATTTCGAAACCGACGCCATAAGTCATTCCCCAATCCTGAAAAGTTGCTTCTCCATAAGACTCGTTTTCCATCCTGGCATTGATAATTAACAGGTTATAACCGAGACCAAAATTGGCGTATGGATAAAACAACGGATAACGAATCGGCGCCATCCGCAGGTTAAACGTCATAGTCGGAGCCCAGAAAACTAAATGCAGGGCATCGTTTTCAGATTCCGGATTCCGGAACCAATCGATAAAATCACTGCGGTAAAAACCTAATCCGAAATCGAATCCTAAAAAGTCGCCTAATTGTCGGAGATTGTAGAGTTCGATCCCGGCAAAATTCTGGATGGTATTCTCAATAGTTATATTATTACCTAATTTTGGCAGGAACAATTCATTGCTCTCCAGTTCAGTGTTAAGCCATCTGACCTTTTGTCTGAGTTCATTAACCACCCGCATATCTACATACCGCACTTTAAAGCCCTGATCGAAATTGCGTTTCGGATGTGAATTTTCGGACACGGCGGGTTTGGATTCTTCTATTTTTTTTGATAAGACGACATCGACCTCGATCTGCTGACCGGTTTTTAAATCGTAATAGCGTTCCCATTTTTCATAATTCTCAGCCATAGCCGTTAACCGATGGGTCATTTCAGGTTTGGCTTCAATTGTGATTGGAGAGCGCCCGTAGTAAACGCCATCCATATAAATATCCGCATCAAAAGGTTGAGTACTGACGTTGAATGACGATTTCCTGACCGGAAGATCCATAACCGGTCTTTTCAACCCGGAAATCTGTTTGGCTACGGACGAGACCGCCTTGGTTAAAACGGTACCGAGCGAGCCTTCGATATCCTCTATAGCCGTCGCTTCGATTTTACTGGTTTCGACGTCGATCAATCGGATACTGACGGAATATATTTCACCGACTTTGCTTACGGAACCGGCAATCATTTTTTTGACGCCGACAATCCGCCCGACCTCTACCACGCATTCATCGGATGTGCAGCCGCTCATCTGAAACTGCATCTCATCCAGAATCTTGGCCATTTTATCCCGCTCCATCACGACAAATATACCGGTGTTGAAAATTTCGATCCGGAGGCGGTCGGAAAGGGCTTTCCCTTCGGCTTCGGTAACGCCATTGGCATCGAGTTCCATTACGGCGATCGCAATTTTGGTACTGGGAGAAACGACGACTGTATCCTTCTCAACAATTTCAGTTTGAACCGAATCCTCTGCTTCATACAGTTTATATTTTTCGGTATCGTAATCCTGAGTTTGAGCCGGCCCCAGCAGGCTGGCGACGAACATAAGCGCTTGTGTAAAACCGGAAATATTCATTTATCCCTCATCGCATGACAACCTGTTTAAATCAAATCATGCGGAAATATAACTGTACTGACCTATTGGGTGTATGAGATTTCTCACACATTTAAGGTAAAAATTAAAAAATCCCTAATTATCCGATGTAACCGAAATATGGAAGCATGCTCCAACAAAACGAATTAAAATGAGGAGAAAATATGAAATGCAATGTTGGCAAAACTGATAAAATTTTCCGATGGATAATCGGCCTGATAGTGGTCTTGATTGGTGTTTATTTACGCAGCTGGTGGGGTTTGCTGGGATTGATTCCAATTGTGACGGCTTTTATCGGCCTTTGTCCTCTGTATCTGCCGTTTGGGATAAATACCTGCAAGATGAAGAATAAATAAATTTCCCCAACACCCCAACAAAAAATCCGCAGAATCGCTCCCGGTTGTGCGGATTTTCTCTTTTATAGATTAAATGTTGCCAGGTCTTTGGCGATTGTAATTCGCGAAAATAAATTCACATCGAATTTCTTCGCCAAATCCATATCGTCAACTTCCGGCGGTAAATGTGTCAGCAAGACCTGTTTGGGATTAGCGGCCCGAATAACTTCACTAATCTGAGATGGATTTAAATGACCGGTCATCGGAGTATCTGATAGATTACCACATTCGATTAAAAGTAAATCAACGTTCCGGCAGGCTTTTGTCAATTCTTCGCAAGAATCCACATCGCCGGTGTAAAGCAAGGATTTACCACTCGTTTCCGTAAAGAGATACATCAGGCTTTCCGGCGTGTGATGGGATGGAAAAACGTTTAGTTTATATTCCGGATAATTATATTCGCCCGGGATTAATGGCTGGAAAATTGCCGGAAATTCCGGGTCTACGGTCCATTTTCCGAAAATTTTGATGAGGTTATCGAAAAAATAGACAAAATCGGGATGAGCCTGTACAATCAGGTTTTTCGTTGGACGTTCCGGTTTGTAATATTTGCGCGTGAAAAGCAATGGCAGGAAATCGGCGATATGATCGAGATGAAAATGGCTGTAATAAACTCGCTCGATCTCTAATACAGAGCGTTCGGCGCAGGCAATCTGCCGAAGAGTGCCCGAACCACCATCCAGTAGGATGGTTTTCTCTCCGATATCCAGTAAATAACCGGAGCAATTCCGCTTCTTATTCGGCAGAAATGAACCGGAACCAAGAATTGTCAGACGCATATCTTCATTCCTATTTGAGTAATACCATTTTTTTGGTTTGGATAAATTTCCCGGCCTGAATTTGGTATAAATAAAAACCAGAGGGCAGACCGGAGCCGTTGAATAAGATATTGTGATAGCCCTTTTCCATGTGCTGATTTACCAAGGTCGCTACCGTTACTCCGGAGAGGTCAAATATGTTGATTATTACCTGACTCCCTTTTTCAAGACAAAATTCAATATTTGTAGTCGCATTGAACGGATTCGGATAATTATGTCCTAATCTATATTCGAACGGAGTTGCCTCCAGACCAGCCAAACCATCGCTCGCGGCGGTTTTAAAACGATAGGAATCCGACCAAACCGTGGTGCCATAATCATTCGTGGCCTTTACCCGCCAATAATGATATTTACTGGCAGATAAATCCGGCAGGTAGAAAGTCGTATCGGTTAGTGCACAAGTGTCAAGCACCATATAGTTTGCTAAATAGGATGAATTTTTGGCAACCTGTAAACGATACTCCGCAGCATGGGGCGATTTATTCCAAACCAATGTAAGGCTATGGGGCATTTCAGTTGAATTGTGAGCCGGCGAAACCAGATTTGGCGTTTCCGGAAAACTGGTCGAAAAGGAAAAATATTCCGAATAATCGCTCCAGCCACCGGCATTAGCAGCTTTCACCTGCCAATAATAAGTTTCCATACCGGTCAACTCGGATACCGTAAGGCATGTGTCGCTGACTTCGGTAAATGTTCTTGTATTATCGGAAGAAAATAACGAATCTGGCGATATTTTTACTTCGTAGGCACAATCCACACTGTTTGGTCGCCAGGAAAGTTGAACGGTGTCGCGTTGATTCGCGGTATAGTTTTCGGGAGCAACCGGTTGTGGTATTTGTGACGGAGAAATCATGAAAAACTCTCCGGTTTGACTTTCATTGGAATTTGCATCCAGCGCCGTTACTACGAAATATTTTGTTCCGGATTCATCCGGAATCGGCAACTCGTATTCCTCTGAATAGGTTTGCGCCAGAATATTCGCCGGTTCGTCCAGATCGCTGGCAGTGATATTCTCTGAGTCAAACCGATAAATGACATATCGCCGGGCCGAATCGCCATCCGCAGATAAAACCGGTTTATCCCAGGCCAAACCGAATCCCTGAGTTGCCAATTTCCGATACTGGATATTGTCTGGAAATTCCGGAGAGATTGAATCGCGCCAGGCCATCTGCGGAGTAATCGCCGGATATTTGAATAAATCATTCTGCATCGAATCGGCAAAGCCATAGGTATTACTGCTGACAAATGCCGACCTGAAAATGATATTACCCTGAATTCCATCCGTGGCGCGGTTGATTTTGATCTGATTCGGCAATTCGGCATTCGTATAACTCGAACCGTAAATTTCACCAACATAAAGATGCCGATCATATAAATTGGCCTGCGTTGCCCACCAGGACGCCAATTTGCTGTAATCCTGATTACCGCCAATTTTCCAGTAACATTGCGGGGTTATATAATCGACCGTGCCGGCCGCCAGCCAGGCAATTGGATCACAGTAGATCGCCGAATACGACGACAATCCGGTTACTCCGGCCGGAGTTCCGCTCTTCCAGATTCCAAACGGACTAATGCCTAATTTCACCCAGGGTTTGGTACTTTTAATCACGCTATCAATCTGCGCGACGAAAATATTGACATTGTCGCGACGCCAATCGTCAATATTAGCGAATCCACGCGGATAACTCGCAAACGTGGCTGCGTCCAGGGAGCCAATGCCTTCATATGGATAAAAATAATCATCAAAATGCACGGCATCGATGTCATAACGTTCAACAACATCTTTAATAACTGATGTGACATAATCGCGGACTTCCTGAAGACCGGGATTGAGAATTTTGAGCGAACCGACTGTCAAAATCCAGTCCGGGTGTTTTACGGATACATGCTCGCTCGAAATTAAATATGTTCCGACCGATCTGACTGCCCGATACGGATTAAACCAGGCATGCAGTTCCATACCGCGTTGATGGGCCTCGGCGATTACAAATTTCAGAGGATCATAAAGAGGATTAGGAGCTTTCCCCTGCTGTCCGGTCAGATAGTACGACCACGGCTCGATCTCCGATTGATATAAAGCATCACATTCCGGGCGAATCTGAAACACAACCGCATTAATTCCACAAGCCTGAAGATCATCCAGGGTGTTAATCAGCGCAGATTTCTGAGCAGATACGCTTTGCGTTGGGGAACTTGGCCAATCAAGGTTGACGACAGTGGCGATCCAGGCCCCACGAAACTCATATTTCGGGTAGCCGGACTGAGCGCTAAGATTAACAAAAATGAATATTATCAGTGTAGCAATTATCAGGATCATTTTCTTTTTTACAGACGGATTTTTCATAATTAAAGTTAGGCCATGAGATAATCTAAACGCAACTTATTTTTGATATAAATATATTTTTCATAAATGATAAAAAATTGTATTGACAAATCAATTTATTAGCAATAGATTTCAGTTGTATGGTCAACCATGCAACCAAATATAAAAGGAATGGGTATATGCGAAAAAGCCAAACATATTTCATCCTGTTTAACCTTCTATATTTCTTGTCTGACTGCTCTGAAAAACTTACAATCGGAATCATCGGGGATCAATTTGGTGCAATTAATTCAGATAGTTCTTTTGCAGTTCTCGAAGAGGCCATTATCAAAGTGAATTCTAATAAACCGGATATTACTCTGCATGTAGGCGATCTGGTTGAAAGCATTCAGAATGTCAATTCTTATGAGGATTATCAAAAGTATTTTGGACATGCGATAAATATCATGAATCGATTGGAATGTCCATGGTTGATGGCCATTGGTGATCATGATGTCGTTCCACCATTATATGAACCATTATCAGATGATCGTTCGCGTGAAAATTGGTACCTTGAACAGAGCAACATAAATAAATTGAAAAATAACGGAAAACTCTATTATTCCTACGATTTAAAAGGTTATCATTTTGTGGTTTTGTACAGTTTGGAAAACCTACATACCGATCCGCGCTGGGGCTCGATTTTCCTGAATCAGGTTTCTGAAGACCAAATAAAATGGCTGCAAAACGATCTTGATGAACATATAAATGCCAATGGCATCATCGTTCTGGTTCATTATCCGCATTGGTATGTCTGGCAAAATTGGTCAAAAGTACATGATATTCTAAGAAAATATCCGGTCATAGCTGTTATTGCCGGACATTATCATTATGATCAGGATGATGGTGAACTTGACGGTATCCGTTATTTCACAATGGGATCAACCGGAGGAGTGATCAAATATCTTGATGAAAATTCGGGCGGTTGTTACGAGTATGCCATCTTGACTCTGCAAAAAAATACCATTCAAAACCTTCAGATATATAATGCCCTGACCGGCGATGAAATTGAAATAACACCGCGTCAGACAATGGATCGGATTCAGGCCATTGCATGTATGCTGGGTAATCTGTACCAAGACGAATCAATATATAGAGGAAATGGTTTTCTGCAGTCGCCCGATAATTCCGGGAAAATGCGTCGGATCGATGCGATTGGCTTAGAATCACTTTGTAATCCTATCGATTTACCAATTCAGATAAAGATCAACGATGATAAGAATCTTCTCTCTAAACCTGAATGGATTGGATCGCAAGTCAGTGGAGATAGTTTGCTTACTTTACAACCCGGTGAAAGAACCGGCTGGGCAAATTATGCTTCTGTCGGTCAGTGGTTTAAACCCCGGGCTTTGTGGACAGCGCAAATAAACCCGGATAATGTTCTTAATAGCGGTAAAATTAATATAAATGTTTGCGTTACGTTTACAGATACGCGTGAACGTATCATTCAAGACATTATAACCTACTCCGTTAAAGAAAATAAATGATACAAAAGGAGAAATTATGTTAGATTTTCACATTGAAAAACACAGTGTTATTCCAATTTATCACCAATTACAGGAAGCCTTAGTCGATCTGATTAACAGCGGTCATTATAAAGCCGATGACTTCCTCCCTTCCGAGCATGAAATCGCAAATAAATTTAACATAAGCCGGAATACAGCCCAGAGAGTTCTGAATAACTTAGTCAATCGAGGGTTAGCATATCGTGTTCAGGGTCTGGGTACATTTGTCGCGAATAAAAAGGTCACCTTCAGCGTTGTGACCTCTCTCAGTTATTCGGCTGAGATAATTGGCTTAAATAAAACCGTCAGGACAAAATTAATCCTCGCTGAAGAAATTCCGGCTACCGAATTGATTGCCCATAATTTAATGATCAATATTGAGGAACCGGTTTATTCTCTTCAACGCGTAAGGTTTATTGATGAAATTCCGATGTCACTTCAGACCTCTTTTCTGCCGGCAGCGCTAGTCCCCGGCCTGATTGAAAAACAGGCTGAGGAAGAATCGCTTTTTAAAACTATCAATAAAGAATACGGTTTTGAGATAGATACGGCATCTGAAACCTTACAAGCCGTCAAGGTGAACAATTACGAAGCTAAAATCCTCGGATTGAATCATGACGATCCGGCTTTTCTGCTGGAACGGATCACCAAAGTAAAAAGCGGTCAGGTCATTGAATTTGTCAAGACGATCCTGCGTGGCGATAAATCCAAATTTTATATCGAATTGGCAGGAAAATAATCATGATGGACATTAATGACAGCCGCGATTTAATTGCATTCTATCAAAGAATCAAGACTAATTCGGCCCATATTGTTACAACTCAAATCCGTGATTTAACTAAAATCAATATTGGGCATGGTATATCTTTAATTGTTGCCGTGGATTCCGACGGTGGCATCGGCCCATTGGAGGGTGACGTCGTCAAATGTTCGGCTTATCAAACCGGTCGATTTGCCATACGGGTTCCTTTGCTGGAAATCCTGGCCTCCGGGGCGATCCCCATTGCGGCCTTTGATATGCTGACAGTCCCGATGAAGCCTTTTGGAAGCGAAATTGTTCGCGGTATTCGGGATGAACTGACCGAAGCCGGACTTGGCGTCAATTTTCCTCTCTCGGGGAGTACTGAAGATAATGTCCCGACTAACCAAACCGGAATCGGTACAACATTAATAGGTTTTGTGCATGAGAATGAGTTACGTCCGGGCACCTCTCAGTCAGGTGATGTCCTTTTATGTATCGGTGCTCCAAAATCCGGACCGGAAGATAAAATCACGCTTGATGATAAGGATATTATCAGCCAGGAAGATTTCTATCAATTACGTCAAATAATGACTATTCATGATATTTTACCGGTTGGTTCGCATGGTGTATTATTTGAAGCCGAAGAAATGGCCCGCCTGGCTGGTCTGGCAATCGATTATATGGAGTCGCCGGTGATTAATTTAAAGAAATCAGCCGGCCCGGCTACCTGCGTTCTGGTTTCCGGAACTGAAGATATCATTACCAGCATAAAAAATAAAGTAAATGCCCCCCTGTTTTATATCGGTAAATTCACTAATAAAGGATAAAAATGGTTCAGAATGAAAAGTATAACCGTATTTTAGGTTGTTTGGTCGGTGTCGCCGCGGGCGATGCCATGGGAATGCCAACTTCTATGATGAGTCCGGAAACAATCAGAAAATATTTTCCCGAATATGTCACTGATTTTCAAACTGCCCCGGAAGGACATCTTCTTCATCAGGGATTGATCGCCGGACAAGTGACCGACGATACCCAACAAACATTATTAGTCGCAGATTCAATAATTGCCAACCGGCGTGTGAATCCGGAAGATATTGCCCATCGCTTGATAAAATGGGGCGAGGAAAATCATGCCTTTGATTCAATGCTCGTCGGACCGAGTACCTTAAGAGCCTTATATGCGATCCGCTCAGGAAAATCTGTGAAAGAATCGGGACCAACCGGGGATACTAATGGCGCTCCGATGCGCATCGCTTCCGTTGGGATATTCGGAAAAGGTGAGCTAGATAAAACCGTAGACGCTGTCGAGCAGGCCTGTTTGGCAACTCATAATACTAATATTGCAATTTCCGGATCATCTGCAATCGCGATGGCGATTGGCTGCGGAATAAGCGGTGAAAAAGATATCGACCTGATTATTGAAAAAGCCTTAACGGCTGCTGAAAAAGGCATGCAGCGCGGTAACATCTGGTACAGCGCTTCAATTATAAAACGCACTCAATTCGCACTCAATATCATCGCTAATAATTCAAATAAAGAAACAAAAATGCGCGATCTGTATGATATAGTCGGAGGCGGCGTCCAAATTTCCGAAACGGTTCCACTCTGCCTGGCGGTCTTTAAGATGGCAAATGGCAATCCAGTTGAGGCGATCGGAATCACAACGAATCTGGGCGGCGACTGCGATACAACCAGCGCCATTGTTGGCAGTATTTGTGGCGCATATTCCGGAATATCGGCTTTTCCGGAAAAGTGGATCGAAAAACTTGAGGAAGTCAATCATGTTAATTTTCAGTTTTATGCTGAAAAGTTATCTGAAGTTTTGAACAATTGTTAACTATATTTGAGGCAGGTAGGGTATGAGAAAGAACATCATTAGTTTATTATTTATGGCGTTAATCCTGACAATTAGTTACGCCGATGAAAACGAACAAACGACAGAGCAAAAATCAACGGCAGAGGTTATCTTAACTCAGGAGGATTTTCAGAAAAACAATTGTCAGAATGTGGGCGACGCCTTAAAATGCATCACCGGTGTATACGTAAAATCCGAAGGTGAAATATCTCTTAGGGATGTCAGTTCTGACAAAGTCGTGGTTGTTCTGGATGGCCAGAGGTTAAACACTTCCGGTATTGTCGGTGTCAATGTCGCGGCGATCTCTATTGAAAACATCGAAAAAATCGAACTGTTAAGAGGTGGTCGTTCCGCTCAATATGGTGCCGATGCCGTCGGGGGAGTAATCGTTATAACTACAAAAGTCATCAATACCACCAACGCTCAGAATCTAACAACGAAAAATCTGACTTTTGATATTAAAACCACCTATGGTTCTTATGGTCGAAAAATCCTGAACATATCCAATATGTACAATCAGAAGAAAATTAACTATCTTTTAAGTTACCGGCGTGAATTATGGGATGGTGATTTTGAATATACCGACGCTCAGGGAAAGCGTTCAAATCTTGGTAACAATCATCAGTCTTCGTATGACATTTTTATTAAGGCTGGCGCTAATCTTTTCGACGATCATACGATTACGGCCTCGACCGATTTTTATAAGGCTGACAACGGTTCCCCGGGATTGATCAGCAGTTTAACCGACTCAGCCCGCTTACGCTACGATAATAAATCTTATAATCTGACCTATGATATCAAAGATGTATTCTCTGGTTTTAATTTAAAAACTCAAACTTATTTTCACGATTATAATATCAAATATGACTACGACACTCATAGTGATCACAATAGTTATGTTTATGATCTGGATTTTCAACAATCCGGACAAATATTCAATATTTTTTACCTTACTTATGGCTATATCTTTAATAAAGATAAAATAGTCAGTACCTCCGTCGGCAATAAATATCGTGACACTCACAGTGCATTTACTACTCTTACCTGGTCAAAACAGTTCAAGGGATTCGTCAATAATTTTGAAACTTCCTTAGCTATGAGGTATGATTATCCGAACGATTTCGATCCTGCTTTCAGTCCGCGATTCAATATTTCTGCCGGACACTCCGGTAAAATGAATCTTGGTATTATCGCCCATATCACGAAATCATACCGAGCGCCGACTTTTAATGACCTGTACTGGCCGAAAGACAGTTATTCCGTTGGAAATCCTGATCTCGTTCCGGAAATCGGAAAAAATTATGATGTCGGCCTGACTTTCAGTTGGAAATTCTTATCAGTCGCTTCCAATTATTTTGTCAATAACGTTAATAACTTAATTGTCTGGGAACAGGATCCGGCTTTGCAGAATCTCTGGACACCAAAAAATATTTCTAAAACCAATACCAAAGGTCTTGAAAACTCAGCGACATTAACTTTCTTGGATGGAATGGTATCTTTTAATGGCGAATATACCTACTTAAAAGCAATCAATAAGAGTGACGACATAAATAAATATAATAAATATATAACCTACCGTCCTAAGAATAAAATAGATATGACTACAACATTTCGACTGAAAAAAATCGAAACAAACTGGATTTATCACTACACCGGCTTACGGTATACCAATAGTGCTAACACGCTCTGGCTGCCGAAATATAATACCTTTGATTTCAATGTAACCTATCGTTTTATGTTATTCGATTTGGGTTGGAGCTCAACTTTCGAAATGACCAATGTATTCGATGCAGACTATGTCAAAGTAAGAGACACGCCGGAACCGGGGCGGATGTTCAAGATTATGCTCGGCTGTAATTTTTAATTAAAAGGAATATGAAGAGAAGCGGACTGATCGTCTTGGCCTTTATTAGCATTCCACTCGTACTGCGGGCAGCGTTGGGTGGCAGTCTGTCAGGAATTATCACCGATGCGACTAATCAAAAACCATTGGTCGGGGTCAACGTTTATCTCCGCAATACATCAATCGGCACCTCGACTGATAATGCCGGTTATTATAAAATCGAAAATATCCCGACCGGACAATATCAGGTTTGTATCGAAATGATCGGCTATGAAAAGCCGCCCTCGAAATACGTTAAGATTACTTCCGAGCAAAAGATTGAGCTAAATCTTGCTCTCAATGTTCAGACTATTAACTTCGAGGAATGTGTGACCGTAACGGCGACGCGCGGCCACAGTTTGATCACCGAGGTTCCCTCTTCGGTCAATGTCATCAAAATGGAAGCACTGGAAAGCCGTAATCCCCAGAATCTGGCGGAGGCGTTACAGAATATTCAGGGTGTTTATTTCAAGGATTATGGCGGTCTGGGAAATACCAAGACCATTTCCATGCGCGGTTCTTCCTCTGAACAGGTGTTGGTGATGTTGGACGGTCAACGTCTTAATAATCCACAGACTGGCCAGGTGGATTTTGCATCATTAGCAATTGAAGGAATTGAACGCATTGAAGTAGTCCGCGGCGGCAACTCCGCCCTCTATGGTTCGGATGCAGTCGGCGGCGTTATCAATATTATCACAAAATCCTCTCATCACGATGCTCAAAAGAAGTCTGTTACCGGTTCGATTAAATATACCGTGGGTTCATTTAGTTCGGTTGCATTTGAGAACGAAGCCACCTCGCGCCAGCCTTTTGGTGAATTATCCGGTTCTTACAAATTACTGGAATCTGAAGGCAGTTTTAAGTATATCGATGATAGTGGCTATCGACAAACCCGAAAAAATGCCGACATCAGTTCACAGGATGTTTACCTGAAGTTCAGCAGACCGGTGGGTGATTCATTATTTAGTCGTTTACTGGATATTTCCTATAAATATTACTCCAGCGAAAGGGGCGCGCCGGGAACGATCGAAGACCTTTACAATTATGCTAAGATGTGGGACAGAAACAATCAATATAATCTGACTTTTTCCGGAAAAGTTTTCAACCTGTTTAATGACTTTCGTCTGCAGATGTATCGGCATGGTAGTTGGAACCGATACCTAAACAATGAAACCGCAGCTTATACTGACTCGCGGTTCACGGTCAATACGAACGGGCTCGAAGCCCAGATGAAAACAATATTGATACCCCAGGCATCTCTGACCTATGGGTTTGGTTTGCGTTCCGACCAGATGACTAATTTGCAAACCGATACAACCCATCGGCGCTTATCCTGGTATGGATTTTTAGTTAATGAATCGACGATAGGTTTCAATGATGGTTTTGTCCGTTCGGTATCTTTTGTCCCTTCACTCCGTTTCGATCAGACCTCTGATTACGGTCATAGATTTTCGCCGAAGGCCGGCACAGTTATCAACTTTGGGAAATACTGGCAAACTTCTTGAAATTCTCGACCTCTCCTTTGCCCTGCAACTCTCCTGCCTGCATTACGTTCTCGGAAATGACCTGACTCCCGGATTTTATTACGTTCCCGTCGAGATTGATGAAATGGTTGTACGGGAACGCTTGAATATAGATGGTGCATTAATCGATATCGATTCACGGTCGAAGGAAATAAATCAAAGGATCAAGAATGCTTAACGTAGTAATCGGGCTTTGTGGTATTGTATTTCTGTTATTTTTTGCCTGGCTTATATCGGATAATAAACGTGTCATCAACTGGCGTGTAATTGGTTGGGGGCTGGGATTACAACTATTATTTGCGCTGTTAATATTTGTATTTCCGGTAGGCTCGAAAATATTCCTGTTCTTGAACGATGTTGTCCTTAAAATCCTCGATTGCGCTATGGCCGGAACAAAGTTCGTTTTCGGCCGGCTGGCGCTGGGCCCCGGCATGGTCGATGAATCCGGACAAACTTCCTTAGGATTTATTATGGCATTTCAGGCATTCCCGACGATTGTATTTTTTTCCGCCTTGATCGGGCTTCTGTATTATTTTGGCATTATGCAAATCATCATAAAATTGTTCGCCCTCATCTTCACCAAATTAATGCGCATCAGCGGCGCCGAATCGCTGTGTGCCGCTTCAAATATATTCGTTGGGATAGAATCGGCGGTTACGATCCGGCCTTTAGTTAAAAAGATGACGCGCTCGGAATTATGCACAATCCTGACGGCCGGGCTGGCAACCGTGTCATCCAGTATGCTGGCCGTTTACATCATGTTCCTCAGGGATAAGTTTCCGACAATTGCCGGGCACCTGGTATCCGCTTCGATTCTGTCGGCTCCGGCCGCGATCGTAATGTCAAAAATCATCTGCCCGGAAACCGGTCAGCCGGAAACGCTCGGTACCACCATCAAACCATTTTACGAAAAAGATAATAATGCTTTCGAAGCCATCATAAATGGCGCCAACGTTGGTGTCAAACTGATCGTAGGCATCGTGGCTCTGTTGCTGGCTTTTCTGGGTATCGTTGCGCTGATTGACCAGATTTTACTGTTCCTCGGCCACCCGTTGAACAGTTTGCTGGGAGCCAATATTGATTGGACGCTGAAAGGTCTGATCGGATATCTGACTTATCCGTTTACAGTTGCGATGGGCGTCCCGTTTTCAGAGGCATTACCAATCGCTAAAATTATCGGCTCCCGGACAATTGTCACCGAAGTTACGGCCTTCCAAAGTCTGAGTGTTTTATTAAACTCCGGGGCGGTAGTCTCCCCCAAAACAATTATCATCTCAACTTACGCCCTGACCGGCTTTGCCCATGTGGCTTCATTGGCTATCTTTGTCGGCGGTATCGGCGCTCTGGCTCCGGAAAGGCTGAAGGATTTATCCCAATTGGGCTTCCGGGCTTTAATAGCTGCGACTCTGGCCTGTTTTATGACAGCGACGATTGCCGGAATTTTCTGCCAGGGGAATACGATTCTTTTCGGTTAGAACATGGACCCTGTACAAATTATTCATGGTATGCCAAAAGTTGAGTTGCACCTGCATCTGGAAGGCGCCTTTCCTTTGGAATCGCTGTTACGTTTGATTAAAAAGTATGGCGGCGATCAAGATATTCAGGATCTTGACGATCTTAAGGATAAGTTTGTTTTCACGGATTTAAACCATTTTGTTGAAACCTGGTACTGGAAAAGCCGGTTTTATCGTCACCCGGAAGATATTGAGGACATGGCTTATTCGACGATTCTCGATCTGTCTCATAAGAATATTGCTTACGCCGAAGTGTTTTTCTCACCCTGGGATTTTGTCAAACCGGAAATGCCCTTTAATGCCATTACCGAGGCGGTCATTGCCGGTGTCCGGCGCGCGGAACAGGAACGCCCGATCCGAATTGGCCTGATTGCCGATCTGGTACGCAATCAGGGACACCAAACGGCTCTGAACCGGTTAAATGAAATCGCCCAATATCGGAATGACGTGCTTGGAGTCGGATTAGGCGGCAGTGAAAAGGAATTTCCGGCAGAGTGGTTTTCGGAAGCCTTTATTGAAGCCAAACGCCGGGGATTTCACGTCGTAGCCCATGCCGGAGAAGCCGCCGGAGCCGATTCGGTCTGGTCGGCGCTCAAAAATCTGCAGGTCGAACGGATCGGTCATGGCGTGCGGTCAATCGAAGATCCGGCGCTGCTCGACCACCTGAAGTCAAACCAAATCCCACTCGAAGTGTGCGTCAACAGCAATCATAAACTGAAGGTTTTCGACAAGCCGGCCGCTCATCCCGTTCGGCGATTGTTCGACGATGGCTTACTGATCACGATCAATTCGGACGATCCAACCATGTTCGGCATGGATTTGAATGATGAATTCCTTCTGCTGATGAATGAATATAAATTCACTTTCCCTGAAATCCGGCAATTGACCCTGAATGCGATTCAGGCCAGTTTCGCGGAAGAATCCTTCAAAGCCCAATTAAGGCAAATACATGAAGAATTCTGGGATCACATCAACAATTCTAACGGAGGTATTGAAAAATGAGTTCGACGATTATGGCTGCCGTTCTGGCGGCTCTGTCGGGTTTAAGTTTAGCAGTAATCGGAGTTTCTTTCCGGTGGGGACAATCGAAAAACGTCGTGCCTCTGCATATTTCAACCGCAATCGGATTAGCCGGCGCGATTTTCTTCGCCTTTAAAGCCGATTTCAGTACAATCGGTACCCTGCCGGCCTTTATTTACATCATCGCAATTGTCAATGGTCTCGGTCAACTCGTCACGATGGTGTTGACGCGGGTAGCCTTGAAGAAAGGCCCGCTTTCGCCGGTCTGGTGCGCCATGAACCTGACCTTTTTATTCGTGACGGTTTACTCGGCCTTCGTATTTTCGGAAAGCATCAGCCTGATGCAATACCTTGCGCTGGGAGCCGGCATTATCAGTGTCGTTTTTGCCTCGTACATCGGCACCGCAAAAAGCGAAGAACAGATTAAATCCAACTGGAAAGACAAACTGATTTATGGGTTAATGTTGATCCTGATCCTGATCGGTAATGCTATAATTTTCGTCGCTATCAAAGACCTCGGCACCCGTTATATTCCGGGCCAGAATGTCACCTGGCTCGGGGCCCAGACTGCGAATATTTACTTTATCTTCTATGTCGTTCTGGCGCTCTCGAACGGATCGGTAGCCGTTTTCCAGAAGACTAAACCGACCAGCGTCGGATACTTAGTTGGATTGGGAGCCCTGGCGGGCGCTGGTTCGATCTGCGGCATGCTGCTATTGAGTCTGTGCGCACAAGCCCCGGCCGCGGTGGTTTTTACTGTTAACGGTGCGATCATAATTCTGGGCGGCGCGCTGGCTTCCGTAATTTTCTTCAGCGAAAAAATGACCCGCGCCTGGTACGGCACAATCGGATTCGGCGTGCTGGCCGTGATATTGGCCAATCTGGACAAATTCATTTAAGGAGCTTTTATGCGTCGGTATAAGACCTATTCCATCATCCTGTCGGTAGTATTATTACTAAACTATTTTTCCTGTGAGAAATCCGTCGGACTGCAGATCGTCAGCTGCTCTTCGACTTTAACCGAAATCGTTTATGAAATTGGTGGCGGCGGGCAGGTCATCGGCGCTACCAGTTTCTGCTTTTTCCCGGAAAAGGTCATGCAGGATAAAGCCTCCGGCCGCGTCAAGGTCGTCGGCGATTTCATGAACATAAATTATGCCCGCATCGATTCACTGAAGCCCGACCTGATCCTGACCGATACAAACATGCAGCGCAAGATCGCCGATTCCCTGCGCACAATGGGATATAAAGTCCTGCATTATGAACCGAAAAGTCTCGACGATGTCCTGGATTGCATCACAGACATCGGCAATAATATCGGCCAGGGTAAGACGGCCGCCAAAATAGTTGCTTCGATGAAAGCCGACATCGCCGCCATCCGCGCAAAGACTGCAGCACTTCCGAAAACGAAAGTCTACCTGGAAATCAATCACATGGGACCCTGGACAGTCGGTAATGAGTCTCCGCTCGAAGACCTGATCGAGATCGCCGGCGGAGAAAATATCTTCGGAGATACTACCATTGGCGTATTCGTCACGACCAATGCCGAGATCGTCAAACGCAATCCCGATATCATCCTCTCACCGATCTGGTTGGAAGCCGAACTCGGCGGCTGGAAAGGCATCACGCCGCTTTACGAGATTTATACCCGTCCCGACTATATGAAAACCAACGCCGTGACCCACAGCCGCGTAACCTATTATGACTCCGCTCTGCTGAAACACGAGGGTCCGCGGCAGATCCTGGCTATCCGCAAGTTGGCCTATCTCCTGCATCCCGAACAATTCGACAATCCAACCGAAACACTTCCATGGGAATTAGGCTGGATTAAATAAACAAGCCATATTTCTGCTTTCCATAAAACGCCTTTGTCTA
>Ga0172375_10002900_pt1 | contig 26447 bp, 27 predicted proteins | sample LakKiv1m_FD_114537 | JGI IMG/M metagenome (GOLD analysis project Ga0172375, IMG submission 114537) | Freshwater microbial communities from Kabuno Bay, South-Kivu, Congo - kab_092012_11.1m | ecosystem: Environmental > Aquatic > Freshwater > Lake | place: Democratic Republic of the Congo...
GTCTTTGACATTTGATTGAAAAGATTATTTTCTCAGAATGGATAATTTATGGTTTCCTGAGAATATAGAATATGGTAAAATTTTGATGGATTAGTCAACACCATCCATTTTGGAGAGGATACTTTGAAACTTTAATTATTTAAATTTCCAATGCTTGTCCCGCAACCTTGTGGAAATACGAACAAAAGTTTGTTATGAATCAAGCGAGGTCTTTAAGGTCAATGGGTTAGAAAATACTGGCTTTTCCCAATTTCCCTTCCTTTTTGATAAATTCCCCCATGCCTTATCGAAATACAAATCTATAAGAAATAAAATGATGTAAAAGAACCATTCATTATTACAATTAAGGTCTCCAGTCATGTCAATTAACATCATAACCAAAGTCAAACTCGCAAAAAGCGCATCGATCCCGCTCGCAAGCGTTTCCTGCGCCACCAAGAACAGTGCCCTTTCTTCAATGGCGAAATCCCTGGATTCAAACAGGGAGAAAATAATTTCAGCAAACAAAAAAGATATTGAGGCAGCAGAAAAGCTCGTCCAGTCAGGCAAGCTCTCAAAATCGCTGGCAAAAAGGCTAAAGGTTGACGATCTTAAGATCGATGAAATGATCGCAGGTATAAAGGATGTCATAAAATTCGAAGACCCTGTCGGAAAAACCCTTTCTGCTCTTGAGCTTGATAAAAGTCTTGAACTCTACCAGGTAAGCTGCCCCATCGGATTGATCGGGGTCATCTTTGAATCCCGTCCCGATGTAGTTCCCCAGATAATGTCGCTTTGCCTCAAAAGCGGAAATGCCACAATATTCAAAGGCGGAAGCGAAGCAGCCCATTCCAACAGGGCAATTTTTGATGTGCTTATCAATGCCATCGAAAATACGGAAGGGATGCCGCAAGGGGCGTTCGCCCTCATGGAAACAAGGGAAGAAGTCAACGGGATGCTAAAACTTGATGATTATATAAACCTCATTATTCCAAGAGGCTCAAACGAGTTCGTAAAATATATACAGGACAATACGCGAATCCCCGTTCTCGGGCACTCTTCGGGTATCTGCCATGTGTATGTGGACAATGAAGCCGACATGGAAAAAGCGCTGGATGTCAGTTATGATTCCAAAGTCCAGTATCCTGCCGTCTGTAATGCCATGGAAACACTGCTCGTGCATACAGGCATCGCAGGAGAATTCCTGCCTGCGATAGGAGAGAAATACAACGCTGCTGGCGTTGAACTGCGATGTGATGAACGCTCATTTGATATCCTCAAAAGGATGGGGTTCTTAAAAGCCATAATCCATGCCACTGAAGAGGACTGGAAAACAGAATACAACGACCTCATACTTTCAATAAAGATCGTTGATTCTATTGAAGAAGCGATCGAACATATCAACAAATACGGCTCACATCATACCGATGCTATTATCACGGAAAATAAAACCGCTGCGAGCAGGTTCATAGACCTTGTTGATTCATCAAGCGTCATGTGGAATGCATCCACCCGTTTTGCCGATGGATTCCGCTACGGGAAAGGCGCCGAAGTTGGAATAAGCACGAACAAGATTCATGCCCGCGGGCCTGTAGGGATGGAAGGGCTCCTGATATATAAATATGCACTTCTGGGAAATGGTCATAAGGTCGCAGATTATGTGGGAAAGAATGCAAGGAAATACACCCATAGGATATTAAAAGCAAGCTTTGCGAAAAAATGGGATAAGGATTATGATGGATGCTCCTGGAAATATTGACCGGAAAGAGCTTTTTTATGACATGAAGAATATTGTCCTTAAAATAGGCACTTCTTCATTATCTAATGAAGATGGAACCTTTAATCGCAGGTTAACCGAAGACATCGCAAGACAGGTGTCCCATCTTCGAAAACTCGGAAAAACCGTAATCATTGTAAGCTCTGGCGCCATCGGAATAGGCGTCATCGAGCTTAACATGCAATCGCGCCCGCGTGAGATCCCGCTTCGCCAGGCTGCAGCCGCTGTAGGGCAGAATATCCTGATGCAGGAATGGATGATGGCTTTCAAAAAACATGACCTGAAAGTCGCACAAATACTTCTCACATACGAGGCTTTCTCCAACAGGATGACATACCTTAACCTGCGAAACAGCATCTCTGCGCTACTTGAAGCGGGCGTTATCCCGATAATAAACGAGAATGACCCGATTTGTGTGCATGAAATAGAAGCCACCTTCGGGGATAATGATAAGCTATCCGCGATGGTGGCAAGCAAGGTGGAGGCTGAACTCCTGATCCTTCTTTCGGATATTGATGGTCTTTATGATAAGAATCCAAAAAAGAACGAGAATGCACAGCTTATAAGCACCGTAGAAAAAATTACGCCTGAGATTGAAAGTTATGGCGGAAGTCCCACCAGCACAAAAGGCGTGGGCGGGATGAGAACCAAAATTGAGGCCGCTAAAATAACCTCAATGGCAGGCTGCCATATGGTGATCGCCAACAGTGCCATTGAGAATGTTGTGATTAAGGTCACGGAAGGAGAGAATATCGGGACGCTCTTCCTGGCGAGAAACGGCAAATTCAAGAACCGGACTCGGTGGATCATTCTTTCAAAGGCTTCAGGGAAGATCTTTGTGGATAATGGAGCAAAAGAAGCGGTCAAAAAGGGGATGGGGCTTCTTCCATCAGGGATCGTGGAAGTCGCGGGGACGTTCGACCGGGGAGATATTGTAGAGATAGAAAACGAGGGGAAAGTGTTCGCAAAGGGGATCACGGATTATACGTCTTCCGAGTTGAGCAGGATCAAAGGCAAGCATTCTGATATGATAGAGAAGATGCTCGGATACAAAAATTATGATGAAGTCATGAGGAAAAGCAATATCGGGTTGTTGTGATATTCACAAATTTATTAAATTGAGCTAATAGTATAGCTGTTGTGCAATAAATTTGTTGCATAACAAAAATGTCGCATAACAGGCAGGTCGCTGAAGTTAAAATAAAAACAACTCTATTAACCCTGGTATGATATCCTGTATATCTTTCCCGCATTATCATCGCTCACGAATAAGGAACCGTCATCAGCAAAGATGATATCCACAGGTCTTCCTAGCACATTGCCATCATTTAGCCAGCCGGTTGCAAAATCCTTCACAGTTAAATCCTTCAGATCAATGCTCACTATCTTATATCCTGTTGGCACGTTCCGGTTCCATGAACCATGATAGGCAACGAAAAGATCGCCCCTGTATTCCTGAGGGAAACTATTGCCATAATAGAAAGCAAGTCCCAGGGGCGCTGAGTGCGCCTGGAGATCCACAAAGCTTGGCATTTCGAACGGCTCCGTGCATGGATTCCTGACATAGACATTCTTGTCAAAATCAGTATCATGTATATTCTTTCCATAGCAGGTTGGCCACCCGTAGTTCTTCTCCTCTTCTACGATATTGATTTCATCGGGCGGAAGGTCATCCCCGAGCATGTCCCGTCCATTTTCCGTGGCATACATCACACCAGTTTCGGGGTGGAAGATAATACCGACGGAATTTCTTAATCCTGTTGCATAGAGTTTACAGCCAGTCCCATCCAGATTGCATTTTGTAATGGCGGCCCTTCTTTCATCCTCCTCGTTACAGACATTGCATGATGAACCTATGCTCAGGTACAGGCTGTTATTATGTATTTTTACCGTCCTTGTAAAATGACCGCCTGTGGGAAGGTTATCGATCAAGACTTCCAGTGTTTTCATATCAGCTTTTCGGTTCACGCTTTCTTTTACACGTATTACCCGGTTTTCTTCGGCTATGTAGAACCAGCCATCGTAATAATCGATCCCGTGTGGATTATTGAGTTTATCAATAAATGTTATAACGCTATCTGCTTTTTTATCCCCATTCTCATCGGGGAGCGCAACGACCTTTCCCATATTTGGAATTGTAACGAATAGTACATTGTCTTTAAATAGCATCATCCTCGGCCCGGGATTCGGACCCGGATATGAAACAGGACTTCCTCCCAGATTATCAGCAAAAACGTCTATCTTAAAGCCCGGGGGCAGGTTGATATTATCAAGAGAACCTGATTTTACCGCAGGTTTGATGCCATAGATCGAAACTACGATCAGGATCAACAAAACTGCTATTCCCATTAACACAATTTTTTTATTCATGGATTCGTGACCGGGATATTATGTACCTGATTATAATTTGAAACGATGTTATATATTTAGTTATTCTATCAAAGCCGTTTCCACGCACTTTTCTGTAGTTGCCAGGATACTTTTCACCCCGCAAAGGTTCGGTGCATACTTAAGAGCTTTACCTGAGTTAACCATCATGCATTTGAATTTTTCACTGGCAGGCGACACTACCATACATGTATCGCAAAAAACCTTCGCACCGCTTTTCTCAATGCGTTTTATCAATGAGGGGTTCTTGTTCTTTATTGCGCGAGAGGTATATATCCATGTCTCTTTTTTCACCTTTTTCCCATCCAGGAGGCGAGCCAGTTTTTCAAGCTCAGGAACACTGCTGTGCGGACAACCGAAAGCTATCAAATCAGGTTCGCCAGATCCAGGTAAATTCGGAAATTTGTAAATTTCTTTTATCTGTTTTTCTTCGATCGTGATCTTTTCAGTCGGCATTTCATATTTATCGGCTTCCGGGGTGACATCCTTTACATGATACAGCGCAACCGCGCCGGATGCGGCCATTGCTGCGCCAAGTGATTTTAGTTCATCTTTCGTGGGGCGGGAATTAAGCTCAAAAACCGGGACTTTGTCGCCGATCATCGCACCTACAATGTATCCAAGCGCGCCGTAATCAGAATCATGAAGCTCTGGTTCCACGCAGATCGAAACGACCGGAACCCTGTTCTCATCCAGGTGAAAACCAAAATTTGGGGTCTTTCCAACAAGCGCAGCTGAAAGCGCACTGGGCCCGCCGTCCCTGTTCGTGCGAGCGCCGATAACGGAATTGGCGTAGGATATAGCAGAAGACTCGCTCCACGCCACATGATCGCCAAAACCCGCCAGATTATCATAGATATCGTAAGGCGTGCAGGAGCACTCGGTTTTTACACCCAGCGCCTCGTAAGCCCTGATTATTTCCTGTTGCTTGTCTGCGAAATCTTCACTTATCCCCATTTCCCTCCAGCATTCCAGGTCCATCCCTGCTGGATTAAGAATTGAAGGCACCACAACTTTTCCTTTAAGATCCGATATCCATTCAAGACCAGCATCGCCTATCGTTTTATACGAAACGCCAGCGATTTGCGTGCTCTTTATCGGGATCAGCCTGTCTGCGCCATAGATATCACCAAGAGCCGCAAGTATTTCGATAGCTTTCTGGTATGTTGCGCCGCGCTCACCGTTCATGAGCTTTTCTTCGTCGGGTGTGAGATACATTTACGCCTCATATCTACTATGTTTTTCAATTTTTCTGATTGCATCAAGTATGTCTTTTAAATACGCTTCATACGCACGCTGCATATTTCACACTCCCAAGAATATACGGCTTCAAATCCGGTTTAATAGCGTCCTGCATTACAAGATCAACTTTGCATTTGAACAAGTCTTCTAAAAAGAATTTTAAATCCATATAGTTATCAAAGGTAGTTTTACCTTTTTCAAATTCAACGAGAATATCGAGATCACTTGTGGGTCTTTGTTCGTTCCTAATATATGATCCGAATAATCCAATTCTTTTTACACCATAATCTTTGATAATACCTTTGTTTTCTTCAAGAATTTCGATTATCTTTTTGTTCGTGAGCATTTTCATTTGTTCAAATTTGTTCGTCAATCTCTAAAGACCTCTTATTTTCGGCCTCTTCGCCCTCTCAAACTTCCATCTCTTGCTCAGATCCATCGTTGCATCAATACCCACCTTCGTTCCTATCCCATTCTCCGAACGCGGGTCAAGGGTGCTTCCCCTGACATTCGGATAAATGTATATATCCTCATCGCCCTTCACTCGTGTCGCTATCGCAAATTCGATATCGTTGGGATTAAAAATATCAATATCATCATCCACGATAACCACATGTTTCAGGCTCTTGTCCGCTGCAAAAGTGGCGTCAATGGCTCTTTTTGCTTCATCGTCATTTGTTTTATGGATCTGCACGGCAGCATGGAAATAATAACATCCTCCCGGTGTCATAACAACGTTCTTAACATCCGCCACCTTCTTAACTTCATTGAAAATCAGGGGCTCATACGGGATTCCCATCATAATATTATGTTCACTCCCCGCAGGAAGAAGCGCGTGGTAAATTGGGTCGCGCCTGTGTAATATTTTTGTTATATAGATCACAGGCTGCTTCCTGACAAGGTCATACGTGCCGCTAATATCAACAAAAGGCCCTTCATCAACAAGTTCTGTGGGATGTATGTATCCTTCAAGCACTATTTCGGCATGTGGAATCTTTATTCCGTTCTCCAGTTCAATTACTTCAAGGGGCTCACCCTGGAGCGCCGCTGCATAATTGAACTCCTTGCCTTCAGGAACGCGTGTCGAGATGGCAAATAACGCTACGGGGTCGATACCGATAACGATAGCTACCTGAAGAGGTTCGCCGTTTTCCGCCGCTTTCTTGTGAAGATTATAAGTATGCCTGAATTCAACAAGCCGCGCTGCAAGGCGGTCTTTCCCGATCACCCTTAGCCTGTGGATCGAAGCATTCATCATACCCTGATATTCGGAAACCACTACGCCTGCAGTAATATACGGTGCGCCGTCGCCTTCAAAATGAGTGAGGATCGGGAGTTTATACAGGTCGGGTTTTTCAACTACTTCTTTTGTAGGTGAATTTTTGACAAGCTTTACTTCACCCTCAGGTGGACACGATGAAAGATGCCCTATAATTTTTTCTGGCGCCACGCCAAGAGCTTCTGCCAGCAAATCTCGTGATGAAAGGATGTTCATTACAACTTTAGAGCCATTTACATCCGTAAAAAGAGTCGGTTCATTCCCCACCATCGAAGAAACTTCATAAACCGGCGAAAGCGGCTCATTGATCTCTTTTAGCTTGCCTTTCTTCTTAAGTATTTCCAGAAATCCCCTGAAACTCATTCACGCCACCGCTTGTACAAATTATGCTCAATGTCAAGCAAGTCAAGAGCCCTGCCAGCCATAAAGTCAATGATCTCATCGATGGTTTTTGGTTTCGGGTAAAACGCCGGGCATGCAGGAAGAATTGATGCGCCTGCCTCCATTGCTTTTTTCATGTTCTCCACATGGATGAGATTAAGAGGCGTTTCCCTCGCCATCAATACCAGGGGGCGCTTCTCTTTCAGGCAGCAGTCGGCAGCTCTTGATATCAGCGTATCCGACATCCCGCTTGCTATCGATGCCAGGGTTTTCATACTGCATGGCGCAATGATCATGCCTCTTGACCTGTGGGAACCGCTTGCTATCGGGGCTGTAAAATCATAATCGTCATAGACATTATCACCCAATTTCTCGACTTCCCCGACTGAAAGATCAGTCTCTATCTCGATGAGTTTCTTTGCAGAACCTGAAATGACAAGATGAGTTTCATAATTTTTCATTTGTTTTATGGCTTCAAGCAACCTTATCCCATACTGGATACCTGAGGCCCCGCTTATTCCGATAATTATCTCATTTTTCATAAGCTTTAGTTGGCTTGCTTTATTTGAATAGTTTTCTAAAAAAGTTATTGAATTCTAAATCAGATTTTGCATGAGAATGATAACAATGATTATTATAGACATAGATAGATATATTTAAGTAGATAAAGGTCTTAGTTTGGTACGGTCGTGTGCAAAAAATGAAAGAAAAACAGATTTTTAGTGTTAAGTCGATATTCCAATCCTTAGATAATTGGAAACCAGAATATTATAAATTTATAATAATGTTTGGGATATTATTTACTATATTGCAGATATCAGACCTCACAACCACTCACCAGGCGCTCAAGAATTCTGAAATCAAAGAACTTAATCCTCTTTATAACCAGGCATGGTTTGTTCCATTTAAATTGACGATGGTATTTCTCATTATGGCCGTTATGTATCGTATTCCGGCTCCAAATCGAAGATTTGCAAAAAGGGCAATGACCGGAATAATATTTATGTATGTGTTTATAAATATGAATAATCTATATTTTGCTATGAAATGAGCCTCTGGCAAATTTGAATAATTTTTTTTAGTTTGTATTCTGCTGCGAAAAGATTGGCTACCGATACTTTTCTGGTTCATTCTCCAGGGGTTCATAGAAGACATTGCTGTGAATTAATGTTAGAAGATTCACGGTTGAAACCCGGGGATGTGCATCCATCATGGAATCATTCCAATTCATTTGCCCTTTTTTCACCCTTCTTCATCTCCAAAATATTTCCTGATATTATCAGCATCCTTTCTGGTTATACCATTGACCTGGACTATCTCAGAAACATCTGCCTCTCTCAGTTTCTTAAGCGACCCGAAATGTTTCAAAAGCGAACGCTTCTTCTTTTCACCGATCCCTGTTATCCTGTCAAGTTCAGACTCGCTGAACTTCTTTCCGCGAAGTTTCCTGTGATATCCAAGCGCAAACCTGTGGGCTTCATCCCTAATCCTTTGCAGCAGCTTCAGGGCTTTCGAATCGCGCGGAAGAATGACCGGAGTTTCCCGATTGGTGAGAAAAATATATTCAAATTCTTTTGCAAGGGCTGCTATCTTCAAATCCAAACCAATCCGGGAAATGGCATTCATGCCAGCCTTTAACTGGCCTTTTCCCCCGTCAACAAGGATCAGGTCAGGCATTCTCTTTCCTTCCTCTTTTCGGCGTGAGTACGCGCGCCCCACAACTTCTTCCATCATGGCATAATCATCCGCGCCTTCTACTGTTTTTATCCCGAAATGCCTGTAATTCTTTTTATCCGGGATACCATTTTCAAATGTGACAAGAGAACCCGTTGCATCAGTACCGCTGATGTTCGAGATGTCAAATGCTTCTATCACCAGAGGCAGGACCGGAAGTGACAAAACCTCTTTCAGTTCAGCCAGCGCTTCATTTTCTGGTTTAGTCCCTGTGAGTTCATCCTGTTTGAGAAGCATCCCTGCATTTTCCATGGCAAGCTTCATCAATCCATTTTCAAGCTTATTTGCGGGTACCTTTATCTTTGAACCCAAACTTTCCAGCCAGATTGATATCGATCCATCCATTAATTCAGCTGGAACTATGATCTCTTCGGGCGGCTTAATATCCTGGTAATACTGTTTTATGAAACTTGCAAGTATTTCTTTCTCATCAGAGCCTGCGGTATCAAGTGAAAAAGTCTCGCGCCTTTTCAATACCCCTTCACTTACATGGAATACCTGTACGCTCCCTGCGGCTCCTTTTGCAGCGTAACCTATGATATCCTGTTCCTTCCTGCCAGGCAAATTCACCCGCTGCTTCTCGGAAAGTTCAAGCAGCGCATTGATCTGGTCACGAATGCGTCCTGCTTTCTCATACTCCTGCTGAACTGAAAAGAGGTTCATTTCATTTTTAAGGGATTGTACCAGCTGGCTATGTTTTCCTTTCAGGAAAGCTGCAACATTGTTTATTATTCCACGATATTCGTCTCTTGTGACATTTCCAATACACGGAGCAGAGCATTGTTTTATGTGATAGTTCAGGCAGGATGGGCATGGAAGTTTTTTCCTGCACCTCCTGATGCCAAGGCCAGAGGCCATTTTTATTACTTCCCTAACGGCTTTTGAGCCCGGATAGGGGCCGAAATACTGCGCCCCATCCATCTGTCGCCTTCTGGCAATGCAAATGCGGGGGAATTCCTCATTAGTGATCCTTATCAGTGGATAATTTTTATCATCCTTCATCCTTACATTATAGCGTGGCTTGTGTTCCTTAATTAGATTGGATTCAAGTACCAGCGCCTCTATTTCATTCCCGGTAATGATGTATTCCAGGTCTTCCATATTTTTCATAAGAAGACGGTTTTTGGGTGATTCCTGTTCCCTGAAATACTGGCTCACCCTGTTCCTGAGCGAGTTTGCTTTTCCTACATAAATTACCCTGTTCTCGCCGTCCTTCATGATGTAAACGCCTGGGGAAATAGGGAGTTTTTTCGCATCTTCAATTTTTTTGGTCATGGATTCAGAAATCAGATATTAATCTACGTATATGAAACTATAAACGTATATTCCCATCTTGCGGCTGAATTAGCCAAATAATGTGCCTCAATTGTTTACCACAAAGAAGCGGAGGAAAAATGATGCAATAGCAAGGTTTATTGTCTACCAAGGTATGATAAGCATCCCGAGTTAAAAAGGAATTAGATACAACTGCAATCTACGTTCTTAATAACGAAAATCCAAGAGGGCTCGTGGTCTAGTTGGTTATGACGTCGCCTTGACATGGCGGAGATCCGGAGTTCGAATCTCCGCGGGCCCATAATAGTTTTCCATAATAGAATGCGGATTCGCGAGGATCTGTTAAATCCGTCCGATCCGTGTAATCCGTGTTCGATTCAAAATAATAACCAATGAATTATTTTCAAAGGTTCAAATGATCGATCAGAGTTCGTCCCGGTTCGTTGTTAAATATGCCCGATAATTGTATCCTCTGCAATAATTCCTCTGTTTTCCCCCTGGAGTTTATTAAAACTTATAAAAAACTCGGAAACCGATCTTATATCCGGTGCCCCGAATGTGATCTGATCTTTGTGCCGGAAGCTTTTCATCTTTCGCATAAGGAAGAAGAAGCACGGTATAAGCTTCATCACAATACGATTACAAATCAAGGATATGTCAACAATTTTAACGAAATAATTTCCATTGTTCGCCAGTATTGCCCGGACGTGAATTCAGTACTTGATTATGGCTGCGGTCCCGGACCTGTGCTTGCGGAGCTGCTAAAGAGGGACGGTTTTGAGTGCGATTTATACGACCCAATTTTTTTCCCCGGATATCCATCGCGTTCATATGACCTGGTGATCTCCACTGAGGTTTTTGAGCATTTCAGGGACGTGAGGATTGAACTGGAAAGAGTTATTTCCCTGATCAGACCGGGAGGATTTCTTGCTATAATGACATCGCTTCATGATCCGGTTTTGGATTTTGAAGATTGGTGGTATCACAGCGATCCGACGCACATCTGTTTTTTCAGCATGAAGACGTTTGAATGGATTTCAGAGAAATATGGAATTAAGATAATTTACACGAATCGAAAAAATATATTTATTTTATCGCTCTCATAACGATCCCTTCCGCGACCTTTGGAAGAAAAAGCGTTGATTTCTGAGGGAAATTCTTGTGCTCATCAAATGCTTTTCTTTCAACATCTTTTATAGAAAATGGATTTAAAATAAATGCTACCTTATATTCTTTACTATCTACCTTTGCAACCGCTTCTTTCGGACTTGCATTGAAGGATACATCTTCTTCCGGTTTTCCCCAGATCGCAGGATTGATAAGCAGGTCATGCAGAATAATAAGGTCAAGACCAACTATTTCACCCCTTTTTTTCGATATCTTACGCACTGTATTTTCATCAGCCCTGATGATGCTGAATTCATTTCCATCATACAAACCGAGCTTGACATCATAAACACTCGTTCGCTCCCGCAGGCGGGAATAGAATTCTTCATTGTTCGTATCGCCATGCCATTCGATCGAAAAATTCTCACGGATCCTGATCGAAAGTTCCTCATCATTGAAATTGCGCACCGCCCTGTGCCATGGCAATAACAGGAGAGCCCTGTCCCCTCCTTCCATAAGCATCATCATCGTATATTCAATTCCGTCTTTTTCACGAAGAAGATTCGAAGCAGTGTACCTGTGGTGTCCATCAAGAACAAGGAGCTTTAAACTCGAAACCAGTTCTGTAATTTTTTGTATAAGGCTGCCGTCTGTAATTTCCCACAAGAAATGTCGGCTGCCGTTTATGCTTACATCAACGATAGGCGTTTTTTCCGGGTTCTGTATAAATTCCGGGCGTTTAAATCCCAGGTATTCTTCAAAAAGGTTATTCAATTCATGGCCTTGCATGCTGTATTCTGCTGCGATGGGTGAGAAATTCATCATGGTTGCTTTCATGAGCCTGTAGCGCTCATTTGAGTTTATCTCAAAAATATTCTCATGACCAACGATATTTCCCTTTCCGAGTTCTTCCACTTTCACAAGGGAAACAAGCCCGAATACAAAATACACGCTTCGCCTTTCTTTTTCGGGAAGCATGGCGAGCGTTTCGGGCGCCAGTGAAAACATGATGCCGTAAATATATAATGCGGGTTTTTCCCTTTCCACTAAAATCCCGGTTTTTTTGAAACGCTCAAGTTCCTTTGAGGCAATATCAATGAATTTGTCCCTGTCCATATCTTTCCTGCGTGTGGTCACATGGATTATGTTGTTCTTTTCATTCGCGAACTTCTGGTAATTGGCAGTATCAATGGTGTCATAGACCGGACAAATGAGTTTGTCGATCTTCATTTCAGGGTTAATTATCGTAGCTTTAAAAGGTCGGATTTCTACCATTGCTTCATCAAATTTCCTTTTTTTTTCGGTTCTCAAAGGATAAGCTATAACATGAATGTTTCGAGTAAAAATTAGAAACTTTTTAATTCCCTGAAGAAATTAAAAAGTTTCAATTTTATTAATTGTTTACATCTCAATATTGAACCTATAAAATCTTAACCTGGTGTAAAAAATCAGGAAGCTGATACATATACACGAATGTTATCATCAGCATAATAAAAAGTGCAGCGAGAGATAAACTCACTTTTAACGATCGGACATAGCTGTTCCCAGGATCCTTTTTAATGAATTTAATTGAGACCAGTATGAGTGTTATGGTACCGCTGATAATTAATGCACCAATAGTCAACACAAATGTAATCAATTGACTCAACCACATTTCATGAGTGGAAGGTGGCAGGTTTACTCCTGAAATAATACCTAAAATCGCAGACAGAACAACTGGATAAATAAAGCCTATCTTTTCGTCATGCCAGGATGCCGCTTTGATCGATATTGGAATGACGGCAAGATTTGGCAACATAACTATAATTAGACTTATGTAACTGCTGGCATCTGAATGGATTATATATTTTATCGTTGATACATACATTAATGCGACTATCAGAGCTGAAAAGACAGTGGAATATGGATAATATCTTTTCATATATGTTGTCATGGCTACGAAAACCATTATAACCGCCATAACTGAAGCCATTACAACAGGAGGATAGCCGGAATCTCCAACTGATATTACCTTGTAGTTTATTAGCAGGATCGTAACAAGAGATATAATCGAAAGAATGATCGTAGCATAACATCTTTTGTCCTGATAATACGTTGATAAACCGATTACTGCTCCCAGAATGACCATTACTGCCAAAACTATCCAGCCCGGATCCCAGTAATTAATGTCAAAAAGCGTTGTCGCACTTACCGACGTTAAAGCGCCTGTTTCACCGACTTTTATGAGCCATGCATCACTTTTAGGACCGCGCCAGTTTGTGGTGCCTGCGACTATATATCCGCCGTCTTTAGTCTGCTGGACATCCTGTGCCACATCGATATCTTTTCTTCCGAATACATGCTTCCATTCCGTATTGCCGTTGGCATCTGTTTTGACAAGCCATGCCTGAACGTCAGGATCGAAGGTTGTACCTGCAAGCACATATCCACCATTCGTTGTCTGCAGGACAGCATTAGTTGAATCACTGCCTTCTCCAAGAGTTTTTCTCCACTGCTCGTTGCCATTATTGTCTGTTTTTAAAAGCCATGAAGGGGCAGAGCCAGCAAGTATGTAGCCGCTATCCGTTGTTTCCTGGACGGAAGCTGCGTCGCCTTCTCCATCAAATGTTTTATTCCACAGTTCTTTTCCATTTTCATCAGTTTTAATAAGCCATGCTTTGCTGGAACTATAACCATATGCATTTTCAGGTCCATATGAAGTTGAAGAACCGGCGATAATAAAGCCGCCATCTCGAATAAGATAAATAGAGTCAAACCCATCAATCCCTTCTCCTCCAAAAGTCTTGTTCCACTTCTCTTTGCCACTTGCATCAGTCTTAATAAGCCATCCATCTCCGCTTACTACATCTTTTCCGGAAGTGCTTTTGAAGCCAGCGAGAATAAATCCACCCTCCGGAGTTTGCTGGACAGATGAAATATCATTATCACCTTCTCCACCAAAAGTCCTGCTCCATTGCTGGTTCCCATCTGCATCTGCCCTGGCAAGCCAGGCGACACTGCCGGTTCCATTCGATTTCTTGCCTGCAAGAATATATCCTCCATCCCAGGTTTGCCTGACAGAAACAAAGCCTGTCCCTTCCAGGGTACTGTTCCATAGCTCATTGCCTTTTTCATCTGTCTTGATAAGGAAGGCATTGTTTTTATCAGCACCGAATATCCCACCTGAGATTATGTAGCCCGAATCTGAGGTCTGCCGAACGGGGCCTGCCCTGTAATCCCCATCTCCTCCGAATGTCTTGATCCATAGCTCCTGCGGGGAAGCACCTGCGTTTCCCGCAAATATGCAAGCCACAATTAATGCGATCACGATACCAACAACGTTTTTATTCATATTTTCCTCCTGTTTTATCAAGGTTTGTCTTTTACGACGCAACCATTTTTTCATAAAATTGCTACTATTGATACTTAATAATTTCTATTAATCGTCAAGTTGGTGTAAATATACGAATAGTTATATCAATTAACAGATAAATTATACATATAGATAAACCTATTTAATGACTATATACTTGTATATGATAAATTATTTGACAACCTGGTACAATGAGGAAGTAGTATTAGCCCGTTCGAAAAGCTAGTTGGCAAAACTGCACAACTAACTGTTTTGGAATACCTTTAAAAACAGAGGAGAAATCAATTACCTCTCAGGAATGGCGGAAGTGTTATACCACTCAAGTGTTGCCAGGGTTCTTGAACCGCTTCTGGAAAATAACATTGTTATTGAGAAAAAAATTGGGAAACAAATCCGGACATTTGCTCAGAATGAAGAGAATAAAGCCACATCTGATAAAGTTTTATGATGAAATGAAAAAAGAGCTCGGTGATTAATCAACACATTTCATAACAAACTCGCAGCAGTCATCCCCTTTTGCAGCACACTTCACTTCTTCGGCATCTATAGCCTTGCATTTCAGCACCTCTACCAGACCTGCATTGTACCCCCTTAAAAAATGACAGACCGCGTCCTCTGAGCATCCATAACCTCTGGCAATAAACGAGTTTTCAATCCTGACTACAACTTCATTTTCGTTGCTTTCTTCAATATTGATCTTACCCCACCCAAGCTCTGCATAGAAGTTTTGAACTGATTCAATAAACTTTTTGTCTTTTAAACCCCATTCTTCGCTGAAGCGATTGATCCATCGCATACCGGATTTCTTCCCTGCTTCATAGAAAAGCACGGCTGCACCGTCTATACCCAGTATCTTTTCAGCATCCTTCTGCAAATTCACAAAGGTTTCAATGCTCACTATGACAGCAGGAACCTCAATGACTGAGAACTCTCCTTTGCTTCTTTTCCAGGATGCAGTTTCTTTGACGTTTTTTAACATAACTAATCTTTCCTTTTAATTTTAATGATAAGATATTAAATCAGCGCTTCTATAAACCCTGTGAAAATCATAACCAGAACCCGGATATAGCTTGGCATTATTTCCACCGATTGCGAACTTGTCATCTGGTCTCTTATGACAATCTATCAGTATCCGGAGCCAGACAACAAAACCGAGAATTACAAAAGTCAGAATCAAAAGTAACTCCATTGTACCTGTTGCCATAATTTATCAACTCTTTAATCTCATTATCTACCTTGCGTTATTTATACTTAAATTGCATACTCACCTTATATCTCAACAAACGGCAGGTATTCTTTCACCGAGCACTTCTAAAAGTGTGCTTATAAACTTCGCCAGTCAAAATCCTGCCCTATCATAGCCATAACAAAGAACTTCGCAGTCATTGACTCTTGCTCAATTCCCTCATCATCTCATCCGGATCATCAGTTGGAAGTTTGCAACTGAAATTCCTGCATACATAGGCAACCGCTTTGTCTTTATTTCCAGTCATGTTCCTTGTAAATCCGGAAATATCTGTAATTTCACTTTCCTCATCCGGGCGAAAGATCACAACTTTATTGGGAATGAATTCTTTCCTGAGAACCTTTAGCATATTTTTTGTACTTTCTGCCTGCAAATCCCCTGAAATAACTATCTCAGCTGATGGCCCAAAAGCAAAATCAAGAGCCGTCATAAGCATGGTATAAGCTACTGGTGATTGCACAACGGTCCCGGAGAACGAACGCACCAACTTTTGCGCCTTTTTCTCAAGCTGCAAATCCCCGGTTATCCGTGCAAGTCTCAAAAGGTTAAGCATCGCCACTGAATTGCCTGAAGGGACTGCCCCATCATAGACGTCTTTTCTCCTTACAAGCATTTCTTCCCCATCGTCAGGCGTGATGAAAAATCCGCCATCTTCATTATCCCAGAAATGCTTGAGCAGGTCATTGTTAATTTCAAGCGCCGCTTTCAAATAACGAACTTCGAACGTAGCTTCATATAGTTCGATCAATCCCCAGATGAAAAAAGCATGATCATCCAGAAAACCAGATATTGCGGTTTCCCCATCCCTGTACCTGTGATAAAGCCTTCCATTTTCTTTTCGCATTTTTGAAAGGATAAAATCCGACGCGGATCTTGCCGCTTTTGCATACTCCGGTTCATCAAAGACCTGCGAAGCCCTTGCAAATGCTGCTATCATCAATCCGTTCCAGTCTGCCAGTATTTTGTCATCTTTGCCTGGATGGATACGTTTTTCACGGGCAGAAAATAATTTACATCTTTCAGTCTCAAAGCCCTTGCTGGCATCGGTTGCTGGAAGATATTGAGGACTGGACAAATATAAAATATTCTTTCCATTTCCTCCAGGAAAATTACCCTTTTCTTTAATATTGAAAAGCCCGGAAAGATTTTCATATTCCTCATCTGTCAGGATCTGCTTCACCTCATTTTCAGTCCAGAGGTAAAATTTCCCTTCTTCTCCTTCGCTGTCAGCATCCTCTCCCGAAAAAAATCCTCCCTCGCTTGCAGTCATGTCTCTGAGTATGTAAGTGAGGATTTCGCAGCATGTTTTTTCATAGTTCTTTTTTCCGGTCGCCTGGTAAGCCTCGGCATAAGATATCGCTATCAATGCCTGGTCATAAAGCATCTTTTCAAAATGCGGTACGAGCCATTGTGCATCCACTGAATAACGGTGAAAACCAAATCCAACATGGTCAAAAATTCCCCCCAATCTCATGGCCCGAAGTGTTTTCTCTACCATAAAAAGTGCCATCCCGTCTCCAGTGCGTTTCCAGTAACGAAGCAGGAACATAAGATTATGAGGCGCCGGGAATTTGGGCGCACTCCCGAAACCGCCATCCTCCTCGTCAAACATGCTCAGGAGCTGCTCATAAGCCTTATGAAGAATTTCCTCTTCCAGGATCTCTTCTGATGATCCTTCGGCAATCTTGAGGGCATTGGCATTCTGGTTTGCGGCCTTTTCAACCTCATCTCTGTTTGAGATCCAGAGTTTTTTGATCCGGGGCACCAGTTCTACCATGCCCAGGCGCCCGAATTTGCTCTCTTTTGGGATATAAGTGGAAGCGTAAAAAGGTCTCCCGTCGGGTGTCAGGATAATATTAAGAGGCCAGCCCCCGCTTCCCGTCATCTTCTGGCATGCCGCCATGTATATGCTATCGATGTCGGGTCTTTCTTCCCGGTCAACTTTAATATTTACGAATGCTTCATTCATTAATTCTGCAACTTGCTCATCCTCAAAGGATTCATTCTCCATTACATGGCACCAGTGACATGTGGAATAACCTATCGAAAGAAAAATCGGTTTATCATCGTTTCTTGCTTTTTCAAATGCTTCTTCTCCCCAGGGATTCCAGTTTACGGGATTATACGCATGCTGGAGAAGATAGGGGCTCTTTTGTGAAGCAAGCTTGTTGGTATGTCTCCTGATACCTTTGGATTTTGCGCTCATAAATATTTGTTATTTTGTGCTCTTTTCACTCTTTATCAACAAAATTTACAACTAAATCTTACGAACTAAAAACGAACTTCGCTATCGGGCTTCGTTTCAGTTCACATTGTTCATTGTTTTTTAATTTTCATTTAAGAACTTTACAACTATGATATAATTAATTAATATGGCAGCCTTATTTGCTTTCCGCATGATGTGCATGTATTGGATATGTGAGTCCCCTGAAGCCTCGTGCGCGCGGTTGCACCTTGCACCAGGTAATTATGGCAGTGCTTGCATATCTGCCTCTTGCATTCCTGGGGCATTCTCACCCTGTATCTCATGCCGATGCGTCTTGCAAGTTCCACATAACGGTTGCTTCGTTCAGGATGGTCATTGAATTCAATATGGGCAAGCTCAAAAAGCCTGTTGATGCGCTCATATGCCATGTCCTTTGACCAGTCTTTTTGTTTCTTGCGCATGACAGTGTAATTAGGGGGTGAATTATAAATATTGTTCGGGAAAACAGAAGAAATGAAAGGGGATATAAATATTTCTCCCCGGTGATATCCCACCCTTTTTTATGTTAATGTTTGTTCATGACAATAATACGATACATGCGCATGTATAAAAAGGTTCTCCTGAAACTAAATTATGGGAATTTAATTTCAAAAAAATCTCTGTTCAATGAATATATCAATTGACGGTATTTGGCGGTAAGGTAAATTGTAAAAAAATAAACAAACTGTAAGCTTTAATACGTTTGCCGCCTAAAAATCATATATGGGAAAAGTTGAAGTTCTTCTTGCGACGGATGGTTCAGAATCAGCGAAAAAAGCAGAGATTGCAGCGTTGAAGATTACTAAGTCATATAATATTCGCATGGCAGCTCTCTATGTTGTGAATGTCCCTTCCACATCTGAACAGGCTGAATTAATAAAATATGGTGAAAAAGTTCTGGATGAAGTTGTTGAGGACGGGAAAAAAATGGGTGTAGAAGTGCAAAAAATATTAAAACTCGGAAGCCCTTCCGAAACAATCCTCAACGTGGCAAAAAGCCTCCAGGTGCATACTATAGTTGTCGGTTCCGAAGGAAAAAAAGGGATAAAAAGGGTACTTCTGGGAAGCGTAGCTGAAAACGTAGTCCGGAATGCCCAAAGTTCGGTCCTTGTTGCAAGATGATAATAAAAAGAAGATCGTGAACTCAATATGAAATACTCAAGTATCCAGATAACGGCGGATTCAACAGCGGAGGAAATCACGCAGGTCGCGATGGCGATACATGAACTCCTGGGACTGCCTGTGACCATGAGAAGCCTGAATAAGAATGGCGTACGGATCGAAAAAGGAAAGATCCTTGATAATAATTACACAGGTCCGGTGCTGGAGACTGTCCTCAAGGAAAATAAGGTGTCGCGAATAATTCCCACAAGCGGAAAATACGCCGGCATCCCAGTTATCGTCGTCCCGATACGGAATAAAGAAGGATATGGCATCGCTGCTATCGGGGTAGTTGATGTTGTAGGTACAGTAGACCTTGGTTTTATCTTTGGTGATTATCCGGAAGTGGTAAAACAGGTCCAGGAATGCGTAAGGGCACGTGTGACGGTTCCTTGAAACCGCATATTCGCCAGGCATCAAAAGACGATCTTGATGCACTTTTGAATCTTGAAAAAATTTGTTTCAAGGAAGAAACTTTTCATATGAGACAGCTTAGATATCTGCTCCTTAAAGCTAAATCCATAATCCTGGTAGCAGAATTTGAAGGAAATATAATAGGGTCGATGATTATTCTTTTAAGAAAACATATCTTAAATGCGAGGATATATTCTTTGAATGTAAATCCTGAATACAGGCGCATGGGAATAGCGAGTTCGCTCATGGATTTTCTGTCAGATCTATTAGAAAAAAAAGGATATGATAATATCACATTGGAGGCCGGGATCACTAATACTGCTGCGCAGAACCTTTACAGGTCAAAAGGCTTTCATGTCGATAAAAAATTATCCAATTATTATACGAACGGCGATGATGCGCTCCATCTTATCAGGAAATTATGAAACAAGTTCAGTAATGATCTTTTCATAAATGTCCTTGTCGATGACATCTTCAAATCCGTCATAAATGCTTGGATTATCGTTTATTTCAATGACCTTATACCCGTTCTTTGTTTCTTTAACATCAAGACCATAAAGACCGTTCCCAACATACTGTGAGAGCGTTATGGAAATATTTTTCAATTCGGGAGAAATTGAATCCCGCGATATTGCAATTGTATCTCCCCATACGTTTCTCCCATTTATCTTTGATTTTACTTTCCATCCCCCTTTTGGAATGCAATACTTACATAAATAGATTACTTCATTCCTGAGGATCCCGATGCGCCAGTCAAAATCTGATTGTACATATTCCTGGACTACGAGAACCTTGGCTTTTCTTAGCAAATGTTTGGATATTTCAATGAATTCTGTTTCATTCCTGGCTTTTTCGACATGTGAGGAAAAACGAGTATAGGGAGTTTTTATGATCACGGGATACCCCAGCGACTTGAAGATTCCATCTATATTTTCTGGGGAATAATCCCCATAGAATAAAATTGACCCTGGAGAAGGAATATTATATCTCTGGAAAATATCATGCAGGATCACTTTATTTGAGCATGTCCTGATGGAGTGCGGATCGTCTATTACTTTCAATCCTGATTGCTCGGCAAGTCTTGATATTATATATGCAGAGCTGCTTGGATCAGTAGTAGCACGGATAAAGAGGGCGTTGTAATCTGATATTTTTGGTATATCATCTTTATAGATAAATTCAAACGAATGTCCCATTGATTCAGCAGTGGACTTAAATTTCAACAGGGCGCTTCGTTCGGATTTAAGGTCAAAATTATAAGCCTCTACAAAACAGGCGATTTTCATTGCTTTAAATGCCCTGTTTTATTTCATGCATTTTATCATGAACGATATCCCACTTCACTTCTTTCTTCACCGCAGGTTCGCAATGGTTCAGCACAACGCCACCGTCGTCTATCTGGACCACTAATTTGCAGATTGGTATATTAAAAACCTCATAGAATCTTTTTGTGAATCCTGAAGTTTCTTCATTTGTTGATTCACCGAACATCTGGATTATTTCCAGGACTTCTCCTGTAAGTGGATGTAGCGATACAGGATATCTGGCACCCATGCTCATTCTTTTTATCATTCCGGGAAGTTTTGAGGTTGAATCCACCACTTTCATTGAGTTATTTGTAAATGGATTCACAGCGAATAAAAGTGCCGGAGCGTTAATTTCACTTTTTGCGGCTGTTATGAGCCTGTATTCATTGGTGCGAATACCGTTCCTTTTAGCTTTTTCCATCATAAGAGGATTCCTGTACGCATCCATAATTTCTGTACAATTAGGTGTGACTTCTACTCCAAAGGTTTCCGCATGGGCAGATACATAATATCCCATTCTCAAATAACGGTAATCATGGTTGATATTAAGTACGCTGTCGTGTACTGGTTGCCTTAAAAAAAATAACGGATTAGAGTCGCTATCGTCTTCTTCTTCACTGACTATAATCATTTTTGATATCAGTCCGTTGACATATCATTATAATCTGAGTATAAATAGATAACGGCTGGCAAGGCTTGTGTTTCCTGTGAACTACGATCAACATTGTTATTATTATGATTATTAAAATTTAAATGGATAAATTTAAATATGAAAATAGCTAAAATTGGATATACATGTCAAATTTGTGAGTCATCCCATTCACAGGATAACCGGGAACGCGAATGACCGCAACTCCATGAACATGTGAAAGACTTAAAAAAGGAGGTTTTATAAATGGGAATATGGGCATGGGTCCAACCAGTAGACAGGATATGGAAAGTAATATCTGATGATGACAATGGTACACTTTATGTATATAACGAAAAAAGCGAACTTATCATGGAGCGTAAAGGTATGAGCAAAGAGGAGATTTCGTTCATAGAAGATAATTTCCTTCAAATAGTGGCGACCAATCTCTCAGGTAATAAGGTAAGCTCTCCTAAAGTAATTGATGTAGAAATGCCAGTAGTTGAGCATAATTATATGTATGCTTGAACCCCTTTTTTTATGCTGTCCACAAAAGATATTTGAATCACGGGACTAATTATTAAATGTGAACGAAGAACAAAAGATAAAACTTTTTGGTATAAGCGGGAGTCCAAAAAAAGGCGCGACTGATTATATAGTTCAGGATGCCCTCAATTACGCAATGAAGAAGTATGATGTCAAAACAGAATATTTCTCAGCAATGGGGAAAAAAATGAACTTCTGCATACACTGTGACTACTGCATTCGTGAAAAAAATGGATGCATCCATAAAGATGATCTTCAGGAAGTCTACGAAAAACTAAAATGGGCGGATGCGATCATAATTGGAACCCCGGTCTACCAGGGAATGGTGAGCGGGCAGACAAAGGTCATAATGGACAGGTGCAGAGCCCTGGCAGCCCGGGATCCGCATTTTATCCTGAATAAGCCAGGTGCGGCTCTTGCGGTTGGAGGCGACCGCATTGGCGGTCAGGAACCCTCGATACAGGCTATACTTAACTTTTATATTATAAATGAAGCAATACCTGTCGGCGGTGGATCTTTCGGAGCAAATCTTGGCGGAGCTTTCTGGTCAAAGGACAGGGGGGCAGAAGGGGCAAAAGACGATAAAGAAGGAATAAGAAGCATGCACAAAACTGTTAGCAGGTTGATCAATTTGACTTCAGTGATGAAAAATGAAAAACTGATGACAAAAAGACCATAAATGAAAGGATAATTTTAAATATAGAAAGACATATTATTTATTGAGACTATGGGTAAAAAGGGTATTTTAGAACCTCTTGAAATAAATGATATTATCTTTCCAAATCGAATCGTATTTCCGGCTTTCCAGGCAAATTATGCTACCTCTGGGGGATTAGTTACCGAAAGACTGATGAAAATGTATGGGAAAATAGCCTCCGGTGGCAATGGACTTGTTATAGTGGGAGGAATAGCGGTTTCGGATGAAGGCACTCCAAATACGAATGCAATAAAGATCAATGATGACAGGCACATTCCCGGCCTTAAAGAACTTTTTTCACGTATCAAGAAAAATGGTTCTATCGCAGGAGCACAGTTGATGCATGCGGGACGGCAGACAGTATCAATTATGACAGGACATCCTATCGTTGCGGCTAGCGCCATACCATGCCCTGTAATGAAAGAGATGCCTGTTGAACTTGATATCAGGGGAATAAAGAGGATACAGGACGATTTCGTGGAAGCTTCAGTGCGAGCAAAAAAAGCGGGAGCGAATCTGATCGAACTTCATGGTGCTTTTGGCTACCTTATCGGAGGATTCCTTTCGCCATTTTCCAACAAGCGCAGGGATGAATACGGCAAAGATGGCACATTATTCTTCACAGAGATAATAGAAAGAGTAAAAAGAGAAGTGGGGAACATGCCGGTATCATGCAGGATCAGCGCAGACGAATTTGTAGATGGTGGTCTGACAATTGACCAAACTAGAAAAATCGCTCCTCGTCTTGTGGAAGCAGGGGCAGATATTATAAGTGCAGGCGCAGGAACGTATGCAAGCATGAAACATATGGTTCCAACAAAGGATATGGGGGAAGGTGTGCATGTTGATCTGGCAAAAGAGATCCGCGATGCTGTAAATGTTCCTGTTATTTGCTCAGATAATATACGAAGTCTGGAATTTGCCGATCGCATTATTTCTGAAAAAAAAGCAGATCTTGTCGCCATATGCAGACCTCAGGTCGCTGATCCGTTCTTTGTGAAGAAATCCATAAATAAGCAACCAATTAAGGAATGTAAGGATTGTGGAAAATGTTTGTACTTTTTAAGGGGCGAAAAATCGGTATACTGTCCACAGAATCCTGAGATGTAGGATATAGAAAAACAACAGAAGGGTTTTCAGATGCGCGGTTATGCACGGATCTGGATTTTTTTTTGTCTTGTCTTTGCATCTTTCCATCAAAGATCTATTTGATTCTCCCAGACCACTACATAAAGTTGAAGAATAGAAACCTTAAAGTACTATCTGGTAGAAAAGAGTACTCCCCTATCATCCGTAGGAGACAGTAGTCGAAAAACTACGGGAGGAATTATATTGGAACACGAAAAAGTACTTGAAGCTGTTAAACAAGCTCTGGAGAAGGCTCCTGAGCGAAAATTTACAGAAAGTGTTGAAATTGCTATCAACCTGAAGAATCTTGATATGAACCAGCCCACGAACAGGCTTGATGAGGAGATCATCCTGCCAAACGGCCTGGGAAGACCGATAAAGATCGCGGTATTCGCAAAAGGTGATACCGCGCAAAGAGCAAAGGCCGCAGGCGCAGATTATGTTTTTGATCCCGAAGAAATAAGCGTTCTTGGTGAAGACAAGACACGGGCAAAAAATCTTGCTGAAGAAGTAAACTTCTTCATAGCAGAATCCGCCTACATGCCTGCAATAGGCAAGACCCTTGGGCAGGTGCTTGGTCCCAGGGGAAAAATGCCAATACCCCTTACTTCTGATAAGGATGTTGTCCAGGTGATCAACAAATCCAAGAACTCAATAAAAGTGAGATCCAAGGATAAATTGACATTCCATATTTTAGTAGGTAAAAGGGACATGGATCCTGTGAAATTGTCACAGAACATCGAAGCAATAATTAACCGCATTGAACACAGGTATGAACGCGGTCTTTATAACGTTAAGTCGATCTATGTAAAATCCACGATGGGACCCTCAGTGAAGGTGATTTGAAATGTCAACAGAAGTTGCACATCACAGTATACATATCCCCAAATGGAAAAAAGATGAAATTGAGGAAATAAAGAAAAATATCACTACATATTCGTCAATTGGGGTTGTGGGAATACGCGGAATTCCTTCAAACCAGCTTCAATTGATGAGAAAGAGCCTTCGCGGTATTGCGGACCTGAAGCTTTGCAGGAACTCACTTATTGACCGCGCACTTAATGAGTCTTCATCTAATGTACAGCAGATAAATAAATATGTGGAAGACCAGACTGCTCTATTGTTCACGAATGAGAATCCTTTCAAATTATATAAGATCCTTCAAAAAGGCAAGACCTCTGCACCTATAAAAGCCGGAGCAGTTTCGCCAAAGGATATTGTAGTAGAGAAAGGACCGACAGCTTTCCCGCCCGGGCCAATTGTCGGAGAATTGACCGGTTCAGGTATCCCGGCAGGCATAGAAGGTGGAAAAGTCGTTATCCGCCAGACAAAAACAGTGGCAAAGAAAGGCGATATTGTTGACGCAAAACTTGCATCCATTCTTTCACGGCTTGAAATCCATCCGATGGAATTGGGTCTTGATCTTCGCGCCGTCTATCAAAACGGCATGATATATGAGTCAAAGATCCTATCGGTCGATGAAACGATATATAAGAATAACCTGACGCTGGCAGTCCAGCATGCATTCAATTTGTCAGTCAACTCAGCTTATCCGGCTAAAGCCACGATCAGAACACTGCTTACAAAGGCAGCATCCCGATCAAGGAATCTCGCGATCAATGCTGAAATAGTAATGCCTGAGATCATCGATGTATTGCTTGGAAAAGCTAATGCACAGATGATGGCTATAGCTAAGCTGGCTAATGCAAAGGATGCAAAATCGACCAGCGAGAAATTAAAGCAAAAGCTTGCAGCTGCGCCAAAATAGGACGAAGTAAAAATGGCACAGATTGTAGCAGATCAGAAAAAAAATATATTGCGAGCTCACGCTCGTTATTCGGTTAATTAAATAAATAGGTGATTAAAATGGAATACGTATATGCAGCGCTCTTATTACACAGCGCAGGACAAAAAGTGACTGAAGAAGGAATAACTGCTGTTATTAAAGCAGCAGGCGTTACTGTTGATGCAGTAAGGGCAAAAGCTCTGGTAGCAGCCCTTGATGGCGTCAATATTGAAGAGGCAATCGCAAAGGCAGCATTCGCAGCCCCGGCAGCCGCAGCAGCTCCGGCAGCATCCGCAGCTCCAGCAGCCGCAGAAGCGCCAAAAGTGGATGAAAAAGCCAAAGAGAAAGCTGAAGAAAGCGGCATGGAAGGCCTCGGAGCCTTATTCGGTTAAGAAGAATTCACATTCTTCTTACAATTTCTTTTTTTTTAACGCATAGGAAAGTATAAACACATACCCTATCTTGCGCCAGAATTCTCTGACGAAAATTTGGCATTGTCCTAAAACAGACCGCATAATTTATATTGCATAACATCCATTAATATTTTGTGATTTTGTATGGCCAGACCTCGAAGTAAAATAGACATTACTTGTCAGAATCCGAACTGTAAATATTTTTTAAAGTAGGTTTCTGTTGACTGGTGGTACCTTAGACCTGAATTTCGACGGTTTTGGTAACTATGTTTTTGAGTTTTGGAATTCGCATGCAGTAGAACCTATCTGAAATCAATTTCCTCCAATTTGAACGAATCAGTTTCAAATCATGGCAATGCATA
>Ga0172375_10002902_pt1 | contig 26447 bp, 25 predicted proteins | sample LakKiv1m_FD_114537 | JGI IMG/M metagenome (GOLD analysis project Ga0172375, IMG submission 114537) | Freshwater microbial communities from Kabuno Bay, South-Kivu, Congo - kab_092012_11.1m | ecosystem: Environmental > Aquatic > Freshwater > Lake | place: Democratic Republic of the Congo...
GGTGAAAATGATCTTGCTCATGACGGATCATCTGCCTTTCTTTCGATAATTCCATTATAAACGAAAAAATACCCTGTAAATGGGCTTTTTTCAAAGTGTCCATTTTACAGGGTACATTTTATTGCGAAACCAGGGTTTTTTGTCATTTGTTGTTGATTTCCGCCAGGATCAGATTGATGAAAGCATCCGTTTTTACGGTAATCTGTTCTTGTTCACCGTAGCGACGGTAGGTGACTTCGTCATTACTAACCTCGTTGTCGCCGATGACCAGTTGATAGGGGATCTTCTTCGTCTGGGCTTCCCTGATCTTGTAGCCGAGTTTTTCCTCGCGTAAGTCCAACTCCCCGCGGATTCCGGCCGCTTGCAGTTTCAGATACAGCTTCTCGGAATATTCGCTATGATAGTTGAGATTGACCGGGATGACCTTGACCTGAACCGGTGCCAGCCATGTGGGAAAGGCGCCGGCATAATGCTCGATCAGGATGCCGATGAAACGTTCGATGGAACCGAAGAGGGCCCGGTGGAGCATGACGGGACGTTTCTTCTCGCCGTTTTGGTCGATATAGGTCAGGTCGAACCGTTCCGGAAGGTTCATGTCGAGTTGGATCGTCCCGCACTGCCAGATCCGATTCATGGAATCACGCAGTTTGAAGTCGAGTTTCGGACCATAGAAGGCTCCGTCCCCGGGATTCACCTTGTAGTCCTTGCCCATGGATTCCAAAGCGTCAGCCAAGGCTTTTTCCGCTCTGTCCCAGGTTTCGATCCTGCCGATGTATTTCGCTTCCGGTCTGGTCGAAAGTTCGATATGGTAATCCAGATTGAAGATCTTGTACATGTAGTCGAAAAGTCGCACCAGTTCGGCGACTTCGCCGACAATCTGGTCTTCGGTCATGAAGATATGCGCGTCGTCCTGGGTGAAGTTGCGGACCCGGAACAAACCGGCCAAGGCTCCGCTCGCCTCATGACGATGGACGAGACCCAATTCCCCCACCTTGAGGGGGAAATCCTTGTAGGAGTGGATGTCGCGTTTATAGACCAGCATCCCTCCGGGGCAGTTCATCGGTTTGATCGCGTATTCCTGTTCGTCGATCACCGAAGTATACATGTTTTCCCGATAGTTTTCCCAGTGTCCGGAAACGACCCAAAGCTCTTTGTTGAGCATGATCGGCGTCTGGATCAGCTTGTAGCCTTCCTTGAGATGGACCTGGTACCAGAAATTCTCCAGTTCCCGTCTGACGATCATGCCATTCGGAAGCCAGAAGGGGAATCCGGGACCATACTCGCTCAGCATGAACAGATCCAGTTCCTTGCCGAGTTTCCGGTGGTCTCTTTTCTTGCGCTCCTCCAGGAGCTCCAGATGACTTTTCAGATCGGCGGCGGTGAAAAACACCGTTCCGTAGACGCGGGTAAGTTGCTTGTTGTGGGAATCGCCGCGCCAATAGGCTCCGGCAAGACTCAGCAGTTTGAAGTGGCGGATCCATTTCGTGGTCTCGAGATGGGGTCCGCGGCAAAGATCGGTGAAATCGCCCTCCGAATAGAGGGTGATCGTTTCCGTGTCCGGAAGCGCGGAAATCAGTTCCTGCTTATAAGGGTCAGAAGCGAAGATCTTAAGGGCTTCGGCCTTGGAAGCGACCTTTCTTATGATCGGCTGGTTCGCTTCCGCCAGCTTTTGCATCTGTTTTTCGATTTTGGGAAGATCGGCGTCAGTCAGGACGTCCTCGCCGAGGTCGATGTCATAATAGAAGCCTTCCTCGATCGCGGGCCCGACGCCGAAACAGGCTTGAGGATACAATTCCTTGACCGCCTGGGCCAGAAGATGGGCCGTCGAGTGCCTTAACACCTCGATCGCCTCGGGATCGCTTTCGGTGATCAGTTTCACCACTGCATCCCTGGTGATCGGCCTCGCAAGATCGAAATACTCGTCGTCGACCTTGACGACGATGCTTCTTTTCCGCAGTGATGGCGAAATGCCAGAAGCGATCTCGGCGCCGGAGACGCCTGCTTCATACTGCTTTACGGATCCGTCCGCAAATTTGATATTGATCATGTCATTACCTCCAAAAAATAAAAGTCGTCCCGTAAAAGGACGACAGAATCGCGGTACCACCTTTGTTCCAGCCTATGGCTGGCACTCAATTCCGTTAACGCCGGCAACGGGACTCTTTCAAGAGCCGACTCGAAGGCGGTAACCTGACATGCCGCATTGGATAGCTTGCACCGAATCTATCCTCGCTGGAACGGGCCTTGTCTGGTGTTGTCCTCTTCACAGTCTTTGGTCTTATTAATAATTATAAGTCATAAATCGGATTTGTCAAGTTCTATGGAGCGGTTTTTCCGAGATTTCGAACTCTTTTGCCAGTTCCTTGATCCGTTCGAAGATCCGGAAAGCCTTGGTCTTCTCGATCGTCGAATTGTCGGTGGCCATGGCCTCGTTCAATGACTTGAGCTTGAGGTTGGAGGAAAAGAAGGTCGGGAGCTGGTCAAGGACACGATGTTGCAGGATCGGTCCCAATACTTCATCCCGGATGAAAGGCGTCGGCACTTCGCCGCCGATATCGTCGAGGAATAGGACCGGAATCTGTTTCAGATATTCGATCTTCTCCTCCAGGGTCCCGGAAGAAATCGATGATTTCAACTCCCGGACCAGATCGGGATAATAGGCGAAAACGATCTTGTAGCCCTTCTTGGCGAGTTCATTGGCGATAACGGCGAGGATATAGGTCTTGCCGGAGCCGTACACTCCGGAAAGGTACATGCCTTGCATGGGATTATCCGGTGAATAATCGTTCAGAAAACGCAAAATGTAGTTATGGATTTCCTTCCGTTCCGGTCCGACCAAATCGAAATCGCTGATATCGGCGTTGAAGACCTTCTTGGGGATGTACATGGCGTCGATCTTGAGTTTGCTTTCATCGAAATTGTTGTAGCGGCATTTGGCATATTCAAGGGTGATTTCGTTGCCATAGAATCCGAGCAATGGCGTCATTCCTGTCGTCGTCAGCTTGCAGTCGTAAAGACCCGGACACTGGTTACAGGTATCCTTGGTTTCCTTGAAGGTCAAAAGATTGTTGATGCCGGATATGATCGTATCGTGTTTGAGATCGTGTTTCAACACGAATTGACGGATCACCGGATCCTCGAGCAGGGTGTCAATGGTTTCATCGGGCCGGAATTCCTTGCCATAGCCTTTGAAGTACTGATCGATTTTTTTCATATGCGGCTCCTTTATTGGATGGATTTGATATAGTCTTCCAGCCAGTCGACTTCGACATCCGGGCGATTGCTCTTGGCCTGTCTGTAGGTTCTGCCGCCGGAGCTTGTCTCTTTCGCGTGTTCGTATTTGGCGCGCAGATGTTTGACATATTCGACCGCGGTCTCAACGGTTTCGATCTGATTCCGCTTCCAGTCGAGGGCGACTTTCTCGAAGTAATCATATCCTGGCAGGGTGCCATCCTTGATTCTGGCGACATAAGCCAACAACACATTGAGGACTCCGTGGTTGATGCCGGTTTCCTCCAGGAGTCTTTCCACGATCCGCAGATCGGCTGATGAAGCTCTACCGCCGCCGATTTCCTCGAGCAGTTCTCTTGGTGTCACCACCTGGAAATAGGCTACGGGTTCAGCTGGCAGGTTTCTGGAAACCGGTGCCGAGTCCGGGATCTCGACCTTGTTTTCCTCGCTTTGTTTCAACCGGAAGCTGTCGCGGGCCGCGGAAGCCATTTTGTTCACGGAAAGGACGTTGTCCTTGTCGAGGGCTTGGAGGAAGACTTCACGCATGTCCAGTTCGTCCAGACCGTATACATAATGAAGATTAAGGATTTTGTTCTTAAGCTCCTCATTGAGATCGGAAGTCTTGAGAAAATCTTTCGGTACGCTTTCCGTAAACAGACGCCAATCGAACGAACGGTCGCTCGTCTTGATGCCGTTGGGCTTCCCGCCGGATTTGAGATCGGCCTCCGGTCCTTGTTCTTGCAACTTGAGGGAAGGAAAGACTTCGTCGAAGGATTTGGTGGTCTTGACATATTTCTTCAGGCTCGGGGACCTGAGCTTGAAGACATGTAGCAGTTTTTTGAATCTATCTATGGTGATGGCGGCGATCAGATATTGTCCCAAGATCCCGTCATTGACGAAACTTTGGGCCGACAACGGTAGCTTCAGCTCGTACGCGAAATGGTCGTCGGAATAGAAACTGTCCATCAAACCGATCGCTTCCAGACGGTGACGGTCCTTTTCGATCAGGGTCAACTTCGTATTCAGGAGCGATTCCAGATCTCCGTGGAGATAGTCCTCGGAAACCAGGCTCTGTCGGTCGAGCAGGTTCATCAGGGTGCAATAAAGCGTAAAGGCACCCACGCCGATGATGGGTTGGTAGAATAATGACAGTATCTGATAGTCGGTAGCCGAAATATTGCTTTTGGCGTAGGCTACGAACCGGTCATTTCTCCTGATCTCGTCCAAAATTGCTCCTCCTTAAGGATGCAGGGATACCCCTTTGAAGTTGAGTTGCTTCTCCAGAAACTGATAGATTTCCATCGCCCTACGTTTCGGTCTTCCCAGTCCGGATACGGTGAAGTAATTGATCTTCATGTCCACTCCGGATTCGATCGGGGAGGTCTGGGTGATCGTCATGATCAGGTCATATCCGGGGCCAAGCAGATAGATTTCGCCGTGTTCCTGGTTGACGTTTTTCACTTCCAGGGCGTTGGCGTCGGCGTATCTTTGCATCGCTTCCAGGCATTGCTTGAAGTTGTTGCGGTAATACCTGGTCCTTAGTTCCGGATCCTGATGCAGTTCGCGTGTTTCACAGGTGGTGGAAAAAAAACTCATGATACCCATATCATTCACTCCTTAACATGGCAAGCACGATTAAAAATGCTTCCTTGGTTTCCTGGATCGTTCCCGAATTGTCGATGGCATAATCCGCTTTGGCCACTTTATCGCTTAAAGGCATCTGAGAATCGATCTTGGTTTCGGCATATTGCTGATCGATATGATCCCGCCGCATCAGTCGGGATATTTGCGTATCCCGGTCGATATAGACAACGACGGTCTTGTCGCACACCTTGTCGAAATCAGCTTCGAAAAGCAGGGGCACGCTGACGACGACTTGTTTTTCTCCAGCCTGTTCAAGAACCGAGATTTCCGCCATGATCTTGTCGATCACGATCGGATGGGTGATTTCATTCAGGTGTTTCCTGATGGTTTCATCACGAAAGGCGATTTCGCCCATTTTGTGCCAGTTGATCGATTTGTCGGGATTCAGTTCGACTTCCGGAAGTTTATGGACGATTTCATTATACAACACTTCATATGGTTTTGCTAACTGTTTATAGACAAAATCCGCATCGATGACGGGAATCCCGGCCTCGATGAACCAGTTCGAGACTATGCTTTTCCCGGAAGCGATGCCCCCGGTTAGCCCGATGATTTTCATGGCGGACCTCCTTCTATTTCTGACAATGGGGACAGTAATAGGTGCCTCTGCCTCCGACTTTGGTCTTTTCGATCACGGTGCCGCATACCGGACATGGTTTCCCGACCATGGTATGGACTTTCAATTCGTTCTGGAATCTTCCGGTCACGCCCAGGCTCGAGACATAGCTCCTGATCGTGGAGCCTCCGAGTTCGATCGCCTTGGCCAAAACCTGCTTGCTGAAAACGGCGATCTGTTCCAGATCATGGTCCGAAATCGAGGTTCCCGGTCTTTTCGGATCGAGTTTCGCGCGAAACAGAACTTCATCGACATAGATGTTTCCCAGTCCGGCAACGACAGTCTGGTCGAGCAGGATGCTCTTGATCGGCCGTTTTGATTTCTGGACCAGGGGTTTGAGATAGTCTTTCCCGAATCCGGTTGCGAACGGTTCCAGCCCCAACTTGTCCACCCCTTTGGCCAGTTGTTCGGTTCCCGGAGACATCAGTTCCATCGTCCCGAATTTCCGGACATCATGGTATCTTAGTGTGGTATGGTCGGAGAATACGAAAATGACATGCTCATGTTTTTCGTACGGGTCAGTATCGGGTTTGAGAAAGAACTTGCCTTCCATGCGCAGATGGACGACCATCACTATTCCGTCGCAATGGAAAAAGATGTATTTGCCCTGACGGGTGATATCCAGGATGACATGGCCGGATAGATCATGGGTAAATTCGGAGACGGGGATGCCTCGAACAATGCGTTCGCACCTGACATCGACTTTGTCGATTCTTTTGCCGAGAATTTGCCTTTTTAACGTCTCTTTTACGGTTTCGACTTCGGGTAACTCAGGCATTTTCCTTCACCTCGTAGAGATTCGTTCCATAGCTGCTGTCGACGACAAGCGGCACGGAGATGGGGACAGAATTCTCCATGACGTCCCGGATCAGTTCCAAAGCCTCATGCTTTTCGGCTTCGGGAACGGAAAAGACCAACTCGTCATGGATCTGAAGCAACATTTTCGTTTTCAGATTCCTGGCATGCAGTTTTTTGTCCAGGTTGACCATGGCGATTTTCAGGATATCGGCTGCGCTCCCCTGGATCGGAGCGTTCATCGCCATGCGCTTGCCGAATTCCCGGGTCTGGTAGTTGTTGGCCTTGACTTCCGGAATGTAGCGACGGCGATGGAACATCGTTTCCACATAGCCGTTTACGACGGCGTGTTCGATGGTGCTGTCCATGAAGGTCTTGATTTCCGGATAGTTGGTGAAATAGTCGGCAATGAATTTTTCCGCCTGTTTGGGAGAAATCCGCAGGTCTTCGGAAAGGCCCCAGGCGGTTTTGCCGTATATGATCCCGAAGTTGACCGCTTTGGCCTGTCTTCTTTCCAAAGCGGAGACATCCTGATTTCTGAAAATCAGTCTGGCGGTATGGGTGTGGACATCGGCATTGTTGCGAAATGCGCTTTTCAAGCCTTCGACATCGGCCATTTCCGCCAGGACCCGAAGTTCGATCTGCGAGTAGTCGCAGGAAAGCAACAAAGATCCCGGATCGGCGACGAAGATTTTCCGCAGTTCTTTGCCATCATCCGTCTTGATCGGGATGTTCTGCAGATTGGGGTCGACCGAAGACAGTCTTCCGGTCTGGGTCAACGCCTGTTTGTACATGGTGTGGATTCGACCGTCCTTTTTCAGTTCCAGGGCGCTTTTCATACCTTCATAATAGGTGCTGAAAAGCTTTGTCAATGTCCGGTATGTGATCAGCCGGTCGATGATCGGATGGAAATCCGTCAACTGCTTCAAGACGCTGACGTCAGTCGAATAACCGGTCTTGGTCTTCTTCTGATAGGGCAATTCCAGTTTTTCGAAGAGGATCGTTCCGAGTTGCTTGGTGCTGTTGATGTTGAATTCCTCGCCCGCGAGATCATAGATGGAGGTCTCGAGTTCCTTGATCCTTTTGGCAAGATCGTTTCCGAATTCCTCGAGTTTGTCGCTGTCGATGGCGATACCGTCGAATTCCATCCTGGCCAGCGCTTCGGCCAGGGGAATTTCGATTTCCTGCAAAAGATCGAGCTGGTTGTATTCCTTGGTTTGTTTCAATACGACGTCACGCAAGTTGAAGATGGCTCTAGCCTTGTCGGTGACATGCTTTTGGAGCACTGTTTCGTCGGGTATGGCAGATTTGGCACCCTTGCCATAGATGTCTTCCTCATAGGCGACATCCTGAAAGTCGAAACTGGACACGACCTCACGGAAGCCTTCCTTGGTCAGGTTGGGATTTAAAAGATAGATAGCGAGCAACAGATCGAACTCGCCGCCCGACAGATCGAAATTGTCCCACAGGAGTGATACCTTGGTCTGTTTCAGGTCATAGACATACTTTACCTGCTTGGGATTAATCAGCCATTCGGCGAACCGTGGCGAATCATATAGCAACTTATATGGCACATAGTAGCTGTCTTTTCCGTCCGAGAGACCGAATGCCAGCTTTTCGGCGGTGTGGTAGTTGGTTCCGAAAAGTTCCAGATGCAGACTCATCGGTGATGTCAGGATTTTTTCCAGCTGCTTGGCCTCGGTGATGACGAAATAAGCCGCCTTCGGAGCCGGAATGACATTATTAGCGGATTGTCTTTTCCTGAGAAAAGAATGAAATCCGAGCCGGTTGAAAAGATCGTTGACCTTGTACTCATCTTCGCCGTGGTATTCCATGTCGGCAATCGCTAACTTGGTGGCAAAATCCGTCTTGATGGTGGCCAGTGTTTTGGAAAAACGCGCCTGTTCCGAAAATTCCTGTAACCTTTCCTGGGTTTTTCCTTTCAAATCGTCCACATGTTCGAGAAGATGTTCGAGATCGTTGTATTCCTGCAACAGTTTTGTCGCGGTTTTGGGGCCGACTCCCGGAACTCCGGGGATATTGTCGGATGAATCGCCGACCAACCCTTTGTAATCGGGGATCTGTTCCGGAGTGATGCCCATTTCCTCCTGCATCAGGGAAACATCATAAAGGATGTAGTCCGAAAAACCCTTTTTCGAGATCAGCTGATGCACCTTCGGACCGATCAATTGCATCAGGTCACGGTCATTGCTGATCAGCACGATTTCATCGAACTGGTCCTGAAAATGCTTTGCGGAATAGCCGATGATGTCATCGGCCTCATACAGTTCTTGCTCATAATAGGGGATACGGGCGGCTTTGAGGTAGTCTTTCATCAACGGGAACTGAGATACAAGCTCAGGCGGAGTCTCTTTCCTGGTCCCCTTGTATTCGGGAAACATCTCATGCCGGAAGGTCTTGCCCTTGGGTGGATCCAGGGCAACCAGTATATGGGTGAAATCCATCTTCATGATCTGTTGGAAAGCCATCACGAAGCCGTAGATGCCGTTCGTATAGGCACCTTCGGCATTCTGCATCAGGTTTCCGGTCGCAGCCGTCGCGTAATAGGACCGGAACATGATGTTGTTGCCATCGATCAAGAGTAGTTTTTTCATCTTCTCACCCCGCCATTTGCCCATATTTTACCATAAGAAGCAAAAAAATGCACAGGCGACTGTGCATTTTCCATCTGTTTCATTTTTTTCGGATCGGATTGAGCTTGGCGATCAAAAGCAAGCCTTTGAGGATCAGCGTCTCATCCAGAATCATTTTCATCGTGCAGTGGGGATGGATCAGTTTTGCGTGCCCTCCGGTCAGCACCACGGTGAGATCCGGCTTGCGGAGATGGCTTTTGATCCTGGCGGTCATGCCATCAAGCATCGAAGCGTGACCGAAGACAAGTCCGGACTTGATCGAATCGGAAGAATTCGTGCCGAGAAGCTTGGCCGGATTGTCGAGTTCCACCTGGGGCAGAAGCGAGGTCTTGGAGATCAGGGCGTTCCGGCTGGTGGTCAGTCCCGGAGTGATGATGACGCCTTTCAGATTCATGTCTTCCAGATAGGTGAAGGTGGTGGCGGTTCCCAGATCGATGACGAGACAGGTCGAATCGTAGATCTGCGTGGCGGCGACACTGTTGGTGATCAAGTCCGCACCGACTTCTTTCGGATTGTCAGCGTAGATCCGGATACCGGTCTTGATGCCTGTCCCGACGAAAAAGGGCGTAACCGAAAACGTGTTCTGGAAATACTCGCGGAACACCTCGTTCAACTCGGGCACGACGGAAGAAATGATCGCCCGGTCGGCGGATTTGATCATTTCGTTCAGAATGATCGCATATTCGTCGGCCGATTTGGACTTTTCGGTATTGAGTCGATAGACCTTGTCAAGCGATTCCAGATCCTTCGACAAACCGATCGTGATCGTTGTGTTGCCGATATCGATGACAACTAACATGGATATTCCTTCTTTCAGATACTGGCGTCTTCAGAAGTCTTTTCTCTGGCTGTCAAAACCCTGTCGGCGACAATGGCGCCGATCGTACCTGCCAAAGCCGCCTCGATGATTCCGTTGGTGGTGAAAATCGATCCCAGAGTCAGGAACAGACCAGATAACGAATTGTGAGCGGTAATCCAGTCCAGTGAACCAGCACCGACATTATCGGCGATGTCGACGTTGAAAGCCAAAGGAAACGCCGTGAAAAGCAGGGGTACCACGAGCAGGGTGTGGATGACGGTCAGAATGATGAAACTGACCGAAAAAGCCAACAAACGTGGTTTGATCAGTTTGCGGAACAATCTGACGACATCATATATCATGAGACCCCAGATGAAACGCGGAAGCACCGAAACCCACGGAAAGATGAAGAGATAGTCGAGCCCGGGGCTGTAGGTGGCCTTGATCAACGAACCGATTCCGAAGGTGAGGGCCAGGATGACCGCCGCTTTTCTGCCGAGGATCGCCCCACCGATCAAAACCGGAATGTGAATCAGGATGAATGCGGGAATACCGGGAATCTGGATGTACCCGACATAGGGCACGAAGGTCATGACGAGAACGATGGCGATGAACATCGCCAGAATCGTCATCTCCCGGGTTTTTTCCTTGTTGCTTTTGAGACTTTTGGTTTCCATTTTTCTTTTCCTTTCCAAGCCGCAAGCTATGCGGTCTCATAAGAATTTTATTTCAACAGATCAGACGTTTTGTTTCATCTCGTCGATCTTGTCAAAATCAAGTTGTTCGAGCATTGCCAGAATTACCTTTTTCACCGCTTCATGATCGTCCTTGTGGATCATCGAAGTCGTGGAATGGATATAACGGGACGGCATGCCGATCGTGCATACCAGAACCCCTTCTCGGGACAGTTGCACTTCGGCGGCATCCGTGCCGCCCAGTGATTTGTAATACTGAAACGGAATCATGTTTTCCCTGGCCGTATCCTCCACGAATTTCCTGACACCCTGGTGCATGATGCACTTGGGATCATAGAAACGGATCATGAAGCCTTGGCCGAGTTTGCCCCCGACTTCATTGTCTTCGAAAGTGTCAGCGCAGGGGGAGCAATCGACGGCGATGAAAAAATCGGGTTTGATCATGAAAGACGATGTCTTGGCGCCCCGGAGTCCGACTTCTTCCTGAACGTTAGCGCCGGCGTAGAGACGGCAGGGCAGTTTGGCCTTGTCGACGGATTCCAAGATATCCAAAGCCATTCCCGATCCGAACCGGTCGTCCCAGGCCTTCGATATGACTTTCTTGCCATCCTTGGTTTCACGGTAGACGTTCTCGAAGACGATCTGCTGACCGACTTTCACGCCCAGTTCGAGAACATGTTTTTTGGAATCGGCACCGATATCCAAGAGAAAATCATCGAAATCGGAGACTTGCTTCGAAGCATCGTCGCGAAGCAGATGCGGCGGTTTTGCGCCGACAACTCCGGGAACGAAGCTGCCGTCGTCGATGACTATGTTCATGTTCTGCGACAACATCACCGGCGGATTGATCGATCCGATCGGCAGCATTTTCACGAAACCTTTGTCCGTGATTTCGGCAACCATGGCTCCGACTTCGTCCATATGACCGGCAATCATCACGATCGGACCGGAATGATCCTTGTTGATGACCCCGAAGATCGAGCCGAGGCGGTCCTGAACAATCTCTTCGCTGACTTTCGCCAGTTTATCCTTCAGATATTTCCGGACATATTTTTCGTGTCCGGCAACGCCCGGAAGATCAACCAGTTCCCGATATAGTTTTTTCATGTGTCGCTCCTAGATAATGAGACTTCCAGATAATATATGGGTTTCCCCTGGGCTTTGAAACGGACTTCGAATTCGGTTTCCACGTTAGCTTGCTGCTCAAGGGTGAGATCAAGCGAGTAATCCAGGATCCGGAAATCGGGATCGTGGTTGAAACTCATCATCGTGTACTCAAAAAAAGCGAAATTATCGGTTTTGAAACAAATTTTTCCTTCATCCTGAAGGATTGATTTGTAGATATTCAGAAAGTTGGGGTGCGTGAGCCGGTATTTGGCCTGTCTTCTTTTGGGCCAGGGATCGGAAAAATTGAGATAGATCCGTTCGACTTCCCCGGGGACGAAAACAGTTCCGATGGCAGCGGCATCGATTTGGATCAACAAGACGTTGTCAAGCGGATTCTCAAGCAGTTTTTCCAGGATCCGGACCAGCACCGAATCGAACTTCTCGATGGCGATATAATTGGTTTCAGGATCACGTCTAGCCGTTTCGATGATGAACTGACCCTTGCCGGCGCCGATCTCCAGTCTAACGGGATTGGAGCTCGCGAAGGCATCACGCCACCTGCCCTTGTGCTTGCAAGGCTCCTGAATCACGAATTCAGGATGGCTTTTCAGAATGAGATCTGCGTTCTTGACTTTCCTGAGCCGCATTACCTGGACCTGCCAGCCAGTTTTTCAATCGCCTCGGCATAGATGGCCGCGGTCAGGATCATTTCCTCGATATCCAGATATTCATCCGGCTGATGGGCGAGGTCTTCCTTGCCCGGAAACCCCGGACCGAAGGCGACCGCCTTTTTGAGTTGTCTGGCATAGGTGCCGCCGCCGATCGTAAGCAAAGGCGTTGTTTCATCGCCGGTATATTTGACATAGGCGTCATGCAATACCGACACCAAAGGGTCTTTGGGAGATATATAATGATATGGAGAATTGCCGTGCCAGGTGGTCTGAAGTCCGAACTCTTTAGCCGCGGCCGTAATTTTTTTCAACCCGCCTTCAAAATCATAACCTTTGGGATAGCGGATGTTGCATCCGACCATGAAGCCTTCGTTGGTGAAGGATACAAGCGCCGTATTGATTGTCAGTTCCTTCATTTCCGGATCGAAATGGTCGATTCCGAGTTTTTTCCCATAATGGTCGTTTTCCAGATAATTGGCGATGAATTGCACCAGGGGATGGTTGGTGTGCCGTTTCAGGAATCCGGCCATCAGGAAGATGGCGTTTATACCCAGATGCGGCCAGGCGGCATGGGCGTTCTTGCCGAAGATCGTATACGTGTCGTTATCGACAGATCCGGTATATCCGCCCTGTTCCAAATAGAGATGGAATTCTTTGTGCAAATCCTTGGCCAGCACCGCAACGCATTTGTCGGGAACGATGTTGTATCTTTCGCCGGCCTGTAGCGAAACTAGCACATCATCGGCGACGGTACCGGTAACATCGAAAGAGAAAATCCCTTTTTCGGCATAAATCAAGGGAAATTCCGCGTCGGGAGCGAACCCGATGTCGGGCATCGATTCGAATTCCAGATATCTGGCGATGCCCCGCATGCCTGACTCCTCGTCGCAGCCGAGGATGAGCCTAACGCGACGATATAGGGGTATCTGCATGTCCCTGACCATTTTCATGGCCAGATACGCGACAACTGTCGGGCCTTTGTCATCCATGGCGCCTCGGGCGTAAATCTTTCCGTCCTTAAGGGTGGCCGAGAACGGCGGATTGGTCCATTTGCCACCGGCGGGAACCACGTCAAGATGGCCGAGGATTCCCAGGATCTCCCTGCCTTCGCCCATTTCGACATGACCGGCGTAATGGTCGATATCTTCAGTTTTGAAACCGTCAAATTCGGCTTTGTCAAGCATCAAGTCAAGCGCATGACGGATATGTTCCCCGAAGGGTGTTTCCGCATTGTTCGGATCATAACGGTCGAGAACGGTCGGGATCTGAAGTAATTCCGTCACCAGATCGATATATTCTTTTTCGTACTTTTTCGCAATTGCCAACCAGTCCATAGAATTCACTCCTCATCTGATCATATTGTATCATAAACATGCGTTTTTGCCTAGTGCGAGAAACCATTTCTGCAAAGCGTTTTCACACCCATCTGCGAGAGTTTCATTTGACAATTGGCGTTTTCAAAGTATAATGATAATATGGTGAAATATTCGCTATAAACCAGGCCACATCACATGGATTTGCAGGTGGAAAAATGATCCGTAAAATTATAATGAAAAACTTAACGTGTTCAAACTGCATTGCCAAAATCGAGCGCAGAACGGCACGCCTCCCATATGTCAATAGCGCCAGTTTCAACTACGCGAAGCAGACCTTGCTCGTGGATTTCCGGGAAGACTATGACGCGGAAGTCGCCTTGAAAGAGATCAAGGCGATCGTCGATGTCCTGGAAGACAATATCATCACTTACTATTATGAAGACAAGCCGGAAGCCAAGAAGGTCAATTTTCTCAAGGATTACATGTTCGTATTGATCGGCATGGTCATCATCCTGCTGACCTTCTCCGCCTACCGGATTCCGCATCTCATCAACTGGCTATTCAATACCGATATCTCTTTCCTGCCCCAGTGGTTGACCCAGACCCTCTACTGGATCGGTTATGTCCTCCTGATTTCCCGACTACTCTATTTCCAGATCAAGGGGATCAGGAACTTCAACTTCTTCAATGAAAACACCCTGATGATCATCGCCACCTTCGCGGCGATGTTCATCGGCAAGCATGAGGAAAGCATCGCGGTTGTGATCCTGTATTCGATCGGTGAATACCTTCAGGCGCGGGCGGTACAGAAATCACGTAACGAAATCTCCGCTCTCGTCAACCTCAAGGTCGAATATGCCAACGTCCTTGTAGACGAAAAGATCGTGGTCAAGGATCCGCTTCAGATCAAGATAGGTGACACCCTCGTCATCAAGAACGGTGAAAGAGTGCCTGTGGACGGCGTCATCACCAAAGGTTCCACCAGCCTCAACACCAGCGAACTTACCGGTGAGACCAAACTTCAAAATGTCGATGTCGGCTCCAAAATCCTGTCCGGTAATATCAATGTCGGCAACGTCATCCAGATCAAGGCCCTGAAGGAATACAACGATTCCACTTTGGCGAAGATCATCAACCTGATCGAAAACTCCACCAACAAGAAGTCCAAGACCGAAATGTTCATCACCAAATTCGCCAAGATCTACACCCCGATCGTCGTCGGTTTGGCCGGTCTGCTCGTGCTCTTCGGAGCCATCTTCGATCCCAGCAATGTGCTGACCGAATCCGGTTACGTCTACCGGGCTGCCATTTTCCTGGTTATCTCCTGTCCTTGCTCCCTGGTGCTTTCGGTACCGTTATCCTATTATGCCGGTATCGGCACGGCCGCCAAAAACGGTATTCTGTTCAAAGGCTCGACCTTCCTGCATACGCTGACCGATGTCCAGACGATCGCCCTTGACAAAACCGGAACCCTCACCCACGGCGCCTTCTTCGTCCAGGAATTCACCGACGACGAAACCCTGCGCCTGGTCGCTTCCATCGAAAAATATTCATCCCATCCGATCGCGGAAGCCATCGTCAGCTTCAACAAACTGCCTATATCCGAGATTACGGATATCGAAGAAGTCCCCGGTTACGGAATGAAAGGCAAGTATGACGGCGAGATGATCCTCGCCGGAAGCCGCCGCTTCCTGGAAGCCAACGGCATCGTCGTCCTGGACGAGAAACTACCGGTCGGCTCCTACACCTTCCTCGCCGTCGACCACAGATACCTTGGCTATGTCATCGTCAAAGACGAACTAAAGGAGTCTTCAATGGAGACAGTCAGGGCTTTCACCAAGAAATACGATACCGTGATGCTTACGGGCGACAATGAGGATTCCGCCAATGAGATCGCCATGAAACTGGGCGGAATCGAGTATTACGCGGAACTGTTACCCGAACAGAAACTCGAGAAATTCAATGAGATCAGAACCAATCCGATCAGCCTGTATGTCGGCGACGGCATCAATGACGCGCCCTTGCTCAAGAATGCCGACATCGGCGTTTCGATGGGCTCGGCCAGCGATCTCGCGATCGAAGTATCCGACGTCATCATCATCAACAACGACATCAGGCTTCTCGACCGGGCGATCAGGATCGCCAAGAAGACGAGAAGGATCGCTACCGAGAACATCGTCTTCTCCATGGTCGTCAAACTGATCTTCCTGTTGTTGACGGGTATCGGCTTCATGTGGATGTGGTTATCCATCTTCGCTGACGTCGGTGTCGCACTCCTTTGTGTCCTGAATGCGATCCGGATCATCTATCAGAAAAAATATCTGCATGTGATCGAAAAATAGATTTTTGAACGCCAAAATAGAAAAAAAGTCATATTGGATGAGATTCCAGTATGACTTTTTTGTTTTAGACATGTTTCAATATTGCGTAGGTTTTCTTGCCTTTTCTGACGACCGTGAAGGTTTTTCCGATCGCCTGCTCGGCCTTGACCAGAAAATATGTGTCGGTGATTTTGTCGCCATTCACACTGATGGCCCCAGATGTGATGAGTTCTCTGGCTTGCCGCTTCGAAGTGGAAAGTCCCAGTTTCAGCAACAATTCGTCCAGCACCTCGTCTTCAGAAGTCTCATGGTTGACGAGGTTTTTGAATCCCATGTCGATCTCGTCCTTGTCCAAGGTATGGATTTCCCCCGAGAACAGGGCTTCGGAGATCTTTTTCGCCCGCAGGTATTCGGCTTCCCCATGGACCAGGGTGGTGACTTCCCGGGCCAGGATTTTCTGGGCCAGTCTTTCGTGGGGCGCCTTGAGGAAATCGTTCTCGAGGGTTTCGATTTCCGAGCGGGTGAGGAATGTGAACTGTTTCAGGCGGCTGAAGACATCGTCATCGGCCGTATTGATCCAAAATTGGTAGAATTCATATGGTGAGGTCTTGGCCTTGTCGAGCCAGAGGGTTCCAGATTCGGTCTTGCCGAATTTGGTTCCGTCCGTTTTCGTGACCAACGGGAAAGTGAAGCCATAGGCCTTGGCATCGGCGCCATGAAGCTTGCGGATCAGTTCCAGACCGGAAGTGATGTTGCCCCACTGGTCCTGGCCGCCGATCTGGAGATTGCATCCGTATTCAGCAAAAAGATGTTCGAAGTCCCAGGCCTGGATCACCTGATAGGCGAACTCGGTGAAAGACAATCCGTTCTCGATCCGGGATCGGACCGATTCCTTGGCCACCATGTAGGCGACATTGAAATGTTTGCCGATGTCACGCAGGAATTCGATGGCGTTTAGGGAGGATATCCAGTCATAATTGTTGACGATCATGGCCGAAGGCATCAGCCTCAGCACCTGCTTCTTGATTCCTTCGGCGTTCTGGAGCGAAGTCTCGATCGACAGGAGCTGCCTTTCCTGGCTTTTGAAGCTGGGGTCGCCGATCAACCCGGTGCCGCCGCCGATGACAAGGATCGGCATATGGCCGTAATCAGCCAGCCTCTTGGCGACGAGATATGCCAAAAGATGACCGACATGAAGGCTGTCTGCAGTCGGGTCGGCACCCATGTAAAAGGTCAGTTTTTCATTGCTCAGGGCTTTTTCCAGTTCGGGATCGGTAATCGCATACAGCAAACCTCTCCATTTCAGATCTTCGAATAAATTCATATGTTGTTCCACCTTTCTGTCGTAAAAAGAGAAAGATCGCCCTTGACAAAGGACGATCATAAACCGCGGTACCACCTTATTTCACTAAAAGTGCGCTTGAAAGATAACGGATTAACCGTCTGCCGGGGCAGAAACTCATAAGTGTATTTCAGTCTGGAACTGATTCCGGCTCGCACCGACCGCCGGATCTCTGGGTTTATCATTTCCAAGCCTACTTGGCTTACTCTTCGCTGTATGAAGTTGTATTGCGTTCCAAAATACTGTGCGGCAGGACGTTGAATTTGATTTCCACCGGTTCGCCGTCGATTTCCCGTTTCAACAAAGCCATGGCCTTGGCGCCGATTTCGATGATCGGAATGTCGACACAGGAAAGTTTCGGACGGCTCAGGGAAGCGTATTTGGTATTCTGGAAACCATAAACGGCGATCTCTTCAGGGACGCGTTTACCCCGCTCGATGATCGAGTTCACAAAGGAAACCGCAATCGAGTCGCGGACGGCGATGACGCCATCGATCAACGTATCGGGATTCTTGAACAGTTCGTTGAAATGTACCGTGTTCACCGAGATGTCACCGCTTGTGCGGACGACTTTCGGTGTCAATTTGGCTTCCTTGATCGCCTTGAGATAGCCTTCCTCTTTCAGATCATTCACCATGTATTTCCGGGCGGTTGTCAAGAGGTAGATGTTTTTCCTTCCGGCTTTGACCAGACGGGATGTCAATTCATAGGCGGCCTTGAAATAGTCGATGCAGACGGTGACGAGCTTGTTGTCGTAAGGATACAAGGTATTGGCGAGCACGATCGGTACCTTGTATTCGTCCTGGATCATGTTGAGCAGGGAATATTGGGCTTCGTTGATCTCGTCGTTGAGATAGAGGATGCCGTCGACCTGGCTCGCCACGACTTCACGGAGAATCTCGGATTCTTCCACGGTATCATCCTTCAGCACGTACAAAAGCAGGGAATAGCTGTATTGGCGCGCCTCGACGGCGATCCCGTTCAGCATTTCCGCCACGGATGCCCTGGACATGTCCGGAACGATGACTCCGACTGTCGTGCTTTTCTTGCTGGCAAGCCCTTTTGCGAAAGCATTGGGCTTGTAGCCAAGCTCTTTGATCACTCTCAGAACTCGCTCCCGGGTTTCCGGTTTGACCTTCTGCGGATTGTTGAGCGTCCTGGATACCGTCGCGAGAGATACGTTGGCTGCGTATGCGACATTGTAAATGGTGGCTTTGTTCATAATCCGTCCCAATCCTTTCCATACACCTGTTTTTCAACTTATTTTACCATTATCGATAACCTGTTTCAATGCTTTTGCCACAAAATGTAAGAAAAATGAAAATATTTTCATTGTCCAAATCATATACTTCGGCAAAGAAAACAAAAAAGACAATCCGACGATTGTCTTTTCCGTAACTAGCGTTTTTCCTTGATGCGGGATGCTTTGGCGGAAAGGCCACGAATATAACCGAGATGGGCTCTTCTTACCTTTCCCTGGCGGACAACTTCGATATTGTCGATAACCGGTGAATGGACCGGAAAGGTCCTTTCAACGCCGACACCGTAGGAGATTTTCCTGACGGTGAACGTTTCACTGACTCCGCCACCCTGCTTCTTGATGCAGAGGCCCTCGAAAACCTGGATTCTTTCCCGGTTTCCTTCCTTGATCTTCACGGATACCTTGACGGTGTCTCCGGGACGGAACTGAGGGATGTCGTTCTTGATGAACTCGTTTGTTACCTTATCGATGATCTGCTGCGACATTTTGGTCAACTCCTTTGTTTGGACCCGGCGTTCATGATCAAAGTCAGCGGAACAACAGGCATATGGTTCTCATTCTTACAGCGGAAGTTATTATATCATATGTTCCCGGTGAAATCAATCTTTTTTATCCGGTTTTTTTAAGAGGTCCGGCCGTCTTTTTTCAGTCCTTTTCCGGGCTTCTTCGCGACGCCATTTGTCGATTTCCTGATGATTGCCGCTGATCAGGACATCAGGCACTTTCATGCCCATGAAGTCATATGGTTTCGTGTATTGAGGATACTCGAGCAAGTCCTCGTAAAAGGAATCCTGGAGAAACGAATCCTCGTTGCCGAGGGCTCCCGGCAACAGACGGATGATGCCATCGGCGATCACCATCGCCGGTATTTCACCACCGGTAAGGACATAGTCGCCGATGGAGATTTCCCGATCGATGAAACTGCGGATTCTTTCATCGAACCCTTCGTAATGGCCGCAGATCAGGATCAGATGCTCCTTTTCGACCAGTTCCTTGGCGAGAGGCTGCCGGAAGGTCTCACCTTGGGGGGTGAGCAGGATCTTGGTGGCATGTTCGAAACCGGGGATACTTCTTAAAGCCAGATAGATCGGTTCGACCGACAACACCATGCCGGCACCGCCTCCATATGGTGAGTCGTCGACATGCTTGTGTCTGTTGGTCGCGAATTCACGGAAATCGACGATCTCGATTTCGACCACTCCGGCCTGGATAGACCGTTTGATGATGGATTCGGTCATGAAGCCGGAAAACATCTCCGGGAACAGACTCAAAATGGTTATTTTCACAATAGTCCCTCCATATCGACAATATCGATCTTTTTGTTTTCCAGATCGACAGTGGGGACAAACTCGTCACGGAATGGTATCAAGGCCAACGACCGGTCGGTTTTTCTGATGGAGAGATAATCTCCCTGGGGCAGCTCGCGGATCGATTCGATGACGCCGACCATTTTCTCCGCTTGCATGACCGCCATTCCGATCAAATCGATGGAACGATATGTACCTGGCTCATCGGATACAATCGGAATGTCTTCCGCATATAGTTCGCAGCCTTTGTATTTTTCAACGAGATTGATATCGTCAAGACCGGAAAACTCGAGGAGTTCGAAGCCTTTGAATTCCCGGTGGTTCTTTACCTTGACACCAATGTATTTGTCACGGAACAAGATTTGCAAATCGGATCCGGGAGCGAATCGCTCCGTTTTGAAATCGGTATCTGACAATACCTTAAGTTCGCCTTTCAGGCCTCTGGTGTTGACGATCTTGCCCACCTGTGAATATTTCATGGATTTTCTCTCCTCCAGCCTGCGATCGCAAGCAAATTAATGATTATTTCGTGTCTGATGCTTCCGCAAAAGCGAACTTCAGGAAATCGGGAAACCTTGACTGCCAGAATAATTCGGTATGGTATGCGCCTTTCTCGATCACGAGTTTGAGATTTCCCGGATCCAGGTTCTTGGCTTCCAAAAGATTTTGCAGTTGATGGACGTTCCTCAGGTAAGTAAGTTGGGGAAAAACGCCTTCTTTGGTGCCCATGTCATGATAGATTTTGATGTCGTGGGGCAAATCAGTGTTCTTTATCAGGGTGAAAAGATGATTCTTAAGCATCCAGAAGGCCGGCGAGAAAGCTCCGACGATGCCAAAGATATCCTTATGCCAGCAAGCCATGTACAAGGATATGTTCCCGCCGCAGGAACTGCCGGCGATCCCGGTGTGAGTACGGTCGGAAAACGTCCTGTAGGTCTTGTCAATGTAGTCCTTGACTTCGGAAACGATGAAGTCGGCGTATTCAAGGCCTTCGGGATGAAAATTCGGAATAGGGGCATGAGCCCTCATTTCGATTTTTGCTTTCGCCTGTCTGTCGAATCCGCCCGAGTATTCAAACACCCGTCTTAACTGGTCGCAATCGATGCCGACGATGATGATGCCGGGAATCGCTTTCTGCCGGTAAAGGTCATCGGCGATTCTTTCCGCGTCCCACGAATAACCGCTATACGGGGAAGGATCGACCAGGTTCTGCACGTCGTGCATGTACAAGACCGGGTAACGCCTGCTTGTGTCACGATCGTAATCATACGGCAGAATCACCCGCACGGTTTTTTCCCGATTATTCAGGGATTTGATTTTCATTGAGACAATATCGATTTTCCCCATAACTATCCTCCGGTAATATTATACAGGGCGAAAGCCAAGAAAACAACCGCGAAATGTCGGCATAATTCCAGACGCTACAACAGGAAAAGCAGCGACAGGGCCAAAAGAATCTGGGCGGAATAATAGGTCGACAGATTCAAGACGGACATGATCGCCTTCGGCTCCTTGCGGAAATAGACCTGTGAGAGGATGAGATCGGACAGTGCGAACAAGCTGGCTCCTGCGAGGACGAAGATTTCGAACCATCCGAATCCGAAGCGGATTCCGATCACGACGGCCTGACAAGTCATCAGAAAGATGATGAACGAGTACCAGACACAAGGCCAAAACGATTTTCCCCATTCTAGTTTCATGAACCTCGAAAAGAAGAATACCAAACCCGTCAATATGATTGCCCCGATGAACGGGTAGAAACTAAACCCTCCGAGTCCGACCAGGGCCGAATAGTAGAAAATATGGCCGGCGGAAAAGGCGACGACTCCCGAGAAGATGATCTGATCCTTGTCCGCTTGGGGACGAAACGGGCGCAACTGCAAGACGAGATCCCCGATAAGTCCGGAAACAAGCGCCAACAGGAACAGGAAGGCAAAGGGCAGATAGTCCAGAAACTCATCCCCGAGATAAAAGAACGATCCGACATGAAACAGCTTTTCATAAAGAACCAGTACCAAAACACCGATGAAACCGAAACTCGCCAACGCTTTCAGAAAATAGGCCCGGAGCAGCCAACCTTTCGTATCGGAAACGATGAAGATCGCAACGGAAAAAACCGCCAGAGCCAAAATCAGCCAAAGCATGTGCTTACCCCCTTATGGAAATGTCTATCTGTATTCAATTATAGCCGCAACCAGGAAAAAAAGCAGTCAATTGTCCGAAAAAACCCGTCGATTTCTGTCAAAATCGGCTATAATAGAAAATAGCATGAATTCTCATCCTGCGGAGGAACAGCTATGAAAAAAGTCCTGAAAATACTGTTGATTCTGTTTGCCTTTTTCTTGGCCGTGGGGGTCGGCTTCATCTTGACCCTGCAGTTGTTCGAATACCGGCCCAAAGAGTTGACCGATCTTGAGATCGAGAACAATCTGGCTGACGAAGAGGCCAATTATGTCCGTTTAAATGATACGATCACCATCCTCTCCTTCAATACCGGATACGCGTCCTTGTCCCAGACGGAAGACTTCGTCATGGATGGAGGCACCAAGGCAAGGATGGATTCGAAGGCGGATGTCGAAATGAATATCGAGGGCATCGAAGCGACACTTCAGGCCGCCGAAGCCGATATCTATCTGCTTCAGGAAGTCGATGTCGATTCCAGCCGCTCCTACCATACCAGCCAATATTCGGACTATCAGGACTTTCTTTCCCTGCCAAGTTCACTTGGCTACAACTACCGCTGCATCTTCGTCCCCTTCCCCTTCGAGTTCGGACAGATGATGGGTTCCGTCAACTCCGGAATCGCGACTTTCACGAACTACTATGTGGAAAGCGCCATCAGACATCAGCTTCCTGGCAGTTTCCCCTGGCCGATCAGACTGGCAAACCTGAAACGGTGCGTCGTCGTTTCGCGACTGCCGATCGCCGGATCCGAAAAGGAATTCGTGGTGATAAATGTCCATCTTTCCGCATACGATGACGGCTCGATGAGGCTTCAGGAAACCGAAGCCCTGAAAGCGATTCTCGAAACCGAAGCGGAAAAGGGCAACTATATCCTTGTCGGGGGCGATTTCAACCAGACTTTCCCTCAGGCGGTGACGATTTCCGAAAATCCTGACAGCACAACGACTTATGACTATCTCTACCCCCTGAAAGAACCTGATTACTGGCAGGCCTTCCCGCTAAACGGTGACTGGTTCACAGAAAACGGATTCCAATTCGGCGTCGATGTCACAACCCCCACCTGCAGATTGCTGAACCAGCCTTACGATACCACCAATCTCGACAACAACCAGTACTACGTGATTGACGGCTATATCGTGTCGCCAAACATCGAAATCAAATCCGTAACCACATTACCAGACAATTTCATGTACAGTGATCACAATCCGGTCCAGATCGAAATCAAATTGCATCCATGAAAAAAGCGCATTCACGTGAATGCGCTTTTGATTGATTATATCGATTTATTCGATTCAGGCAACTTCGACGGTTTTTTGTTCCGCTTCGAATTTTACTCTTCTCGCCACGATCTCGGCGTTGATTTTCTCATAGTAATCTTCATCGATGATGAACTTCCTACGCAACACGTAATAGGACCCGAAGATAAGCAAGATCGGAATGATCGTGATCGAGATTCTCAACAGGAGCCGCATCGAAGGCGTCGCGACATCGCGGAACGCGGAGTTGGCGGCATCGTTGATAACCATCGTGTATTTTCCGGTTGCCGCCTGGTAATCATATGTCACCAGATTCAAAGCGTCATAAAGGGTCGCCTGTTGCTCGGGGGAGATGTCCGCATTGTCCAAAATGTTCTGCCTGGCGATGACATCTACGCGATACTCGACTTGTTCCACGGCAGTCATCGCGTCGAAGATGTTTTTCTGGGCTTCGAGAGTACTCACATTTTGACTAAGAAGATAGATTCCGGAAATAATCAGAACGGCCGTGAAAATGCCCTGCTGCAAGGCGCTCGAGAACTTGGCAACGAACGGTCTCAGCGAGAAAACGATGGCCTCATGCCTGATGCCGGTGTTGAACTCGTTGTATTCGATGGTGTTCGTCATGTTGACGATGATGATCATGTAAAAGATGGCCTGGCCGCTGAAGACAAGCGCACCGAACAGGCAAACGGTCACGATATGGACCGGAATGAAGGAAAAGTAGCCCATCGCCAGCATCAGCAGATAGCCCGCCGTCAGGGTCAGGAAACTATATAACAGCATTTGTTTCCTGGTGAACCGTTTGGCCAATAGGGCATAAAGACTTTGAATCGTGATATTGCAGATGCCGAAAGTGGCGATGAAGATCAAGACCAATGTCCCGTTGTAACCGAGTTCGATATAGAAGAAGTTGTAACCAAGGGCGACGAGCAATCCCGACCCGACGCTGTAGAGCATCAGAGCGAGCGAAGCCCAAAGCAACTGGTCATTGTTCTTGATGACCTGGAACATCTTCTTGATGGATACCTTTTCGGTCGTCTCTTCGACGGTTTCTTTCGGCTCCTTGACTCCAAGCACAGTCAGAAGGGTGCATCCGACAAAGAAAATGGCGAAGGTGATCGCGATCATCCGATACCCTTTAACGGCATTGCCGACGGTCGTGAAACTGATGATCGCATTGGCGAGAAAGGCGCCGATACCTGCAAAAACCACTACCATCGTCGCGATCTGGTCCCGGTCCTTCTTGTTGCGTGACAGATTGGGAAGCAGCGACCAGTAAGGAATGTCATTCAAAGTGAAGGCGATCTCCCATAGCAGATAGATCAGGGCGAAGAAGACGACAAATCCCCATCCCGAAGGTCTGAGGGTGAACATGAAGATGACCATGATGGCGGTTAGGACGCCGCCCAGAAGGATCCAGGGTCGATATTTTCCCCAACGGGAATGGGTGTTTTCCACGATCGACCCCATGACCGGATCATTTACCGCATCCCACACTCTTCCGACCACAAGCATGGTTCCGATGACTGAAAATTGCGCCGCCGTGAGTCCCAGTCCCGAAAACTGGACATAGGTCATGAGAAAAGTGGCGACCAACTGATAGATCATGTCGCGGCCGATGCCGCCGACACTGTAAGTCCATTTGTTCTTTCTAAGCAGTTTTTGCTCGAATGTCAATTCAGTAGCTTTCATTATGTCTCTCCTGCGCATCTCCTCTTGCTAGATTTTTATATATTATATCAATTTTCAGGCAAAAAAAGAAGCCTTGGTCCAAAAAATACATTTGTAATGCATTTCTATGGTTGTCCGGCGACAACTATGATATATTTATCGATGGTGATCAAGATGGAACAAATCACGAATTACCCTGAATTCCTGAATAAAAAAACTCATTCGACAATGCTTGTCATAGCCAAGACAAAGCAATGCAAGGTCTGTCATGCCGTAAGTGCCAGGATGGAGGCTATACTCAGATCCTATCCTGGATTTTCAGCTTATGAAGTCGAGCTTGAAACCGTTCCCTTGTTTCAGGGACAGGAGCTGATCTACACCGTTCCGACGGTGACAATCTATCATGAAGGCAAGGAAATCCTCCGCGAATCCCGCTTCATCGACTTTGACAGAATCACAAGAATGCTGGATTTGCTTACTTGATTTCAGCCCAAGTATCGTCAAGGCATTTCTTTTGACGCCAGGGTAATAATGTTCTATAATAATAATGTAAACATAAATAATATAAAATAATTAAAAATAATCAGGTGATATTATGACAAACGAACAAAAACAAGGCCCTGTAAATTCCATGCCGGTCCACGTCTACTATTTTACCGACCCGCTCTGTTCGCACTGTTGGGCATTGGATACCGTTTTAACCAGATTCAAATGGGAGTATGGCGACTATTTCGAACTTATCACCGTCATGGGCGCCATGACCGAGGACGACAACCATTATACCGATCTTTCCGGACCCGAAGCCAAGGAACAGGCATCCCATTGGGAACAGGTCGGACTGTTCTACCACATCCCCATCAACGGCAAGATCTGGATGAAGGATCCGATCACGTCTTCCTACCCATCCAGTATCGTCTATCTGCTTTTGAAGCAAAAAGACGAAGCCGTGGCGACGAAATTTCTGAGAATGGTCAGGGAAAGCGCCTTCGTGTTTGAAAAGAACATCGCCAAGCGTGAAGTCCTGGCAGCCATGCTTTCCGAACTCGGGCAGGAATCGGAGGCCCTCCTCGACAAGACATATTCCGAAGCCGGCAAGAAAATCCTATATCAAAACCTGCTGCCGATGACAGAACTGGGCGTCAACGGGTTCCCGACCGTAGTCATGGTCAATAACAAAAACGAAGGCATCAAGGTCGTCGGCTCCAGAACCTTGGAGACATACAAAAAGGCGCTTGTCAGAGTGCTGGGCGACGACGTCGCGCTTACTCCCGCAAGACTGCCTGACCTCGCCGAATATCTTGACAGGGTCCCGACCGTTTTCTTCAATGAAATCGAGAAGATGTATGATATATCCAAGGATGATGTCAAGAAATACATCGAAGCCAATCTGCCGAAGGACTCTTACAGAATCGGCACCGCAGCCAAATACAAATACGTCCAGAAAGCATAAAAAAAGGAACTGTAATGAAATGAGGAATTGAATTTCTTCATGGACTTGACAGTCCCTTTTTTCTATACTCATGGATGATTTGGTGAAAAACCATGAAAAAAAGCGCTTTTTGAGCGCAAGAAAA
>Ga0172375_10002903_pt1 | contig 26444 bp, 22 predicted proteins | sample LakKiv1m_FD_114537 | JGI IMG/M metagenome (GOLD analysis project Ga0172375, IMG submission 114537) | Freshwater microbial communities from Kabuno Bay, South-Kivu, Congo - kab_092012_11.1m | ecosystem: Environmental > Aquatic > Freshwater > Lake | place: Democratic Republic of the Congo...
CCATCAAAGAACTCTCCCCTGAAGAGAACCTCCTTCCAGGCACTCCTTTATGTGCAGGTTGCGGAGGACTTCTTGCTTTGAGACATTGCCTGAAGGCCCTGGGGAGAAAGACCGTCATCGTGAATGCTGCCAGTTGTTTCACCCTTCTTTCCATATATCCATTTACACCCTTTAAAAACTCCTGGCTTTATACAGCAATGGCCTGCGCGCCTGCAGGAGCGCAGGGGGTAAGGGATGCCCTGGATATTCTGATAAGAAAGGGAAGGCTTGCCCCTGAGGAGGATCTGAAGGTTGTTGTACTGACAGGCGATGGTGCTGCATACGATATGGGCCTTTCATCCACATCCGGTGCCATACACCGCAACCTGGATTTCTATTATATTTGCTATGACAATGAGGCATATGGGAATACAGGTTTTCAGTGGTCAGGCGCAACGCCTTATGCGTCAAAGACCGGGACAACTCCGTCAGGAAAGATAAATAAAACAGGTTCGGCTCTTCAGAAAAAAGACCTCTTTGAGATATGGAGGAGCCATAAACCTCCCTATCTTGCCACCATCTCGCTTGCCCATCCCGTTGATCTGGCCAACAAATTTAAAAAGGCAGAAAAATTCAAAGGCCCCAAACTATTTATAACTCTTTCCCCCTGTCCCCCTGGATGGGGTGTAGACCCTTCTCTTTCTATCAGGCTCGCAAAGTTAGCAGTTAATACAGGTATCTGGCCCTTAAAGGAGGCAGTTTGTGGTGATGTAATACACACAGTAGTTCCCAGGAAATTTAAGCCTGCTGAAGAATACCTCAAGGAACAGAGAAGATTCAGCCATCTCTTTAAACCGGAAAGGCAGGAAGAGGCTATAAAGAAGATACAGGAGATGGTGGACAATTATTGGAAAATTTATCTGCCAATCTTAAAAAGAGAATCAGTATAGACATTATAAATTTTATAAGGTAGAGGCTCTTGCAAAAGTCTCAAATGGGCACCCTCCCCAACCCCTCCCATCAAGGGAGGGGCTTATTTATCAACCCTCTCCCCTGGTGGGAGAGGGCAAGGGTGAGGGGGTAATAGACTTTTGCAAGAGCCTCAGTAGATTTAACTCAATGATAGGTAAGCCACTGGTTTGACCTTGCAGGATTAATTGGACCTTCATAATAAGTTTGAAATTGACCGAAAAAAAAAGATTGAATCTGCAGTCTGTTCCCCCCCTTTGGCAAAGGGGGGCGAGGGGGGATTTTTCAGAAAGGAAATTATCCATAAAATCTCCCCTAACCCCTCTTTACCAAAGAGGGGGTTTTACTAATGGCTTTAAGCATCAGAAGTTAATATCTGCAAGGAGGTTAGTTCTAATTGGCCGTCTTTGAGACGGCTCACAACCGTCAAGCCTCCCTCTTTGAGGTAGCGTTATGACTTCAATCAAAATCGATATGTTAAGCTGACACCAACCATATGGAGGTATGAAGCATACCTACCAGCGGGGCTTGTGGCAACATTTACTGTATTCCTATCTTGCAACTTCTGATAACTATATGCCAGATCAACTTTAAATTTCTTCTGTTTTATAGTTGTTCCAATGCAAAAAAGGTGGGTATTGGCATCCGGGATAGATGGTTCAAATGTTTTATCTGGTATGGGGTTTCCTCCATATAAGTAGCCAGCAAGAAATGCAATCGAGTCATTTAGCTGATATTTGGCACCAAAGCTTACAGAGTAAGTATCTTTCCAGTCTTTTGGCGTAACAGATGTTTTACTACGAGCAACTGGCATATCAAAGTTTATCTTTAATTGGTCATAGGAAGACCATCCTTCCCATCTCATAGCAAATTCAAAGGTAAGAGGATCAAAGCCTTTATAATATATTCCTACGTGGACCTGTTGAGGAAGTGTGAGGTCTGCATTGCCATGAGTATTTGGGAATGTTGCGCTAAGTGATGGGTCAGGTAGATTAAAAGAATTATCACCACCAATATCAACGTTGATTTCACTTCTGTATGAGACGCCAATAGAAATATCTCTGTGAGGTTCAATAAGAATTCCCAAATTATATCCTATCCCATTTCCGTCACCTTTAAATTTTTGGCCAGCATCAGGAAGCCCAAAGGGAGATTGGTTTATTTTCTTCTCTAATGTTGCATCGAGCAAAAGGAAATCCACTCCTGCAGCAAATGCAATGTTAGGTGTTATCTGGTATGAAACTGCAGGATTGATATTAAAGGTTCGCATCTCTGAATTGGTTGCTAGGTACTTTCCTTCCCAATCATCAGGCCACTTTGTTGCTAAACCAAAAGGGTTAAAGATACCTAATCCTGCGCTGATTTTATCATTGAACTTATGTGTAATAAAAAGCGTAGATGGATAAAACACATCAGGTTCTGTTTTAAAGGTATTTCCACTGGAATCACTTTTAAACTTACGTGAGGGAAAGATTAAAGTCGTTCCAAGTTGTATCTGCGTTCCCTGGAGTTTATTAATTAATGCAGGATTCCAAAAAATAGCCGATGGGTCATCTGTATGCGCAATTGTAGCAGCCCCTTGACCTAAAGACGATGCACCCTGCGTATAAATCGCAAAACCAGAACCATAGGCATTAGGGATGCTACAAAGGATAAAGGTTACCGATAGTAAAACTAATATCCCTTTACAAAATCCTTTTTGGCTAATAGTAAATCTCCTCATTCAGTATAGGATGATAAAATTTAACTATATAAACAGATGTCAATTGTTGCTGTCAACAAAAACTTTTTACAAATTGTAACCCTTCAGTGAAGCGTGGCGGCTCACAAAAGCGGTGCACCCTTCGACAAGCTCAGGGTGACAGTACACAACACATTGTGGGTTTGTCATGGTGAGCTTGTCGAATCCATGACAGCTAAACTCCACCCTTCACTGAAGGGTTACTACAAATTTACAAATCTATATTATAGTACTACGGCGACATTTTCCGAAAAACGCAACATATGTTAAGAAGTCGCACCAATTCCCCCTTAGAAAAGGGGGATTAAGGGGGTTGTGCTTTATTCAGCCTTTTACAACCCCCTCTGCCCCCTTTTCTAAGGGGGAATGAAACTCGAAAGTGTCGCTGTAATATTAGATTATTGAATAAATAACAATGTCATGATATAAATAAAACATAGGGAAATCCAATCTAAACCAGAGGAGCTTGAAACTTAAAGCATGAAAGACATCTGGTATTTAATGGAAAGTGATGAAGAGGCTTTACGCCTTGATATAAAAACAGATAGCAAAGTTGTAGAGAAGCAGGCCCTCTGGGCCGGTTTAAAGCCCGGCATGCATGTTGCTGATATATGCTGTGGTTCAGGAATAACTACCGCTATTTTGCGCAGATTGGTTCAACCTGATGGCACGGTAGTCGGGGTGGATGGTTCCGAAAAGAGAATTAGATATGCAAATGAACACTATGGTGGTGAGGGGATAGAATTTAAATGCAAAGACATTCGAGAGTCTCTTGATGACCTTGGGACGTTCGACTTCGTTTGGGTTCGCTTCGTTTTGGAGTACTATCGTTCGAATAGTTTTGATCTATTTAAGAACATATCAGAGATTGTAAAACCAGGGGGAATTTTATGCCTCATTGATTTGGACTACAACTGTTTGAGCCACTATGGCCTTTCTCAAAAATTAGAAAGAACCCTTTTTGTTCTCGTTAAAGAATTACAGGAGAAGGCAAATTTCGATCCCTATGCAGGAAGAAAGCTCTATTCTTACCTCTATAAACTTGGATATGAGAATATCGATGTAGTTATGGATGCCCACCACCTGATATTTGGCGAATTGAAAGATAAAGACGCTTACAACTGGATGAAGAAAATCGAAGTTGGATCTAAGAAGTTAAACTTTCAATTTGAAGAATATGAGGGAGGGTATGAAGAGTTCTTAGAGGATTTTAAGAGATTTTTTACCGATCCGGGAAGATTTACCTATACACCTGTAATCTCCTGCCGGGGGCGTAAGCCACTCCTGTAATTTACTCTGTAAAATGAGTTGTCTGAAACTTTCTACTTCCCACCTTTTTATAATAACGAATAAATGCCTCGATGACACTCCTGTCAAAGTGTATATCGTTTTTGCCTATTAGAAGTTCAAACGCGGTATCAAGGGGCATGGGCTCCCTGTAATGACGTTTTGAAGTGATAGCCTCAAAAAAGTCTGCCACAGCTATTATCTTGGCTCCGAGCGGGATTTCTTCTCCTTTGAGCCCTTTTGGATAACCGCTCCCATCAATTTTTTCATGATGGCACTCTACAATCTCAGGAACTTCCGAATAAATGCCTTCAAAGTTTATTTGCTGCAATATTTTTTTTGTTTTTTCCACATGGGTTTTTATTTCTTCATACTCTTCGATGCTCAGAGGACCGTTTTTCTTTAAGATAGAGTCTTTGATGCCTATCTTGCCATAGTCATGGAGCAGTGAGGCAATTCGAATCATTTCGCAGTAATCCTTCGACATACATAGTTCATTACATATCCCTGCTGCATACTCGGTTACCTTTTCAGAGTGACCTGCAGTTAAGGGATCACGGGCATCAATACTGGCCGCTAATGCCTGTATTAAGGATTTGAATTGACGTTCCCTTGCCTTCAGGAGCATCGCATTATGAATGCTTATCCCGATTTCAGTGGCGATGCCCATCAGCAAATTGATATCACTCTGTACAAGAGGTCTTTTTGTCTTTAAATTATCTACAGCAAGAATCCCTAAAGACACATCCTCATAGACTATAGGGCAACAGATAAAGGACCTGGAACCCATTCTTTTTGCAAATTCCAAACTGTGAGGCGAAAGGTTTTCTTTTATTTCCTCTATATCATTTATCAAAAATGGTTTCTGTTCACGAAAGGAGACAACAAAAACCCCTTTTGACCCAGGTTTATTTAAATGGAAACTTGTGTTTGTAAGTATGCCTAACAGTTCATCAGCATATCCAAAACCAGCGCGGAAAATGAGCCTCGTTTTATCCTCGCTTGCCAGAAGGATCATGCCACGGTTATAATCAAGCCGTCTCTCTAAAACCTTTACAATGCTCGTTAAAATATCATCGATGTCCGTATGTTTGCTAATGGCCAACCCCATCTCATTTATCATAAGGGCATTATTGTAATTCACACTAATCTGCTCTAAAAGCTTATCTGTAGAATCCCTGAGGTTGGCTATGGCTGAGTTTAATTCTCGTTTTTCTAAGATTCCGACATACTGGTTTAATAATAAAAAGACAAGAACTGAAAATGGTAAAATCACCGACAGTATAACTCCTGAAGATATAGGATAAAAACTGAGGCAGGTTAAAGAAAGAAACAAGGTCACATAATTTCTTACTTTTTTCCAAAAAGCAGAGCGTGATTCCTGCCATGAAACTATGTAACGGCAGACCTTTCCCCCTTTAAAGAGGCAATCCGGATGTTCTATTTTCGGAAGTCTATAGTTAAATAGCGCTGCAATAGCTTCCCAATATCCTATTCTGTTTTCGCATTGGAATGGTTTTTCGCTGACTCCCTTTCTGGGTGTGACAGTAATCTCAACCTTATTGGAGCCTGCCTTCTTTGATTCATAAATTGACGATTTTGTGAAATTATGAGCGTACTTCCCGATTAGCTCATAAGCTTTGGCCGGGCCAACAAGACTAAGGGCATACTGCCTCATCACCCCTAAGGCCTCAGGTGATGCCGCATACCTTCCTGCTTCTCTCGCTATGTTCTCATTACCACTCAGTTTTGCCAACCTGTCATGAAACAAATCTATCTGTTCCTGGGTAAACCAGTGACCCTCGTCTTCAACCTGGTAGGGCTCCATCCCGGCATAGCTCAATAATTCGTCTATATTTATATAGCTATATTTTCTTTTAATGAGTTTTATAAAAGTATCTATTAGCCTGCTGTTATATGAGGGTTGAGTATCCATTGGTGGTTTCATGGTAGCATCTTAGGAAAAAAGTTAGATATTTTGGATTATTCATGTTTGGTGTGGGTCAACAGGTCTTCCATGTATTTTAGGTAACGATCAGTATATTGGGTATTGATGGCCCATAGATTATATATCTTCTCACAGGCTATGGATTGAATTTCTGCAAAGCTGACAGGATAGAGGAGGATGGTTATTTCGTCTTCTTCATAGTATTGAGATAACTGTGACAGGCTTGCATAGAGTATATGTTGGGAGAGATCATCCGAATCTATGACTATGGCATGGATACAATTAGTCAGATTTGACAAGTTCAAACCAATATCTGAGAGGGTAACCATGAAGACTGCCTTGAGATATCCATTTCTCGCCAGTGAGAAGAAGTGCCTTTCCCTTTTAAAACCAAGCCTTTGATATTCTTCGTTAAGATTGTCACTTTCAATCATATCTGGTTCTATATCCAGGGCATGAAGCATAAGCCCCCCGGACTCATATTCATAAAAACTTTCCAGCTCTAAGAAGTCTTCTGGTTGAGTTTTACTCAGTGTCCAAGAGCCTGGTAAATCCTTATGCTCAAAGGCCTTCGGTAGGAAATGGAAATAGGCAAAAGGATCAAGGGAGCAAACTTTTGGCTCATTTAATGCCCTGGTAAAGCCGCCAAAAACGCGGTTGGGAAACCTATTTTCTGGCCTGAAATAACAGATAACAAAATTCATATGGGTTGAATATAAACAATAAAAATCATTTACATAGCGACCAATTTGGTTTAGCACAACCAACCCCGCCCTGCCATGCCCGGTCCGGCTGGCAGCATGGTGATGGAACAACCATGTATTTTCATAAAAACGAACCATGGAAATATGGCCAAGAATTATACCTTTGTCCTGATATATAAAATGCCTGGCTATAGAAGGACTCTGGATATAGAGTTTCTCATAAGTCTCTTTAAACTTTTCCCTATTGTTATAGATAAAAGCATATTTTTTAGGATAGACAAACCCTGCTTCAAAAAAGAGCTTCCATAAATCATCTAAGTCCACAGTGGTGCAGACATAAGATTTCCTGTCCGCCACCTGGTGTAAGAGAGCTGAAAGCTTAATTTGATTTTGAATATCCATATCTAAAATGACCATCCCACATTTCACACACTTTTTCCCCTCAGTCGTTTCGTAAATATCTTTATAAATGACCTGAACCCAGCATTTGATCTTAAAGTCATTCGCAATCACTAAATATAATTCAGGGATATGCATCCCTGGCAAAAGGACAGAATTTTCGTAATATTCTTCTACCAAAAAACCGGTGCCCGAGATATCATCGACCTCGAGGGTAATCATTTTCCGCGTAAGAGGATGCCTGAAAATAATATTTGGTGAAGGTAATAATTTATGCCTTGAACTCCGAAATTCTTTAGGTCTTAACCTGTATATCTGATTATTTAAAGGTTTTAATGCAAAAATCCTTGTTTTTTGACCATAGGTCTGCCTGATTATCATACATTCTCCTGAGTAAAGAATATTCTGTCCATCTTTAAAAATTACATTTACTGCATACTCAGGGTTCAACCAATGAAATGTTTGGGGTGGTGAAACCGTGACTTTTACAGCAAAGGAGACGGCGCTAAAATCTAAAAGAAATCCGTGAAATATTATACCACTTTGAATCAATTCAACATGGATACCTTCACATGAATGCCTTCTCACTTCGCGCGAGCTAATATCATAACAAATTTCGGGAAGGATAAAACTTATCCCATCATCGCTTATCTTTTTCACTTCGGCTTTAACAACAATTATTTTCAAACCATCATTGAGAATAAAGTTGAGAAACTGATATGAACTCAGTTTCTGAGCAAGCCCTGTTTTTTGGAACCAGAGACAGTCTAAAGTATTTTCAAGGCATGGCTGTGGTTTGGCTGGAAGGGATATCACATTGTTGTATTTTATGTGTTTGAGATTTACAAGGATGGAGCTGCCCTGAAAATTGATGTAGTTCAGGATATTTATTAAATCTTTAATACCGACTTTCTTCCCCTTTTCCAGTTTGCTCTCTAAGTTAGCACTATGAAATTGGGTAATTCTTTGTAGGTTATCCAATTCTTCCATTATTTTTCTCCTTTACATTTCATAATTTCTGGCATTTGATAAGGCTGACCTTATTCCCTTCACAATGCCTTCTAAATCTTCATCCTTTACGGTCCTTACATCGATTATCAAAGAGTCTTCTTTTATTCTTGCGATAATTGGTAGGCTACCCCTTCTCAATCTTTCCTCAACCTCATTAACAGAGATTATATCGGATTTTATCGAGACTACATAGGTTGAGAGATCTACCTCTGGAAGCGCCCCACCTCCAGCCATGGATGAATCCGTCATGACATTAATATGCGCATTTTTTATTTCTCTTTCAAGTTTTTTAGATAGCTTATTTGCTCGCTTTCTTAGCTCTTCAGGTTTCTGTAAAAGCATCCTGAGTGTTGGTATATTTTTAATTGCCTTTCCTTCGTCAATATACTCCATGAGTGTTGCTTCAAACCCGGCAAGGGTAAGTTTATCTATCCTCATGGCCCTTGCCATAGGATTTTTCTGAATCCTTTCTATGCACTCTCTTTTCCCCACGATCACGCCACCCTGAGGCCCGCCGAGGAGTTTGTCACCGCTGAAGGTTGTTACATCAACCCCTGACTTTACAACCTCTTTAACTGCTGGTTCATTGTATATTCCAAATGACTTTAAATCTATGAGGCAGCCGCTTCCAAGGTCGAACATAACCGGGATTTGATGTCTCCTGCCGAGAGTTACGAGAGCTTCTATTGAGACTTCTTCAGAAAATCCTATAACCCTGAAATTAGATTTGTGAATCTTTAAGATAAGCGACGTATTTTCACTGATCGCCCTTTCGTAGTCGTAAATATGGGTTTTGTTTGTTGTCCCGACCTCATGGAGTAATGCACCGCTTGCTGCCATTATTTCAGGCATTCTGAAGGAACCTCCTATCTCGACAAGTTCACCTCTTGAGACAATCGCTTCTTTACCTTTTGATAATGTATTGAGGCAGAGCAGAACTGCCGCAGCATTGTTGTTAACGGCAAGTGCATCCTCAGCGCCTGTTATCTCCCTGAGAATCCGTTTAATATGAGCGTATCTTTTCCCCCTTTTCCCTTCTTCAATATCGTATTCAAGGTTAGAATAACCCTCTGATACACATTTGATATTTTCGAGCGCTTTTTCAGAAAGTACAGAACGGCCGAGGTTTGTGTGTATTACAACACCTGTCGCATTTATGAGTGGTCTGAGGCTGTATGAAGAGAGTGTTTTAATCATATCCCCAATATCGGCTAGCATAACTTCTTCTGAGAGATCAGCAGTTAGACCTTCGATAATCTCTTGCCGCCTTGAATCAATTGTATCTCTGATAGCCTGAAGCACATATCTTCTCGGATAGTTATCTAGCCATTCCAGGCCTTGTTCGCTTTTCAAGACTTCATCAACAGAGGGGAGACAAGAGAGTAACTCCTGTTTTTCTTTCATGTCTTTTTCTACCATAGAAATTAAAATAGGTCAATGTCTATTATCACGTCATTAAAGAACCAATATATGTTAAAATATTTTCTGTGCTTTACGATATTCACGAAGAGTGCGGCATAGTTGGGATCTTCGGCCACCCTGAGGCCTCAAACCTTGCATATCTTGGATTATATGCACTTCAGCACAGGGGTCAAGAAGGCGCGGGCATATGCTCATCAGATGGAAGACAACTCTTTCTTGAGAAGTCTATGGGACTCGTTGCTGATGTCTTCAATGAAAAAAGAATAAAAAGACTTCCAGGTTTTGCAGCAATAGGCCACAACCGATATTCTACAGCCGGCACCAGTGTGCTAAAAAATGTTCAGCCAATTGTTGCAAACTTCGCCCTTGGCTCGCTTGCAATCGCACATAATGGAAATCTTGTTACTGCAGAAGACCTCAGGGCTTTCCTCGAAGCAGAAGGAGCAATATTCCAGACCTCTTCAGACAGCGAGGTAATAGTGCACCTTATAGCCCATTCAAAAGGAGACGATTTTTATGAAAGGCTAATCTATGCAATTAAACAGATAAGTGGCGCCTTCAGCCTGCTTGTATTGCGAGAAAAAGAACTCATTGCAGTAAGGGACCCTTATGGTGTAAGACCTCTCAGCCTCGGGGTGAAAGACGGCGCATACGTCGTGGCATCGGAGACATGTGCATTTGACCTCATAGGGGCATCTTTTGTACGTGATATAGAAGCGGGTGAGGTTCTTATAATAAACGAGCACGGCCTTAAATCTTTGAGGGCCTTTAACAGTCATAGGAAGGCCTTCTGTGTATTCGAGTTCATTTATTTTTCAAGACCGGATAGCAATATCTTCGGGGGATTGAATGTGAATGAGATGAGAAAAGAATTTGGAAGACAACTCGCAAGAGAGTCTAGTATAGATGCAGACCTTGTGATACCTGTGCCAGACTCGGGTGTTCCTGCAGCAATCGGGTTTTCAGAAGTCAGCAAAATTCCCTTCGATTTTGGTCTTATAAGAAATCACTATATTGGAAGGACCTTCATAGAACCAAAACATAGCATAAGACATTTTGGAGTTAAGATAAAACTTAACCCTGTAAGAAGACTCCTCGAGGGTAAAAGGTTGGTCGTGATAGACGACTCAATAGTCAGGGGGACCACAAGCAAAAAGATAGTCAAGATGCTGAGGGAAGGGGGGGGTGCAAAAGAGGTGCATCTAAAGATAAGCTCTCCCCCAAACATTAGCCCATGCTATTACGGCATAGATACGCCTACAAAACGGGAACTCATCGCTTCTACTCATCTCCTCGATGAGATCAGGAAATATATAACTGCTGATTCTCTAGCTTATTTAAGCCTTGAAGGTCTTAAGAAAATAATCCCGAACTCCCAAAGTTTCTGCACTGCCTGTTTTAATAGCGACTACCCTATCAGTTTTCCAGGCGAACATCTCAACCAGATGGAATTTCTTTTCAGGTGAATAAGGTATCGAAAAATAAATTTTTGAACAACATCTGCACTATCTCAAGGATAATTTTATATGAGACACGTAATCCTCGGAACCGCAGGACATATCGATCACGGTAAAAGCGCTCTTGTAAAGGCGTTGACCGGCATAGACCCCGACAGACTGAAGGAAGAGAAAGAGCGGGGCATTACCATTGACCTCGGGTTTGCTGACTTAAAATATCCGGATGGTCTTACTGTTGGGATTGTAGATGTACCCGGGCATGAAAGACTTGTTAAAAATATGCTTGCAGGCGCAGGCGGGCTAGATCTTGTTCTTCTTGTCATCGCTGCTGACGAGGGGGTTATGCCGCAGAGCCGTGAGCATCTCCATATTTGCAACCTTCTTAAGATTAAATCAGGTCTCATTGCAATCACAAAGGCAGACCTTGTGGAGAATGAATGGCTTAAGCTTGTGGAAGACGATATTAAAAACTTTGTGAAAGATACATTCCTCGAGGGAGCAGCAATAGTGCCGGTTTCATCAAAGACAATGTTCAATATTGATCTGCTTAAAGAAAAGATAAAAGAAGTAGCACTAGGGGTTGAACCCAAGCCAACAAAAGGCCTTTTCAGGCTTCCTATAGACAGGGTTTTTACATTAAAAGGATTTGGAACTGTTGTCACAGGAACTGCTAGCTCTGGCAGCCTTTCTGTTGACAATGTTGTGGAGATACTCCCGAGCAATATAGAGAGCAGGGTTCGGGGGCTTCACAGCCACGGCAATCCTATAAAAACAGCATATGCAGGACAGAGAGTAGCAATAAATCTCCATGGAGTCGAGAAGGAAAAATTAAAAAGGGGAGACTCAGTTGTGTTCCCTGGAAAATTTACTCCAACGAAGACAATCAATACAAAACTGGAATTGCTTTCAGGTGCACCCGTTCTGAAAAATAAAAGCATTGTCCATTTCCACCTCAGCACATCAGAGACCATAGCGAGAATTATCCTGTATGGTTGTGATGAGCTAAAGGGAGGAGGTAGTTGTTATTGCCAGTTCAGGCTTCGGGAGCCTGTAATTGCCATGTCTGGAGATAGATATATCATAAGGAGATTTTCTCCGGTAGAGACGATCGGAGGAGGAGAGGTGCTTGACCCGTCCGCATATAGAAGGATTCATAAAGAGGGAGCAGATGATTTAAAAATTTTTGAAACTGGAACTTTATCTGAAAAAATAGCAATAAAGGTAAAAAGGGCTGGCGTATACGGTATTAAAGTCTCTTCAATTGAGGGATGGATTAAGGCAGAAATTACATCTATTAAGGATTCGATAAAAGCCTTACAAGATAAGGGCATTCTGATGCAGTTTGAGGACATTCTGCTTCACAGCAGCGCCTTCAATTCCTTTAGAGAATCTGCAAAAAAGCTTATAAATGATTTCCATGTAAAAAACCCCCTGAAATCCGGAATGCTTAAAGAAGAACTCAGGGCCAAGCTAAACATTGATCCCAGACTCTTTGCCAACCTGATTACATCACTTAAAGATATTGTTACAGAGAAAGAATTAGTCCGGCTTGCAACATTCAGTGTGGCTCTATCGCAGGTGGACGAAACACTAAAGACAAATATGCTTGGCCTTATAGAAAAAAGCGGATTCCAGCCTCCAACCAGGGAAGAACTTTGTCAGTCTCTTAAACTGGATCAGAAACACCTGTCAGATATCCTGAAACTTATGGTAAAAGAAGGCAGTCTTGTGAGGATTAATAATTCGATGCATATAACATCTTCTGTTTACAGGAAGATGCTCGAGAGCCTAAAGGACTTTTTTAGCAGAAAATCCGAAATGACTGTAGCAGAATTCAGGGATATTCTCGGTACTTCACGAAAATATGCCCTGCCATTCCTCGAATACCTCGATTCAAATAAGATTACGTTAAGGATCGGAGATGTAAGGAAGTTCTTGTTCAAAGAGCAAATTGATTAACGTGTTAAAATAATTTTAATGTCCGAAAAGAGACTTATAATCGAGGGTGCTCGTCAGAATAACCTCAAGAACATTAACCTCAGCCTGCCCCACAACAAGGTTATAGCCATAACAGGTGTATCAGGCTCGGGGAAATCCTCCCTGGCTTTTGATACGGTCTTTGCTGAAGGCCAGTGGAGATTCCTAGAGTCTCTCTCAACATATGCAAGACTATTCCTCGAAAAACTCGACAGACCTGATGTTGACGCAATTCATAATATAAGACCAGCCATAGCCCTTGAACAGAAAAACCCTGTTCGGGGTTCGCGTTCAACTGTCGGGACACTAACAGAGCTTTATGACCTTTTCAGACTTCTATATTCAAAGATCTCCACACCTTACTGCCCCAATTGCGGGAAAGAGATAAAAATGTGGGACACTTCACAGGTTATTGCAGATCTTATTGAGAAACACCATGGTGAAAAGGCGATAATAGTTTTCGAGAGCCGGGATTCAATAGATGAACTAAAAAAACGGGGATTTTACAGGATATGGCTTGATGGTGAAATAGTCGATATCTCGGAATTTCAAGAGGAGAGAAATCCCCCCATCCCCCCTTTTGTAAAGGGGGGCAAGGGGGGATTAATAGATATCGTCCTGGACAGGCTTGTTATAAGAGATGAACCACGACTAGCCGATTCAATAGAGATGGCCTGGAAGGAAGGAAATGGGAAAATAAAGATTATCATCGTAAGCCCAAAAGGTTCAACTACATCTTATATTTTTTCATCAGAAAATACTTGTGATAAATGCAACCTAGGATTGCCGAGTCCATATCCTCTCCTTTTTTCCTTCAACCATCCTGTTGGCGCATGCCCGGACTGTAAAGGCTTTGGCAATATCCTTAAGTATGATGAGGATCTGATTATCCCGGATAAAAGTCTCTCTTTGTCAAAGGGCGCTATTGATCCGTGGAACAAACCGGCTTATAAATGGTGGATGCAACAGCTTATTAAAAACGCTGAAAAGAAAGACATTGACATCAACATACCATATTCTGATTTTACTGAAAAAGAAAAGGCCCTGTTATTTAAAGGGGGTCGCAGTTTTTATGGAATTGACGATTTCTTCGAAGAGATGGAAAACAAAAGGTATAAACTCCATATAAGGGTTTTCCTGAGCCGATACAGGAGACCTGTCACCTGTTCTCAATGCAGCGGGAAGAGATTAAGGAGAGAGTCCCTCGCCTATAAACTTTCAGGCCTCGATATAGCAGAACTCTGCCGGATGCCAGTATCAGGAACAATTAAGTTTTTTGAAGATCTGGATATACCCCTATTTCAAAGGGATATGGCAAAAGAACTCCTGAGGCAGATAAGCCTTAAACTCGGTTTCCTCAAGAGAGTGGGGCTTGATTACCTTGGTCTTAGCCGTGACAGCAGAACACTTTCAGGTGGAGAATATCAGAGGATAAATCTAGCAAACCAGCTCGCATCATTTCTTACGGGCACCCTCTATGTGCTTGATGAACCAACTGTTGGGCTTCATGCGAGGGATACCGAGATAATTGCAAACATCATGTCAGAGCTTTCACAACTTGGCAATACTATCCTTGTTGTCGAGCATGACAGGGGAATTATAGAGTCTGCTGACTGGATAGTTGAACTGGGACCTGGAGGTGGCCCTCGGGGAGGGGAGGTCGTCTTCTCAGGGCAGAAGGATGAGTTTCTAAAAACTGATACCCTAACAGCCCGCTATATAAAAGGGCTTGATAAAATAGAGCCTTCTTTTAAGAGGAGAAATGGCACGGGAAGAAAACTTTTGCTTTATGGCGCCACAGGCAATAATTTGAAAGCTGTTGATCTCGAGATTCCTCTGCAGACACTGATAACAGTTACCGGCGTTTCAGGTTCGGGTAAAAGCAGTCTTATTGTAGAAACCCTTTACAGGGCATTAGCCATGGAGTTTAAGCTAGAACATAGATTCCCTTTGCCGTATAAGAAAATTGAAGGCGCCCAGCATATAAAAGGCGTCAAACTTATTGACCAGACTCCGATAGGAAAAAGCCCGCGTTCAAATCCGGTGACTTATTTAAAAATATTTGATGTGATAAGAAAAATCTTCTCAGGGCAGACAGAATCAAAGGCCTATGGCTATGAGCCTGGGTTTTTCTCCTTTAATGTACCAGGCGGCAGGTGCGAGATTTGTAAGGGTGCAGGATATCAGAGAATGGAGATGTATTTTTTTGAGGACCTTTACATAAAATGCGAGGGGTGCGGTGGGAAGAGATATAAACCAGAAGCCCTGCGGGTTACCTATCGGGGTAAAAATATAGACGAGGTTCTGAACATGACGGTGGATGAAGCCATAGAATTGTTTCAGGATATTCCTAAGATTAGGAATAAGCTAATACTGATGAAGGATATAGGCCTTGGCTATCTCAGGCTTGGTCAATCTGCAACAACACTTTCAGGTGGTGAAGCACAGAGGCTTAAGATATGTGTTGAATTAAACTCGTCACTCGCCACTCGTCACGCGTCACTTCTCTATATCCTCGATGAACCGACAATAGGCTTGCATTTCAGGGATATTAAGGCGCTGCTTGATGTACTTCAGAGATTGGTTGTTGCAGGGAATACAGTAGTTGTCATCGAACATAATCTTGATGTAATAAAGGCCTCTGACTGGATTATTGATTTAGGCCCTGAAGGCGGAGATAGGGGCGGGGAAATTATTTTTGAGGGCACACCGGAGGACATAATTAATGTCAAAGAATCGTATACCGGAAAGTATCTGAAAGATAGTTTTGTTACTAAACCATTAGGTTGCGAGGATTTAAACGTTTTAAAACGCAGGCTAAAGCCTGCGGCTGCAAAGCGGTGTAAAACCATTAATTAGAGTCTGTTTATAAATTGTCTTTTGATCCAGCCCCATTATCCCCCTCTTTGGCAAAGAGGGGTTAGGGGAGATTTTATGGATAATAAATAAGCATATAGGGGTATGCACTTGACTCCCGTGGTGGGAATACATGAGCAGATTTTCCTGCCAAAAGGCTCTTCAGTGGAGGAAAATTGCCTTAAATATCATTCAATATAGGGCCATCTTCTCACAAAATTTAAATAAGGGGAGTCAAGTGCATACCCCTTTAAGCATATATCCTTAAAATCCCCCTTCATCCCCCTTTGCCAAAGGGGGAGAATGCGGACAAACTGAGTTTATAAACAGACTCTAATTAAACATTATGCTTGACAAAAATTCGTCATGAGGCTCAATAATTAAACATTATGCTTTCTTATATAACAAAAAGACTCCTTCTTATGATTCCATTAATCTTTGGAATTACTCTGATAACATTCATAGTCATACATCTTGCACCCGGCAGCCCTGTTGAAGTTCAGACGGAGATGTCACTTAAGATATCTGCCCAGGCAAAGGAGAATCTTAAAAAGCTCTATGGTCTTGATAAACCTTTATACCTTCAATATTCCGACTGGCTGAAGAGGTTTGCCAGCCTTGATTTTGGCAAATCATTTGTGGATGGGAGAAAGGTCATTGATAAGATTATCGAGAGGATTCCTATAACTTTAACCATCAATATTCTCTCACTGATACTAATAGCCATTATTGCCATACCTGTAGGTATTCTTTCTGCGACAAGACAGTACTCAATGTTCGATAAGCTCTCTACGGTTTTTGTCTTTATTGGATTCTCGACCCCTACCTTCTGGCTTGCACTTCTGCTCATGATACTTTTTGGCGTTAATATGGGTTTACTTCCGATATCAGGCATTCAGAGTATAGATGTTTCAGAGATGGGGCCTTTTGAGAGGTTATTGGACTGGATCAAACACCTTATACTGCCGGTTGGGGTTTCTGCATTTGGTGGAATTGCAGGTTTAAGCCGTTACAGCCGGTCGAGCATGCTGGAGGTTATCAGACAGGACTATATCAAGACAGCAATGGCAAAAGGCTTAACAGAATCAGAGGTTGTCTTCAAACATGCCTTCAGGAACGCCCTTATGCCGATCGTCACAATCCTCGGGCTTTCTGTGCCAGGGCTTATAGGTGGAGGAGTTATTTTCGAGACGATCTTTGCTATTCCAGGCATGGGGCAGCTTTTTTATTCATCCACTATGTCAAGGGACTATCCCACAATAATGGGTATCCTTGTTATAGGAGCAGTCCTGACATTGCTTGGGAATCTGTTCGCGGATATATCGTATGCGCTGGCTGACCCAAGAGTAAGGGTAAGAAAATAAACAGAATTATAAATTTAAGATTGTAAATTTTAAATTTGGGAAAAGTAACTAAATTTCAAGATGATATAAAAAACAAATTTTGCAATTTGCAATTTGCAATTTGCAATTACGTCGAGTGAAATGAGACTTCTACGGGTTATAGGCAAGAGATTTTCAAAAAACAGGCTGGCTGTTATAGGTGCAGTAACAGTGCTTTTACTCATAACGGTTTCTCTGTTTGCACCCTTCATTGCACCGTATGATCCTACAGCTATAAATGTCCATGATGTGCTCTCACCTCCCGGCAATACACATCTACTCGGCACAGACGAACTCGGAAGGGATGTGTTTTCAAGAATAATATGGGGAAGCAGGGTTTCATTAAAGGTTGGTTTTGTTGCAGTAGGCATTGCGATAATCATTGGCATTTTTATTGGTGCACTAGCTGGCTTTTATGGAGGTAAAATAGATGCTATACTGATGAGGTTTGTTGATATAATGCTTGCATTTCCCACCTTCTTTCTGATCCTTGCAGTCATCGCAATCCTTGAACCGAGCATATTTACGATAATGGTTGTAATAGGCATTACAAGCTGGATGGATGTTGCAAGGCTTGTGAGGGCAGAATTTCTTACATTAAAGGAAAGGGATTTTGTTGGGGCTGCCAGAGCCATTGGTGCAACCGATGCAAGGCTGATATTCAGACATATACTACCAAACGCCCTTTCTCCAGTGTTTGTTGCAGCAACCTTTGGCGTGGCAGGTGCGATACTTATTGAATCAGGCCTCTCGTTTCTCGGACTCGGCGTGCAGCCCCCGGATCCAAGCTGGGGAAATATTTTAACTGCTGGAAAGGATAATATAGAAGTTGCCTGGTGGCTCTCCCTCTATCCAGGTCTCGCGATACTGATAACAGTCTTAAGCTACAATCTGGTTGGTGAGGGACTCAGAGACGCACTTGACCCGAGGCTGTGGGAGGCAGAGAGGCGTTAATCCGGACAACTCGAAAATGAAGGAGAGAAGATAATAGCCATAAGCAGAGCTTAAAGGACCTCTCTTTGATTAAAGACGGTAATGCGCCATCACCTCATCTTTTGTGATGATTGAATCTAATTTATAACCTGAGGTTTCTATCGCTTCTCTACCGCCTTCCTGCCTGTCAATGAGGGCTATTACCTTTACGATTTCAAGACCGGCTTCCTTTGCCTTTGTAATCGCTTCAATTGTGGATTTGCCTGTTGTAATTACATCATCAACAATTGCCACTCTATCGCCACTTTTTATATTTCCCTCTATCCACTGCATTGTGCCATGGGATTTTGCTGTTTTACGAACTACAAATGCCTCCACAGGTTTCTTTTTAAGATAAGATGTATATGCTACTGCATATGCTATAGGGTCGGCGCCGAGTGTAAGCCCGCCAATCCCCCTTATGTCCAGATTTTTTATCAGATCAAAGATAAGATTCCCCACGAGGTACATACCCTCAGGATAAAGGGTCACAGCCTTGCAGTTGAAATAATAGTTGCTCATCCTGCCTGATACAAGCTTAAAAACAGGCTCTTCACTGTATTTAAAGGCCTTTTCAATGATAAGTTCTATCAATCTATTTTTCATATTAGCTGAAAATACAACAAGCAGAAAAGGAAGTCAACAGCAAGGGCTACCCCAAATCATCAAATCCGGTCTTTTAAAATTTCTTGCATTAGGAAATACTTGTTCAATCTTTCGCTGCTCTTTGTTCAAACAATGGATATTCCAACTCAAACCAACTTTATACCATTCCCGAAATCACTGATGTTAAATAGCTTAAGGGCTATGACTATGATCAAACCTTTGATAGTTAAGGCTATTAGTAATATGGATTGGCGTAAGTGGTTGATGTGCTTAGTGGTGCGAGAGAGGGGAGTTGAACCCCTACGGTTTTACCCACTGGATCCTAAGTCCAGCGCGTCTGCCAGTTCCGCCACTCTCGCAATTAATTAATATTAAAAGTTTTCCAGCCATTTTGTCCAACCTTCTGAAACTCCGAAAAACCCTGATTGTGATAAATTTGTGCTAAATTATCCAAAACTTGGACACTTCCCCGGAGACTTTCTTACACCCGTCTCGTTGGCAGGAGAGGCAAGAAAAAGGCATTAATTGCAGTAGGGCATAAGATACTCATATAGAGCATGCAGGTGAAATTTTTAACATCTAACCGGCTAACATCGCTTTATGTTATATTAATTCGTGCTTGTTATTCCTGCAATAGATTTAAAAGATGGTCAGTGCGTCAGGCTTCTTCAAGGCAAAAAGAACGCTGTAACAACTTATTCGGACGATCCTGCGGCTACTGCGGAACGATGGGAGGCTTGTGGAGCAAGACTTCTCCACATCATTGACCTCGATGGTGCATTTGCAGGCAACCAGAAAAACATGGATGCGGTAATAAAAATCAGAAAGTCAGTAAAGATCGCCCTGCAGGTAGGAGGCGGCATAAGAAAAATCGGGGATGTCATGAAACTCATTTCAGCAGGCATTGACAGAATTATTATTGGAACCGCAGCGGTAGAAAATCCGGAGTTTGTGACATATTCCTGCAATAAATATCCCGGCAAAGTCTTAATTGGCATTGATGCGAAAGATGGAATGGTAGCTATCAGAGGATGGGTAGAAGTTACGTCATTCAGTGCACGGGAACTGGCGAAACGTTTAGAGACTATAGGTGTAGCAGGGATTATCTATACAGATATATCAAGGGATGGAATGCTTTCGGGTCCGAATATCGAGGCTACAAGAGAAATAGTCGAAAGCGTTAAAATACCTGTAATCGCCTCAGGCGGAGTCTCGTGCATAGATGACATTAAAAATCTCTTAAAGATAAAAAACCTCTGGGGAGTGATAACAGGAAAGGCAATTTATTCAGAGGCGCTTGACCTGAAAGAAGCAATAAAAATCACGCTAGGTGCCGATTTTCAATCTTTACCTTCCAGCCCCCAATGATCATTTGTTCTCTTCACGAAGTTTGTAAAACATGTAGTAAACCCAATTGCTGCTGCAGGAAAGGGAAAAAGCACGGCCCATTTCTTGCCCTTTCTGCATCAATAGCTGCCAGGCGGAGCATAAAGATGGTAAGAAAGGGCATGTCTTTTTAGTGACATGTGCTGCATGTGCTTTTATTGCAGGATGTACAACCAGATGAACCGGCAAGGGGTTTTTCCGTGCCTGTTGCACAAAAGACGGAAAATTTCTTTTTTACATCTTTAGAGTCGCATTTTGGGCAACTGACTTCCTGATTTCCAAAAACAAGTTTCTCAAAATCTTCACTGCAGCTTTTGCATTTATATTCGTATATAGGCATGTTCACTCCTCAACAAATTAATAGAATAATTTATACTATAAACGGTCATAAATTGCACTTCCTGTCATTCCGAACCCTTCACTTCCTGTCATTCCGAACGAAGTGAGGAAGCTTATTGCCCGTTCAGGGTAAACTCCATGAGGAATCTTAAAGGTAGAATAAAGATTTCTCCCGGAGCCTGCCCTGAGCGAACAGACAGATTTCTCGCTGCGCTCGAAATGACAAATAGCGAAGGGGTCGACATGACAAATAGGTTTCATTTATAACCGTGCAGAGTTTATTATACTATAAAGGTTAGACAGACATGTTGTAAAATATTAAAAAGGAAGAAAATAACGATATTGAACTCTTATAGGAAGCTTTTTGAATCATTGATAATTTTATTGTTTATTATAATATTTTTGATTGGGGCTGGAGAAAAAGCAGTTGCAGGTAATATTGATGAGCTTATAGGAAATCTTCAAAGCAGTGACCGGCAAAGTCGTTTGTTAGCAGTAGAAGAGTTAGGCAGGATTAGGAATGACAAGGCAATTGATGCCCTGCTGAATTTTGTTGTCCTTAAGGATGAGGATTGGAGAATCAAAATCAGGGCAATTGGTTTGCTGGGTGAGATTGCGGATCCAATGGTGTCAGAGGTGCTGGTAAAGATCTTTAACGATCCATCCCTTAACGGAGAATGTCCTGCAATAAAATGGAATACAGCGATTGCACTTGGGAAAAATTTCAATAAGGGTTCGAGGGCAGTTGATTCCCTAATTGGTGCATTAAATCATAATAATCTTCTAATCAGAGAGGCTGCCATACAGTCGCTTGGAATAATCGGTGATTCAAGGGCTGTACCATTTTTAATTCCAGCATTAAATGATAAGAGCTTTGCTATTAAGTTCAGCGCAATAAAAGCCCTTGGAAATATTGGAGACCCGCAGGCAATCCCTTTTTTGAAGCGAATTGCAGACAATGATAACGACCCATATATAAAAGGGAAAGCGCTATCAACATTAAAAAATTTTTCGTATGAGGGCAGATAAACCCACCAGTTGCATAACTTTTATTCAACTTGTGAGGCAGATATGATGAAAAAGCCCGACCAGCGATACCTTATAGCCCTTAGTAAATTTAAACTAAGGGGTCGATAAGTTCAGGTTTGCTGAAGCATTGCTTCCTCTAATACCTCAATTAAATGTAACACAGGCTTATTCTTAACCGCTTTTGTTAACTGAATCATGCATCCCGGGCATCCGGTAATAATCATCTCCGGCTCTGTCTTTATGTAGTCCCGGATGCATTTGTTAAGAAGCCTTTGCGAAAGCTCTCTGTAAGATAAACTGAAAATACCTGCAAAACCACAGCATCTATTACCTCCAGTTTTAATCAGATCTACCCCTATATTTCTTATAATTTCTCTCGGCTCTCTCTCAATACCCAGTCCGTATTTAAGATGGCATGGGTCATGATAGATAGCGCTTTTTAGGTTGGAAGATAGAAGCGAGAATTGAGAATGGTCTAATTTATTAATAAAAAAACTTGATATATCTACTGCATTAACTATCCCTTCACCTATAAGCTTTGGGTACTCTGCCTTAATAGTAAGTGTGCATGTTGGACAGAGGCTCAGTATAGCCTCAACATTCAGCCTGCTGAATATCCCTATATTTTTTCTTGCAAGTTTTAAAGCTTCTTTTTCAAGTCCGAGAGCTCTCAGGGGTGCGCCGCAGCACACCTCACCTATTGGAAGGATTACCTCATAACCAAGTCTATGCAGGACATTAATAAGTGATTCCCCTAAATGTGGATAAAGAAAATTAATAGTACACCCTGTAAAAACTGCAACTCTACCTTTCTTTTTAGTAGAAACTGTATATACATGGAGTCTGTTTTTCAAGTGACGTTCAGGCAGCACGGGTTTAAAAGGGAGGACCCCCTTTTTCAACAGGTAGGGAAATAAAATATGTTGTGTTATGCTCAGAAGCCTGAAACTCAGCCCAGGCATTTTTGTAGAAAACCTTGTAAGCAAACGGAGAAACCTCCTCTTTTTGTCTGTTTTTTTAAGAAGGTTTCTTCCATGATATATGACCTCTTTGATATCGATTCCAATTGGACATAGCCCTGAGCATGCACCGCATAACATGCAACTGAAAATACTGTCATTTAAAAGCGGAGATGGATTAAGCTGTCCTGAAGAAAGTCCCCACAGGAGTGCAAGCTTTCCCCTGGCACCCATCGCCTCTGTAGAGTCTTCATCATAAGGCGGGCAAAAGGCCTTGCAGCTTCCGCAACGCACACATTTTGAGAGTTCGCTTAGATAACGAGAGTTTTCCATCTAAAGAGAGCGGCTATCCTTTAAAACCCTGTTCAAACTCCCGCTTTTATAGCCATCAAGGTCAAGAGATACAAATTCATAACCGAGGGATTTTAATTTTTCGGAAATAATCTTTCTTTTTTCAGGGATCAACAATAACCCTATTTTATCTTCTTCAACTTCTATCCTTACGATACTGCCATGGTCTCTTAACCGTATTTCATTAAATCCCATAGACCTCAGGAAGTCTTCTGCACTCCCTACCCTTTTTAAAGCCCCCTTTGTTATCCTCTGGCCGTATGGAAACCTCGTAGAAAGACAGGGGGAGGACGGTTTGTCCCATGTTGAAAGGCCAAGTTGCTTTGAAAATTCTCTGATCTCCATTTTTGAGAGCCCTGCCTCTATCAGGGGACTCCTTATATTGTATTTCATCGCAGCTTTTCTGCCAGGTCTGTAATCATCCAAATCATTACTATTACTGCCGTCAAGAACAAATCTATATCCCTCTGACGTTGCAATCTCCTTTAGTTTTTTGAATCTATTGTCCTTACAAACGAAACATCTTTCGGGAGTGTTGCTGACAAATTTTTTATTGGAAAGCTCATGAGTTTCAATAATCATGTGTTTAATCCCGATCTCTTTCGCCATCTTTTTCGCTGATAGCACTTCGTAACGGGGTATTATCTCAGATACTGCCGTCCCCGCAAGAGCTCTTATCCCGGAAAGCTGCATAGCCTTAAGGAGAAATGTGCTGTCTACACCCCCGGAATAGGCAAGTACAGTACTTTCCATATCCTTGAGGATATTTATGAGCCGGGTGAGTTTATCCATTATTTTTGAACATCTCTCCATGCTCCAGAAAGCTGTAGTATTCTTTATGATTGAAGATGATGTGATCGAGGAGTTTAATGCCGAGTGTTGCCTTGGCTAATCCAACTCCTTCGATCTTCTGCAATTCATCCAGGCTTGCGATTCCTTTATTCCTTTCAAGGACATTTAATATTTTATTTGCTACTGACAAGACATCATGCTTTTTTGTCCCTCTGCCCAAAAGTATGGCCATTAATTCGGGGTCAGATAATGCCTCTGCCCCTTTCTGCCGGAGCTTTTCACGGGGACGGTCTTTTTCGGGTATTTCTGAAATACGTTTTTTCATATTCTTTTATAATGAAATATCAGCATGATTACTTCAGGTAAAGATGAGCCATACCTGCTAATTCCATTGCTATTAATCTCTGAGCCGATTGCTCTGTCGGCCAGTTGGTAATGTTGGCGTGGCGTAGTGGGATATCGTCAGCATCAATATTCAACCCTGTCTTCAGAACTTGCCTTACAAAGATATCAGCACGTCCCTTGAGAGATAAAGGAGGATTTCGCTTTTGTGCGACTTCGATATCACCTATTTCCCAGATTGCATTTTCTGAAAGTCCAAAGATCCGGAAGACCGATGTTTGACCGGTTTTTGGAGATGGAAGAAAAATACGATGGCGGACTGTACCGTCAGCCCTATAGTCGCCTTTGTTTATAATAAACCGAGCCAGCGGCTCATCAGGGTCTACGTTAACCAAAAATACATTTCCTCATGAATTCAAACGCCTGAGGTTTTCAAGGATGACCGGTGGGATCGTATCGCTAAAATACTCAGTCCCATGCGTTTTATTACTGCCAAATATCCCTGCATAGGAAATCATGTTCTTCCCATTAAAACCGATAACAAAAATCATTCTTTTGCTTTTATACCATTCGAACGCTATCTCACCGGATGGTTCAGCCAAGATATTAGGCATGGGAAAGCCGGAAGGGAGCATATAAATAAATTCCACAGCTTCGTAGATTGATTCCTTCGATACTGGGTTCGCCCCGTATCCATCCCAATCTGCTTCAGAACATTGGCGGTAAAGCTCGATCAAAGATTCAATCGCTTCTTCAATAGGTCTTCCGATTGACGCGGTTGATTGCCAGAACGCTTTTTTGCTGAATTCAGAGTTGCGATAGATGCCCGGTGAATACCTGCTCTGTGAAACAATATTCATAGAAACAACTCCTTTGCTTTTTCGGTTATACTTTCAAAGAAAATCTTATTTTTAAAGTTGCGCAAATGCTCAAGTATCTGCCATGTCTCTTCTTCGCTTATTCCTTCCGGTTTTTGTTTAAAGGCATCGATATCCAGAAATATAGGAAGAATATCTGGACTAACGATCTGTTCTAATGTCTGTGTGATAATGGCTGCAGCATCAAGTGAAGGTTCATGAATTACTATGCGAGTCAGGAACCCGCTGACACTCTGAGGCAAGCCTGCTGGCACAGAAGGAACTGCCGTCAGATAGTCGCTGAAATCTTTGATCGGTAGAGGGATTTCCAGTTTATTGATAAACCGCACAGCAACCCGTGTAATTTCAGGAGAGGTTATCTCAGAATATTTCTTCCATAACCTCTGCGCTTCATTACGAAATCTGTCCCACGTCTCATAAGGTTTAAGCCTGCTGATGGTAAAACCGTCCAGTCTTGCCTGAAGAATCTGCTTTTTATCAGCAGAAGAAAAGACGTAGCCATCAACAGTCTCTGCAATGTCAGAAAAGGGTTGCACGCCCTTCTTAAATTCCAGTTTGCCTTCCCACCTATGACGCTTTTTTTTCTCAGGATATTCACTTGAGATTAAATCGGCAAGGGTATCAAAATGCTCAACACGGAGGTCGTCTTTCATTCTTATGCGGATATCAATAAGCGCTTCGATGATGGGCGCATTTTTTAAAACAGCATATTCCGCCACTTGACCTCCGTTTTTTAGTAAACCTCTGATTAATTATATCAGAAACAACTACCTTTATTTTGTACTCCTCTGCTGTTTTGTTCCTTTTTTCTTTGCCACTTCCGGTCTGGCTTTTTCAGCCTTTATCTTCTCAAGAAGAACCGAAGCCGGTTCGTCATTCGGGTCCTGCGGCACAAGCTCACCCCGGAAGGTCTTGAAAACTTGATATAGTGCGCGATAAATTCTTTTCGGTGCGCACATCAATAAACCAGATAATCTCACCTAAAAACTCCTCTTGAATATCTTTTTGCCTGCTCCAAAACATTCTGGGGGTTGACCGCCACCTTCTTTGCCTCGATTATTCCCAAAAGCTTTCCTTTGACAAAAAGGGCATAATCAGCGGGGCCGTTTGCTGTAGGATACTCTTCCACGGCATGATGGGTAAGAGAAGAAATATTTAGATTCTCTTTATATTTGATAATAGTCCATGCAGGGTTCAATGCCTGAAGTTTTTTATTTATCCGGTCTCGCCTTGTTTGCCATTCAAGTTCTTCGGTCATAACGTAAACGTATAGAAACGTAAGGCTTTCAATTCATTGGGGGTTTCGCAACGGCAGTCTTTAAAGAGTACGTTTCCTAAAGTTAAAAGCGAACTTACGGTCTCGATTTCGTTTATCAGTTAGTCATGTTTACAAGCTTATCGGCATCTTTCTAAGAATTGACTAAGAGTCTTTCTCTTGGAAGAATTGTTCATTAGAACCATATTTCATAACGAATTTTCGAACAAGTTGTTCTCTACAGCACTGTGACCTCATAATTTTCCTGATGAAAGGCGCGGCTTTCTTTTATAGTTATCTTTATATTATACATGTTTTCTAGATCCTCAACCCCTGCGCTCTCTTCATCAGAGAGAACCTCTGCGACAGAAGGATGGGCTGTAACAATAATCCTTTCTCCACC
>Ga0172375_10002904_pt1 | contig 26437 bp, 32 predicted proteins | sample LakKiv1m_FD_114537 | JGI IMG/M metagenome (GOLD analysis project Ga0172375, IMG submission 114537) | Freshwater microbial communities from Kabuno Bay, South-Kivu, Congo - kab_092012_11.1m | ecosystem: Environmental > Aquatic > Freshwater > Lake | place: Democratic Republic of the Congo...
GAGACGTTGCCCTTCCGGTTTGTCGCCGGTGGGCTGCATCCGGATCACGACACGCTGGCGAACTTCCGCAAGACGTTTCGGGCTGAGATCAAAGAATTGTTTGTCCAGGTGCTGTTGGTGGCCCAGGCCGCCGGTTATCTCAAGCTGGGCAACCTCAGCATCGACGGGTCCCAGGTTCAGGCCAATACCTCCAAGCGCAAGGCCGTCAGCTACAAGCGTCTGCTCGAGTTGGAAACCCAGCTGCGTGCCGAAGTGGATCAGTTGTTTCTGTTGGCCGAACAGGCCGACGGCCGCGCGGTGCCTGAAGGCATGAACGTGGCCGATGAGATCGCCTTGCGTCAGGAACGCCTGGCACGGCTGGCCGAGGCCGAGCAAGTGCTCCAGGCCCGGGCTCAGGAGCGCCAGGTGGCCGCACAGGCCGAGTACGCAGCGAAGAGGCGCGAGCGAGAAGCTACAGCGCAACGCACTGGTCGCAAGCCCCGTGGTCGGCCACCGACGCCGCCTGCGGCCGAGCCGCAGGACAAAGACCAGTACCATGTCACCGATCCGGAGTCACGGACCATGAAATGCTCCCCTGGCGGCGGCTTTGAACCAGCCTACCATACGCAAGTGGCGGTCGACCAAGACAGCTTCTTCAGCGTGGCGTGTAGCTTGTCCAACCACCCCAACAACAAAGCCGAAGCTGAGCCGACCTTGGCTGCCCTGCCACCGGATTTGGGCACGCCGGCCGCGGCCGCTTTGGACAACGGCTTCTGGAGCGAGCCGAACATCGCCGCCTTGGAAGAACGGCACATCGAGCCCTACATTGCGACCGGCCGCGAGCCGCATCACCAGAGCTGGGCGCGGCCGACTTGGGCTTCGCAGGCGTCCGCCCCGAGATGCCGGGCTTACAGGTCAGGCCCTTTGCCGAGGATCAGATTGTGCTGGCGACGCCGGCCGGCCATCGCCTGGCCAGAGAGGTTGGGTTCAACCGGGAGTTGTTGGCGGGGGAGACACTGATCCTGCGCGAGGCCGGGTCGGGCACTCGCCAGGTGGTCGAGGCTGGTCTGGCGCAGCTCCAGGTGCGGCCGGGGCGGGTGCTGGAGATGGCGGGCTGTGAGGGGGTCAGGCGCGGGGTGGCTGCTGGCCTGGGTGTGGGGTTTGCATCACGGCGCAGCCTGGCCCTGGAGCTCGCCCAGGGCTTGCTCTGCATCTCGCCCATCGCCGGGTTCACTTTCCAGCGCCCCTTGTACACGCTGGCGCGCAAGGATCGGCGCCACACGCCGGCGGTGCTGGCCTTTCTCGCGGCCCTGGGCAAGGAGACACCCGCTGGAGTCCTCCCGGACTCCCGGACTGGCTCGGTCGGAGACCGGCCAGACCGGGAGGTCCCATCTGTGTGTACGTAGCGGCAGATGTGAGGACGCCGCGAGCGATGTCAAGGCGCGGCTAACATCACCAACAGCATCGCGCCGAGCATATAGACCGAGGCGCATTTGAACAGGCCGAAGTTGAGCTTATCCGAAGGACGGATCAGGCTGAGGCCCACCAGACCCAGCAGCCCCGCGCTGAGCACGCCGAGCAGCCGCAGGTAGCCCCAGTCCAGGCCGATGAGCAGCGCCGCAGCCACCATCGCCAGCGCCGCGGCCAGGCTGGAGAGGGCGATGATCTTGCGTGTGGCGGCGATGCCGTAGGCCGCGGGGAAGGTCGGGATGCCGGCGCGGCGGTAGTCGGCCGCATGACGGATGCTGAAGGTCATCATGTGCGTCGGGATCCAGAGGAGGACCGCCAGCGCCAGCAGCAGGCCAACGGCATCGATCCCGCCGACCGCCAGGGTGCGGCCGGCCAGCGCCGGCATCCCGCCCGCGATGCCGCCGAAGACGATGGCGTAGGGGGTCCGGCGCTTCAGCCAGACGGTATAAACGATCACGTCGAAGAAGAGGCCCGCGAAAATCACCGCGGCGTAGAGCGGCGTGAGTGCCAGCGCCCAGCCGACACCCACGCCCGACAGGATCAGCCCGAGCCGCAGCGCCGCGCGCGGGGTCACGCGGCCGACGGGCAGCGGCCGTCGGCAGGTGCGCGTCATCAGGGCGTCGATGTCCCGGTCGTAGACCATGTTGATGACGGTGCTGCCACTGATCGCCAGGAAGAGGCTGCCGGCCAGCCCGAGCAGCGTCTGCCAGCTCAACACCGGACAGCGGCCGCTCATGTAGCCCGCCAGGCCCGTGACCAGCAGCAGACCGGTTTGCAGGCTCTTGATCATCGTCCAATACGCCCGAAGCCTGGTTGTGATCTCCTTCATCGCTGTTCCCCCTTTCATGGGCCGCCACGAGACACGCACCGTGATCTGCTATTTGCAATTTGAAGTCTGCAATCCGCAATCACCTGGCACACCGGAACCCTACCGACGGGCTATAGTAATCCGGCCGGGCGTTGTTGCGCGTCCAGACGCGCAGGTTGTAGCCGTAGTCCATGAAGCCGCCCCCGCGCAGGTAGCGGTAGTGGATCCCCGCGTAGATGTCTGCGGTCCACTGCCAGACGTTGCCGGCCATGTCGTAGAGGCCGTAGGGGCTGGCCGAATCGCGGGTTTGATAGCCTTCGTACACGTTACCGTTGTAGAACCCGACCGGCGTCATGCCGCCCTGCTTGCCCACGATCTTCTCGAAGAGATCGTGGCTGCTGTAGAAGTTGGCGTTGTTACCGCTGATCGGCTCGCCCCAGGGGTAGGGCCGGCCATCCGTGCCGCGGCCGGCCTTCTCCCACTCGACCTCCGTGGGCAGCCGCCAGCCGTAGAAGACGCAGTACGCCTGCGCGCCGAACCAGGTCACCTGGATCATCGGATGGTTTTCGTAGCCCGCCACCGCCGCGAAGCGTTGGCCGTCGAAGGTCAGCCGCAGGCCCGGTTCGTGCAGCGGCACATGCAGCCATTCGCCGGCCGCGATCTCCTCCTCGTGCTTGTGGTCGTGGAAGGGGTCACCGGCGTAGTAGCCCACCACCCCCGCGTCAGCGATCCTGACCGTGCCCTGGGTCAGCGCCGCGTTGAGATAGGCCGCGTATTGGGCGTTGGTGACGTCGGTGACCATGATCTCGTACGCGCCGGTCGCCGTCGGGTGCGCGTGCTGGCCCAACAGGAACTCGCCCGCGGGGATTTTCGCCCATGCCTCGGGATTCACGCCGGTCTCGATGATGGGCGGCGCGGCCGCCGCGCCCGGCGCCGCACAACCGGCCAGCAGCGCCGCGAGGGCAGCGAGCAGAACCAGGATCGAAGCCCCACGCCTTAGCGCGAACAACCGGCAATCCGCAATCCGCAATCTACAATCCGCAATCATGGCGTCGCCTCCCTCGCCTCGGCCAGCTCCTTCGCCCAACGCCCGCGGCGCTTGAACAGATCGAGCAGCCGCCAGAGCATCAGGGCCGCCAGCGTCACCAACACGGTCGCCAGCCCGATGTCGGCCAGGAGCATCGTCCAGTTGACGACCGGCTGTTGCGCCGCCTCGCTGATGAAGAGCCGTTTCAGCTCGAAGACTGTCACCGCGGCGAAGGCCAGGTCGGAGCCAAGGATCACCAGCCAGCCGAACCACTTCCTGGCCCACCCTCGCAGCCCGGCCAGGTCGGCGTAGTAGAGCAGGATGATCGTGGCGATGAACCCCGACAGGATGTGCCAGTGCCCGGTGAGGGTGATGCGCTCCTCGCGCAGCGGCCACCGACGGATGATCTCGTCGAGCTTGACCGCCATGAAGATGCCGATCCCACTGACGGTGAAGTTCATGTAGATCATCTGCCACAGCGCGCCGAACTTGAGCGGGTCGTGCACCAGCGCGGCCAGCCCGGCCCGCAGCCCCGCCTTGCCCTGCTCGGCCAGCCGGCCGCGGATCAGCTTGCGCCAGCCGAAGATCACCAGGAAGAGCGCGGCCAGCATCACCAGCGCGGACCCGCCGTAGATGATGTAGTGGGCGACGGCCTCGAACGGGACGACCAGCCACGCGCCCAGCGCCAGGACAAACGTGCCGACGATCATCAGCGGCATGGCGAGCTTGTGCAGCGGCCCCTTGAAGTCGAGCCAGCGGCCGACGATGAGCGTCAGCGCGACGCCGATGAGCGCCAGCATGATGTGCAGGTGGCCGATGACCGCGAGCTGCAGGGTGGTTTTGATCGGCTCGCGGATCAGGTCTTCGGCCAGGAACGTCTCGTGGCCGTTGCCCCAGTAGGAGCCAGTGACCGCGCCGAAGAGCGCGGAGACCAGGGTGGCGACCGCTATCGCAAAGAACGCGGCCCGCTCCAGGTCGATCCCTCCTGGCCCGACCGCGTAGGTGGGATCCCGCACGCGATACTCTTTGCGCCAGGGCCGCAGCACCCAGGCCAGCAGCAGCCCGGCAAAGAAGACCAGTGATTGCCCGAACAGGAACAGCCCGTGAAAGACGAAGTCGTGGCCGAAGTAGCCGAACCACAGCCCGAAGATCATGGAGATGATGTAGCCGAAGGTGATCGTCCCGTTGATGGTCGCCTGCTCGTGCGGCGGCATCGGCACGGTGGCCGTGATGATGTACGTCTCGATGGCGACGACGGCCATGGCGATGACGTGGTAGAGCAGGATGATCCGCCCTTCCCGCTCGGCCTCCACCAACTTCATGCCATAGAGCCGCACCGCGGTGTCCGCGATGCCCCACTCCTTCATCGGCCCGGAGAGCATCCCCCAGCCGGCCGTGACCAGAGCGATCAGCGCGATGGCGACCAGGATCAGGCCCCAGGTCGAGCGGAACAGGTAGTTGAAGCGATCGGTGATGGCAGCCACGCGTTCCTCCTAAATCGGATGGTCGCAGCCATGAATTTCACGAATTTCACTAATTCACTTTCCGTCTTCGTGCAATTCGTGGCCGCTACTCATCCTCCCTTGCCCATCACCCGGCCGCCGAGGGCCGGCAGCAGGAGCAAGATCAGGCAGCCCGCGGCCATGATCATGCCGTACAGGAACTCCTGCGTCGTGGTGTGCGTGACGAACAACACCGTGCTGCCCGCCAGGATGCTGGCCGAGCCGGACATGGCGAGGAACCAGCCGGCGCGGGCCCGCGCCGCCAGCAGCGGGATCGCGGCCACCACCGCCGCCACGCCGATCCAGACGACCGGAATCCCCAGCAGGAAGCCGTAGTGGCCGGTGGCCAGCTTGTACGGTTCGGGCCGCGCCATGAACATGCGCAGGGACGAGCCGCCGTTGGAGAAGCTCCACGCGGCCGTCACGCCCAACAGTAGGAAGAGGAAGAAGGCCGCGAGCTTCTCGCCGCGCGGCGCCCGGCCCACCAGCAGCACCGTGAAGTAGGGGATCAGCCCCATCAGCGCGACCCCCACGAAATAGGGCGCCATCTTGGGGACAAAGAACATGATCGGGCCGGAGAAGTAGGCGCCGGTGATAGACGGGATGGCGAACAGCCCGACCGCGGCCGGCCGCGCCCACCGCTCCCCGCGCTGGAGCGACCGGGCGATGACCAGCAGCGTCGCGCCCGCGGCCATGCTCAGGCCAGCCCACAGCGGGAAGAAGGTGATCACGATGCGGGGCGCGGTCGCCAGGAGCGGGTTGCCGCTGGCCGGCGCTTTGACCGCGATTCCCTTGAGCACCGCGTCCATCGCCTGGGTGACGGCGACCGGCAGGAGCGTCAGGAGCAGGAGACCGGCGACCACGGCCAGGGCCGCCATCAGCGTGCGGTCGCGCGGGGTGGTTTCTGTAGGCATGGCAGATTCCCTTCCTCACGTGCCAGGCACTTCACAAGTGCCTGGCACGTTGATGAGTTATGAGTTCACCCGGTCACGTGCGCGGCGCGGGCGCCCGCCTGAAGCGGCGGCCGGCCTGCGACCCAATCCTCGACCAGCCGGCGGCCGGCCGGCACGAGCAGGAAGACGATCAGCGCCAGGCTCAGCAGCGGCGACGGCGCAAAGAGCGAGAAGCGGCCCAGCTCCAGCGTGCTGGCGACCGCCAGTGGGAAGCCGCCGAAGCAGGCCAGCAGCCCCGCTCCCAGCCCCAGCACGCGCGCCCACGGCTTGTGGGCCAGCAGCGCGAAGATGAACACCGCCCACGCCGCGGTTGCCCACCAGTTGATCTGCTGCACCATCACGTACATGCCGTTCAGGCTGGGCTGAACTGTGGTGAGCTGGATCTTGTCGATGGTGGCGACGCCGTCCATGAACGAGAGCACGTAGGCCAGCCCTGCGGCGAACGCCAGGCCGGCGATGCGCCACTCGGTCTTGCGCACCAGGAGCACCAACGCAGCCCACAGGAGCAGGTTCGGCCCGAAGATTGCGGCCGTGACGGGGGCCGCGTCGCGGCTGGCGGCCGGGATCATCGGGAAGAAGCCGGCCAGCAGGCTGAGCGTGGCGGCAATCAGCCCCAACATCCAGGCCCAACGCTCGCGGGTCAGGAAACCGTAGAACGAGAGGAGCCAGAGCACACCCGCGGTGATGGCGAGATAGCCGAGCAGCGGGAAGACGTAGCGGACGACGAACGCCTCGTCCGGCCGGCCAGCGTTCAGCTCCACCTGGATCATCGGGTTGTAGATGACCGAAAACAGGTAAAACCCGATCACCCCGACGATTGCGCCGATGGCGGCAAGCACGGTGCCCAACTTGAAGTAGTCTTTCATGAGCGGTTCTCTCCTTCTGAAATGGCTGGGAGATCGAGGTTGACCGCGCGTGCGGGACAGGGCGCGCCCGGCGCCTCGATCCGGTTGACGACCCCGCGCACGCCCGGCACGGCCGCGGCGATCCGGCCGGCAGCGGCCCACACCTCGGCCGTGGCCGCGGCGCCACCCAGGTGGGCGATTCCGTTAAGGACACCCACCCGCAAGGCGCAGGCTGCGGTCTGCGGATCGGCCGTCAAGGCCGCCAGGATGGCCGCCCGCAGGCGCTCATCACCGGGTTGCGCCGCCATGTGCGGCGTCAGTTCTGATCCTTCCCATGACATCTCATCCCTACCTCGGCTGCGAGTGCTGGCAGCCACTTTGCAGTATAGGCATCGGCCGGGGCGGTTGGTACGACTTTTATCGGATCAGCAGCCCGTTCTCTTCCGTATTTGTCCGCGTACATCCGCGCTCGTCCGCGTCCCATTTTCGGTTTGGCGGCTGTAGGCGTTGGCCCCTGGCGGCCAGGCCGGCGGGATCCAGGATCACGATCGCCCCGCGCTCGACGCGCAGCAGCCCTTCGGCTTCCAGCGTGTGCAACGCGCGACTGAGCACGTCGCGCACCGTGCCCAGGCGGCTCGCCATCTCGTCAAAGGTGGCCCAGCCGCGGCGGGGTACGACCAGGCGGCCACCGCACCCTTCGGCGCGGCCCAGAAGCGTGTGCGCCAGGCGGGCATCCACGCTGCGCAGTGACAGATCCTCGACCAGGTCGACGAAGTAGAGCACGCGCTGGCCCAGCCGCCGGATCATGACCAGAGCCAGTTCAGGGTAGCGGGCAGCCAACTCCAGCGCGGCCGACCGCTCGATGGCCCATGCCGTCACGGGCTCCAGCGCTACGACTGTGCCCGGATAGGGCGCGGCGGCGAACACCGCCACGTCCCCGAAGACCTCGCCCGGGCCCGCCACGAGCAACATCTGCTCGCGGCCTTCGGCCGACAGGCGGACGGCCTTCACCCAGCCCGCTTCCAGGACGTACAGCGCCGCCGCCGGCTCGCCTTCCAGGTAGATGACCTGCCCCGCGGCGAAGCGTCGCGGCATGGCGCTGCCGGCGACCGCGGCCTGCACGTGCGCCGGCAATCCTGCGAAGTGCTCGACGCGCGCCAGAGCGTGCCTGGCGCGTTCCTGATAGCGGGGTTCCGACACCTCTGTCATGCTGAGTTCCTCGTGTCGTCGTGGCATGTGCTCCGGCAATGACAGTCATACTTGCACCGCACTGCGTTTGGTGCAGCGTAGGTACTGTGAGCTCCGTCCGGCGTGGTTTTCGCCGGATGGCGCGAAGCAATCCCAAGCTTGGGATTGCTTCGCGCCGTCGCCCTCGCAATGACATGTCATGGCAGTTCCTCACCCGGCCGGCCGCACGGCCTTGTAGAGCTCCACGAACAGGGCCGGCGCCAACGCGGCGGCCAACACGACCGTCCACTCCGCCGCCGATGGGGCAACGGTCTTCAGGAGTGTCTGAGCGGCGGGCAGGTAGACCGCGATCAGTTGCAGGGCGACCGTCAGCCCGATGGCGGCCCAAACGTAACGGTTGCTGAAGGGCCCGCCGCGCAGCGCCGGGCTGCGCTCGAACCGACTGTTGAGGACACTGGCCCACCAAGATGCGCCACGCGGGGACAGCGGTCGGCTCCGGCAACGCGTTGGGGCCGTAACGCGCCTGTCGCGCCGTCGCTTCAGCCTCAGTCGGCCCGCGGCGCAGATCGGTCGCCAGCTCGGCCGCGGTTTGATCTGGGGTCAGTGTATGCCAGGGGTCCATCGGCGTGCCTCTCTCTACGCGCTCCGTAATTCCACTATGTGGCCCATGTCAAGGTTGGCGACACGATGACCTCACCCGGCTTATGCCAGCCGCACCGCCAGGAATGCCAGGCGGGTCTCCGCCTCAAGGCCGCGCGTGCCGCCGGCCGGCACACAGACGGTAGCGCCCGGGCCGACGGCGAACATCTGGCCGTTGACGGTCATCTTGCCGGTACCCTCCAGGAAGTGATAGATCCCCTGGCCTTCGGGATGGACGGGGATGGCCTGTTGCGGCTCCAGCCCGGCCACGACGACTTTGACCCTGGCGTCCTCCAGCAGCACCTGCGGCTGGAGGACGGCGGCCGAGAAGACGATCTTCTCGCGCCAATCGGGGTAGAATACGGGTTGGTTCATGGTTCGTGTTCTCCTTTTGAGTGGATCGTCCGCGCCAAGCGCGGCGGACGGTACCCAGATTACAGCGTCTGGCCCGCCAGGTCTTCGACTTTTGTCGGTTTCATGCGCCCCGCGCGGCCGCGACGACGCTGACGAAGAACAGGAAGCTCGCCAGTTGCCGGCCCAGGGCGGTCGCGTAGGTCAGGGCCGCGGCGCGCAAGACTTGCCACACCGCGCGGCGCTCGCCCGCGCCGGCCAGCCCCGTCTCCTCCAGCATCTTCACCGCGCGGCCGCTGGCGTTGCGTTCCACCGGCAGCGTGACCAGGGTGAACACGACCTGGCTGACGAGCATCAGCCCGCCGAAGATCATCACCAACGACAGGCCGAACCACATCCCGCCGATGAATACCAGGGGGCTGAGCTGCGCCAGCCAGCCGACCGGTTTCGCCAACCGCGTGCGGAGCTGCATGAAGTGATAGCCTTCGGCGTCCTGCGCCGCGTGCCCCACCTCGTGCGCTACGATCCCCAACGCCGTGACCGAGCTGCTGTCGATGATCTCTTGAGAAAGGCGCAAGACCTTCGCCTGTGGGTCGTAGTGATCGGTCAGTGTGCCCGGCACGCGCTCGATGGCGACGTTCGCCAGCCCGGCATAGTCCAGCAGGCGCCTGGCCACTTCCAGCCCGTTGATGCGCCACCGGATCGGCGTGGCCCGGTGCCTGTTGTAAACCTCGCGCACTTTGGCCTGGGCAAACCAGGACAGCAGTGCAGGCAAGAGCAACAACAGATACCTGGGATTGAAGTTGACCATAGGCCCATTCTCCACTGAAAACCTCCGGAGTCGAGGATTCAGCCGATTGCTCTCTCTGACCGGAGAGACCGGCTGAGGCCTCGATTTCGAATTGCAAAGCAGGGGATTCTTCGCTGGACGCTCGCCGTCACGAGAGTTCAGGGGTAGACCCGCTCAGAATGACAATTGCGGCGTTGCCAGCCCGGCTACGATCCCGCTGACGAGCAGTACGGCCACGCCCAACGCGGCATTGGCGAGCAGCAGGCCGGCGTTGAGCTTCTCCTGAGGTTGCGTCAGGGGAGTTGGTTTCCGCCCGAGGATTAGGCTACGGTACAGCGCAACGCCGATCATCGCCAGGACCAGGATGTGCTTGATTGCCATGGCCGCCGAGTAAGCGTTGCCGACCGCCAGCAGCCCCAGGAACTCCGGACTGCGCCTGGCCCGGAGTAGCCCCGTCAGCAGCAGGCCGACGATGCTGATGTAGATCAGCGTGCTCTGGCGGCCCTGGATGGCGGTCATCAGCTTCTTGGTCTGTGGGCCCGGCCTCAGGCTGGCCCTGGCCGCCGGCAGAACGCTCAGCGCCAGGGCGATCAGCCCGCCGGTCCAGACCGCCGTGAACAGGTCGTGTAAGAACTTCACCAATCCAAAGCGGATTGCTTCAGCAAACATGAAATACTCCTTTCTGATTTGCCCACGCGCCCGTCCTCGATGAGAGGACGGGCGTGCAGAAGTACTTACGCCGCGTAGACCGGCTCCCGCGCCATGTCGCTCGCCGCCAGAATAGCCGCGACCTCGGCGCCCTCCACCGTCTCTTGCTCGCACAGCCGCGTCGCCAGCCGCCTCAGCGCGGCCTGATGTTCTTCCAACAGATTCCATGTTCGCCCGAGCGCCGCTTCCACCATGCGCCGGGTCTCGGCGTCCACTTCCGCGGCGACCTGCGGGCTGACACGGGCGTCCAGCCCCGAGGGCGTGCCCAGGTAGAACGCGCCCGGTTCCGCGGCCAGGCGCACCGGTCCCAGCGCCGGGCTCATGCCGTATTCGGTGATCATGCGCCGCGCCAGGTCGGTCGCGCGGGCCAGATCGTCAGCCGCGCCGGTGGACGGCTCACCGAAGGTCAACGCCTCGGCTGCCCGGCCGCCGAGCATCACCGCCAGCCGCGCCTGCAGCTCGCTCTCGCCCAGCAAATAGCGCTCCTCGGCCGGTCGCTGCCAGGTGTAGCCCAGCGCCCGCCCGCGGGGACGATGGTCACCTTATGCACGGGATCGCTACCCGGCAGCAGACTGGCGATCAGCGTATGTCCCGCCTCGTGGTACGCCACGACCTCCTTCTCGCGCGGGTTCATGGCCCGCGTGCGCCGCTCCGAGCCAGCCACCACCCGCTCGATCGCCTCGTCGAAGTCAGCCATCTCCACAGCAGATTTGCCGCCGCGTGCCGCGCTCAGCGCGGCCTGGTTGACCACGTTCTCCAGGTCGGCGCCCGAGAAGCCCGGCGTGACACGGGCGACGGTCGCCAGGTCTACGTTCCGGTGATAACACGACGCGGCCGGCATGGATGCCCAGGATTTGCTCCCGGCCGGCCAGGTCGGGCAGATCCACCGTGATCTGGCGGTCGAAGCGGCCCGGCCGCAGCAGCGCCGGATCAAGCACCTCGGGCCGGTTGGTGGCCGCCATAACGATTACCCCGCGGCTCGACTCGAAGCCATCCATCTCGGCCAGGAGCTGGTTGAGGGTCTGTTCGCGTTCCTCGTGTACGCCGATCGCGCCCGCGCCGGCCCGCTTGCCGCCGATGGCGTCCAGCTCGTCAATGAAGATGATGCTGGGCGCGGTCTTCTTGGCCTGCTCGAAGAGGTCGCGCACGCGCGAGGCGCCCACGCCGACGAACATCTCGATGAACTCCGAGGCGCTGATCGAGTAGAACGGGGCCCCTGCCTCGCCGGCCGTGGCCTTCGCCAGCAGCGTTTTGCCGGTGCCCGGCGGATCGACCAACAGCACTCCCTTGGGCATCTTGCCGCCCAACCGCTGGAAGCGCGCCGGATCCTTGAGGTACTCGGTGATCTCCTGCAGCTCGCCGACCGCCTCACCCGCCCCGCCGACGTCCTTGAAGGTGACGCCGGTCTTCTCCCCCTCGCTGCGCGTGACGCGCGCCTTGCTCTTGCCGAAGGAGAAGAGCCCGCCGAGGCCGCTTCCGCCTTTGCCCATACGGCCCAGCATGAAGTACCAGAGGTCGGCCATCAGCGCCAGGGGCAGGATCCAGCCCAGCAGCGCGTCCACGCCGCTGTCGTTCGTCACCTGACCGCTGACGTTGACGTTCTTCGCCTCCAACTCCTTCAGAAGCTCTGGATCCTCCACGCGTGTGGTGCGATAGGATTGACCATCGCTCAGCTTACCCACGATCTGATCCTCGCTGACGACTGCGGTCTGCACCTGCCCATCGCGCAGCGCGGTCTTGAATGCGGTATAGGTCAGCTCCTGGCCGGGTGACAGCAGAGCCCCGCCCACCAGGGAGCGGATCAGCGTCATTACCAGGATCGCCACGAGCACGTACCACAGGGAGAACTTGACTCCCTTGCCAGGCAGCTTATCCTTCATCTTTACCCCTTTCCCATCCGCAATAACGAAATCGCTCAAGTTTCTGCTGTCAGCATACTCCTTGAGCGATCGCGGTTCCTTGCCTTTTGTCGGTTTTCGGCGGGCTATTCGGCGCTCCCCGCCCTGGCCGCCAGCCGCGGGCGATCCAGAATCCGGATGCGGCGCCGCTCCACCTGAATCAGGCCCTCTTCGACCAGCGCGCGGTTGAGGACATCCGGCACGGTACCCAGCCGGCTCGCCATCTCGGCCTGGGTGGTCCAACGCTGGCGCGAGACTGTGTCTTCAGACGCCTGCGCCAACAGCAGGCGGGCCAGACGTTCTTCGACGCTGCGCACGGTTCTCCTTCCAGGAAAACCACCTGCCCGGCCTCGAACTCCCGCCGAACGGCCGCCCGGCAGACGGCTTCCAGAGACGCCGCATCCAGCTCCGCAAAGTAGGAGATCGATGACAGGAGCTGGCTGAGCAAAGTGTGATCCATGTTTCCTCAATCGGTTGGGGGGAGGATATGGAACACGAAGTCACGAAGGTTCACGAAGTCCGCGAAGCACGAAGACCGCGAAGGCACTTGCTGCGGCGACAGTCTTCGTGTTCTTCGCGCTTCGTGAGCTTCGCGTGTTTTCGCGCCTTCGCGTTCCAGTATCTTCGTGTTCCAGCGTCTTCGCGCTCCTCTTACGCGGCCGTCCCGCTCGCCTGCGGTTGCGACCTCCGCTCCGGCACGACCAGGCCGAACACGTTCCCCCAACCCAACGTGCCAATGATGTTGACCAGGAAGGCCAGGAAGCCCACGGCTATCAGGATCCCGCCGGCCAGGGCGACCACCATGTGCGGCTCGTACTGGTTGGGCAGGGGATAGAGGGTGCGCCGCAGCATCCCCTGGATGCCGGCCAGGCCCATCGCCCAGGCCATGACGGTAGAGCCCACGATCCATGCCCAGAAGTGCACGTTCACCAACCACCGGCTGCGGATCTCCAGCTTGGTCATCATGGGAATCAGCGCGTAGATTACGGCGAAGATCAGCATTCCCAGGCCGCTTAGCAGCATAGTATGGGCGTGCGTCGAGATGACCCATTGGGTGTTGTGCAGCACCAGGTTCAGCCCGACGTTAGCCTGGATCAGCCCGGCCGCGCCGCCCATCAGGAAGCCGAAGATGGAGCCCAGCACGAACTTCAGCGGCGGCGTGAGCTTGACCGGCCGCGCCAGCCAGATGGTGTACAAGGAGACGAAGATCGTCAAGCCCATGGTGAAGAACTCGCCCCAGGTGATGAGCTGCCCGGAAAGCAGTCGCATCACCAGCGGTTGGGGCCGATCGGCCAGCAGGTGATGGCTCCACACGCCCAGCGACACCAGCAGGTCGGCCAGGATGACCGCGCGCACCACCGCTTCGCCGTACAGCTTCCGGCCCACCAGGAGCGGGACGAGCAGATACCACACGCCGGCCGAGTAGATCAGCACGTTGCCGTCGGCCACCATGTCCAGCCCCCACCAGAACCAGTTCTTGTAGACCAGGGCGTTCACCGCCGCGGGGTTCAGCGGGACGTGGAACAGGACTGCCAGACCGTAGACCAGGATCAGCGCGCCGGCGGTGAGCAGGACGACTGCATTGATCACGGTGTCCACCGACCCGCGCGCCACGGAGACGACGAAGACCGGCAGGCTGCCGAAATCGGGCTGGGGGTCGTCTTCTTTATCCCGGCCCAGCCGTTTGCGCAGTTGCGCGATGCCGAAAGCCGAGCGCAAGAACTGCCCGAGGCTGTACGAATGCGGGTTGCTCTTGCTCAGCACCGTACTGAAGATGTTGAAGGAGAACAACAGGATGTTGACCATGATCCCGGCCGCGCCGACCGCAAAGACGATGCTGCCCACGAGCGGCACCCGGTCGTAGGACACCGGCAGCGGCCAGTACAGGGTGTACAGGGAGTCGAAGAGCAGGAAGAAGCCCGCGCCCCAGGCGACGAAAACGCTCACCGTCTGCAGCCAGAAGTTGAGCGGCACCAGGCTCTTGTGGCGGATTTCCTTCTTGAGCAAGAACGGCACCAGGAAGTAGAAGGCGCCCATGACGCTCATGTACGCAAAGCCGTAGATACCGCAGATGGGATGCGCCGTCAGCATCGAATAGAACACTTCGGCCGACGACGGCTCGCGGCCTACCGGCCGGAGCAGGTTCAGAGCCGCTTCCACGCCGTGGAGGGCGCCCGGCGCGCTCAACTGCGTGCGCATCAGGATGCCCTCGAAGCCGTTAATGGCCAGCCAGATCAGCGCTACCACGGCAAACCGCAGGGTCCACTTCTCGTGCCAACCGATCTTCGTCATCGGGCACCTCCTCTACGGCATCACCTGGATGGCATTCTTGACCAACATCTCCGAATGCCTGGGGCCGGAGTACTCCGTGGAGCGCACGTCGTACATGCCCGGCGTGTCGAACTTCCACACAAGCCTGTTTTGGTAGCCGGGGATGACCTGCATCTGGAACGCCATGGTGCCGTCAGGCCGGAACGCGCCCAGGCCGTAGGTGACATCGCGCGAAGTCGCCGTGAACTCCACGAATTCACCCGCCTTGACCTGGATGCCCTTCGACGCGCTCAGGACGTCGCCGTTGGGCGGCAGCTTGATCTCATAGTTCTCGAACTCGATCGCGACGCGCTGCGTGGGCGTCGGACTTGACCACAGCAGCCATTGCTGCCAGGGCACCAACGGTGAGAGCGTGACGATGTTGAACACCAGGAACACGAGGATCAGAACGCCAAACCAGATTCGCTCCTCCTTTTCCATGGTCAATCTCCTTTCTGCCTCACCGTGGCGGCGAAGTAGAGCATGAACAGCGCCAGGGCCACGATGTAGATCGTATAGGCCCACCAGACCACATCGGTAGCGTACATGTGAACCTCCTTATGTTATGTTTGTTCGGATAAACGAGACCCTTCGCTGGAATCTCACCGCAATGAACCTAACGGGGCAGACCCGCTCAGGGTGACAATAGCGAGTTTTGCGGTATTGCGAAGAGACCGTTCTGTTTCATACCGGCTTGATGCGCGGCCAGGCGTGGACGGCCAACGCCACGGCCCACCCAACCGTCCACGCAGGTGGACGCCCGGCCGGAGGCCCCTGAGCCGCGATGTCAATCGCCTCTTGCTTGCACCCCGATCATGCCCCTGGCGGCTTGATGCGCGGCCAGGCGTGGACGGCCAACGCCACGGCCGACCCGACCTCGGCCAGTCGCCCCAGGGCGAAAAACAGAGGCGGCGCGGCCAGCAGCGGCCCTATGCCGGCCAGCAGCACGCCGGCGTTGAGCAGAGCGAAAGCTGCCCAGGCGGCCGGCTCGTTGCCCCGAGCCGAGCCGAAGCGCGGCAGGATCCAGAAGGCCACCCCGATCGCTAACTGCGCCGTCCAACCCAACAGCAGAAACTCCATATGCGCGGGCAGCAGCCGCCACAGCGCCGGGGTGAGCGGCACGCCCTTGTTAAAGAGCATCAGCGCGCCAAAGGTAAACCCCGCGGCCAGGTAGATCAGCGCAGCCCGGATGAACCAGCAACTCAGCCGCGGCATCTACTTCTCCTTGACCCGTCCCCAGGTGTTGAGCACGAACGCCAGTCCGCCCAGCCACTGGCACAGCGCCGCGAGGGCCAGCAGCCAGCCCAACCCCGCCTCGGGACGCAAAGCGATCAGCGGCTCCCCGACCACCCTCAGGATCAGCCCGGCGTTCAACAGGCCATACGTGGCCCAGCCAAGCCCTTCGCTCCCGCGCGGCTTCGCCCTGGAGTACTTGGGGAACATCCAATAGACCACACCGAAGATGAGCTGGCTGACCCAACCCACCATGAACAGATGCACGTAGGCCGGTCCCAGGGCGGCCAACCCGGCCGGCAGGGGCAGAACCCCCTGCAACGCCATCACCGCGCCGACGATCAGCGCGGCGATGAGGTAGATCAGCGATGACTTGACGAACCAACGCGTGAGTGGAGGCATTGCTTATCCTGAAAAAAGCCCCACATCAGGGCCAGCACACCGGTCAGAAAGTAGACGGCCAGCTTGAGGGCGAAGACGAGGACGTAGGCGCCCAGCGCGAGCTTCAGGGATCGCACGTCACCGGTCTCTTTCATCAGGAGATCTCCATCGGGTGCCAGGCACTTGCGAAGTGCCTGGCACTTTGTTTCACTCCAGCCGTCGCGGGTACTCGGTGAGCACTTCCGGCCCATCCTCACCGACGACAACCGTGTCCTCGACGCGCACGCCCCAGGGACCGGTGTACAGCCCGCAGTTGCCCACCGCCAGCACCACGTTGGCCTCCAGCGGCGGCGGCGCCTTCTCGCCGTGGAAGGACGCGTGGCCCGGCGGCAGCGGCGCCTCCTCGAACTCGATCCCCACCCCGTGGATCGGCGGCCCGAAGATGTGGTCACCGTGACCCGCATCCTTCAGGATGCCGTGGAGCGTTCCCTCCAGCTCCTCCATCATCCCCACGCCAGCCTTGATCTTCCCGATCGTCGCCTGCTGCGCCCGGAGGTAGAGGTCGTAGGCGGCCTGCTGCCCAGCGGCCGGTCGGCCGACGCACACCGTCCGGCAGATGTCGGCGCTATAGCCATCCACGATCGGATGGACGTCAATCATCACCAGGTCGCCGGTTTCGAGCTTGCGCAGCGTGGCAGGCCGTGAGCGATGTTGGTGCGCGGGCCGGACGAGACGTAGGTGCGCCAGAATTCTTCGGCGCCGGCGTGGCGCAGGGCGAACTCGGGCGCCGCGGCCACCTGGCTCTCGGTCACGCCCGGCTTCACGGCTTCCACCGCAGCCGCCATGCCGGTTGCTGCCACTCTCGCCGCGGCGCGGATGCGCTCGATTTCTCCTGCATCCTTGACCATGCGCATCGCGGACAGGATGTGGGTGCAGTCTTTGACTGCCACGTCTTTCGGCTTGGCGTGCGGTTGGGTCAGCATCCCCATCATGGACTGGGTGAGGAAAGTGTACTCCAGCCCCACCGTACCCTGGCTGATGCCGAAGTGCTCGAAGTAGTGGACGATGGAGTGGATCATGCCCACCTCGTCCTCGAAGCCGACGATGTGATCGAAGTGGGCCAGCCGCTCGACGTCCTCGACGTCGGTCGAGGGCACGCCCAGGGCGACCTTGCCGTCCTGGGCGATCATGGCGTAGGCGCACAGACGCCCGTCGCCGGTCAGATAGAACATGTTGGCCGGCTTGGTGAGCAGCAGCGCATCGAGGCCAGCCTCCCTCATCAGTGCGCTGCACTTCGCCAGACGCGTTTGGCACAGTTGGTCGTGCATCTCGGCCTCCTTCATGCGAGATCGTCTACCTGGTCGTGGCTCAGGATTACTCTGATCAATTCCTCGGGTCGGCAGCCCTTGAGTAAGAGGTCATCGGCCCCGGCAGCCTGCCGGCCGCCCCGTAGTCGGCATACATCGTCAGCGCGACGACCCGGACGCCCGGCCAGCGCTCCTTGATGATCCGCGTGGCCGCCAAGCCGTCCAGCACCGGCATCCGCAGATCCATCAGCACGACATCCGGCTGATGCTTCGCCACCAGCCCCACCGCCTCCTGACCGTCGGCCGCCTCGCCGATCACTTCGACCTGCGACCAGGTGGCAAGCAGCGCTCTCAAGCTGCGCCGCGCGCGCGGCTGATCATCGGCGAACAGGCTGGTGATCCGGGCATCTTCCCCGGTGAACCCGCCGGGCTTGTTGGCCAGGTTTAACATGCCGGTGGCCAGACCCCGGCCGCCGCGCAGCGGCACGGCCAGCAGGGCCGTCAGCCGGGCGGCCCCGTAGCACGCCTGTAGCTCGGCCTCCGGATCATTGGTCAGCAGCAGCTCACCGCCGCGCGCCACCCGCTCGGTGATCCGCCCGACGCAGGGCTGCTCCTCGAAGGTCGGCGCGACTGCATCTGCGTCAAGGGCCACCCGCAGGCAGCGTTCTGGCTCAGCATCCACCAGGCAGACGGTACTTTCCGTCGCGCCGGTCAGGCTGCGCGCCTCGCGGCAGACAATTTCCAGCACTTCGTGCAGGTTGAGCTTTTGCAGCAAAGCCGTCATCACGCGCTGTAGGCTCTGGCTTTCTGCGAACTGGCGCCGGGTTTCGGCATAGAGGCGCGCGTTCGCAAGTGCGAGCGCCAACGATTTGACGATGCCCGTGACCAACCCGATCTCCTCTGGGGTGAAGACGTGATACTCGTCGAACGTGCTGAGAAGCGCCACGCCCAACAACTGGCCGCCCGCCTCCAGTGGCAGCCCCAGGACCGATTTGATGCCCAGGGTTTGGGCCAGGCTGCGGTTTGCTCGCGGATCGTTCTGTGCGTCGTCGCAGACCACCGGCGCACGCTGCTGTATGACTTCATGGAAGAAGGGATAGGCGGCCGGTTGGGGAGGCGCCTCGCGCACGGTGTCGTAGCGCGCGCTGAGCTGGTCGCCGACACCGGCCCGGTGGATCAGGCGGCCTTCCGCATCCAGGAGGGTGATGACACAGTGGGGCAGGCCGACCGCGGCCTGCATCCCCGCGACGATCTGTTCCAAGATTTGATCCAGCCCGAGAGGCGCACTGGCGGTCTGCGCAGCATCCAACGCCAGGATGGTCCGCTGCTGTTCTGCTTCAAGACGACGCTGCATGAGCCGGCCGTACTGCCCCACGATATGCCGCAGATAGGCGTCGAGCTGGGCGATGGCGGCGCACGCCGGGGCCGAACCGGCCGGAAAGACTGCGAGGATGAACGGGAGCGTGGCTTCTTTGCCGAGGAGTGACATCTCGATGATCTCACCCACGTTGAATCCCTGGCGCAAACGGGCTACGGTCAGCGCGACCAGGTGCTTTTCTAGATCCACCGCTCTGCCGGTGACAGCCAACTGGCTCACGATCTCCAGGATCAGCTGCGCCGTGCGCGCTAACTCCGCGGCCGGCAGCTTGCGATAGCGGGAGTCGGGCAACCGGTCGGCCAGCTCGGCCCAGGCCGCCGCGATGTCAGCCGCATGGCGCTCCAGCACGTAGCGTAGTTCCGAAGCCGGCTCTGGCATGATGTCTGCTCCTTGCGCGCCCAGACGCTTGCCCCTCTCCACTCGCGGATCGCCCACCCGGGAGAAAACGCGACGTAGTGCCGGGCATTGGCGGAGCGCCACTCCCGCAACCTCTGCGCGACACGTATGCTCTTCGCGCGCTACGCTGCCTGCTGCAGGACCCAACCGTTGCCGTCAGGATTGCTGAAGGTGGCGTATTGTCTCCATGGCGCGGCCTGAATGGGCGAGAGCGCCAGGTCACGAGTGCTGAGCAGCGCGTGGTCTGCCGCTAGATCATCGGTCTCCAGCACGAGGCCGGTCATGCCACCCGGTCGCATCTTCTCGAACCACATCACTAGCAGCCTGTCGGAGAGACCGTGGTCTCCGACAAGAATCGCCCTGGCGATGGCTGGCAAAGGCGCCTGTGCGGCGGTTTGGCCGGTCGGCGGGGCGTATTTTGGGTGGTTGGCCAGCCCAAAGGCGCCGATTTAAGCGGTTCCATGGGTCAATACCTTATCAGGCATGGGCTTTCGCGAGTCCTTGAGCTGTGGTTTTGGTACACAACAACTCTACTACGAACCCGTTTAGTTCACATCCGACTCACCGCCATTTTGGCGAAAGTATTGATTCATAGCATCACCTCATTATGCCCCAACAGCATCCTCGACGCCTTCGTATGTGAGGTTCTCCCTGGTGGCGTGTGCATTGCCGTAGCCCGACAGGCCAATGTAAATCTACCACAGATGCGCCGCGGGGATGCTTGTGCCCGCGTCCGTATTCTGCCAGAAGCAATACCGTGAGTGCTAACTGAATCCCAAGGGTAAGCCACTGGTCGAACCAGTGGACTCGAAAGCTTTGAGCTATGCGGGAGTAAAGTAGTCTCGCGACAGTCTGGCGAGTTGTGCCTGCTCGCGAGCAGGCGGTTATCACAGCCGGTCCGAACAAGCCAGGATGTTTGCGGTTGGCGTTCGCGGCACGACTGCTTCCGTGCTGACTGGCCGATGTGCTGAGGCCGAGTACGCCTCGTCGGCGGTCGGGCTCACGTCTGTGCACCTCAAGCCCGACATAGGCGCGTTGGCTTGCACCGATGCAGGTGATCGAACCACGGTGTGGGGGACGACGACCCCTTTCGACATTCCCGAATGTGTGGGAGCAGGACGACCGCCTTTGAGGCGGCCCAATTCATCAAGCCACTGGCTTTGCCGGGGGTGTCTGACTGCTGTCTCCTCGGCCACCTCCCGGTGCAGCGCGGCTTCCAGCGTCTCGCCCAGCTCGACGTGACCGCCGGGCACGACGTACTGGCCGGCCCATTTGTGCGACCGCATCAGTTTGTGCGACCGCATCAGGAAGAGGCGGCCTGCCGGATCGAAGATCAGCGCGCCGACGGTGGGTTCGGGGTAGCGTTGGGTGGATGACATCAGTACGTAGCCTCCGGGTTAGTTGTATACCTTGAAAATCCTGCATGTCAAGCATGATTTTCGAGGTGTCTGGCTCGGGCGATCGCCTACCGGGCGCTGACCTCGACCACAGTGCGCGCACCGGCCCGCTCACCCCAGAAGGTGTAGCGGCCGGCCGCGCCGTGCGCGCTGGTCGCGGCCGGCTCACAGCAGTAGGCGATGTTGATGCGGTCGTAGGCCGGGCCGAGCCGCTGCCCGTCGTAGACCACGAAGTACTGGCCGTCCCGCCGCACAACGAAGATCAGCTTGTCCTGAATCGCGTACGGCGCGTAGGCGGCTTCGATGTTATGGGCCAACCGCAGGTCCGCGCCGCCGTACACGACGGTCGCCACGCGGCCGTCGTCGAACGTCCAGGCTGCGCGGCCGGCCAGGTTTGCCAGCCCGAGATCGGGCGAGTAGGTCGTGAAGCGGCCCAGGAAGAGCTTCTGCAGGCGGCCGTTGGCGCTGAGCGTGTACAGGCTCAGGTTCGGGATGGGCGTCGCGATCTCGCGCGTCTCGTAGACGTCGGCGCCGATGGTCAACCGCCAGCCGGCCGCGGTGCGCTCGCCCGCGGCCGCCCGGTCAGCGTCGTCCCAAGCCAGCGCCGGATACCCGAAGCACGCCTCGGCCTGGCGCCACTCCTCGATATCAGGCTGCACGGGGCATTCCCGCCAGCGCAGGCCGGCCGTCTCGGCGGATATCTCGCCGGTGGCACAGGTGTCCCGGCAGTTCGCCCCACCCCGCGCAGGTAGAGGCGTTCGCAGATGCCCGGATCGGCCGCGGCGCGATAGACGGCCTGTAGGCAGGCGTCGTCGATCGCCATCCCGGCCAGCCGGCAGACCTCCGGTTCGAGCGCCTGGACGGCCTGCTGCTCGATACAGGGGTAGTGGCCCAGGCGGACGGCAACATAGGGCGCGGTGGCATCGCGTTGGGGGGCGGCAGCCGGATACCAGACCCAAACCAGGAGTTCCCGTCTTGCGTTTGGCTGCTCGGCAAGAGGATCCATGCGGCGCTCATCGACCCAGTCATACTCGGTTCGGCCAATGCAACAGGATCCCGTTGGAGGCGGCAACACAAGTGACTGCTGACGGAAGAAGGCCAGATATGCAGTCAGGGCGATGACCAGCGCGACGCACGATAGTAAGACGATGGTGATCCCTTTGAGGCATTTCCGCTTCAGAGGCGTAGGCCAGCCCGATGAAGCGAACGTTCTCACCCTATTACGCAGCAGGTTCATCGCTTCAGACTCTCTCGAGAGCGGTCACGGTACGCTCGTTCTCGACGTTGCCGGTGTTGCGCGTCGAAGTCGGCTCGCACAACAGCACAAGGACCTCGTCGTCGGCGATGGGCAGGTGTGCTACCCCGCGCGGGACGATGATGAACTCACCGGCTGCGACTCGCGCCTCGCCGTCAGGCAGCTTCATCCTGAGCGTGCCGCGGACGACGAGGAAGAGTTCGTCGGCGTCGTCGTGATGATGCCAGATGAACTCGCCCTTGAGCCGGGCGAGCTTCACCTGCTGGCCGTTCAGTTCGCCCACAATGCGTGGGCGCCAGTGGTCGGAGAATAGTGCGAACTTGTTTGCCAGGTTGACGACTTCTATCATCGAGCGCCTTCTTCTGTCCTTCACCGTCTCTGCGCCTGTCGCACGGTCTTGATCAGGTTGCGCGTTGTGTCGGCTATTGGGTGTTGTGCATGAGCATTCTCGCCGGGCCAGCAGGCTGCAATGCCTGACATGCGGACTAGGGCTTCAAGACGCACAACGCCTGGCGAATCTCGCCCAGATGATAGGCCGTATGCACGATGGCCGCGATCGCACCGCCAATCTGATCCTCGCCTGACCACTCGGATGTTTCGTGGATCAGTGTCTTGATGCGGTCATAGCTGACGCGCAATGCCGCCTTCGTGGCCTCCCATTCTGCGGGCGTCACGGCGCTCGTCTCGCGCCAGATCCGGCCCCAGTCCTGGCGCTCGAACTGTCCTGTGCGGACGCTGCGCTCCAGCACATCCAGATAAAACGCCACGTGTCTCACTTGCGCGGCCAGCGTGGCGCATTTGCCGCCTACCGGGATCGAGGCTTCAGCGGCGGAAAGCGTTGCCAGCGTCTCGAACAGCGACGTCCCCCGATCGAGAAAGGCGCCATGGACATGGTCGAAGGTCTCATCGAGCAGGGTGGTGAGTGCTTTGGTGAAGTGATCGGCCTGTATGTAGGTAGACATGGTTCTCGTCTCCTCGTGTTTTGGCGGATGACCTGCCGCGCTTCGGCGCCGTGGTGAGCAGCGCCGCCGGTAGACCCAGGAATGCCCCATACCGTTCAGCCGCCGCGCCGAGGCCGCGCTCTTCCGGCGGGGTCAGGGGGCGAAATGGCGCCACTTCGATGACCACCTTGTCTCTCTTGAGGGTGCGCTTCCAAACGCCGGCAACCTTGCCATCAACCACGAGGGTCGGGCTGAACATGCCATTGTTGCCGGGGCAGATGCGTTGGGCGTGGATCGGATCGAGCACGGCGCGGCGATCCCGATAGCCGAGCAGATACTCGTCGAAACCAGGTAGCAGATGAACGGCCGAGCCGCCGCTGCTCAGTTCCAGCGTCTCGCGCGGCAGCCAATAAACCTGATCCCCCATGGTTGCGCGGGTCAATTCTTTCCCGGCCGCGCCCAAGCCGGCCTTCACCTCCGCGGCCATCAATCCCGACCAGTGCATCAGATCCTGGGCGGTGGCCGGGCCATGGCTGGTGAAGTAACGCGTGGTCAGCTCAGCCAGTGCCTCCTCGCGCGGCCGCCCGCCGGACTCCGGGATCCATTCGTCCAGCAGCGCAAAGGTCTGTCGGCTGCCTTGCGGCACGCCGAAGCAGATCAGCCCATCCTGCGCGGCCCGCCCCAGGAGATGATAGCCGCGCTGGCCGGTCGTGGCGATGCCGGCTTGCGCCAGCGCGTGCAGCATTTCAGCCCGGGTGAGCTGCTTCCCGCCTTGCAGCGCTTTGGCAAACACCTCTTTACTGCGGCCAAAGGTCGCTTCGTCCAATTCGAGCTGGCGATAACGGCCGGCGCTGTGCGCGATCACCCGCGGCGTGAGGAGTGCCAGCAGCCAGCGGACGTCTTGGCTGGCGACGCAGTGCAGCGTGCCGCGCATCGGCCAGGTGCGCACGATGGCGCGCTCGGCAAGCGCCTGTTCGATGTCGCGTTCAGTCGTCCCAGCCGTGCGCAGCCCGAACGCCCACAGCGCCCCGCGGTAGTCCTGGGCCTGCAGCGCGCCCAGCCAACCGACGACATCGCCTGGCTGGGCGCAGGTCGGGCCGGCAATGCGCTGGTTCGCCAGTCGGGAGAGTGCGATGTTCATGCGGAAAACGCCTTTGAGGTGAAGTTCATGATTTGTGCAAGACACCCTTCGCGCTGTTACGCAGATTGCGGAAAGCCCACGCCTGCCGGAAGTTGTCCGTACAGATGCGCGGTATCTCAAAAGCGGCGATCGTCCTCAGCCCGGCTTCGTCGTTGACGTCCCAGGCATGGATCCGCGTGCCTTGCTCCCGCAGAGTCTCAACCACTGCCGTTGATAGCTGTGTCGGATGCAGATGCACCGCGCGCACTTGGGCCAGGCGGGCTTGCTGACACGCTTGATAGGCTACCACATCCAGCTTCATCCAGCTCTCGGACCGTGGAAAAAGCAGGTCGGCGGTCAGGCCCGGACATACCCTTTGGATTTCCAACAGCAGCGCTGGTTCATATGAAGTGACCTCCATCCGGCCCCAATGCCGTTTGAAATGGTGCAGCACCGCCCCGATGATCGCTGGCGCTTCCGGCTCCGGCCCCTTGATTTCGATCTCCATGCCGATTTGCTCGCCGAACTGCTCCAGGATCTCACTTAAGGTCGAAATCTGCCCTGTGGTCACAGCGGGATTGGATTTACACAGCACGCGCACGGCACGGAGTTGGGCCAGCGTATGGGCGAAGATCGGCCCATGACCGGTAGTGGTCTCGTCAAGATAGGTGTAGTGGTAGACCACTGGAACGCGGTCGGCCGTCAAACGCACATCCAACTCAACCGCATCCGCGCCAAGTTCAATTGCGCGCTGAAATGCCGCGGCCGTATTCTCCGGTGCTTCAGTAGCAATCCCGCGATGGGCAACGATCTCAAAACAGGCCATGAGAATTCCTCTCACCAAATCCTAGGCACGAGCCGATACCCGACATGGCGCGCATACCCGGTGTAGCCTGGCAACTCCTCCCGCAGCATCCGATCCTCCTTGGCCGTCCTGAGCACGAAGAGCAGACCGATGGCGGCGCCCGGCAACAAAGCCCACCACGACCCCAAGGCCATCGGCATGCCGAGGAAGAGCAGGATGACCCCGAGGTACATTGGGTGGCGCACGAAGCGGTAGGGGCCTGCAGTAACGACGACCTGGCCCCGGTCGTCTTGGATGCGCGCCATGCGGGACAGGTAGGTGTTGGTAGCGAGCGCCCAGAAGATCAGCGCACCTGCCAGCGCCAGGCCCAGCCAGGCCAACGCCTTAGCGGGCAGCGGCACGACCGACCAACGGAACCGGCCTGCGTCCAGACCGGCGACGATGGGGGTCAGCAGCAGGAAGATGGTGTACGCAGCCATGATCGTCTTGTCCCAGGGCTTGACGTTCTCCGCTTTGCGCGCCTGATCGCGCTCGCGAAGCTGTTCGGGGTCTCGGCGCAGGCCCAACCAGGCGTACACGGCGAGAAACGCGGTATACGCGACGAGGAGCGCCCAGGCCTCGACCCAGTCCAGCCGGCCGGCGGGTATGAACAGGAGCGCGGCCAGGCCGCCGAGGACGACGACCAGGCTGAGCGCGATCCGTGCCGCGCTGAGCGGGGAGCCTTGTGGCGGCGGATGTGTTGAAGTAGGGGGGATCATGGCGTCTCAAATCCTTTCCCTGTACTTGCTCGGACGACAAAATACCCTACTTCGATGCGCGGCACGTCCCAATCTGCATTTGCCAGATAGCTCTCCCCGACATAGGCCCCGGTTGCTTTCTCCCAGACACCGAAGATGAACAAATTCCGCAAATGCCAATCTGCCATCAGTCGGCGAATGACTACTTCGGCATCCTCTTTACTCTGCACCGCCATCAGGGATGGGGGTAAGAATTCGTAAAGGTGGCTCCAGTTTGCGCGCAACATCTGGAAATACACGGCGCCATCGCCTGGACGGTAACAGCGGAGCAGAAGCCGTGCGGACGTAAACTCGGTAGGGATGTCAAGCAATAGCGGGTTCACTCCTAGTTGTTCTCCTGAGCGGTTTGCTCAAGTCCCCCACCCGGCCAGCCGATCAATCTCCTGCGGTGACAGATAACCGAGGTCGGTGCTGCCGGTGAGCGCCGCGCGCAGCCAGCGGATCAACGGGAACATCGCCCGGCACACCGCCACGATCTCGTCCGCCAGATGGTCACTGCGCGCCAGCCAGCCCCGCGGCTCGCTGCCGGCCGTGAAGCTCTTCAGCTTGATGAACTCGATGCCCGGCGTCGTTTCGTCGTAGCCCTGGGGCGGCCGCTTGAGCCGCTCCCGGCGAGCGCCCCGCAGGTGGCCGCGAAAGCCGGCTCGGCCAGCACCGCGGCCAGCTGCTCGGGGTGCTCGGCGATGTGCTGTCGAATCTGGCCCAGGATGCCCGGCTCCGGCATATAGACGCCGCCGGCGATCAGGAGCTCGCCGGTTTCGGTGATGTGGAAGTAGTAGGCCGGCAGCCCACTGTTGCGGCCCTGCGGGCAGATCGCCGCGCTGAACATCGTCTTGTAAGGAACGCGAATTTTATAACTGTTCGCTCAACGCGAGCATCCTGAGCGGAGCAGCGCATTCGTCCGCGCTGCGTAGTCGAAGGATGCGGCCCTGTACGCTGACCGCTCCGCATCCTTCGAC
>Ga0172375_10002906_pt1 | contig 26424 bp, 24 predicted proteins | sample LakKiv1m_FD_114537 | JGI IMG/M metagenome (GOLD analysis project Ga0172375, IMG submission 114537) | Freshwater microbial communities from Kabuno Bay, South-Kivu, Congo - kab_092012_11.1m | ecosystem: Environmental > Aquatic > Freshwater > Lake | place: Democratic Republic of the Congo...
GACCGATATCTTGATAAATAGCGCCTTCCCCCTGAAGACCTTAAAGCTTTTGATCAGATATCAAGGTTACTTCAAATCTGTTATATATATTATAGCATTCCGGTATGCAGCCGCGTCAAGTTATATTTTGGCCAACCTCCTTGCTTATCGTATGAGCAATTTGTGCGCCACCCTCATGCGTCCCGAACAAATCGGAAGGAAATGGGGGTGAGGTGTAGGAATTTTCAACACCCGGGCAGGTTTATCTGTAATTAACGAATTGAAGCTCAATATCGAGGTTGGCCTTCCGCAGCAGTTGAATGACCAGCTGGAGGTCGTCTTTATTCTTGCCTGACACCCTGATCTGGTCTGCCTGGATCCCGGCTTGGACCTTTAACTTCGCATCCTTTATAAGCTTAACTAATTCTTTTGCCTTTTCCTGGGGGATGCCTGTCTTTATCTTCGCGGTCTGCTTAACGGTGCCTCCGAGGGCGCTTTCAGCCTTTCCAAAATCGAAGAACTTGGGTGAAATGCCCCTCCTGGCGATCTTTGTATTGAATATGTCAATGACATTCTTCAGCTTGAACTCGTCTTCCGACACAAAAACGAGGTTATCTCCGTCTTTTGTTACCTCGCTGATGCTGCCCTTGAAGTCAAACCTCTGCCTGATCTCGTTCATCACCTGATGGAGGGCGTTGTCGAGCTCGGGCTGGTTTACCTTGGAAACGATATCGAAGGAGGAATCTTTGCTCATGCAAAAATTATAGCACAACAAAGGCTGCTTGGCCGCTAATAACAATCATTAATTTTTGAGCAGTTCGGGGACATGGTGACCCCCACGGACAGGGTCTGACAGCCTCAAGGTTCTCCTATACAGGTCGAAATGATCATCAAGCAATATTGGCTGAGTGATGAGCAAATAAGGATCAACCTCTCCTTTTTCTTCTTCGATGATTTTTAACGGGGATTTCATGCCTTTGTAACTATTAGGTCGGATAAGATTGAAATATGCCTGATAGGAAAAAGCTTTGCAATAGAAAATCCTTTTAGAGCTAAAGTCTTCTATGTCGTAGAACTCTTCCTCTATCCTGGCGTGAGAGGTCTCTACATCACTGTTGTGAGTGGGAGAGCTCGGAGGTATGCGCAAATGAGTGGCCTTGTAGATCTCTTCGATAATATACTTAAACGGTGCGGATGAACCAGGTCTCCAATTCCCCACAAAAGCACCGTCATTGTCCGTTTGAATGTTCACCTTGCTGACATCGATATTGAACCTTTTAAGGTGCTGTAAAAGATAGGAACAGAACACCGAGGCGTTAACGCAATCCTTGGTGCGTCCGTAAGCGATGAACAGGGCCCCGGATTTTACGTCCCTTGCCGTGAACTGATATCTGGGCAGCTTAAGAAGCTTCATTTGTGCCCAGTAGTTGGGTATATCCGACAGGTCCTTGATGTCTATCTGTATCTTTTCAAAGACCCTGAGCTTTTGTTTTTCTTCTCTCAGATCGTTCTTGGTGATATGTTTCTTCCTTCTCTTGGGAGGATTATCGCTTAATTTAATGATCCTGTGGATGGTAGAAACGGCCCGTTTGACCCCGAACTCATACTGCATCCTCCTGGCGCCTATTTTCTTGAGATGCTCCCTCAGCTCAATTATTTCTTTTTCTTCACATTCCGGGATCCTGTTGGGCGAATGTTTCGGCTTTCTTGACCTGTTCTTTAATGACCTCAGGCTTTGCTCAAAAAGATATCTTCTCTGCCATTTTCTGATAGTATTCTTGGAGCAGGAATAATGCCTTGAAGCGGGCTTTATGCCGTACTTCATGGCATACGCGACCATGTCGCAGCGGTTGTTAAAGGGATTACTGCAGTCCTTTAGGATCAATTTATATGGTATGCTGATCATCGGTGACTCCTTTCTTTTAGGGTTTTCACTATTAATTTTAGGCTCTTTTTACTGAGATACCTAATTCTTAATAGCCTATCTAGGGGGTCACCATCTCCCCATACTTTCCTAACAATCATTAATTTTAGGTGAAATTTACGGAAAATACGCTCGATACACTTGTGGGTCCAAATAGATGGCCGGATAGCCGGGACCTAAAAATAAAGAAAGGAGACAGGAGATGAAAGCAAGTGCAGGAGGGGTCGCACTAAACTGGGGGAATTATCTGAAGTCTGTAAATATGCTTGGAGGAGAGCTGTTCAGGGACGGCGGTCTAACTCTGCCGACAAAATTGCGCAGTAGAGGGCCGTTGCATGTTAACACACACAGGTCCGCAGAGCAGAGAAGGGAATTATTCGGACAGCTGCGAGGATGCTTAACTGCCGAATCCAGGCAGCCGAGTTTTGGGAGCACCAGACAATTGGCAAATATCCCATTTCAAATGGCGGGATACTATCCTCTGTTGGATGACAATGAACTGGTGGGGAGAATAACAACAATGGGCTTAGCGGTGACGGCAGGCGAAGGGCAAAATACAGGATTATATGCGGTGACAGATCCTGCGCTTGCTTTATTCTGGCAGATCAGTCAAAGGTGCCGGATTTATGATCTGGCGAAACTACCCCCGGCCGACCAAGACGAGCTCCGTGACATGGGGGCGACTTTTACAGGTCCTCATATATTTTGTGAAGAAAATGAGATGTCTGCGAGGTTCCTTTTCAGTGACCTAAAAGGGGAAATATTGAGTAGGGCTATCAGAGGAAGGCTTCAAAGAAATATGAGAGAAATGTGCGGCATGCTCGGCATTAAATTAGAGTTATCAGAGCTGGAGTCGCTTAGTATTATGTCTCAATCGTTCAGTTTGACCTGGGCGAAAGCAAAATAGGTCCGCTTTCAAGCTGTTTCTTAAAAGATATCAGGCATCTTTACAGCCTTCTGTATTCTTAACGTCCGGTCTTATAGAGGTCCGGAAATCCAAATAATGTTATAATTCATATTAAAGGATATATTATGCCCATAGTCGTCCAAAAATACGGAGGGACCTCGGTCGGGTCCGCTGAAAAGATAATTAACATCGCAAAAAGGGTCATAAAGACCAAAAAAGCGGGAAATGACGTCGTTGTGATCGTGTCAGCCATGGGCCACACGACGGATGAACTTGTAGACCTGCTGAAAAAGGTAACAAAGGACCCCGATCCCAGGGAATACGACATGCTCCTTTCAACGGGGGAGCAGGTGTCAGCCGCTCTTCTTGCATCGGCAATAATGGAGCTCGGCGAAAAAGCCGTTTCCCTTACAGGCGGTCAGGCGGGGGTCATAACGGAGGACATCCCTTCAAAAGCGAGGATAAAGGACGTGAAGTTCCAGCGGCTTAAAAAGGAGCTGTCCGAAGGAAAGATCGTCGTTGTTACCGGTTTTCAGGGAGTTGACAGTAAAGGCGACATCACCACGATCGGCAGGGGAGGGTCCGATACTTCTGCTGTTGTGATCGCGGCGGCATTAAAGGCCGACGTCTGTGAAATATATACGGATGTTGACGGAATTTACACGGCCGATCCGAGGGTCGTTCCGGACGCAAAAAAGCTGGACAGGATCGCGCATGAAGAGATATTGGAGCTTGCCTCAGCCGGGGCAGGTGTGATGCACCCCAGGTCAGTGGAGTGCGGAAAGATCTACGGCATCAACATCCATGTCCGCTCAAGCCTGAACAATAATCCGGGAACGATGATTACGGCATTTTCCGCAAAGGAGATAAATGAAATGGAAAAAAGAGGGCTGGTGACGGGAGTGGCGCATGACGCAAATGTCGCCAAGATCGGGGTGCTTCAGGTCCCGGATAAGCCGGGAGTGGCCTCAAAAATATTCACCGCTCTGGCGGATAACAATATCAGCGTCGATATGATAATCCAGAGCATCCACGGAGGGCGCGTGGCCGACCTTGCTTTCACTGTTGCCAGAAGCGACATCAAAAAAGCTCTTGAGGTGGTGAGCGACATTGCAAATAAGATCGGCGCAAAAGAAGTGGTGTCAGACGCTGGCGTGGCCAAGGTCTCGCTTGTCGGCATCGGGATGGTGGGGGCGCCGGGAGTGGCGGCAAAGATGTTCAGGACGCTTGCGGACAACAATATAAACATGCAGATGATAAGCACGTCGGAGATACGCATCTCATGCGTGGTGGACGAAAAACAGGCAAAAAAAGCGGTGCAGGTGCTGCATGAAGCGTTCGGACTGGGGAAATGACAAATTGCAAATGCCAAATGACAAATGAATCGAAGAAAATCCAAATCAGGGGCTAATATTTATTGATTTGTCATTATTGATTTATTTGGATTTTGTCATTAGTCATTTGTCATTTCGCCGACAGGCGTCGGGGTGTGGCTCAGCTTGGTAGAGCGTTCGGTTCGGGACCGAAAGGCCGCCGGTTCAAATCCGGCCACCCCGATATATTACAATATGGGTAACAAAAACAAAGGTGATAGAGGGGAAGAAGAGGTAATTAAACTAATTCCCTGCCCTAATTGCGGAAAACGTTTAATGCTGCTTCCTCCGAATTATCCTCTATATGATGTGCAATGCACTGGATGTTCTTTTCGGGCGCAAATAAAAACAAATCAAAGCAGACCAAAAAGCATCATTTTTGGGGCAGGTTGGCAAATAATGGAAAAAGTATTAAGGTCCGGTTTTATTATCCCACCTCTCATCCTAAACTTTAAATGGAAAGAAAAAACTATCAATAATCAAGAAATTAGGTTTTATCCCTTTATCCCAAAAAGCAATTTAAAAAAATATCAACTATCAGAAAAAGCAAGACGGGCAAAATATTGGATGTTCACTTATGTCGGGCTCGACAAACTCCCATATTTTTCTCTTTATAAAATGAACAACCAGCTTGGTAGAGCGCCCCGATCCGATCGGGGAGGTCGTGGGTTCACTTGTCCCGAGCGAAGTCGAGGAAAATCCCACCACCCCGATTCAAAAAGGCCGCAGCAGGGTTCTTTATGAAAAACTATTTTACAATAATGCTTGTGCCGCACTCGCCGAATTCCAGGACGGTCACCGTCAGGATACCGAGGTGGACGGTCCATGCCGCGCTGTTTATTATTTTGTCTTCGGCCGTTGTCTTTGTGTCTTCGGTAGTATATTCCTCTCATGTAACGAGAAGGATGGTCTCTTATGAGGAGATGAAAGCTCAGACATCTTTGCAAAAGCAGGAAGTCGAAAGATATTCACAGGAAACGCAAAAACTTTCCCGGATGATGGCCGAGATAACCGATAAAGAGAACCAGATCAGGAAAATGCTCGGACTGAAGGATGTGCGGTTAACAGCGGGACTTACCGGAAAAAGTGAATATTCCCTCGGGCAGAAACTGTCCTCATTGAGGGACGGCGTCAAAGAAAGCAGAATAAGGCTGGACAGCCTGATGAACAGGGTGACCGAGATGAGGAAGCGTTTTGCTTTTACTCCGTCTATCTGGCCCGCGCACGGCAGGATAATGTCCACCTTCGGCTACAGGAGCTTCCCCTGGAGGGGGTTCCACGCCGGGCTTGATATAAATACTGCTTACGGGACCCCCATAAAAGCGGCTGCCGGGGGGGCCGTTTCATATGCCGGCTGGAGGAGCGGGTACGGGAATACGGTGGTGATCGATCACGGCTCCGGGTTCGAGACTCTGTACGGGCATATATCAAGGATCAAAATATTATCCGGTCAAAAGGTCAAAAAAGGCGATATAATCGCTTTTGTGGGAACGTCGGGATATGCGACAGGGCCGCACCTTCATTATGAGGTGTCGGTCAACGGCAGCAAAGTAGACCCGGCGCGGTATCTTGACCTGAACATGCTCCAAGCTTCGTCACGGAGGTGAACGTATGAAATTCATGGACATGTCCAAAAGCTCCGGAATGATCGGGACCATGGTCGGGGAGGACACTCAGATAAAAGGCGAGATCAAGTCATCGGGCTCTTTCAGGCTCGACGGCGCCCTTGACGGCAATGCTTCTGTTTCAGGAGAGGTCTATATCGGAGAGAATGCTTCGGTAAAAGGCAATGTTTCCGGCCAAAAGATCGTCGTCGCCGGACAGGTCAACGGGAATGTGTCTTCGGTAGACAGTGTTGAGATAAAAAAGAACGGGAAAATATTCGGCGACATTTCCGGGAATACTCTGATCGTGAACGAGGGCGCCTCGTATAAGGGCCGCGTGACCATGGGCGAGGCCAAAAATATGCCTGAAGACAAGAACCCGGCCGGAGAGTTCTCCGATAAAGTCAAAGAGATCATCGGTCTCTAAGATGGGAACGTTATACGTTTGCGCAACGCCTATCGGCAACCTCGAGGACGCCTCGCCGCGGCTTATCAGTACCTTAAAGGAAGCCGATCTTATCGCGGCCGAGGACACGCGGCGCACAAAAATACTTCTTGAGCATTTTGGGATCAAAACAAGAACAACGTCTTACCACAAGTTCAATATTAAGGAAAAATCAAAATATCTGATCGGGCAGCTTCTTGACGGGAAAACTCTTGCTTTGGTTTCTGACGCAGGCATGCCGGGAATATCTGACCCCGGGGAAGAGCTGATAAGGGAAGCGATAGAAAAAAATGTTCAGGTCGTCGTTATCCCGGGACCTTCCGCGATAATCAATGCGCTTGCGGCTTCGGGCCTTCCGGCAAAAAGGTTCGTTTTTGAAGGTTTTCTGCCGAGCGAGGGAAAAGGCAGGAGAAGGATACTCCGGAAATTAGCGGATGAAGAAAGAACGATAATTATTTACGAATCACCGCACAGGCTCCTGAAAACACTGAAAGACATAAAAGATATTCTCGGGAACAGAAAACTCTGCGTTGCAAGAGAGATGACAAAGAAATTTGAGGAATACTTCAGGGGAACGGTTGAAGAGGCGTTGGAGAAATATTCAAAGAACGAGGTGCTCGGCGAAATAACTATTGTGCTATAATATTTTCTGCGTGCAGGAAAAGGGAACCGCGTGCAAATCGCGGACGCTCCCGGCGCTGTAAGCGGGTACGAACCTGTCAAACCACTGTCTTGAGTTAAGTTCAGGGCGGGAAGGGACAGGGGAGGATGATCCGCAAGTCAGAAGACCTTGCCTGTATAGTATTAACACTCCCATATTCCCCTCGATCCTGAGCTTGCCGAAGGACTCGGGGGGGCCTCGCGGAATGGGAAAAGGAGTGTACGATGAAAAAGTCGATCTGCCTCTTGTTCCTGCTCCTGTTTGCAGCCCCGGTCCTCTCAGCCGATGCCCCTGTTTTTTTTGGTGATAAGGTCGTTGTGACCGCGCAAAAAAGGCCCGTTCTCCTGAGCCGGACGTTCGAGAATGTTACGGTCATCACTTCAAGAGAGATAGAAGCTTCGGGTTCGCTTACTGTTGCCGACGCCCTTAAAAGGTCCAGCGCAGTATATGTAAAGAGCAACGGCGGTCTGGGCGGGGTCTCAACGGTCAAGCTCAGGAGCGCCTATTCGGAGCAGGTCCTGGTGCTGCAGGACGGAGTGAGACTTAATTCAGCGCTCCTCGGGATGACCGACGTTAACGATATCCCTGCCTCGGACATCGACAGGATAGAAATTGTTGCCGAGCCGATCTCCTCGATCTACGGTTCCGACGCGATGGGCGGCGCGATAAACATCATCACAAAAAAAGCCGAGAAAAAGCCCGTTTCCGTTGCGATAGCCGGAGGCAGCTTTGGCGAGCTTGATTCCAGGATCTCTTTTTCCGGAAAAATGGGGAAGGCGCAGGGGTATCTGTCTTTGGGATACCTGAAGACCGACGGCTATAGGGTCAACAGCGATTATAAAGAGCAGGACCTTCTGGCCGATCTGAACATAGCTGACGTCGTGAACATCAAGTACACGACCAAAAAATCCGACAGGGGGAATCCCGGGGTCCCGAGGTCTGACACAGACCCGACTTCGGCTTCTTCCCCGAACGACAGGCAAAGCGACCTGACTTCGACGGTGAACATCACGTTCGATCCTGTAAAAAAAGGGCCCTTCATGCCCAGATTCATCCTGACACAGAGCGACGCGGACGAACGGGTCCACTATGAAGACTGGTTTGTGAGCGGTCTTTTTTATGACGACAGGTATTACAGCCGGATCACGCAGGCGGAGCTTTTATCGGTGATCAAGGCAGGGCAGCACTCCTCTGTTACAGCAGGAATGGAGATGAAAAGAAATTACGGGGAAAGCGCCCTGGCGGGAGTGCACGCCATAGATAATGCCGCAGCATATTTCACGGCGGACATAGGGGAAGACCTTCCCGCGAGCCTCGGCGTCTCTGCAAGGTACGATTCCAACTCCTCGTTCGGACAGACCTTCAATCCAAAGCTGAGCGTCATGGCTGACCTGGGAGAAGGGACCGTTGTAAGGACAACGATCGGACAGGCTTTTCGGGCTCCTACAATAAACGAGCTTTACTGGAACGACCCGTCGTTCTTTACTTTCGGCAATCCCAACCTGAAGCCCGAGACCTCCCGTGCGGTCAATATCGGGATAGAAAAGGACATGAAAGGCCTTAATGCAAAACTGAACTTTTATTCCACCAAGACCGAGGATATGATCAGATGGGCGCAGACGGGGCTGTTCTCCTGGTCAACGGTCAACATCGACAGGGCAAAGATCGAGGGCTGGCAGCTTGATCTCGAAAAAGAGCTTATACCTGGCGCGTTCGTCTTCGGCAGTTATGTGAACGAGCTTGATGTCAACGAACAGACCGCAAATGTCCTGACCTACAGCCCGAGGCAGAGATTGAACCTGGACTTCACGGCCAAAGGGAAAGAACTCTATTACAGCGCCAACTACAGGTATGTTTCAAGTGTGTTCACCGATACCCTGAACACGAGCACCCTGGCCCCGTACCAGGTAGTGGATATCGGGATCATGAAAAAGCTGGGCATTGCCGAAATCTCGCTTAACGTGAACAACGTCTTTAATACGACATATTTTGAGGCCGTCGGCACAAGCCCCGTGGACTGGCAGCAGAGGGGATACCCGATGCCGGGAAGGACCGTAAGGGTAGGGGTGAAAATTTGACCGCGGATAATCGGTAGAGTAAAATAAAAAAGGAGGATAAATTATGTTATATAAAGAAAGATTGACGGGAGTGCGGCTGTCGAGGGTGCCCGAATTCGACCTGTCCGTGGTGGTCGCGATGTTTTTGCTCGTGGCTTTTGCATGGGGAGTGGCAAGGATCGACAGATCTTTTGTGAAGGTGGAGCGGCAGGTCCCGGTATTCACGATCTCATCTGAAATTTCGGTAATGCCCGTGATAGAACCAAAGACAAAGAAGAACGCCGTTAAGGTAGGCAGTTTTATGAGCCTGGCAAAAACGGCTTCCGTTGCGGACACAAAGGCCGCGGCTCCCGCGGTCTCCGAGGCGGCAGAAAAAATAATCCTTTCCCAGGCGTTCCCCGTGCCCACCGGCCTGACAGCTCCTAAGATCGTCTACAAAACGGTACCGGATTATCCTGTAAAAGCTATCGAAGCTGCGATGCAGGGTACTGCGGTGATAAAAATATTCATACTTAAAAACGGCAGGGTAGGCAATGCCGTAATTGAACAAACCTCCGGGCACGAGCTTCTCGACAGGTCCGCTGTTGCAGCTATCTCACAGTGGATCTTTGAGCCGGCCGTCAGCCAGAAAGAGGCGATCGAGGCCTGGTTCAAGGTGCCCGTAAAATTCCAGCTGAAGTCCTGATCTTTTAGAATGACCCTCACAGACGAATTTGATTATCCTCTTCCCGAGGACCTGATAGCCTCGCATCCTTTGGACAAAAGGGACTCTTCGCGTTTAATGGTCCTTAACAGGGACAAGAAGACGGTCGAACATAAGATCTTCTCGGATCTTCCGGATTTCCTGAATAATGGAGATGTTCTTGTTTTAAACGATACAAAAGTTATCCCCGCAAGGCTTTTCGGCAATAAAATGTCAGGCGGAGGGAAGGTTGAGGTCCTTCTTCTGAAGAAAGCATCCTTTGAAGAGAATGCATGGGAATGTGTTGTGCAGCCGGCAAAGCGGGTGAAAAAGGGATACGAAATAGATTTTGGAAAATGCAAAGGAACAGTGCTGAAAGAGATCGATGATTTCAGGCGGATGATAAAGTTCGATTGCGAGGGTGATTTTAGTGAGCTCCTGAAAGAGATCGGAAAAGTCCCTCTTCCGCCTTATATCAGCCAGAGGCTGGATGAATCTGAAAGGAATACTCCCGAGATAAGGGAAAGATACCAGACTGTTTACGCAAGTAAAGACGGGGCTTCTGCCGCTCCGACTGCCGGGCTTCACTTTACCAGGGAGCTTCTTGCAGGGCTTGAGGAGAAAGGCGTTGAAATAACAAATATCACCCTTCATACGGGTATCGGCACATTTAAACCGGTCTTTGCTGAAAATGTCGAAGACCACGAGATGTTCGAAGAGGAATATGAGATAGGCCCTGATGTCGAGTTCTATATCAATAGAGCAAAGAAAGATAAGCATAAAGTCGTTGCAGTAGGGACCACGGTAGTCCGTACTCTTGAGGATTGTTTTTTAAAGCACGGCAGGATAAAAGAGACAAAAGACAGCGCCAAAATCTTCATCTATCCGCCGTTCAAGTTCAATGTTGTTGATGCTATGGTAACCAATTTTCATTTTCCGCGGTCAACGCTTCTTATGCTTGTCAGCGCATTTGCCGGGCAGGAGTTTATGGAAAAGGCATACGAAACAGCAGTGGCTGAAAAATATCGTTTCTATTCGTTCGGGGACGCGATGGTGATATTATAGAATTTATTGATTAAGGAGCTTCTTAGGGCTATTTTTTTGCCAAACAGTCTACTATTATTCTCCTAACAGGCGGTCCCATCTGAAGTTATAAATATTATTCCTCAGGGATTGATTATCATCGGACTGTGAAATTAAGGCTGATACTCCGGCGGTTTTGCCGAATACTTTTCTTGCTTTTAACAGCGGCGACATGTGATTGGGCATTATTGTGGACGAACTCTTGATCTCGAACATATGAATCTTTTGGCCGGTTTCGATAAGAAGGTCCACCTCAAGTCCATCCCTCGTCCTCAAATAGTACATGGCAGGCATGCTGCCAAAAGCATAAAATCTTTTGAGAAAATCATTTATTACCATAGTTTCAAATAATGCTCCGAAATTGGGGCTGTTGATCAGCGTTCTTTTTTCATGAATCCCCAGAAGATAGGTCGCGAGGGCGGTGTCGCAGAAATATAGTTTCGGGCTTTTTACAAGGCGTTTCCCTATGTTCCTGTAATACGGATACAAAAGATAAACCTGATATCCGGCTTCAAGTATTGACAGCCATCGCCTCGCAGTGGGAACGCTTATGCCGATCTCTTTGGCGATATCGGAAATATTGAGTATTTGTCCGGTGCGTGTCGCGCAAACCTTAAGGAACCTCTCAAATTGGTTTAGATCTCCGATATTTAGGACATTCCTTACGTCTCTTTCAAGATAAGTCGAGATATAGGAACCGCACCACAGTCTGCGGTCGACTCTCGGATTGCTGGCGATCTCAGGAAAAAATCCCCTGAGGATGATATTTGCGGTGTCAGGCAAATGTTTCCGGAGGCGATTTTGCCTCAGCGACAGGCTTATTTTTTCGATGGGTGCCGCGACTTCGGCAGATCCGATCATTTCAGAATATGAAAAAGGCGGAAGGGACAGGACTGCGGCCCTGCCGGCGAGGGACTGGCTGATCCCCTGCATCAGCACAAAGTTCTGGGATCCTGTAAAGAACCATCTTCCGGGTTTCCTGTTTTCGTCAATTTTTGTCTTTATGTATGACAATAGTTCCGGAACGTACTGTATCTCGTCGATGATCAAAGGCTCGTCAAAACCGTTGAGGAATCCTCTGGGATCTTCTTTTGCCCTCATGCGCTTATCGGGATCTTCCAGCGACACAAAATCGTGGGTCTTGGGAAAAAGCATTTTAAGAAGAGTGGTTTTGCCGCTCTGCCGCGGGCCGGTAACAACAATGGCAGGAAACGTCTTTGCGGCTTTTCTAATGGTCTTTGCCAATATCCTGGGTTTCACGTTAATAATTATACGCCGCATATTTAATATGTCAAGTTATATTTGCAGGGTATGTGTTTGCCAGGCACCCAGCCGGCTATTGGTAAAACATCGGGGACGAAACAGAAGAACAAAATAAAAAGTGAAATCTCCTCCATTTCCGTTCGATACATATATGAGGCCAAAAATGATTTGCTCAATCAAATGCCTCATCCGCTGAAGCTTTAGCGAAGGCGGGAAAGAGGAGGATAAAATGACGCTTAAAATAGGGGATATTAGGGGGATGTGGGTTAACGTTGACGGAAAAAGAGTGACGGGCCCTCAAGTCAGGCAGGCATTGGCAGGAACAAATGCCGTTGTAAGAATATTTGCAGGGAAAAGAGAAGTTCTTCGTTTCACAAGGCAATTAGCTCAGCAACGACCTGTCTCTGCAGTAGCGGATATGACAACCGGATCAGCCGGCCTTCTCAGGCAAATAGAAGCTCTGACAATGGTTCCTATTTCTAAAAACGTCAGGATTATGAGAGATGAGGTCACGGTCGGCTTGTTCAGACAAGTTATGAGGGGATATGTGCCTAAAGGGTATGATGCCGATAGGCTTCAAGCTATCCTTAATTGTATGGCGGGAGCAGATGATCCCTTAACGGATGATCCCTTAACGTATGTAAATCTGTTTGATGCCAGAGAGTTTGCCAAGCGGTTGAGTGTCCTAATCAACGGCAGGAAATTGCGGGTACCAACTGAAGCGGAATGGATGAAAGCTCGTAATCAGTTGTCAGGGAGCAATTGGACATGGACAGAAACCCAAGATTCCGTTAATGATTTTGTCCTGCGTCACCTGTGCAATTCGAGCCGTGGCGGCGCCCACCCGGAGCACCGTTATGACAACCTCGCGGTCCGTCTTGTCGAGGATATAAAACCCCATTGAAAAATATATACTAATACGGTAAAATGTATATACTAGGAGAAAGCAAATGGTAAAAACATTGATCGATATCAAAGACGGTCTCGTTGAGGAGGCCAGAAGAGCGACAGGGGTCAAGAAAAAGGTTGACCTGGTGAATATGGCGCTGGAGAGGCTTGTGCGGCAGAAAGAGATAGAAAAGATACTGGAGTTTAAGGGAAAAGTGAATTGGGAGGGCGACCTTGAAAGATCAAGGAAAGAAAGAAGATGATACTGGTCGACACTTCCGCGTGGATAGAATTCTTCCGGGAAAAGCCCTCAAGGATGAAAGCCCGGATCGAATTCCTGATAAAAGACAACAACACGGCCTGCATCTGCGGCATAGTGGTTCAGGAAATTTTGCAGGGAATCAAGGACGATAGAACATTTCATTCTTTAAAACAAAGACTGCTTGCGCTCCCTTATATTGACAGCGATACAGATACTTATCTGATAGCGGCTTCGGTCTTCAGAAAACTAAGACAAAAAGGCTTCAGCCCTCCGACCGTTGACTGCTTGATCGCGGCGCTCTCTATACAGGACAAACTTCCTTTGCTGACGCTTGACAAGCATTTCAAACAGATAGCGCGGCATACCAATCTGAAACTGGCCGATTTATAAACAAATTGATCTGTTTTTCACGGCGATGCTTATTGTATAATTGAACCATGTTCAAGTTCGAAATTCTAAAAAAGTCAAAGACCTCACGCGCAAGGATCGGAAAGCTTCACACTTCACACGGCGTGATAGAAACGCCGAATTTTATTCCATGCGGAACTCAGGGGACCGTCAAAGCGATGACGCCCGCGATGCTGAAAGAGATCGGGACGCAGATCATCCTTGCAAATACTTACCATCTATTTTTAAGGCCGGGACAGGAATTGATACAAAAAGCGGGCGGACTTCACAAGTTCATGGGCTGGGACGGCCCGATACTGACGGATAGCGGAGGGTTCCAGGTGTTCAGCCTCACCGATATCAGAAAAGTGACGGAAGACGGGGTGGAGTTCTCCTCGCACATAAACGGATCAAAGCATTTTCTTACTCCTGAAAAAGTGGTCGAGGCACAGCTTGCCTTCGGCTCGGACATAATGATGCCGCTTGATGAGTGTGTGGCCTATCCCGCGGAAAGAGAGCAGGTCAAGAAGGCCAGCGAGAGGACGCTGATGTGGGCTGGGAGAAGTAAAAAGTTGATAGGAGGGGGCGGGAGAATGGTGGATGGTGAGTTGTTTGGAATAGTGCAGGGAGGCACGTTCGCCGATCTGAGAAAACAGTCGGCCGAGGAGATCGCGGAGCTGGGATTCAAAGGTTTTGGGATCGGCGGGTTGAGCGTCAACGAGCCGAACGAGCTGATGTATGAAATGCTGGATGTCCAGATCCCCGTTCTTCCCGAAGAAGCACCCAAACATTTATTGGGGGTCGGCTATAAAGATGACATTATAAAAGCGGTCGAGCTCGGGTGCGACCTTTTTGACTGCGTGATGCCATCGCGGCTCGGCAGGCACGGGGCCTTTCTGACGGACGAAGGCAAAAAAGTTATCAGGAACAATAAATTTATTGAGGACTTTTCTCCGCTGGACGAAACCTGCGACTGCTATGCCTGTAAAAACTTTACAAGGGCTTATATTAGGCATCTTTTTATAGCGAATGAAATACTGGGAGTGATGCTGCTGACGACGCATAATCTTAGGTATATGATGAGATTGATGGAGGACCTTAGGAAGGAAATCCTAAACTCTAAACCCTAAACTCTAAATAAATTTAAAGTATTAAACCCAAAACTCAAATTAGTTTTGGTATTATTATTTTAGATTTTGAATTTGTTTAGGATTTAGAGTTTAGGATTTAGGGTTTGACATGAAATTCACAGCCGACTTTCATATCCACTCAAAATATAGTAGAGCTACATCCAAAGACATGGATTTAGACCACATCAGCGAGTGGGCAAAGCTTAAGGGCCTCGACCTGATGGGTACGGGCGATTTTACCCATCCGTTCTGGCTGGCCGAGCTCAAAAAAAAGCTGAAAAGCGACGGGGAGGGGCTGTTCGATTTCGGCGGCATAAAGTTCATCCTGACGACGGAGGTCTGCAACATATACCATCAGGACGAAAGGCTGAGAAAGGTCCATACGATGATCTTTGCCCCGTCTTTCAAAGCTGCGGATAAAATTAACCTGGAACTCGGAAGGCTGGCAAACCTGATGTCCGACGGCAGGCCGATCTTCACTTTCCCGGTAAAAAAACTCGCAGAGATAGCTTTGACGGCTTCATCGGAATGCCTGATAATCCCGTGCCACGCGTGGACCCCGTGGTTCTCCGTTTTCGGGGCTTTGAGCGGCTACAACTCCCTGGAGGAATGCTTCGGGGAATATTCGAGGAACATCTTTGCTATCGAGACCGGGCTTTCATCCGACCCGGCGATGAACTGGCGGCTTTCAAAACTGGACCGCGTGAACCTTATCTCAAACTCCGATGCGCATTCACCTTCCAAAATAGGACGGGAAGCAAATGTGTTCGACACGGAGCTTTCATACAAAGGCGTTTTTGATGCGCTAAAGAAAAAAGACCCGAAGAGATTCCTTTTTACGATAGAGTTCTTTCCCGAAGAGGGGAAATATCATTTTGACGGCCACAGGAACTGCCGCGTCAGGCTGTCGCCGGGGGAAACAAAGAGCAATAATAAAAAATGCCCCAAGTGCGGCAGAAACGTCACTGTAGGCGTGATGAGCAGGGTGGAAGAGCTCTCTGACAGGGAAGAGGGCTTTGTCCCTGAAAACGCCGTCCCGTTCAAAAAGCTGGTCCCTCTGCAGGAGATAATAGCGGAAGTGCTCGATAAAGGCGTCGATACCGCGTCTGTCAGGAACGAGTACCTCAAGACGGTCAATACGCTGGGCAGTGAGCTTTTCATCCTTCTTGACGCCCCGCTTGACTTTCTGCAGCGCTCGATGCCGGAAAAGACGGTCGAAGGGATAAAAAGGGTGCGCGAGGGAAGGATAAACATCCTTCCGGGATACGACGGGGAGTACGGAACAATTAAACTGTTCGAAGAAAAAGAGAGAAAGACCGAAAAGTTCCAGATAGCGCTGTTCTAGCGCTGTTTATTTTTCGATCAGTTATTCCTCCCCTTTTTCCGGCGTAAGCGGCCTGATCCTGTTCACCAGGGCCATGAACCTTCTGCCGTATTCTGTATATGTATTATATAGCTGAGCCGGGTCCGCTGAAGTTGTCCCTTTGTGGATGACAGCGGCAAGGTGGGGTTCAATGCAAAACCCGCCGGTATAGCCGCTTTCAATAAGATCGCGCACAACATCTTTCACCCTTCCGTCGCCTTCCCCCGGATAGGTGTAAACTTCTTTGTCTCTTTCCCCGGTCCCTTTAGCGTCCTTTATATGAACATACCGGATCCACGGCTTTGTTCCTACATATAATCTCCAGGGGTCCTGAAGGTATTGAACGGGATTGCCGGTGTCATAGATCGCGGCAAGGCGCGGTGAACCTATTTTTGTTATCAGCCATTCAAGATTTGCAGGGTTTTCTCCAGCCCATCCGGCGCAGTTCTCGATCAACAGGTCCACACTTGTGCTTTCCGCCATTCCGACAAGGACCTTCATCCTTTCAAGGACGATATTCCTTGTTGTGGTCTCATCAATGCCCGCCACCCTTTGCCAGGACATGATCCTGACGGCGTCTGTGTGGAGCACCCTGCATCTTTCAAGCGCGCTCCTGAGCTCCGCTTTGTCAAGTTCAAAATCTCCGTTCACCGGCTTGTTCCAGTTGGCGATCGATGATTCAAGGCAGGCCACGGCCAGCCCCGCGCTCCTGACTGCCGCAGCTGCTTTTTCAAAGGATTCCTGCTGAACAAGACAGATGTTCTTCTTTCCGCCATCGTTGTCCGGAACCAGACGGAGGTCAATATAACGCCATCCAAGATCTTTGTGCGCCCTTATCTGGACATCAACCGGAAGCCCAGCCTCATCGGCGATGCCAGAAAAGAATATTCTCGGTCTTACACGGCTTTTTCCGACAAGCGCAGAAGGGCTGAACAGCATCCTTCCGCCTTCACCCGCGAACAACGAACGTACTGCGCTCATATTCTGTTCTCCTTCACATGTTGTTTTTGCCGTCATTTTCTTATCGAACGGATATTTGGGAAATTTCACTGAATTCGGTGAAATTCCTGACGGATCGGTTCGAAATATTAAATGAAGTACATTTTGACATGAACGAAAAAAACTGTTAATGAACATGATCACGGCAAGACCTCCGCTCCGGATGCTTGCAGAGATCTCCCGCGCACAGCTGAGGATCGAGCGCTGGCCTGCGGCGGTCCAATCGCATTCAGGGGTGAGGTATGAGTTCGGGACGGCCCCCAGGATCAGCAATGAGGCCGCGGCGTTCGCGTTCTGTTATTCATATTCCTACGCGCAGTATATTTTCAGCAGGAACGATCGAAGACCAAAACAGTACAGCTTCGTTTCAGGCCATGAGACAAGGCCGACAGGACAGGAGCTGAACCAGATGCACGTTCTGGGGATGCTTGCGGCGGGATGGGACTCGGGACTTCCCGTCCATGTGATCAATCTGGGCGTCACCACCACCCCGCTGTGGCAATGCGCGATCAGGCGCTTCGACTCCGACGGCGGCGTGATGACCACAGGGTCCCACAATCCGCTGGAGTGGAACGGGTTCAAATATTCCTCAGGGAACAGAGACCCGAAAGGCGACGGGCTTAACCAGTACGGCAGCCTTCTTTCAGGGCCCAAGATGGCGGAAGTGATACAGATCGCGCAGGGGAACATTGCAAGGATGAAATACGGGAGCAGTACTCCGCTGTTAAGAAGTTCGATATCGGCCGGAGCGAAACCGGGCCTTGTGGTTGGGATATTCGATCCAAGAAGCGTTTCAGCCGTTTTCGAAGCGGCTTTACAGGCTTATATAAAAGAGATCAGGCAGATACTCAGGCTTGACGGCAGTTTGCCGGGCAAAATAGTGAACGCGGTGGTGGACCCCTGCGGAGGCGCGGCTTCCATTGTCACAAAAAGGGTCATCCAAGAAGTGCTCGGGGTAAGCGTGGCGGCCATAAATGATACTCCGGGGGTTTTTCCCCACAGTATCGAGCCTATCGAAAACGCGCTGGACGATGCTGCGGCGGCAGTCATCGAACACCGTGCTTCACTGGCCGAGGTCTTTGACTGTGATGCCGACAGGGTCAATTCTGTATTAGCGGATCCCGAAATGGGAGTGATCAGGCTCCATCCTCAGGAGGTAGCGGCCATAAACGCGGCCTCGTTCATCGGATGGATAAGAGCGAACGCGGAAAAATATCCAGAAGCAAACGGCAAAAAAATGTCCATGGCCACTCATAACGCGACCAGTTCAAGGCAGCATGTTTTTTGCCGCTGGCTGGGGATGGACGTAAGCGAGGTCGAGGTCGGCGAGATCAATGTTGTGACAAGGATGCGTCAGCTTGAAGAAGAGGGGTTCTTTACCCCGGCAGGCACAGAAGGCTACAGCGGAGGGACGGTGCTTCGCGGGACCGGAGTAAGGGACGGCACCCTGATAACCATTTTGCAGATGCTTTCAGCCTCAGATCCCAGAGTGTCTTTTTACCTGCACCGGGCATTACGTCGTTCTCCTTCCGCCGCAGGCCCAAACCTCTTTGGCATTCGAGGTCTTTTGCCGCCTTATACATCACTGCAGTGGCAGCTGCAAATGCCTGCGGTCTGCGGTCTCACGCATGATGTGATGAAAGACCGGATAGAAGCCGGTTTTGCGGGGCTTCTTTCCGGATCGGATGATCAAGGATATTCGGTCCAAGGGGTCCAAGGCCGTTTTGAAGGCGTCAGCTTTCAAAATGCGGAGCTTACAACTGTCAGGAGAGGAAGGCATTCAAGGACACCGGGGGCGGACGGCGGCTTTAAAATTGTGCTTTCCAGCGGCCCGCATGCTCATTCCATTATGATAAGAGGTTCTAAGACCGGCCCGGAGGTGCGCGCGTTGGCCGATTCCCCCGATGCCGGGACCGCACTGCAGTTAAAGGAAGTGCTGGACCGGCTTTTTGCCAAGGCTGTAGGGAGATAGGCGGGCCATTTTTGCCCTCAAAAATTTATCGGAAAAAGTGCCCAAAAAGTGAAATTCAAAAGAAATACGTTCGATATAAATTTGACTGAAAAATACTGAAAGGAGAGATCAAATGACAGTTGCGTTAGAAAGAATGGCTCCGGCCGTGCGCGCGAGGTACGATGTTTTCATGAAGAACTGGGAGGCAAGGAACCCGAACGCGCCTTTGTCCAGGGCCGCAGTTAGCGAAGTGGCTGCGTCGGTTTTCCCGTTCATATGCCAGGAAAAACTTGATCATGGGTTGGGCAGGCTGGCTCAGGCAAGCGTTGATACAAGAGTGAGAATTCTTGACAGGATGACAAGGCCCAACAGGGTCATCTCGGTCACAGTTCCGTGGGTGGACAGGAACGGAGATCTCCAATACAACAATTTCTGGAGGATTCAGATGAACGACGCCGTGGGTATCTATAAAGGCGGTTTCAGGTACCACCCCAGCGTTTCCGAAGATATACTCTACTTTCTGGCTTATGAACAAACTTGTAAAAACGCGTTGTTGCCTAACGCAAAAATGGGCGGGGCCAAAGGCGGAGCTGATTTTGACCCGAAGGGCAGAACGGATCACGAACTGAGGAATTTCTGTTTTGCTTTGATGGAAAGGATCTATCCGTTCATCGGGCCCGATCTCGACGTGCCGGCCGGAGACATCGGCGTTGACCCAGTTACGATCGGATATCTTCTTGGCGCATACGAGAAACTTACGGGGGACCATTCAGGATTAGTTTTGACAGGCAAACCGCTGGCTCTCGGAGGCATTCCGGGAAGGGCGGAAGCAACGGGATACGGCGCCGTCAGATTTGCCGATCTAATGCTTGGCGCGGAGGAACCGGGAGAAGGCATCAGAGGTAAAAGAGTTCTTGTTTCCGGCGCGGGGAACGCAGCGCAATTTGCTTTAAGCAGGACGATCCAATTTGGCGGCATAGCGCTCACTATGTCGGATTCAAGCGGATACATAGTAAAAGAAGGCGGCATTTCAAGCGCGGGACTCGATTGGTGGATCAGAGCGTGGGGAGCAAACAGGAATATCAGAGTAAGTGAGTTTGCGGAGAGATGGGGCGGGACATTTTTCCCCGGAAGACAGCCGTGGGAAGTTAAAGCAGATATTGCCATACCGGCAGCAACGCAGTTCGAGATAGATACTCCCGATGCTCAGATGTTGGCAGATAATGGGGTTAAGGGCGTGTCTGAAGCTTCCAATATGTCAAGCACTCCCGGAGCGATAGATGTATTTGACAGAACAGGCATGAAATATGCTCCCGGCAAGGCCTCGAACGCCGGCGGAGTGTTTGTAAGCTGGCTGGAGCTCACATTAAAGAGCCCCACAAAAGATGAAGTAATAGCGCGCCTTGATGCAGAGATGGGGCATGTTTATGCAACCGCCCTGAGATTTGGCACGGCGGCGGACGGAACCGTTAATATCAGGGACGGAGCTAATATCGGAGGATATGTCAGGGTAGGAGAGGCGCTTTTGGCAAAAGGACGCATCTGGTAAAGCAGTTAAGATTGGAATGTTCCGGCGGATGATCAAGGTTCAATTTGATAAAGGGCTCTTTCTAAAAGGGCCCTTTAATTATCGAAAAAAAAGAACAAGAGAATGAAAAGGCCATGCCAGTAATAAATAAAACCGCATTTAACCGGCTGACGGCATTTTTAGACAGACAAAGAACAAGCAAAAGAGTGATGCTTCTTGACCTCGGCATGGAAAGGGTCCAGATAAGAAGCTGCGCCGATGTGCTGGCAAGGACCCAGCCGCAGATAGCAAGACCTCTGACCCCTGAAAATATCCGTGAAGCGGACATGTCCAGGGTGGTTGATCATACTTTAAGGATGAGGGATGAGCCGCTTCAGGGCGCCGGAGGCCTTGGGATAATCAGCCAGGCTATTAACTCTTCTCCTCTTTATTTCGGGGACCGCCTCGGTTTCCGGCTCGTATCGCTCAGCCTTCTGTTTAAGCACAGAAGGGTGCAGACAATAGGCGCCGACAACAGACAGGGAATAACTAACCTCGAGATCGATCCCTCAAGGAGTTCAGAATACAGCTACCTGGGGGACCTGGTGACCACACGAGTCCAGGGAAAGGACTTTCCCACGGAGGTCTGGATGTACGAAGGCTACAGAGAGGGAGAGGAGTTTACTCCCGCGCTGTGCCTGCGCATTCCCGGGTATACCGACACCATCTATCCGGATAACACTTCGATGGAGCTGTTAAATCAGATGATCATCCTGGGCCAGGGCGGTTTCAAGCTGGCCCAGTTCTTGGGACTCGCGGGGACAAAGGACCCCCAGGCAAACCTTGTGATAGGGCATGACGGCCATACTTCGCTTTTCTTTTTTAATATGCTTCTCTGGAACCTTGAACAACTTTGCAGGGAGAACGGAAAACCTGAGCAGGAGAACAAGGATGAAGCTATCCAAAGGACAAGAAAACTTTGCGCTCAAACGATCCATGCCCCCCAGATAGGCACCGTCCCGAGGTTCAGCAGAGAAACGTTCCTGAGCAATTATACCGAGTCCCAGTGGAACTGGTGGTGCGACCTCGGAATGGATGTGCCATTTCAGGGCCATGAAAGCGTTGAGATTCCGGGTCAGAACCCTAACGCGCTGTTCGCCGCGATACAGCTATGCTTCAGGGCAAGCGTGGGTTTTGTTTCGCCCCTGCATAAGGCGGTTACTCATGCAAGCGAGGATGTAAGGCGGCGCGATCCCCGGCGTCTCTTAAGGCTTCTCCCGAACGATGTTGATGCCGCCGAGATAGGCATACATCATGACACTGTGGATCTCAGCTGGGTAGGCCCCGGGTTCTCTCTGGCGCTTGATAAACACTTTCCTTTTTGGAGAACAGAGCCGGAGCGGCTGATAGGCAGAGACGTAATTAATCAGGCCTTTAATAATTGGGCTTTCATGGGGGATTTTGCCGACGCGCTCGAATCCCAGGATATCATTTACACGAACCTTTTAAGGGAATACAGGAGCAGAGGAATGCTCAGATACGAAGAACTGCCGGAGGGCAATGCCGTTTACTGCGGATCCCTGAGAAGGGCGACGGAATACAAGGTCAGACAGATCATCTCTTTGCTTGATGACAATGGAGAGATGATGAGAAAAATATCTAAATATATTGGCAGGCCGATGTTCTGGCTTTTTGGAGGGATGGCGCATCCGGCCGATGCGGGCGCCATTGAAGCGCTGAGGGAGCTTACCGAAAAGATCGGAAAGGTGAATGCAACGGACCAGGCTGCCGGAAAAAGGGACAGAGGCCAAGGTTCCTTCACGGCGAACATGTTCATCGGTTATGAATACCCTTGGGCAGTATGGAACTTTCAAGGAATGGCGCTTCGCGGAATGTGGGTGGGAGCTTCGGGAAACCCCTTGAGCGGCTCGCAGGGAACAGAGGCCTTCGGCCCCAGCTATCTTAAGGCGCTTTTCAATTCAATGCGCATAGTCGGGCCGTCAGACGGAGGAGCCGGATGCCTGAGGAGATATCCTCTTGTTCATACATATGGCATCCCCATGTTCCTGGCCGGTGTATCCAAGCACAGGCAGATGCTCTTTCAGCCGGAGAATGCGGCCAGTGCGGCTTTTTCAAATTCCCAGACCTTTTACGGGTCGATCAATGATGCCGCCCAATGGATCGCGGAAGACCTTGATAGTTTTGAAAAAGGCGACTGGATGCTCGCGCCCTGGCTACAGTCAAGGATAAGGACAATGTTCAGCGTTATCGGAGAATACAATCCCACTCTTCTCATGAAGGCCTATGTTGACTGCGCCCGCGCGAACATGGCAAACCACGGAACTAAATGACCTTCCAATTATTGTAAAACAATTAAAAGCATTATATAATCAAATTATCAATCCATGGGCGAAAATGTAACCAAACTTAAAGTTTTAGGCCTGCTGGCTTTGACCGCGGCGGCCGCTTTCATAATATATCAATTCCCTCTGATACTCGGGCTAGACATCCAGGGTGGAACAAGGCTTGTGCTTGAAGCGCAGTCAACTGCAGAGATAAAGGCCGGAGATGAAGCTGTATCAGGGGTCATGGCAGTGATACGCAACAGGATAGACGGCCTCGGGGTTACCGAGCCGGTCCTCCAGAGAAAAGGAAAGAACCAGGTGGTGCTCGAGCTCCCCGGCATAAAGGACCCCGAGCATGCGATAAAGGTCCTCGGCGAAACGGCGATGCTGGAATTTGTTGAGGCTGAATGGGCTCCCGGGGACGAAAGGACCCTTTCCCCTTCAAAAGTGGAGCAGCTCTTCGGCAGCGGGGCGCGGCTTGATAAATATGTGGACAAAGAAGGGAACAGGATAGTCAAGGAACAGCCGATAATACTCAAGGGTACGGTCCTTACGGGCGCCGACCTGAAAGGCGCCTGGCCCGGCGTGGACGAGTTCGGAAATCCGAATGTCGATATCGAATTCAATCCAAAAGGCGCGGGACTGTTTGCTGCAGTTACCGAAAGAAGCGTCGGACGTCCCATCGCCATACTCCTTGATAAAAAAATAATTTCCGCGCCGACGGTAAGAGAGCCGATCCCCAACGGAAGGGCGCAGATCTCGGGCAGCTTCTCGACCGAGCAGGTGCAGGACCTGGTGGTCCAGCTCCGCGGAGGAGCGCTCCCTGTGCCTGTCAAGATACTGGAAACCAAGATCGTCGGCCCCACTCTGGGAAAAGATTCTCTTGATAAAAGCAAATTCGCGGGGATGATAGGCATCATCGCGATAGTGATATTCATGACGGCCTATTACAGGTTTCCCGGCTTCCTTTCTATAATAGCTCTCAGCATTTATTTTTTTCTTACGCTCGGAGTGCTTTCCCTGCTCAGGACAACGCTCACTCTGCCCGGCATCGCGGGCTTTCTGCTCTCGATCGGCATGGCTGTGGATGCCAATGTCATCATCTTTGAATGATTGAAGGAGGAGCTTCAGCTCGGCAAGGACCTGAGGATGGCCGTTGAGACAAGCTTCCACAGAGCCTTTGCGGCAATTCTTGATTCCAACGTAACAACGGTCATAGCCGCGGGGATGCTTTTCTTTTTCGGCACGGGGACGATCAAAGGGTTTGCGGTGACGCTGTGTGTCGGTATTTTGGTAAGCATGTTCTCGGCGATAATCGTGACAAAGTTTTTGATGGACCTTATGATCGACTGGAAACTGGTGACGGACCCCAAGAGCGGGATGTTGTATAGGGGCTTTAAAAAATGAAGTTCATTGAGCTTACAAAAGTATGGTTCACGATCTCGGCAGCGCTGATCCTTCTGGGCGTTTTTGCCTTTGCATCCAATATGATGTTCAGGGGAAAACCAATGAACTTCGGGATAGATTTCACGGGAGGGACGATGCTGACGCTCAGGTTCGAGGAAAAAGCGAATATCGGCGCAAACCTTTCCTCGGTAAGAAAAGTGCTGGAGCAGTTCAGGTTCAGGGAGAACGTGATACAGGCTGCCGGAGCCAACGACCTCAACATCAGGACCGAACCGCTCGAAAGCGAAACAAGGACAAAGATAATCGAAGAACTGCAGAAGCAGTTCGGCCCGATAGAGCTGTTGGAGGCGGATACGATAGGACCGGTGATAGGCAAAGAGCTTAGGACCCAGGCTTTCTGGGCCCTTCTTCTTGCCACCATCGGAATTCTTATATATGTGTCGTTCAGGTTCGAGTTCAAATATGCCGTTGCTGCGACGATAGCGCTTTGGCATGACGCCTTCATAACGATCGGCCTTATTGCCCTTTTGTGGAGAACCGTAGATTCCCCCTTTATTGCGGCCGTATTGACCATACTCGGTTATTCCATCAACGACACCATAGTGATCTTTGACAGGATAAGGGAAAACGTCCTGAAGCCGAGAAAAGGGAAGCTTGATTTCACCGCTGTTGTTAACGAAAGCATCAGCCAGACAATGGCCCGCTCGATCAATACCGTTTTGACGGTCCTTTTCATGAACGTCTGCCTTCTTGTTTTCGGCGGCGCAACGATCAAGGATTTTGCGCTCACGCTTTTGATCGGTTTCTCGCTTGGGGCGTACTCCTCTATCTTTATCGCCAGTCCGGTCCTTGTTTTGATGGAGAAAAGATTTGGCAGCCAAAAAGCCGGAAGATAGGCAGATACAGGGCCACAGGCACACCGCTGGCGGGATCCTGCTTATCGCGGCAGCGGTCTATATTCTTTTCTGCACAGTATCTTCTTCGACCTCTCCCAAATGGACCGGGCTTATGGGCGTGTTCGTGGTGAAGTTCTTGCTTGAAAAAACGTTCGGCTTCGGTACGTTCTTTCTTCCCCTTTTCCTGCTGCTTATGGGGGCGGTGATGCTTATCCGCCAGGAGCCGAGGTCGCTGAAAATAAGGATCACAGGGTTCTGCCTGCTTTTCCTGACGTTCATTACAACAGCGCAGTTCTTCTTCCCCAGGTATTATCTTAAAGTGCATGAGATAGTTGCCGGAGGCGGAGGATGGGCAGGATATTTCATCAATTATATTTTTGGGAGGATGCTTGGCTCGGTAGGATCGGTGATCATACTTTCCGCGATGCTGATCATTTCGCTGATCCTTATTTTTAATATCACGTCCATTGATGCCCTGCTCGATTTTATCGAGAAGATAAAGCCGAAAGAAAAAGACGCAACCCCCGAAAAAAAACCTAAAAAGCCATTCAATGTGCCGATAGTCGACCACTCATCCTATGAAGAGGATAAGAGCTCGATTCCTTCCCAGCTTTCCATGATAAAGGAAATAAAGCAAAAAGAAGAGCCTGCCCTGTTCAAAGAGCAGAAACTTGATTTTGAGCCGCTGTCCGACAAACCGGTAAAAAAATACAAAAGGCATTCGTACAAACTGCCTCCTCTGGAGCTTCTCAACACGCTGACGGACAAAGAAAAACAAAGAGCGCAGAAACTGCGGGACCTCACCCAGCAAAGAAAGGTGGACCTTGAAAGAGTGCTCCGGAGCTTCGGGGTAGGGGCAAATGTGGTGAATGTCAGCATCGGTCCAGCCGTTACCAGGTTCGAGGTCCAGCCGGAGCCGGGCGTCAAGGTCTCAAAGATCGCCAACCTCGCGGACGACATAGCGCTCAATCTGGCTTCGGGCGGAGTGAGGATGGAGGCCCCCATACTCGGCAAATCGGTCGTCGGCATCGAGGTCCCTAACATGAGTGTAACACCGGTGCATCTGGGAGAGATCGCGCGCACCAAGGATTTTACCGAGAACCCGTCAAAGCTTCTTATCGGAGTGGGCAAAGATATCGCGGGGGCCCCTATATTCGGAGACCTGTCCCGGATGCCCCACCTTCTGATAGCGGGAACGACCGGGTCCGGAAAGAGTGTCGCGATCAACTCCCTTATCATCAGCCTTCTTTTAAGGGCCAGGCCCGACGAGGTCAAGTTCATTATGATAGACCCCAAAATGGTGGAGCTGAC
>Ga0172375_10002909_pt1 | contig 26419 bp, 27 predicted proteins | sample LakKiv1m_FD_114537 | JGI IMG/M metagenome (GOLD analysis project Ga0172375, IMG submission 114537) | Freshwater microbial communities from Kabuno Bay, South-Kivu, Congo - kab_092012_11.1m | ecosystem: Environmental > Aquatic > Freshwater > Lake | place: Democratic Republic of the Congo...
AGCCCTTTGCCGACATTTTAAAGAGCAAGGCGTTTGAAATGCTTTGCATTGGTAGATACACCCACCTGTAACACACGTTATAGGATGCAGTTAACATTTGTTAAGAAAAAAGTATCGGATTTAGAAACCGATGAAAGTGATGTTGCGATTGCCGAGGCAATTGTCATGATGGCGCATTGTTTAGGGTTAAAAATTATTGCCGAAGGTGTTGAAACACAAGGGCAACGTGATTTACTGGCTACATTGGGCTGTGAATATATTCAAGGTTATTTCTATGCTAAACCCATGCCCAAGGATGAGTTTTTAGCGTTTTCTATTTGAGTTATTCATGACCAATGTTGCGCCATATTTTGTAGGGGCAGACCTGTGTGTCTGCCCTGTATTCGCGCAATTCTGATGTTGGGAGTTTTTCCCATCATCAGAATTTCGTGCATTGGCGGGCGAACACATAGGTTCGCCCCTACGTTTTTTTATCATTGCGTAACATCAGTTATTCAAAATGGCGACCGCTGGAAGCTCTTTGCCTTCCAAAAATTCTAAAAACGCACCGCCACCTGTTGAGGTGTAAGAAATTTGGTCATTGATGCCATATTTATCAATTGCTGCAAGCGTATCGCCGCCACCTGCAATCGAAAATGCGTCACTGCCAGCAATCGCATAAGCCAACGTTTGTGTGCCGTGTGCAAATTGTTCAATTTCAAAAACGCCCACAGGTCCATTCCAAACGATGGTTTTTGCTGATTTCAACAAGTTTGCGTAATTTGCCGCCGTTTCAGGTCCAATGTCTAAAATCATGTCGTCGTCTGCAATATCAGCAACGTTTTTAATGGTTGCTTCTGCACTTTCAGAAAATTCTTTTGCACAAACTACGTCGGTTGGAATCGGAATATCTGCACCAGCCGCTTTTGCATCGGCAATTAAACGTTTTGCTTCGTCGATTAAATCCATTTCAACGAGCGATTTCCCAACTGAAAAACCTGCCGCCGCAATAAATGTATTAGCAATGCCACCACCAACAATCAATTGGTCAACTTTTTTAGAAAGTGAATCTAAAACGGTGAGTTTCGTTGAAACTTTTGAACCGCCAACAATAGCAATCAATGGTTTTTCAGGCGTTTCTAACGCGCGACCTAACGCATCTAATTCATTTGAAAGCAAAGGACCTGCACAAGAAACAGGTGCAAATTTTGCGATTGCGTGTGTTGAGGCTTGCGCTCTGTGTGCTGTACCGAACGCATCCATCACAAAAATATCGCATAACGCCGCCATTTTTTTGCCTAAATCGTCGTTATTTTTGCCTTCACCAACATTGAAACGCACGTTTTCACATAAAACCACTTCGCCCGCGTTGATTTCAATGCCATCGAGCCAATCTTTTTCTAAACGAACAGGTTTGTTTAATAGTTTTTCTAAATGTTCAGCAACAGGTTGCAACGAGTATTCTGGATTGTATTCGCCTTCGGTTGGACGACCGATGTGTGACATCAATATCACTGCCGCACCTGCGTTTAAAGCGTGTTGAATCGTCGGCAAACTCGCTTGAATACGAGCGTCACTGGTTACTTTGCCATTTTTAACAGGCACGTTTAAATCTTCACGAATTAAAACCCGTTTGCCCGCTAAATCTAAATCTGTCATGCGTAAAATTGTCATATTTATGCTTCCTCTTTCCATTTGATTGAACAGCCGATGCTGCTTAATTGTTCTTGTGGCCCGTGACCTGTTTCTGCCACCAGTTTCATGGCTTCAAATAAATCACGCGGTGTGTTATCTGGGGTAATTTCACGACGACTTGAGTCTAAACGTCCGCGATATTGCAATTCAAAATCGGCGTTGTAACCAAAGAAATCTGGCGTACAAATTGCGCCGTAAGCCTTTGCCACTTCTTGTGTTTCGTCGAGTAAATACGGAAAACTGAAATTCAATTCATCTGAAAAGGTTTTCATATTTTCAAATGAATCATCAGGATATTGAACAAAATCATTTGGCATAATCGCCACGCTGTTAATGCCTAACGCTTTAAGTTCTAAGGCATCACGCACGATGCGTTCTTTCACGGCTTTAACATACGGGCAATGATTGCAAATAAACATTACGAGCAGCCCTTTTTCGCCCATGCAATCTTTAAGCGTCCACGTTTTGCCGTCAACGCCTAGCAATGAAAAATCAATTGCGGGTTTGCCAAAATCACAAATTGGCGTTTCTAACGTCACCATAATTTTCTCCTCAATAATTAAAACAGCAGTTGTAATTGTAACAACATTAAAAAATGTGTATCACGGTTTAACGGCAATGCCCCAAGGTAAATTCCCTACCCCCACTGATTTCGTCACGGTTTGTGATTCTAAATCAATGATTGATACATCGTTACTTGCACCATTCGCAGCATAAAGCCGTTTTTGATTGGGTGAAAATGCTAAATGCCAAACTCGTGAACCTACAAGCAGATATTTTTCAATTTCAAACGTTTGCGCGTTCACCACCGCGACGCGATTTGCAGTACCGAGCGCAACGTAAGCATATTTGCGCTCTTTATCAATCGCAATCCCAACAGGTTGAATTTTTTCAGGTGATAAGCCTTGAATTGAAAAATGTAGCGTTTTAATAGCTTGTTTGGTTTTAACATCTAAAATAGTCAGCGTGCCACCCATTTCAGATGTGACCCAAAGTTGCGAGCTATCTGGCGAAAAAGTAACGTAACGCGGACGGGCATCAACGAGGGTATTTTCAACAATGTTTTTTGTTTTTACATCAATCCAATGCACCATATTCGTGGTTTCAGATGCGCTGATAATCCATTGATTATCAGGACTGGTGCAAATTCCTTCTGGTTCAACGCCAACTTTGATTTGCTTAACGACTTTCTTTTTGGCTAAATCAATGGCGGTGACTAAACTGTCGTCTTCATTGGAAACATACATCATGTCGCCTTTTGGACTGAGCGCGAAAGTTTCAGGATCTTCACCTGACGGTAATTTTCCAAGCGGTTTTAACGTTTGTGCGTCAAAAATTTTAATGGTGTTTTCATCGCTGGTTGCAACGTAAAGCAGTTTGTAATCAGGACTGATTGCAATGCCACGCGGGCGTTTTCCAACAGGCACGGTTTTAAGTAACGTGCCATCTACAGGATTCATTACCGCAATGGCGTTGTCCTTTTCTAAAGTCACAAAAATGGTTTCTGCCTGAGCGCAATTGAGTAGCGTAAATAAAGTAAAAGCTAAAAGTTTTTTAGGTATCATTTTAATTTCAACTCATAGAAATGGTTAGAATTAGCGTTATTGCTAAAAAAAGCGTCAAAATATCACATCGAGAATGTTAGTTTAACGCACAAACTTTTTATAACAAGGAACATGGAAAATTCAAAACCGACACAACTGATTGATCGTTTCGCTCGCACGGTTGATTATTTACGCATTTCGATTACTGACCGTTGTGATTTTCGCTGCGTGTATTGTATGGCAGAAGAAATGACCTTTTTACCTCGCCAGCAAATTTTGAGTTTGGAAGAAATTTACACGCTCGGAAAAGTGTTTGTAGAACTCGGCGTGAAAAAAATTCGCATTACAGGCGGTGAACCGTTGGTGAGAAAAGGCGCGTTAGAGTTGATGGCAAAATTAGGTCAATTAGACGGATTGCGAGAATTGGTTTTAACCACAAATGGTTCGCAATTGATTACCGCCGCGCCGATTTTAAAAGCGGCAAAGGTGAAACGACTAAACATTAGTTTGGACACGTTAGACGCACAAAAATTCAAAATCCTAACGCGCACGGGAAATTTGCAAACCGTTTTAGCTGGAATTCAAACTGCAAAACAAGTCGGTTTTGAGCGTATCAAATTAAACGCAGTAATTTTGAAAAATCGCAATCACAACGAAGTTTGCGATTTGGTGCAATTTGCGCTTAATAACGCACTCGATATTAGTTTTATTGAAGAAATGCCGCTCGGTGTCGTTGAAAAACATAATCGCGCCGAGGCCTATTATTCAAGCGATGAAATTCGCACCGATTTAGAAAAATGTTTTCAATTGCAAAAAATTAGCGACAACACGGGCGGTCCTTCCGATTATTATTCGATTGCAAACAGCGACACGCGCGTCGGTTTTATTTCGCCACACAGTCACAATTTTTGCAGCACTTGTAATCGTGTGCGTTTAACGGTTGAAGGGCGTTTGCTTTTGTGCTTAGGTAATGAACATTCTGTTGATTTGAAAGCGGTTTTACGGGCAACGGATTTTAGTGAGCAACAGTTAAAACAAACGATCATTGATGCTATGCAAATCAAGCCTGAAAAACACGAATTTAACGTGAAAGAACAGCCTATTATTTTGCGCTATATGAACATAACGGGTGGCTAAATCACTTTCACTTTAACGAGGTTGCGAAATTTTAGACGTTGATTAACAAGCAAATTTGCTTTTAACGACAAAATCGTCAAAATTCACGCCTTAAATCCATATTTATCATTCAATCTATATTAGAAATTTCACTTTATTCAAAAAAATCTATGACCCAAAAACTTTATATTCAAACCAATGGTTGCCAAATGAACGAATACGATTCGGACAAAATGCGCGACGTTTTGCAAGCCTCACATGGTTTTGAATTAACCGATGATCCAAAAATAGCCGATGTTTTACTCTTAAACACTTGTTCCATTCGTGAAAAAGCGCAGGAAAAAGTATTTTCAGCATTAGGAAAATGGCGAAAAATCAAAGACAAACGCCCAGATGTGATTATTGGCGTAGGTGGTTGCGTTGCTAGTCAAGAAGGCGCGGCAATTCAAAAACGTGCGCCGTATGTTGACATGGTTTTTGGTCCGCAAACTTTGCATCGTTTACCGCAATTACTCAACGAAGTGCGCTTGCAACATAAACCTGTAGTAGACATTTCTTTTCCTGAAATCGAAAAATTTGACAATTTACCCGAAGCTAAAGCTGACGGTGTGAAAGCGTTTGTTTCAGTCATGGAAGGTTGCAGCAAATACTGCACTTATTGCGTTGTACCGTACACACGCGGCGAAGAAATTAGCCGTCCGCTTGAAGACGTGTTAGCAGAAATTCACGTTCTCGCAAAACAAGGCGTGCGAGAAATTAACTTGCTTGGTCAAAATGTCAATGCTTATCGCGGCGAAATGGAAGACGGTGAAATTGCTGATTTTTCACTTTTACTTCATGCGGTTGCGGCAATTGACGGGATTGATCGTTTGCGTTTTACTACCTCGCATCCGATGGAATTTACTGATGAATTGATTGAGGCGTTTGCTGAAATTCCACAGCTTGTGAACCATCTACATTTACCTGTACAAAGCGGCAGTAATTCGATTTTGCAAAAGATGAAACGCGGTCATGTTGTGGAAGATTACAAGGTAATCATTCGCAAATTGCGTACAGTGCGTCCAGATATTTGTTTGTCGTCTGATTTTATTATTGGTTTTCCTGGTGAAACAGACGACGAATTTGAAGAAACCATGCGTTTTATTGATGAAATCGGTTTTGATTTGTCGTTTAGTTTTATTTACAGCGCAAGACCTGGCACGCCAGCGGCAGAATTTGAAGACAACGTGCCGTTAGAAGTTAAAAAAGCGCGTTTAGAACGTTTCCAAAATCGCATCAACGAAATGGCAAATGAAATCGCACAAAACATGATTGGCACGACGCAAACGGTTTTAGTTGAAGGGCAATCAAAGAAAAATCCGCTGCAAATGCAAGGACGAACTGAAAATAATCGCGTGGTGAATTTTATTGGGCATCCGCGTTTAACAGGACAATTTGTTGATGTATTCATTACTGAATCGCTGCCAAATTCACTGCGCGGTCGTATGATTGATGTGGCGGCGTTATGAGTTCAGTAGAGTTAGTTTTATTGCCAGATGAAAACGACCGTTTAGTGAATTTTTGTGGTCAATACGATGAGCATTTACGGCATTTGGAAAAACGGCTAGGTGTACAAATTGCTAATCGCGGCAACCATTTTCAAATTACAGGTAAAGAAGTGATAATTGAAGCGTGTTGCAAAGTGATGGAATCGCTTTATTTGGCAACCGAAAAAGATTTTATCACCCCTGAAATGGTGCATTTAGCGTTACAAGAAGCGAGCGTTGAAGTAGATGAATTACCTGTTTCACATACGCTTGAACCTGTTGTGATAAAAACCAAACATGGTTTGATTAAAGGTCGTGGCGCAAATCAGGTGGGTTATTTGCAGAAAATTTTTTCGCATGACGTGAATTTTGGCATAGGGCCTGCGGGAACGGGGAAAACATATTTAGCGGTTGCCTGCGCGGTTCATGCTTTACAAACCGAGCAAGTTCGTAAAATTATTCTTGTGCGCCCTGCTGTTGAAGCAGGGGAAAAATTAGGTTTTTTACCTGGTGACATGGCGCAAAAAGTGGATCCCTATTTGCGCCCACTTTATGACGCACTGCATGAAATGTTAGGTTTGGAACGAGTAGAAAAGTTGCTTGAAAAAGGCGTGATTGAAGTTGCACCGCTGGCATTTATGCGGGGTCGCACCTTGAATAACGCTTTCATCATTCTCGACGAAGCCCAAAACACCACGCTCGAACAAATCAAAATGTTTTTAACCCGTTTGGGTTTTGGTTCAACGGCGGTGATTACGGGCGATATTACCCAAATTGATTTGCCCAATGAAAAAATGTCAGGCTTGCGTCATATCATGAACGTGTTGCAACAAGTGAATGGCATTAGTTTTACTTATTTCAGTGCGCGAGATGTCGTGCGTCATCCGCTAGTGCAACGCATTATTGAAGCCTACGAAGCATTTGAAAAACAACAAAATACGTCAAAATGAACATTATCGATATTCAACGTATTTTTAAATCGCCCAACCAACCTAGTGATTCACAATTAGAACTTTGGGTTAATACCGTTTTAACAAATTTAGACGATGATTTTGAACTCACAATTCGGATTGTGGACGAAGTCGAATCTGCTCAACTTAATGGAACATATCGCCACAAACAAGGTGCGACCAATATTTTAAGTTTCCCGTTTGAAGTTCCAGATGGAATGGAATTAAATTTGCTAGGGGATTTAGTGATTTGTGCGAGCATTTTAGAGCGCGAGGCGAAAGTACAAAATAAACCGTTACACAATCATTGGGCGCATATTGTAATGCACGGCACGTTGCATTTACTCGGTTATGATCATATCGATGACGCAGACGCGCTTGAAATGGAAAGCAAAGAAATCGAATTATTACAAACCTTATCAATTCCAAATCCTTACGAAACTGACACTGACTTATGAGTGACGATTATCCTCCCAGTACACCGCATAAAACGTGGCTTGAGAAAATTAGCCATTTATTAACAGGTGAGCCACAAAATTTAGATGATTTATTAGAATTACTGCGCGAAGCTAAAACCCGCAGCGTTTTAGATACTGAAGCCTTAACGATGATTGAAGGCGTGTTGCAAGTTTCTAAAATGCGCGTGCGTGACATCATGATTCCGCGTGTACAAATGGTGGTTTTACCAAAAGATGCCTCGTTAGAGAGCATTTTACCGCTGGTAATTGAATCAGGACATTCACGCTATCCCGTAATCGATGGTGACAAAAGCAAAGTGATTGGCGTACTTTTGACTAAAGATTTGCTACTTAATATCTTTGAAAATAAAAATCTCACCGTACAAGAAATTATGCGTTCGGTGAGCATTGTGCCTGAAAGTAAACGTTTAAATGTGCTGCTAAAAGAATCACGCACAAACGGTAATCACATGGCAGTTGTCGTCGATGAATATGGACAAGCTGCTGGGCTTGTGACAATTGAAGATGTTTTAGAGCAAATCGTCGGTGACATCGAAGATGAACATGATGATCACGATGATGAAAATTACTTTTTTAAACGCAGCGAAAATGAATATATGTTGAAAGCCTTGATGCCAATTGATGAATTTGATGCGTATTTCAAAACTGCATTTGCTACCGATGAATATGAAACGATTGGCGGGTTTTTAGTGCATCAACTTGAACACATGCCGCATAAAGGGGAAAGTTTAACGCTTGATAATTTGAAATTCGAAGTCATTAAAGCCGACAGTCGGCGCGTGCATTTAATTAAATTAAAACGTTTAACCGCACAGAATTTATGAATACCCAGTCGCAAGTCTCTCCTCCCCATTTTTTACGTCGAACCTTCAAGCGTGTGTTGCCTAATACGCAAGCCGTGTCACTCGCGGCAATTGTTATTGTCAGTTTTGTGCTGATTTATTCTTTGTCAGATTTATTGCTCCCTGTTTTTGTTTCAATTGGGGTTGCGTATTTGCTCGAAGGTATCGTGCAAAAAGCGCAAAGTTTTAATATGCCCCGCATTGCTGCTGTATCGCTGGTTTTTTCATTATTTATCACTTGTCTTATTTTTCTGCTGTTTATTTTAATTCCAATTATCTCTCAGCAAACGGTTGAGTTAATTCAACAAGTTCCTGACATTATTAGCCACGCGCAAACAGGCATTATGCGTTTGCCAAAGATGTATCCAAAATTGATTTCCGAAGCCAAAATTCAAGATATTTTGCACGTTGTACAAACGCAATTACTTTCTTATGGAGAAAGTTTTTTGTCACTTTCCGCTTCATCGGTAATGGGCTTAATTAGTGCAATGATTTATTTATTTTTAGTGCCTATGATGGTGTTTTTCTTGCTCAAAGATAAAGAAATTTTGCTGGCGTGGTTTATGCGTTTTTTGCCAAATGAACGTAATTTAAGTGTTGATGTTTGGCGTGAAGTTGATACTCAAATTGGAAATTATGTGCGCGGCAAAGTCTCGGAAGTGTTGATTTTATGCGTGGTAAGTTACGTTACTTATTCGGTTATGGGATTGAATTACGCGCTACTTTTAGCTGTTCTCATGGGATTGCAGGTGATTTTGCCCTATATCGGCGCGACATTGGTAACATTCCCTGTTTTAGGCGTGGCATATTTTCAATGGGGAATTAGCAATGATGATTTTATGGCGATTTTGATTGCTTATGCGATTATTCAGGCGGTGGACGGTGTGCTTTTAGTTCCGTTATTATTTTCAGAAGCGGTGAATTTACACGCCATTGCAATCATTGTAGCGATTTTATTTTTCGGTGGATTGTGGGGATTTTGGGGCGTATTTTTAGCGATTCCATTGGCAACCGTTGTGAAAGCAATTTTAAGCGCGTGGTCACGACTTGAAAATGAAAAAGGCACGATTTAATTCGCGCCTTTGTTTTTTTAACCTACGATGCCATTATGTCTCAACAACGCATCAACTGATGGTTCACGACCACGGAAGTTTTTAAATAATTCCATTGCATCGTCACTGCCGCCCTGCTCTAAAATGCTCGTTAAAAACGCCCTGCCCGTCTGCTCATCAAAAATACCTTTTTCTTCAAACAACGAAAACGCATCACTTGATAGCACTTCCGCCCATTTGTAACTGTAATAGCCCGCCGCGTAACCACCTGCAAAAATGTGTGAAAAACTGTGTGCAAAACGATTAAATTCGGGTGCAGGCAACACGGCAACTTTTTGGCGAATTTCATTCAAAATTTCATAAATTCGCCCGCCTCTTTTCGGGTCAAAATCGCGGTGAATATGAAAATCAAACAAACTAAATTCCAATTGGCGAACCATCATCATGCCTGCTTGAAAATTTTTCGCCGCAAGCATTTTCTCAAATAACGCATCAGGCAATGCTTCGCCTGTTTGATAATGTGATGAAATCAGAGCAAGAGCCTCTTTCTCCCAGCACCAATTTTCCATAAACTGACTTGGCAATTCGACTGCATCCCACGCTACGCCGTTAATCCCCGACACACCTAAATAATCCACTTGCGTTAAAACATGATGCAATCCATGACCAAATTCGTGAAACAAAGTCGTCACGTCATCATGCGTTAAAAGTGACGGCGTATCAGCTGTTGGCGGTGTGAAATTACAAACCAAATACGCCACAGGTAATTGCATATTTTCATTGTCTAATTTGCGTCGTCCGATGCAATCATCCATCCACGCACCGCCACGTTTTTTATTTCGTGCAAACAAATCTAAATAAAAACGTCCACGTTTACGCCCTTCCCCATCTGTGGCTTCAAACAACTGTGCTGTTTCATGCCACCGATCAAATTCTGTAATTTCAGTAAATTGCAAACCGTACAACCGATTCAAAATTTCAAACAAACCATTCAACACTTTTTGCACAGGAAAATAACTTTTTACTTCTTCTTGTGAAAGTTGGTAATGTTGTTGGCGCATTTTTTCGGATAAATACGTTACGTCCCACGCTTGCAATTCATCAATGTCGTAATTTTCACGGGCAAACTTTTTTAAACCTGCCACATCTTGACGTGCTTGCGGCAGCGATTTTCGCGCTAAATCGTCCAGAAATGAAATCACTTCATCGGGTGAATCCGCCATTTTTGTGGCAAGCGACAATTCAGCATAGTTTGCAAAATCTAGCAATTGGGCTTCTTCGTGTCGCAACGCTAAAATTTGTTCCATGATGTCGGTATTATCAAAATCGCCTTCGCTAGCACGAGTTGCAAACGCGCGATAAACTTCATGGCGCAATTCGCGATTATCCGCATGTGTCATTACCGCTAAATATGAAGGATATTGCAAGGTGATTAACCAACCACTTTCTTCTGGTTTCACGTGAAACATCTCGCCATTTTTTTCAGCGTGTTCCACGTGAAACATCTCAGCATTTTGCTTTGCTTGCGCTAAATCTGTTTCTGGCAAACCAGCTAACTCGTTAACGTCAAAAATTAGCTTAGTCCACGCATTGGTTGCATCTAACACATTGTCAGAATAACGACTGCAAATTGAACTGAGTTGTTGCGAAATTTCTTTATAGCGTTGTTTTTTCTCTTCAGGCAATGCAACACCTGATAATTTGAAAGCACGCAACGCATTAGTAATCACTTTTTGTTGCGCTTTACTTAAATCGTTAAAGGTTTCACGTGAAACAATCGATTCGTAAGCGTGGAACAGTTTTTCGTTCTGTCCCATTTCAGTGGCATAATCACTCAACTTTGGTAAACAGGCATTGTACGCATCACGCAATTCATCATTATTCATTACTGAATTCAAATGACTGACTGGCGACCACGCTTTGTTTAATTTATCCTCGGCTGTTTCAATCGGTTCGATTAAGTTTTCCCATGTGTAGATTTCATTTTTTTCTAAACAATCGGCAACCACTTTTCGCGCATTGGCAAGCAATTCATCAATGGCAGTTTCAACGTGTTCTGGTTTGATTTGGCTAAAAAGCGGTAAATCAGTTTGGTTTAATAATGGATTCGTCATAATTCAAAGATTCAATAAAAGAGAGTAGGGCAGGGGAATCGAAACGCCAATTCAAAAACCGTTGGCTTTCGACGTGAAATAAAACAGGAATTAACAGCGCAAACTGCGTTTGCCACTCTTCGTGAATTGCAATATCAACATATTCAAACGCAATTTGATTTTCGCGTAAAAGCGTTTGCGCGTCTTCACACAAATGGCAACCGTCTGTACCAAGCAATAATAATCGCATTAGTGATGTTTCGTCAGTTTGTCTAAATAGCCAAGCATCACAGCAGAAACCACTAAACTCATGTGAACAATGACATACCACATAATTTTGTCGCTGTCGGTTCTTTCAACGTTCATGAAAATTTTAAGTAAATGAATCGATGAAATCGCCACAATTGACGAGGCAAGTTTAACTTTTAATGACCCATAATCGTGTGTACCAAGCCAATTCAATTTTTCGGTCGAATCACTCAAATTCAAACGTGAAACAAAATTTTCATAACCGCTAAACATCACAATCACAATCAAACTGCCAACCAAACTTAAATCAATCAACGTGAGTAATTTTAAAACCAACGTCTCTTCAGTGACATCGAGCAGGTGAGGGAGCAGATGGAAAAGTTCTTCAAAGAATTTAAAAAAGAGTGCAATCAATCCTAAACTCATGCCAACATAAATTGGTGCTAAAAGCCAACGGCTGGCATACATCGTTTTTTCGGTTAAATCTTCAAGTTTTTCTAACATTGTAGGTTCCTGAAAATAAAAAAAAGCGCGAATGAATTCGCGCCTACTTTTGATTTTATCGGTTCAAGATGCAACTTTCGGCACACCTTGAACCATTTTTCATTTTAATGTGAAGCGTGTTTTTCTTTGTGCTTCAAAATTTGACGATCTAATTTATCAACTAAATGATCAATTGATACATACATATCTTCTTGTTCATCTTCGGCGAAAAATTTCGTTCCTGCAAAATGCAAAGTCGCTTCGGCTTTCTGCACCAATTTCTCCACGCTTAAAATAACGTGAACATCCGTTACTTTGTCAAAATGACGCGCTAATTTAGCGAATTTTTCTTCCGTGTGCGCTTTTAAAGCGTCGGTGATTTCTAAGTGATGACCACTAATAATGACTTGCATAAATAATTCCTTGTAAAAAATGAAGGAGGAAAAAACAACGTGCGTTTTATAACAAACGCTTGCGTTGACTGGACGAGGAAATAAACATCGCTTCACGATATTTAGCCACTGTTCTTCGAGCAACATTGATGCCCTTTGCTTTTAAAAACTCCGCTATTTTACTATCACTGAGCGGTTTTGTTGCATTTTCATTACTGATTAACTCTTTAATTAACGCGCGAATCGCTGTTGATGAACATTCGCCGCCGCCATCGGTTGAAACGTGGCTAGAGAAAAAGTATTTAAATTCCACAATGCCATTTGGCGTGTGCATATATTTTTGCGTCGTAACACGCGAAATGGTCGATTCATGCAATTCTAATTCTTCAGCAACATCGCGTAAAACCATTGATTTCATCGCAATCGAGCCGTGTTCTAAAAAAGCGGTTTGCTTTTCAACAATGCAACGTGCTACACGCAACAACGTATCATTTCGGCTGTGCAAACTTTTGATGAACCATTTAGCCTCTTGCAAATGCTCTTTCATCACGGTGTTGTCTTTGCTGTTGTCAGCTTTTTTAATTAAACCTGCATACATTTCATTGACACGCAATTTGGGCGCAACATCAGGATTTAAATCAACACACCAGCGATCATTTATTTTTCGCACATAGACATCAGGAACAACGTATTCTGACAATCGGCTTTGAATTTTTTCACCAGGTTTCGGGTCAAGCGTGCGAATTAACGCCACAATTTCGCTTAATTCTTCTTCATCCACGCCCAATTTTCGCACTAATTTTGCCTGGTCGTGCGAGGCGAGCAAATCCAAATGACGTGTGACTAAAATCAGCGCGTTGGCTTTTTGTGGTATGGAATTGGGTAGCAATTGTAGTTGCAAGCGCAAACAATCATTTAAATCAATTGCGCCAACGCCCGCAGGGTCAAAATGTTGAATTCGATGCAACACTGCATTCACTTCATCAAGTTCTAAATCTGGGAGTTGTTCGCGCAACCCGTTAAAAATTTCTTCAACACTTGCCATCAAATAGCCTTCAGTATTGATAGAATCAATAATTGCAATCGCAATCGCATAATCACGTTCAGAAAAAGAAACTAAATCGAGTTGTTCAAACAAATGCGCTTGCAGACTAAGTGTGCTGGTATATTGGCTTTCAAATTCACCTTCAAAATTTGAAGTTTCTTGAATCGCTCCGAAATCATAATCAGGGGTAGGTGATTCATATTCAGGTTCAGCGTCGTAAATATCATCCCACGATGAATCAATCGGTAAATCATCAGGAATATCAGTCTGTGATCCTTCGCTGTTGTGCATTAAATCGAGGTTATCGCTTTTTTTATCGTGCAATGGCATATCCAGCGAAAATAAACCAAACTCATCATCCTCTAATTCAAGCATAATGTTAGATTCTAATGCTTGCTGAATTTCTTGTTGCAAATCGAGCGTAGACATTTGCAACAATTTAATTGCTTGTTGCAATTGCGGAGTCATCGATAATTGCTGACCGAGCCGTAAATTTAAAGATTGTTTCATGCGCGATAAACCTGTTTTTGCATAGTTAAATCATGTGGAATTATTTTTGCATAATTTTAACAGTAAAGCGATAAACAACAAGCAAATTACATACCTTTTTAATTAACAAAATGCACACTACCATTTTCAATTTTTAACTGTGCGTTGCCTGTTAAAAGCTGCTGCAATTCGCGTCCGACCATCGAAAAACGCCAGCCATGCAAAAGCAAGCAATCTTCATCATTTAAAAAAATTTCTAAATCATTGCGGGTGGCTAAACTGGTTGGATTAAGCTGATTTTCTTCGGCACGAATCCGCACTAAAGCAAATAAAATATCGACAATCGCTTCTTGTTGTTGATTTTTGCCTGAAATACTTTTTGTGTATTCAGGTAAGGGGATAGGCGGTGTCGTTTTTGCGGTTTTGATCAATTCGCACAATTCTTTACCGTAATAATTCACAGTGCGTTCATTGATACCGCGAATTTTCGCTAAATTGCCCAGCGTTTCAGGTTGAAATTTTGCGAAATCAAATAACAATTCATCACGCAATAGCCAATTTTTTGGACGATTTTCTTTTTGAGCGGTTTCTTCGCGCCATTTGGCAATCGCTTGAATAATCGATAATTGTTTACCCGTTAATTTACTTTTGCCTTTCACACGCAACCACGCATCTTGCGGATGGGTTTCATATTGAGCGATATTTTCCAGTGCAGTGAAATCTTCCTTTAACCAATCTAAACGTCCTAGTTTTGTCAATTGCGAAACCATTTTTTGATAAATTTCGCATAAATAAATCACATCATCAGCAGCGTATTGAACTTCATCTTGACTGAGCGGACGCGCACTCCAATCGGCGCGAGTATGTGCTTTGTTTAAATTCACATTCAAAAAACTAGACACCAACATCCCGTAACCAGTCGATTCATTAAAACCTAGCAGTGGTGCGGCAATTTGGGTATCAAAAATTGGTGTAGGCACACGTCCTGTAAATTGATAAAAGATTTCTAAATCTTGACGGCAAGAATGAAAAACTTTGATGACCTTCGGATCGTAAAGGGCTTCAAAAAGTTTGTCCAAATCTTTAATTGCAAGTGGATCAACACACGCCACCCAATCAGGCGTTGCGAGTTGCAGTAAACAAAATTTCGGATAATACGTTTTTTCGCGTAAAAATTCGGTATCCACTGCAACCCAAGACGCAAGTTCAATACGTTTGCATAAATCGCCCAGTTGCTCAGGTTTGTTAATGTATTCGATAGTTTTCATGTTTTAGCGTCTACGACGAAAGTGATTGCTGGATTTGTGCGGCGTATCTTTACGCACTTTTAAACGTTTAATGTTAAGTTTGTAACCGTTGATAGCGACATTTTTTAAATGCAAAAAAATGTCTGATGGCATTTCATCAGGCAATTCGAGTAGTGTGTAATCATTACGAATGCTAACATTTCGAATGTTATTTCTGTCAACGCCTGATTCTTCAATCAACACATTTTGCAACGTTTCAAAATCGATACGCTGTTTTTTACCTACGTCAAGACGATAACGCTGCAATTTTATAGGGGGTAATTCTAATGGTTCAATCGGAATGAGTGGAATTTCTGGTGGTGGTGGTGAACAAACTACGCCTTCAAATTGCAACGATAGCAATGCTGCTGCACAATCAAGCGGATTGATTTCAAGCTCATTAGCTAAGAGTAAAACGGCGTTACGTTTGCCGTCCAAATGACGGTGTTTAATGATTGCACGCAGTTGACTGACAATAATATCGAATGAATTAACTTCAACCATCTGCTAAATCCGATTGGCGTAAACTTCGACAAATGCTTCGTCACGCAATTTTCGCATCCAAAGCTCAGTTTCCTCTTCAATTTTGCGTTTGCGAATCGCATCACGAACTTGATTTTTCTTAAATTCCACGCTGTTGTCACGATTTTCGCGGTCTAAAACTTGAATGATGTGCCAACCAAATTGGGTTTGCACAGGGTCGCTGATTTCACCGATTTTTAGTTTTGTCATCGTGTCTTCAAATGGTTTAACGAGTGCGCCTGGTTCAACCCAATCCAGTGAACCTCCTTTGATTGCAGAACCTTTATCATCAGAATTTGCTCGCGCGAGCGTTGCAAAATCGTCACCACTTGCAATACGCTCTTTTAATGTCCACGCGCGTTTTCTCGCTTCGGCATCATCTAAAAGTTCATTGGTTTTAACCAAAATATGACGCACTTTCGTTTTTACCACGCTGTGGTTGTCAGCAAGCGCACCTTTTAAATCGAGCATTTTAATAATGTGAAAACCGCTTGGACTGCGTAACGGCTCAGAAACCGCATCTTTTGGCAATTTACCCACTTCGTTAACAAATAAAGTTGGCATATCTTTTAACGTTCGCCAACCTAAATCGCCGCCTTTTAGCGCGTTATCGTCGTTAGATTCGCTCATCGCAGTTTGGGTAAAATCTTGTCCAGCGCGTAATTTCTTCACTAGATTATTCGCTTTTTCTTGTGCCTTTTGTATCGTTGATGCGGACGCACCTTCTGGTACAGAAATTAAAATGTGTCCGATGTGATATTGCACCAAATCATCACCGATTTTGCCTTGCGTTTCTAAAAAATGTTCCACTTCACGGTCGGTGACTTTAATTTTGCTGCCAATTTCACGTCCTCGCAGTTCATTAACCACAATTTCATTCTTCAAATTAGCTAAAAAATCGGCGTAATTCATGCCTTGTTTTTCGAGTTCAACGCGAAATTCATCAAGACTTAAATTGTTACGTCGCGCAATGTCCGCTGCTGATGAATTGAGCATTTCTTCATTGACGTTAATACCCGCTTTTTCAGCGAGTTGACGCTGTAATTTATCGACAATCATGCGTTCTAAGACTTGGCGACGCAAAATAGATTGTGGCGGCATCGGAGATTTACTTGCGGCAATGCGTTGTTGAATTGCAAACACTTCTTTTTGCAATTCATTTTCTAAAATGACATCGTCTTCAACGATGGCGATAATGTTGTCTAACACTTCGGCAGAAGTGAAAACAGGAAAAGCTAACGCGCTGCAAAGTAGTGCGGATTTGAGAAGGTTTTTGGAATGTTTTGTAAGCGACATAAGTTAAATTTTGCTATTTGAGACAATTGGCAAATAGTTTAAATCATCTTGCTTTTTAGCGCGGTGATAAATGCCCGAAATTAGACAGCCAAGATTGCAAAATCAATTGTGCGGCGAGTTCATCTTGTACTGCCCATAATTTCGTTGCATTGACTTGAACATCATCAAACAGCATTTGTTTGGCTTCAAACGTCGAAAGCATTTCATCATGTTGATGTACAGGCAGATTAAAACGCCCGTTTAATTGCCGACAAAATTTGAGCATTTTGGGTGTAACAGGATTATCGGTGCCATCGTGTTGACGGGAAATGCCCACCACAAAACCTGCGGGCTGCCATTCTTTCACTAATTTTTCAATCGCTTGCCAATTTGGAATTTGATTTGGCGAGCGCAACGTTTGCAAAGAATTCGCTGTTTTAGTCGTTAATTGTCCCACTGCCACGCCGATTTTTTTGGTACCAAAATCGAAACCTAAAAACGTGTCACTGGATTTAAAAGCTAACGGATCACGCATGACCTGCGCCAACGGTGAGTTGGTTAATATCAATCCCGATTTGACTGGCTGCCATGTGCCAGCGTAAATCAATCGGTGTATCAAACAAAATCGGGGCTTCAAACGGTGTATTCAGCCACGAATTTGCCAAAATTTCTTGTTCTAATTGTCCTTTACCCCAACCTGCATAACCGAGCGCAACAAAATAGCGTTCAGGTCCTTCACCGCGTGCAATGGCTTCAATAATATCTCGTGAGGTGGTTAGCGACATGGTGTCAGAAATCGGCAAACTAATTGCCCATTTTCCACCCGTTGTGTGCAGAACAAAACCACGTTCTTGTTGTACAGGTCCACCGAAATAAACGGGCGCGTCAGCGGCGGTCATGGATTTAATGGGAATATCCATCTGCATGAAAATTTCTTTTAATTTCATGTTCGACTTGCGATTTATCACAATACCTAATGCGCCATCGGCGTTATGTTGGCAAAGATAAATTGCGGCGTGTGAAAAATTATCATCAGCAAGCGTAGGCATTGCGACGATAAATTGATTATCTAAATAAAGTTTTTCTGTCATTGGAGTTCGTCAAGAATTAAAGTTGCACGGATTATAGCATTTACACAAAAGCCGCCTGTTTTCGCAAACGGGTATTATAATTGTTCACTTTTCATATTCTCTTAAAAGTAGACAGACATGAATTATTTAATTGAAACAAATTCTCTTGAAACGCTGCAAACGGATTGCATCGTGGTCGGTGTTTATAACAATCAACAAATCAGCAATGCCGCGCAAACCATAGATAACATGATAAACGGTTTAATTTCAACGGTTGTAAAACGGGGAGATATTTTAGGAAAAGTCGGTGACACGTTACTTTTAAATGTGATTCCAAATAGCAACATCGAGCGAGTTTTGCTGGTCGGTTTGGGCGAACAAAAGCCTCTGACGACAAAAAACTATCGCAAAATTTTAGCGACAACAATAGGGGCAATTAAAAAATTACGATTCAATTCTGTCACAGTCACGCTCACAGATTGTGAAATTGAAAAAGATAATTTAGTTTGGAAAACGCGCCAAATTGTGGAAGTTTTTGAAGACGCGCTTTATCAATTCACGCAGTGCAAAAGCAAACCCGCCGACGAAATTACCGTAAAAAATATCGCTATCGCGTCAACAAATGCCATTGCCGCGCAAGAAGGTTTATCAGAAGGTTTAGCGATTTCTGGCGGCATGAATTTGGCAAAATATCTTGCTGATTTACCCGCTAACATTTGCACACCTACTTTTTTAGCACAACAAGCCTTAACGCTTGCGGGAAATTTTGACGCAATTGAAACAACGATTTTAGACATTGCCGAGATGGAACAATTAGGCATGGGATCATTACTTGCGGTGGCGCGTGGCAGTCGTGAACCTGCAAAACTCATTTCACTTGAATACAAAGGTGGTGAAGCGAATGCAAAACCGATTGTGTTAGTCGGCAAAGGATTAACTTTTGATGCAGGCGGAATTTCGCTCAAACCTGGTGCGGGTATGGATGAAATGAAATACGACATGTGCGGCGGTGCAGCAGTTTTAGGCACTTTACAGGCTGCAGCGGAATTAAAATTGCCGCTTAATATCGTCGGTTTAATTCCTACTACAGAAAATTTACCAGGTGGAAAAGCCTGCAAACCTGGTGATATTTTGACTAGCATGTCAGGTAAAACGATTGAAGTTCTAAATACTGATGCAGAAGGGCGTTTGATTTTGTGCGACACGTTAACGTATGCAAAACGTTTTAATCCTGAAGTTGTGATTGATTTAGCAACTTTAACAGGCGCGTGTTTAGTCGCGTTAGGACGTGTGCCAAGTGGCTTGTTGGGTAATGATGACGCGCTTTGCAATGATTTAATCGCCGCCAGTGAATCCGCAAACGACAGCGTTTGGCGATTGCCGCTTTGGGAAGAATATCAAGAACAATTGAAATCGAATTTTGCCGATTTAGCCAACATTGGTGGTAAAGACGCGGGAACTATTACTGCGGCGTGTTTTTTGGCAAATTTCACTGAAGAATTCCGTTGGGCGCATCTCGATATTGCTGGCACTGCATGGCGTACAGGTAGCGCGAAAGGAGCAACAGGTCGCCCTGTACCGCTTTTAACGCAATACTTGTTGAATCGCGCGAATGCCTGAAATCACGTTTTATGTTTTGAATAGCGAATCGATTTACGATCGCTATTTATTTGCCTGCAAGTTAATCGAAAAAGCGTATAACGCTGGCAAATTTTGTTATGTTCTGCTCGATTCATTCGAGCAGTGCCAACGCTTAGATGATATGTTGTGGACGTTTCGTGCTGGCAGTTTTATTCCGCATCAACTTTTCACGGGCATCGAACCCGAAATTAAAAAGCAAGTTTTAATCGGTGTTGAAAATGCGCCTGTGAACTGGCAAAACGTAGTTTTCAATTTGTCATCGTCTTTGCCGCAAAACTGGCAAAATGCAACACGAGTTTTAGAAATTTTAGACAATAACGAAATCACTAAAACCGCTGGACGTGAGCGTTATCGAGCTTACAAAAATGCGGGTATTGAAATTGCGACTCACAAAATATAAAGAGAAAAATGATGACTGAAGAAAAAAGCTCACATCTCGCTTTAAATGAAGCAGAAATTCAAACTCGTCTGCAAAATGAATTACCACATTGGTATTACGAAAACGGTTGGATTCGTCGAAAAATAAAAACAAGCGGCTGGAAATCCACTTTAATGGTGGTGAATACAATCGGACATTTAGCAGAAAAAGCATGGCATCATCCTGATTTAACTGTGTCCTATGCGTTTGTGATTGTAAAATTAGTCACCCACGCGGCAAAAGGAATTACTGAAAAAGATTTTGAGTTAGCGAAAAAAATTGAAGAAGTCGTGTTATGGGATGCGGCGCAAGAATCACAAGGCGTTTTTGAAGGTACGCCTGAAGACCCACGTTTTAAATATATTAAAAAAGACTAGAGGGCAGTTTTGATGAGTGAAATAACAGAAGTTCCCAGTCCATTTTGTGGCATTGGCACGGATGATTTAACAATAAAAGTCGATGGTTTAAAAATTAGCGTTGTTGAAAATGGTTGTGCGGTGAATACGCCCGCATTTGAACAAGAAATTACCGATTTAAAACCACGCATTAACGGTAAAGAAGTCGAATTAAACGAAGCGGTTTCACACGCGGCAAGTTTGCTAAAAAATACCAATTTTCCAGTCATTGGCGGTTGTGCAACTGATGTGAATGGAATGCGTGGTTTATTAGCCTTAGCGGATAGAACAGGCGCGGTGGTTGATAATGCCAATTTTAACAATGCGCGTAAAAACATTTTAGCTCTGCAAGATGTCGGCTGGATGAACACCACGCTTGCCGAAATTAAAAATCGTTGTGAAGTGTTACTCATTGTCGGTGTTGATTTAGAAGGTTTTGCGCCACGCTTTTTTGAAAAATATCTCTGGAACGAAGCGATGTTTTTAGAAAACACCAGCGAACGCGAAATCATTTATTTAGGCGCAAAACCATCGGGCAATGCGTCAACCTCCCCATCGGGAAAAACCGCGCAAGTGTTTGAATGTGAGACTGAAAATTTACCTGAAGTGGTGACGGTGTTACGCGCTTTGGTCAAAGGTCAAACAATTCAAGCTGAAAGCGTTGCGGGAATTTCGATTGCTGATTTACAAACCATTGCCGAAAAGCTCAAAAATGCAAAATACGGCGTAGTCACTTGGGCGGCTGGTGCATTAGCGTATTCACACGCTGAACTCACCGTGCAAACGATTTCCGAAATGGTGAAAGATTTAAACCAAACCACACGTTGCAGCGGTTTCCCATTAGGCGGCAAAGAAGGCGACCAAACTGCAAACCAAGTTTGTGGCTGGACAACAGGTTATGCGGCGCGAGTGAGTTTTGCAAAAGGCTATCCCGAATATGACCCGTTTTTGTTTGAAACCAATGCCTTGCTAGATAATGGCGAAGCCGACGCACTCGTTTGGGTCAATGCCTTTAATGCCAAAGCGAATCCGCCTAGAACCAGTTTGCCAACGATTGTGGTGGCGCGTTCAGGCATGACATTTGAAAAAGAACCTGACGTATTTATTCCTGTTGGTACGCCAGCGATTGACCACGTTGGACACGCTTATCGTTTAGACAATGTGGTAGCAATTCGATTGAAAAAATTGCGTGATTCGGGTTTGCCTTCGACGGCTGAAGTTTTGAATGCAATTGAACAAGTTTTACGCGAGGAATCAGTATGTTAATCAGATTAACGGGCGGCACAGTCTACGACCCAGCCAGCGGCATCGATGGCAAACAACAAGATATTTACATTCAAAACGGCAAAATCATCGACAAACCTGTCGGCGATTTTCAAGTCGATAAAGAATACGATTTAAAAGGCAAAGTCGTGATGTCGGGCGCAATCGATATGCACACGCACATCGGTGGCGGTAAAGGCAACATTGCGCGAACTCTTTTACCCGAAGACCATCGCAACGACCCCGTTGCTAGCACACACATTTGCCGTTCAGGTTGCGGACACGCCGCGCCAAGTACGTTTATCACAGGTTATCGTTACGCCGAAATGGGCTACACCGCTGGTTTTGAACCTGCTGTTTTACCGATTAACGCCAGACAAGCGCACATGGAAATGGGCGATATTCCGATTTTGGACAAAGGCGGTTATGTGTTGATGGGCAGTGATGATTATTTGCTCCGTATGCTCACCGCAAAAAAAGACCAAAAAGCCATTAACGATTACGTTGCGTGGACAATGAACGCCGCAAAAGCGATTGGCGTAAAAGTGGTAAATCCTGGTGGTATCAATGCGTTTAAATTCAATCAACGCAAACTCGATTTAGATGAACAAAATTCGCATTACAACGTGACACCTCGTCAAATTTTGCAAGTTTTGGCAACAGCCGTAAAAGAAATTGGTGTGTCACATCCGTTGCACGTTCACGGTTGTAATTTGGGCGTACCTGGAAATATCGAAACCACGCTTGATACGATTCAAGGCATTGGCGGTTTGCCAATGCACTTAACGCATATTCAATTCCACAGTTACGGTACAGAAGGTGATTTCAAATTTTCTTCGGGCGCGACCTACATTGCCGAAGCCGTCAACAAACACAAAAATATCACCATCGATGTCGGACAAATTTTGTTTGGACAAACCGTGACCGCATCGGGCGATAACATGCGTCAACACGCCAACAATAAATTCGCCAATCCTGCAAAATGGGTGACGATGGATATTGAATGCGACGCAGGTTGTGGCGTTGTGCCGTTCAAATACAAAGACCAAAATTTTGTCAATGCGTTGCAATGGGCGATTGGACTAGAAACATTCTTACTTGTTGATGACCCTTGGAGAATTTTCTTAACCACTGACCATCCAAACGGTGCGCCATTTACCAGCTATCCGCATTTGATTCGGTTGTTGATGGATAGAACGTTTAGAAATGACGTACTGTCAACGATTCATCCCGAAGCGCAAAAAATGACCACGCTCGCCTCAATTGAACGTGAATACACATTGCAAGAAATTGCGATTATGACTCGTGCAGGTGCAGCAAAATTGATTGGTTTGGAAAATCGTGGCGGTTTGAGTGCGGGAAACTGGGCAGACATTACGGTTTATACCGATGATGTTGACCGTCAAAAAATGTTTGAAAAACCTGATTATGTTTTCAAAGATGGTGAACTCGTTGTTGTTGATGGCAAAGTGGTTCACTCGAAATGGGGAACAACACACGTTGTCAGACCTGATTACGACAAATCGATTGAAAAAGATTTGCGTGTTTATTTCGATAAATATCTCACGATGAAACTCGACAATTTCAAAATCAGCGACGACGAAATTACCGAAGATGGTCGGGGTAGTTTAACGACGCACTCTTTAAATCCCATCACTTAACTTTTCATATATCAAAGCGCGTTTTAATAACGCGCTTTTTTTATTCAAACAAGAAAATGACAGATTTTTCACTTTCCTGCCCAACGCCGCTACATTATGAGCAAATCGTTCTCGCACACGGTGGCGGTGGACGTTTAATGCAACAACTTTTAGATTCCACCGTGCAACCGATTTTTCAAAACACGCTGTTATCACAAAAAACCGATTGCGCGGTTTTTGAAATCGCAGGACAAAAACTTGCGTTCACAACCGATTCGTATGTGATAAATCCTGTTTTTTTTGCAGGCGGCGATATTGGTAAATTAGCCGTTTGTGGCACACTCAACGATTTAGCGATGAGTGGCGCGAAACCGCTGTATTTAAGTTGTGGTTTGATTTTAGAAGAAGGGTTTGCCATCGAAGATTTAAAACGCGTTTTGCAATCGATGCAACAAACCGCACAAGCCGCTGGCGTTTCAATTGTCACGGGCGACACCAAAGTCGTTGATAGAGGCAAAGGCGACGGGATTTATATCAACACGGCGGGAATCGGTTTAGTTTCGGCAAACGTGCAGATTTCGCCGCAACGAATTCAAATCGGTGACAGCATTTTAATTAACAGCGATATTGCACGGCACGGCATGGCAATTATGCTCGCGCGTGAAGGCGTGGCGTTTGAAAATCAAATACAAAGTGATTGCGCGGATTTGTCGGGATTAGTTCAGAAATTGATTTCGGCAAATATCGATTTGCATTGTTTGCGAGATTTAACACGCGGCGGACTGGCAAGCGGTTTGCTTGAACTTGCACAAACTTCAGGGCAACGTTTTGAAATTGCCGAAACGCAAATCCCGATTCATGACGACGTGCAAAGTGCTTGTGAAATTTTAGGATTTGACCCGCTTTATGTGGCAAATGAAGCCTGTTTTGTGATGTTTGTTTCGGAAACGCAAACACAAAAAACACTGGATTTATTGCATTCACATGAACTCGGCAAACAAGCGCGAAAAATCGGCACGGTGACTGAAATTGCCAAAAATGGCGCAGTAATTTTAGAAACGGAAATGGGCGTAAAAAGACAACTTACCCTTTTAAGCGGCGAACAATTACCGCGAATTTGCTAAATGTTTTTGCCAAAAGATTTTATCGAAACCGCTGAAGGCTTAATTTTTGCTGTGGTCGCACACGGTTTAGAAAATGAAAAAGCGCGTTGTTTTTTGCGTTATGTTCGCGGCGAAAATGGACGTTATCGCAAAGTTCAAACCGATGAAGCCAATGAATTATTAGCAAAAAGTTATTCGCATTACTGTTTTCATTCACACGAATTTGATGCGTTTTTGCACGCGGTTGATGTTGAAAAAATCGCATTCCATCACAAACCGTCGTACCGTTTGCAACAACTTTTAAAAAATTCACAAGTTGATGAAATCGAAAAGAATTGTGTTCAACTTTGCAAATTATTTGAACAAACAGGCGTAGATTTAGCGCATTTTGGCGTAACAGGTTCGCTGTTAATTGGTCAGCAAAAAGCTAGTTCTGATATTGATTTGGTTTGTTACGACGTTCAAATGTTTTACAAAGCGCGTGAAGCGGTAAGTCAGTTAATTGAACAAAATTTGCTTTCTGATTTAACGCACAACGATTGGCAAGAAAGTTATGCGCGGCGTGATTGTGATTTGAGTTTTGATAGTTACGTTTGGCACGAAAAAAGAAAAGCTAATAAAGGCATGATTTTTGGACGAAAATTTGATTTAAGTTTGGTGGAAAAATCGACGAATCAAAGCGCAAACACATTTTCAAAATTGGGAAAAATTACGCTTCAAGCGCAAATTGCCGATGATACAAGAGCGTTTTGTTATCCTGCTGAATTTGAACTCGCAGATTCAAAAATTCAAAAAGTGGTTTGTTTTACGGCAACGTATGTCGGACAAGCAATTACAGGCGAACGAGTTGAAATTTCAGGGCAACTCGAACAAGATGACGCTGGCAATCAGCGCATTGTGGTCGGTTCAAGTCGTGAAGCACGCGGCGAATATATCTATTGCATTTGCTGATTTTTTATTCAAAATGAAAAAACCGTATTTCCAGTTATAGGAATTGGAACAATAAATGTGCCTAGCAATAATGAGCGTTGAGAGTTAAACGAAATTTCTTTAGAGCTGAGTTTTAAGTCAAACGATTCCTTAGCCTTAAATTTCACATCCGTAATGGTAGTTTTTTGTTCATGGTTTTAGTCCTCGTTATTGTGTAAATTTTCGATTTCAGCAGGTGTTAAAGCAGTTGCTTTGGCGATGGTCTCAATATCTAAACCTGTTGTGAGAAGATTTTTGGCAATTTCTAGGGCTTTGAGTTTTTCACCTTTTTCTTTGCCTTGTGCAAGTCCTTGTTCAATACCTTCAGCTAATCCTTCAGCACGCCCTTCAGCCAAACCTTCATTTTTTGCGGTTTGAACGATGTTGTTATGTTTGTGAACATCCATTTCTTGCGCTTCATAAATTTCTAACTCATCGCGCGACCATTGATGTTGTTCGGCAATTTGATATGCCATTTTCAATGCGTCCGTGTTTAAATTTTCAGGCACATGATCTAAATTCGTGGCTTGTCTCAAAAAATAAATCCATTTTTCAGCAATCGTTTCAAGTTCATGCTCTTGTTTATTGAATTTTTTTAACTCAATAAAATTAAATTCCAAATCATGAAAATGTCGCTGCTGTGTTTCAACATCTAAAATGGCGTGTCGTGAAAAATAATGGGTCTGTTCAAACGCATCAAAATTTAAAATTCCTAAAAAAATCACAGGTTTGAGTTCTTGATAATTTCCGCCAATTTTGAGCTGTTGACTGTAAGATTTTGAGCTGTAATACAACGCGCGTTGTAAAAACCAATCTTCTTTCGCCACTTGCATTTCAATTAAAAATTCCCGTTCTAATTGGTCTTTGGCTTTAATATCGAGACTCGTGGTTTTTAAATCGTAC
>Ga0172375_10002915_pt1 | contig 26402 bp, 23 predicted proteins | sample LakKiv1m_FD_114537 | JGI IMG/M metagenome (GOLD analysis project Ga0172375, IMG submission 114537) | Freshwater microbial communities from Kabuno Bay, South-Kivu, Congo - kab_092012_11.1m | ecosystem: Environmental > Aquatic > Freshwater > Lake | place: Democratic Republic of the Congo...
ACCAGAAATTCCAACACTTGGATTAACACCAAAAGAATTGGGAATCGATAATAACGCCAGGTTAGTTACGCCAGATCATAAAAAAAGAGAAAGACAAGATAAAAGATTAATGGAGTTAGGAAGCATCGGTAGCGGTGTTAATATGGCAAAACTAGATTTAGTATACAAATATCAAACTCTAGCAAAAGACGATCCGGAGCTTGCAAAGTTTGCAACAGACACTGTTCAAGAAATGAACGACGCTCTTGCGCGAGGAGAAAATATTTTATTTGAGACAGATCATGGAATAGAATTATGCCAACATTTCGGTAGCTATTTCCCGTTTAATACAGCAAGAACAATTAACACCTCTGCATATCTTGGAGAAATGGGACTTCCGCCACAATCCGTTAGAGATGTATATTTGGTAATTAAACCATATGTAACTGCCGTAGCAAAAGACGCTCCATTGAGGAATGAAATAACAGACCAAAAAACACTCGAAGAAATGCTTCATACGGGTGGAGAATCTGGAAGTATTTCTGGTAGAGTAAGAAGAGCTGGAAAATTTGATGAAAAAAGTTTTCAACGAGCCATTATGCTTTCGGGCGCAACAAAATTAGCAATATCCCATCTAGACCTATCTCCCCATGTATGGAAAACAATAGGATTTGAGAACGAAAGAGAATTCGTCAGAAAAGTAGAGCAACTTTCCAGAGAAACATATGCTCAACCATCTATTGAACTATTATCATTCGGACCAGAAATTAAAGACATAATGACTTATTTTGATGCATTTATTTGTAAATAAAATGGTAAAAACCGCAGTAATAGTAGGAGCAGGACCGGCAGGAATCGGCACAGCACTTACTCTCGCGAATCATTCACAAGGAAAACTAAAAATAGTTCTAATTGACCAGGGAAAAAGAGTTGAGGACAGACTAACTACAAATAATTTCGACGCAGCAAACGGATTCGGTGGCGTTGGTCCATACTCAGACGGAAAACACGTCTTTGAAACAGTTCTTGGAAGAAGACAAATAGGAACAAATTTAGGGGAACTAGAAAGAGGCCTAGATCGTGAAAGTTTAATTAAAGCTCGAAGGGTCTTCCAACCATTCTACGAAAAATTTACAGGAGAATCAATGCAATCTCCATCAGAAGAAAGAGTTGCCAGAGGAAGAGAAATAGCAAGACTTGCCGGAAGAAACGACATGGATTATGTTTTAGCACTAGATTATCACATCGGAACAGACCGCCTTCCAGACTTTATGAAAACAATCCAAGACGCACTCGAAAGAAAGGGCGTCACGATTGTAACAGGAACGAGAGTGGTTGATTTTGATCAAGGTAATGTATATATAAACACGACAGAAAGTCTAGGAAAAAACGAGACAACGCCTGAAGCAATGCCATACGATCATTTGGTTGTGTGTCCAGGCAGAGACGGTTCATACTGGCTAAGTCAAATACTGAAAAAAAGAAATATTAAACACGGAACAAGACCAATAGACATTGGAGTAAGAGTTGAAGTAGACGCGGAAATTATGAGACACCTAACCGAAGTAGAAAGAGATGTTAAATTTGAATTCAGACATCCAAACGGTGATATGATAAGAACTTTCTGTGTTTGCCCATATGGACAAGTAACTAGCGAAAGAAAAGATCCGAAAGTTACAGATGCAACATATTGTTTGGTTAATGGAGAATCCCGATCTGAAGCAATGTCTAATAATACAAATTTTGCACTATTAGTCAGAATGCCACTAAGAGAAGAAGCAAGCAATGGAGAATATGGTAGAAAAATCGCAGAACTTTACGAAGTCGCAGCCAGAACTGGACGCGTCGTTTTACAGAGATATGGAGATCTAAAACTTGGAAGAAGTAGTAAAAAAGAAAAAATGTTAGAGTGGAGAGTCCAACCCACACTAGATCCAGAAAAATTCATAGCTGGAGATATTAGAGTCGGAATGCCTGCAAGAATTATGGACGACTTAAGATATGGTATAGAAAGATTAAGTGGACCTGAATTAATCGAGGGCCTAAATCAAGACTCAACTCTTTTATACGGTCCAGAAATAAAATTTCACGGAATAAATATTTCTACAGATTCATACTTACAATCAACATCTGTTCCGAATATATACTTTGCAGGAGATGGTACTGGTATATCTAGAGGAATAGGTGGAGCAATGGCTTCGGGAATAAGGGCCGCCGAAGGAATCCTGAGAACACTAAAATAGTTATTCTTTCAATAATTTTTTGAAATTTTCCAACTTTTTTTCATCAAACAACTCCGCTTTCATTAAATCCTCTTCTGGGCTCCTAAATATTTTTTCAAGTGTTTTAAATTTTTCAAGTAGTGCCTTCGCCGTAGTCGGACCAACACCAGGAAACCCCTCTAAAATAAATTGCTTTTGTTCATCGAAACTCATTTCAGACTTTTTATAACGCAAAGAAACATCCTTCTTTTCTTTTTCAAGTCTCCGAGCCAAAACCAAAAGAATCTTCGCACTATCCTCTTCATTCTCTGAGTAAATTATTGGAATTCCAAAATCTAAAGCCGAGGATAAAATCATACCACGAATAGCATTCTCGTGAATTTTCGAATCAGAATAATCAAACAAAAATCCCTCTAATAATAAAAAACTTTTCGGATATTTTTTTAATTCGACAAGTTGGGATAACAATCTACCATCAATTATACTCGCTTGAAAATCCTTAAAACTCTTTCTTTCAACTACAACATCTCCAACTAAAAAATCTCCTATTTCTAACTTTTCAAATTTAACATTCGCACCCTTTCCAACCAGACAAGAATAAACAAGCGATTGCTTCTCCCTAGAATCAACAATAATAGGAAATTTATTCCGGACTTCTTTTTTTACATCTGCGCTTTTTGAAAAAATATTCTCAATCTCTTTCATTTAATCATGACTAATTAATAATTTAAAAATTATTCCTTATCAATCTGTGCCACCAAAACATCTGGCCTATTCATCCATCTATCTATACTAAAACTTGGGCTCATGATGCAACTAATTAGATATTGGCCCGTATCTCTTACAAAACCCTGCTCTCCTCTTGCCCACAAGTCTTCATCTGGACAATAATGCCTTGCCCATTCTTCAATAGAAGACGCACCACCACGAGCCGCATGAAGTCCATCCAAAACAATTCTTTCCTTAATTTCGTAAGTCACATCTATCGGTAAAACTCTCATTAAAAACATTCACACATTTTTGTATTTAAAAACCTAATCATAAAATAAAACATATTTTACAAAACAACATTTATTTAAAGCTAGAAAGTCTTTATTTTCTATATTTCTCACGCACTAAAAACAAATTATGGACTCAAAACAACATACGAATATTTTTTATTATCCGCCAACGCCCTTATATCATTAAGAGAAACGCTATTTACTTTTTCACTAAATCTATAATAATCTTTCGCATCTTCCATTATTTCTTCAAGTACAATATTCAACGCACTCTCTTCACTTCCTTCCGAACCAACTGTTCTATCTCCGATAACCTTTTTTTTAGCAACATCTAACTCTTTTTCAGAAAGCTCTCCCATTTTTTTAAATTCCTCAACACAAATTTTAATAACGTCTTTCACTTTAGAAGAATCTGTACCTGCATAAATCAAAAGATATCCATATTTTGTGCCCAGATCTAATTCTGACTTTACGGCATAAACCAATCCTCTTTTCTCTCTAACCTCTAAAAATAATTTAGAAGACATTCCGTCACCAAATATACTATTAAATATTTCTGCAGCATACCTCTCACTAGAAGAACCGACTGGAAAATGAAAACCGATACATACGTTAGCCTGTTCAACACCGGCCCTTTTCTCTTCAGAACATAAGTTTATTTTTTTTACATCGGACAAAGACTCCCTTTTTCCACTTTCCGAAAATTCAAATTTTTCTACAAACTTTAAAATATCCTTAATATCATTATCCCCAACAACACACAAAATTGAATTGGCTGGACAATAAAACTTTTTATGTTTCGAAACCAAATCCTGCTTAGTCAATCCCATTACACTTTTTTCATCTCCAGCAATGTTTATACCGAACGGCTTCTCGAATAAATTTTGCTTAAGTTTATCACAAACGTATATTCTTGGATTATCTTTCCTCATTTTAATTTCCTCACAAATTACCTTCTTCTCTTTTTCTACTTCCGTATCTGGAAAAACAGAATTAAAATAAATATCAAACAGCACATCTAGCGCAACATTCATATTTTTAGAAGGCAATTTTGCATGATACAAAGTTATTTCTTCATGAGTAAACGCATTCAAAATTCCACCCAAATTTTCTATTTCAGAAGAGATTTGTTCCGCATTTCTTTTTTTTGTTCCCTTAAAACACATGTGCTCAATAACATGACTTACGCCCTTTTCTTTTTCATTCTCATACGCCGCACCAAATCGACTAGCTAAGACAACAGTTGTAACGGGGACGTCTCTTTTTTCATGCAAAACAACTAAACCGTTTTTCAAAATCTTTTTTGTAAACTTCATTCATCATTCAAACGAAAGATACTTAAATAGGTTTCCATTGTAAAACTTAAGAAGGGTGATATGAGCTGGTACGAAAAAACAGCATTAGTTCTTGCTGCAATAGGCGCCATTAATTGGCTACTTGTTGTGTTGGGATTCAATGCAGTTGAGGTTTTGATCGGAAGCTGGGCACCATGGTTGGCAACAGTAGTATATGTAGTTGTTGGACTTTCTGGTATCTGGGCTTTGATAAAAGCATTCAAATAAACAAACAAAATTTATTTTTTATTTTTTTAATTTAGCCGCAAGATTTATTTTTTTACAATTACAAATCTCTCATCAAACATAGAAAAATCATCGGCAATTGTAAAATTATCTCTCAAAAACTGGACAACCCATTCTCTATTAGATTGAAACCGTGTTCTTCCAGAAATACTTTTCATTGAAAAACTCAAAACAATTCTATCGTTCTTACCAATAAGTTCTTTAATTTTCAACAATAATTTTTTTGAAAAATCCCCCTCAACACTTTCCAGCGCATCCAGAACCTGGAACGCAAATATTATTCTCGGCTCTTCCTGTTTCTTAATAACCTCTCCCACTCTTGATAAATCAAACAGGTCGCACCAAATAGAGCTAGCTGATACAAAACCAGATTTATCAAAATAATAATTCATTTTATCTACAAGTTGTTTTGTGGCCTCTAATCCAACATATTTAACATCCCCAACAAACTCTCTTAAATATTTATATGAAAACCCATTCACTCCACAACCCAAATCAACAACACTTTTAAAAAATTTTTCAGCACCAAATATTCTTTCATATAACTCGACATAATTTCTTTTTTTAGAAGATATGTGGCTTTCCAAAATATTTTCATCATCCGTTTTTAAAACCTTATTTGTCATAAAAACTCCAAAATATTTTCTCAAAAACGCACGGGACAATTTTACCCTTTCGTCATCTGTTTTATTCCTAATTCCTCTCATTTCTAAAACTTTTGATATTATACCGTCTGGTAAACCAGAAAACTCTCTCTTTTCCTTAACTTTCTTAATTAAATTTTCCATTACAAAACTCCTCAATTAATTTTTTATTTCTCACCTCTGGATGAAACAAGACTCCATACATATTTTTATATTTAACCGCCTGAGACACACTGTCTCCAAAACACACAATCTTAAATTCTTTTAATCTTTTAAAATCTATGAAATTATTATGCAAATGGTAAACCTCATGTTTACCAATTGTACCTAAAAATTCTTCCCTGAAATCTTCAATAAAAAACCCTATTTCGGTTTTTCTTTTCATTTTTCCACCATAGACCAATCCAATTATTTGCATTCCAGCACAAATTCCCAAAACTGGTTTTTCAAAAGTTTTCAGCCACGCAAATTTATTTAAATTATTAAAATATTCAAAATCCTTCAAGCTCGTTCCGCAAATAATAATTTTTTCTGCTTTTTTTAAATCATTTTCGGCAACATCCCTATAATTTTTAGTAAAAAATTTAACACCTTTATTTTTTAAAATATCTTCCACTGGTTTTACAAACTCATAATAATGAAACTTTTCTTTACAAATATTAATTATTAGAATCATTCAAATTCTCCTCTCCAGCTATTCTTTTCACCAAAAACATTTTTTAACTTAACATCCAATCTTTTTTTAAAAAGAGGGCAATTAACAACAAGCGATTCAAATTCCCCACCCTCTCCGGCCGGATTAATTTTATATTTTTCTTGCAATCTTGAAATTTCTTCAACAAATTTCTTATCAATTTTCCTACCAATCCATTTTCTATCAAACGGATACGCCGCAACACCAGAAATAATAACCTCGAACTTATCCTTAATTAAATCTTTTAAAATTTCAATCTGATTTTTTTGCCAAAGAGGATTAAAACATTCTATTCCAAGTTTATTACAAATCTTTTGAATTCTAGTAGATTGATAAACGCTCTCAACAGCGCCCGTTACAACTCCATCAATTTTAAATTCCCTAATCGCTTTTTTTATTGCCTTCTCTAAATCTTTAAGTTCTTCTTCTTTCTCGCCATTAGTCTCCTGAATAATCAAAGGAACACGCATTAATCCCGCCTGTTTTTTTGTTAACTCAATTGCCGGCGTATGGAACATAAAACTATCCTTATTTTTGCTCCACAAACTAATCAAACAAGAAATTTCATAACCCTCTTTTTTCGCAAGCCAGGCTGCATAAGTCGAATCTTTTCCACCTGAAAACAAAACTCCTAGTTTCATAAAACTTTAAAAGAAAGCAAGTTTATAAAATATCATGCCAGCAAACGCATCCCCAGAATTTTCGCATGCAGAATTAAAATTCGACAAAGCTACATCTGATGACGAAAGACTTCTAGCGCTAGAAGAAATGTTAAAGACCATGCCTCAACACAAATCTGCAGAATCTCTAAGATCTAACCTGAGAACCAGATATAAAAAACTGAAAGAAAAAATGGAAACCAGGGGTAAAAAATCTGGTGGAGGAGGAAAACCAACTATAAAAAAAGAAGACATGCAAGCCGCAATTGTTGGATTTCCAAATACTGGAAAATCATACTTATTCAAAACACTGACCAATCAAGAAGCCAATATTTCCGACGTCCCATTCTCTACATATATGGCCATTCCCGGAATGATGCAATACCAAGATGTCAAAGTGCAAGTTATAGATATGCCTCCATTTCCAAATGAAGATAAGAGTATAATTAATACAGCGGACACGATACTAATTGTGATTAACAATCTGCAGCAAATAGAAGAATCAAAACAATTTTTACAAAGAACTATCGGAAAAAAGATATGCATCTACACAAAGACAGACTTATTAAATGATGCAGAAAAGAGAAAACTAGAGGCTACATTAAAATCAAAGTACAGGAATATCGATTGGGTTCTATTCTCTAATATATCACACGAAAAAACAGAATTAGAACACCTAAAAAAGAAAATTTTTGAAACATTCCCAATTATTCGTATATATACAAAAGAACCCAGAAAAGAATCAACTGGAATACCCATGATAATGCACGCAAACTCAACAGTAAAAGACGTAGCTGAAAAAATTCTTAAAGGACTATCTAAAAAAATTAAAAAAACCAAAATTTGGGGTCCTTCATCTAAATTCCCGGGACAAATGATTGGCTTAGACCACACACTAAAAGATAAAGACATGATTGAATTCCAAACAGAATGAAAACAGAAAGAATATTCCTTATTTTAACATTGCTCGGCATCACTATTTTATTTATACTCACTAATTTTCAAAAACCAACCGCAGAAGGAGTTATATATAAAGTCACCAGCACGCCCTCTTCCACCACAATCCTACTCCAGGACAATCCTATAAAATTTATAATATTAAATGAAGCACAGATAGACATTTCTAAAAACGATTTTATAAAAATATATGGGACTAAGCAGATTGGTCCAAATGAAACTATAGTTTTTGTAAATTCAATAAAAAAATGATAATAGAAATTATAGTCGCAATTTTTCTAGGAATTATATTTAGCATGATCACAGGTCTAATACCTGGAATTCACACAAATCTCATCTCCTCGTTTCTAATAACCTCACTTCCATTTTTTCTTGGCTTTACAGAACCATTCCCTCTTGTTATATTTATAGTTTCCATGTCTATTTCAACTGTATTTTTAGACTTTATCCCGACCACTTTTCTTGGTGCACCGAATGAGGATACTTCCCTATCTATCCAACCGGCACATGAATTATTACTGTCCGGAAAAGCAAACACTGCAATATTTCTTTCATCCATAGGAGCACTAATTGGAACCATACTTGTATTTGTAGTTACTCCAATACTAACGTTTTCATTAAATGCCGTATATCCATTTTTTGAAAAAATGATGCCTTGGGTATTATTTTGGATTTGTGTTCTTTTAATTATGGGTGAGAAAAATACAATACTTACAATAATCTTTTTTACAATTTCTGGATTTTTTGGAATAGCCTCTTTAAACCTATACATAGAACAACCATTACTTCCGATGCTAACTGGGCTATTTGGAATTTCAGGATTAATATTTTCCATTAATGAAAAATCTATTATACCAACTCAAGAAACTAAAATAGAATTCGATAAAAAAGACTTAATTAAACCAACAATAGCCTCACTAGTTATATCTCCATTTTGCGCATTTTTACCAGGACTGGGTGGATCACAAGCAACAATCATAAGCTCAAAAGTATTGGGCGAACTAAACAGAAAACAATTTCTCATAATGAACGGTATAATAAACACGATTCTTATGGGACTATCTTTTTCTGTATTGTTTATAATCGGAAAATCGAGAACTGGATCGGCAGCGGCAATCTCTCAAATAACACAACTCACACAAAAAGATATCTATCTTATTTTATTTATTATGTTAATAGTTGCAACAGTAGGATTCTTTTTAACTAAATTTATATCTGTAAAAATATCCAATCATATTAATGACATAAACTACAAAAAAGTATCCCTATCTGTAATTATTTTCCTTACTTTATTAGTTTGCATTATTTCGGGATTTCAAGGGTTTATTGTCTTAGTTGTTTCGACATTACTCGGATTAACTTGCCAATATTACGGAATAAGAAAAGGAATTTTAATGGGTTGCCTATTGATTCCAACTATTTTATACTATTTGCCGTTTTAAAACTCCAACGGTTTACAAACACCAATTTTCTTCGCAATAAATGCGTCACCATACTCCTTGTTTTTCACAAAACTACCAGTTATTCTCACGCCGACGCCCTCTTTTATATTCTTACCATCAACACAGTCTTTAAACACGGATGGAAAAATTGTCACCTTTAGTTCTCCATCTTTATTATAAATATTCATGAACGCCATATTATCTCCGCCACTAGTTCTAATCTGGCTAAATCTTTTAACTAATCCAAAAACATCTGTTTCTATATCTTCCCTTAATTTATCATACGACAAAAAGAATTTAGATTTTGATTCCGCATAAACATCTACTGGATGTCCGGAAACGCACACGCCTAAAAGTTCTTGTTCAACTTCAAGTCTGTGCTTCAACGGCATCTGTGGTAAATCCGGATATTGGACAACGTTTGCAACCCCACCAAATAATGTTTTCTGCGATTCTTTTTTATCTTTCTCTTTCGCAATTTTTTCATAAATAGCAATCAAGCTCGAACGATTCACACCCAAATAATCAAAACATCCAACAGAAATTAGATTATAACAAACTCTTTTATTTACCTTAGATAAATCAACCTTATTAACAAAATCCTGATAACTCTTATACGGTCTATTTTGCATAACGCTTTTCAACGCCTCATCTCCAACATTTTTAATTCCCTTTAACCCCACACGAATAACTCTTTCGCCCTCAATATTTTCTACACTAAAACTTTCCTGCGATTTATTAATATCCGGTGGCAAAATCCTAATCCCTTCCTCTCGAGCTGCATTTAAATAGAAACTTAACTTTTCCGGATCTCCAACCGAAGAAGAAATAGTCGCCGCATAAAACTCGGCCGGATAATATGCCTTCAAATATGCAGTTCTATATGAAATAAGGGCGTACGCTGCCGCATGACTTTTATTAAAAGAGTATGACGCAAACTTAACAATATCATCCCATAATTTATTTACATCTCTTTCATTCATCCCCGAATGATTAATACATCCGTCTTTGAATTTTTTCTCCATTTGCATCATTAAATCCAATTTTTTCTTTCCAATTGCCTTCCTTAATGTATCCGATTCGCCACGAGTAAAATTTGCCAACTCTCTCGCTAACTGCATAACTTGCTCTTGATAAACCATAATTCCATAAGTTGGGCCGAGAATGTCTTTACTTCTCTCATGTGGATATGCAACAACTTCCTTCCCCGCTTTTCTATTTGCATAAACCTCTAAATATTGCATCGGACCAGGCCTATAAAGTGCAACAATAGCAATAATATCGTCAAAACAAGTCGGCTGAACAAGCGAAAGCGTTTTTCTCATCCCTTCGCTTTCAATTTGAAACACACCAATACTCTCTGCCTTCCTTAACATCTCATAAACCACATCATCATCCAACGGAATATTTTCCAACCACTTATCATCCTTTCCAATTACATCTAAAACTTTTTTAATAATATTCAATGTCTCAAGCCCTAAAAAATCAAATTTAACTAAGCCATAAGCCTCAATATCTGGACCTTCAACCTGGGTTACAACATCTCCATCCCTAGAATATATCGGAATATATTCAGTAATTCCCTTTTGCCCCCACACAACCCCACACGCATGAACCCCCTTATGTCTAACACACCCCTCTAATGTCCGAGCCGCATTAAAAATTTCCGGATATTTTTCTTCATATTCTCTCAACTTCTGAGCCTCCGAAGTTAAATGCCCCTTCATATCCTTCGTATCTAAAGACTCTTGTATAGTCTCACCATCAACTAGCTTTGTAATTGCATTAGCCTCGTCAAATGGAATCTTAAAGGTTCTCATGACATCTTTTAAAACGGCCTTCGCGCCCATAGTTCCAAATGTTCCAATCATCGCAACCTTATCAGCACCATATTTTTTTCTAACATAATCCAAAACGACATCTTTATTTCCAAAATCTATATCAAAATCTGGCAAAGAAATTCTATCTGGATTCAAAAATCTTTCAAATAAAAGTCCAAGTCCTAGCGGCTCCAACTGGGTAATTCCTAAACAATACGCAACTATAGAACCGGCGCCACTTCCTCTTCCTGGACCAACCTGACAATGTTTTTTTGCATCCCTAATAAAATCTGCAACAATTAAAAAATAAGTTTCAAAACCCATCTTATTAATTACCGAAAGTTCAAACTCCATTCTTTCTAGTGCCTCTTTATAATTCGGCTTGCCCCCGTACTTCTCTTCAAGCCCATCTTTACATAATTGATATAAGTGATCTTTGTGACTTATTCCCCCTGGAACATCAAATTCTGGGAATATCGTCTGTCCTATCTTTAAGTCGACATTACATCTATCAGAAATTTCTTTCGTAATATCCAAATATTCCGGATTTTCAGGAAAAAGATTTCTCACTTCACCCTCACTCATTACGTGATAACCATCGCCACTAAAAATCATCCTATTCGGATCACTCATTAGAGCATTTGTTTGAATTGCTAACATAATTTCATGTGCATGTTTATCTTCTTTTTTTAAATAATGACTATCTGTTGTGGCAACAATTTTAAGTCCGTATTTATCAGCCATTTTTTTATAAAATTCTCTAACTAGAATTTCTTCCGGTATTCCATGGTTTTGCACCTCTAAATAAAAATTTTCTTTTCCAAATATCTCCAAATAAGATTCTAATATTTTTTCAGCATCTTCGAGTCTATTATCAATCGCAGCACAAGAAATATCATTAGCAATACATGCACTCATGCAAATAATGCCTTCCGAATATTTTTTTAGAACATTTCTATCAATTCTAGGTCTATAATAAAAACCCTCACTATTCGCAATCGAAACCAACTTAACTAAATTTTGATAACCCACCAAATCTTTCGCTAATAAAATAAGGTGATAATCCTTTCCTCCTTTTTCTTTTTTTAACATGTCCTCTGTAATATACGCCTCAAATCCAAAAATTAATTTTACGCCCGCCTTTTTTGCCAATTGAAACTTCTTAATAATAGCACCCATATTTCCATGTTCAGTAATGGCAACAGAATCCATTCCAAGACTTTTTATATGATCAAACAACTTTTCCACCTTCGTGGCCCCATCCAAAAGACTATATTCAGTATGTAAATGCAAATGCGTGAATGCCATGCCTCTAAACAAACCCTTTTCTTTATAACTATATCTTATCATCAAAAGGTGGTAAAGAATCTAAAAAATTTTACCCCAACTTCCCCTGTTTTTCCTCTTTTCCAAAAATACTTTCTATATATGACTTAGCCAAATCTAAGGATTCTTTTGTATAACTCGGTATATTATATTTATTTGCCATAGAAATCGCCTCTTCTAAATATTTTCTTATACTTCCTTGTGAAATAGTAAAAATAATCTTTCCACCACATTTATTACATACTCCAATTAATGGCGGCCTTCTAAATTTTTCATTGCAATTCGAACACCTAAATTGTTGATGCGAAAATTTTCTCAAATTTCCCCTAATATCTCTAATAAAATGTCTCTCGATAATCAATCGTGCCACATCCGAACTATCAACTGACCTTAGCTTATCAACCAAATCCATTTGTGCTGCAACCTTCTCTTTCATTGTTGGTAAAATTTTATAGGATGAATTCACAACTCCATTATTAAAATCAGTTGTATCATGAGTAAATCCCATTTTAACAAACGGATCTTCATTGTTTTTTAATAAAGTCCTAACTGTTTCTATTTTTATTTCAGAAGAATGTTTTCTTTGATCCGCAAGTTCATACAGCTCTAATGGATATTTAAAACACGTTTCAAAATCTAAAATCTGATCATCTACCTCTCCCGCACGAATTCTTGAATTTAAAACCAGTGGCGCATCTTGCGTTCCACCACGATGAGAAGGTAGAAACTTTCTAGAAAAATTCAATAAAACATCCATAAGCAACATAACAGATGCCTCATCACCATCACAATCTCTTCTTATTGCAGCGTGCATAAACGGACTCGCAACCAAACCCTGTAATTTACAAAAACCAATAATTCTTCCGACTACGCCACCACAATTATGCGGAGCCATACACACAACAAGATGCCCAACTAATTCTTCCCTAGATTTTAAGTTATAATATTTTGGCAAACCGTAAACACTCTCCAATAAATCATCAACAAACTTAGTTATATTCAAAAAAACATCATCTGCTCTTTCGTCCTTCGTTTCCGGGCAGCATGGAAGAATTATATCATGCGGCATTAAGGTTAAAATTTGCTCTTCTGAAACCAATTCTTTTCCATAAACATCTACGTCGTATCCCAACTCCTTTAATTTTTCAACAGATACTCCAATTTCTCTCGGTTTGAAATGTGTAATCGGTATTTCAGTTGCATCATATCTTATTGTTCCATCTTTATTAACACTTAAGTTATATTTAGCACGCAAAATTCCTTTAGATATTGCCTCAAAATCATGCCCCTCGCTATTCGTTCCTTTAATCCCCTTAGTGTTTTTTAATAACTCTTTACTTAAACCAGATTTTTTTAAGTAATAATCAAAAATAGAACGCACATCAACCTTTCTATTATAATATTTTAAACACTTTCCATGAATATCACACTCTTCGCGTTCTTTAACCTCAGAACACTGAACACAATAATAACGCTGTTTTGTATCTTTTCCACAAATCTCGCATTTATTTAAAATTGTCTCTCTCTGGCACTCTTCACAAAACCAAATTGGAAACACAGACTTAACAACCCCTCCACTTTCAGTCTCATCTAATCTCTTAAATTTTCCACCATCATTTCCAACCGGAAATAAGCAATTCGGACTTCCAGATAATTTTCTTAGTTTTGCTTTTTCTGGTCTTCCCATTCTAGAACCGATAAAATCTCCAGCCTTATCTTTAATTACAGTGCCAGACAATAAATTAACAATCTCTAAAACGGATTTTTCCGAACCTCTATATTCTTTTGTAATTTTCTCAACATCCTCTTTAAAATTAGATGCATTACTAAGTCCTAAATTAAATAAAAAAGCTTCTGCATCGTTTATAACCACGTTATCTAAAACAACCTCATGCTCAACTCCTAAGATCTCAAGAGCTCTTTTCGACTTAGAAAAATTTTGCAAATCTATTTTAGAGTAAGGTAACACCAGTTTTCCATTCCAATTTGAAATCTTAATCCAATCTAACAAACTAAAAAAATTATCTTTTAAAATTTGCGTCCAATAAAAAATAAAACTAGGATGCAATGGAATAGAATATTTTTTAGACAATCTAATAGCTTCCTCTAAAGATATATTATATTCATCTATATTTTCATTCGATCCGGAGCTATCCAAATCTAATTTCCACCACTCTTCAACATATCCAGACCTAGGAAGTTCTGCATTACGATTAATAACATCTCCTAAAGGGAAAAGAATGTCTCCAAAATATAATATCTCATCAATTTCTTTGTAAATTTTTTTTGCATAATCCAAATCTTTTATCTTCTTTACACTACCATTCTTTAATCTTATAATTGGCCCATCTATATAATCACAACTAGTAATAATACAACCTTTAGTTGGCCTTTCTGTCTTGAGTTGTACGCCACTAGATAAAAAATTATTAGATATAAACATCGTAGCCGGATGAACTGAGTTTGCAGAAAAACCAGAAAGTCTTGATCTTCCATATCTAAATCTAAACCCACCAGAACGAGACGGGTGTCCAAAAACAGGCCTACCAGCCACCAGATCCTTCATATATGTCGCAGAAACATCCTTAGTTCCCTTTTCTCTTTTTTTATGTAAAGCGATATAATCCGGTAAAAAATCCCAGCCTGTAGACTGAAATCCCTTATCTTTAAAATTTTTCAATAATCTCCATCCCTTTGGCGCCTTCTGGGCCAATCCCTCTGAAAAACACAAACACATGCCCCCCCTAATAAAATTTGTTTTTACCCTCTTAAGATCCTTATAATTTGAAACTTCTTTATCTTCCGTTGGATCACCATCTATTTGTATGGGAATATTTTGTGCTAAAAAAACAATTTCTTCTTCCGTGGGCAAATATTGTAAATTTGCAACTCTTTCATGATAATCATAATTTTCAGTTACATATCTTTTTATTTCTTTTTCATTAGCATCATATTTTGCATATCCAAACAATTCCCTTAAATAATCTATAATTATCAACACTGCACACATAGCGGTAGTTCCGGCAGATCTAATTGGTCCAGAAAAATGAGCAATAAAATAATCTTCTCCTTTAGTAGTTTTACCCAAAGACAGCCCCGTATATCCCTCAATAGGAGATGCAACCACACCCAATGTATAATAAGCAAACCCAATTCTTATACCTGCATCAATTGCTTCTAATAAAGAAGAAAATTTACAAAACCTTTCTTTTGCAACGTCTTCGGCAATCTTTAAACTAACAGCTACATCTAATTGTCCAAAATCTTTTTCTAGCTCTATAATTTTATCAGATATTTTTTTACCAACTTCCCCTCCGATCTGCGGATAAATTGTCGAAATTAATCCGACCGCCTTTTCTGCAAGAGACATTGCTAATGGAATCTCAACGTGATTAGTCGGATCGAATCCCCTTTTTCTAGCTAATTCTGCTACTAAATATTCTTTTTTTACATTTTCTATTATATTATCAAAATATTGTTTATTCGCTACCATTTTGTTTTTTAGAAAAATCCACCACTCGTACCTCCATAGTTTTTAAATTTAAAACAGGAACCTTGCATGGATCTGGATTATTTCCAACCTTTTCCTCAAATGGTGTTTTTGACTGCCAACACGAACTGGAAATTAATAATATATTATTATATTCAGAGGTCTCCGCCCTATGCCAATCTGCGGTTGTGACAATATCTGGAACATCCTTTATTAACAAAATATCTTCTTTATTTGGAACATAGTCGCATTCTCCATGAGTCGGAGCTAAATGTCTTGCTTCCAAAATCTGTTTTAATACTTTTGTTGGACTATTGTGCCCATAACTAATTCTTATTTCTGGTATTTGGTTAACGACTCCATGAAGACTGGCCCCATGATACATCAGAATCTTAAATTGCCCCTCTATTTCCACTAGAGATGGATTAGAAACAATATTTACGTTTTTCATATTATATAATTCCGAAATCCATTTTTGTGGAATAGGTCGTTGTGGTTCACCCACCCATACGGCATCGTGTTGCCCGGGAGAAATAATTATTTCAATATCTCCTCTAATTTTTTTTAAATACTCGGTTAATTTATTATATTGATCACTTACTGTATTTATACTCAAAAACTGCTCCTGTTCTGGAAAAACCCCGACACCATCTATATTATCTCCGTTTATAAATAAATATTTTATATTTTTAGCAATTTTTTTATCTTCATCATTTCCAATTTCTCCATTAATCCAATTGATAAAATTCAAAAAATTATCCTCCAGAAACATTTTTGATCCTACATGTATATCCGAAATAAATGCCACAGAAACATTATCTGAAGAAAACTTTTTATTTTTTAAAGAAATATCTGGAAAAACCACGTCTTCTATAAAAAATATATCCTTATTACCACAAACATTAAAACAAACAACTTCGTCTAAAAGAATATTTTTGCATTTTTCAAAAACATTCTCCTTATTAGCATTAATTAAAAATCTTGCCTCTCCAGTTAAATCTTCCACGAAAAACATTATATTATTATTTTTTGTTATTTTTTTATCCTTAATCATAACAATAATGTTTTGTTTTTCACCATCTCTACTAATTCTTCTTAAAGATCTTAAATTGTTTATATTTTTATTTTCTAAAACAAATTTTAATTGTTCATATCTGCTTTTAAAATAAGAAATAAAATCATCTACCTCTATTTTTTTAGAATCAAAATTTAAAGAGCTCAATATTTTAATTCTACTATTTATTGTGTCTACTGTTTTTTTATCATCAAATTTTTTTATTAACCTATCAAACTCATTCTGATATTTAATATTTTTATAAAATATTTCTTTGTTTTCTATAATTATATTCTTAGTAATTAATTTATCTTTTAATGTAATATTAAAAAATATATTTATAATATCGGATATAAAATCATTATTAAATAACAATAAAATATCTAAAACTTCTTTATCTAATAAAAATCCCTTTTGTGCACATAATCTAATTATTTCTTTTTTATCTCCCATATCACTCTCAACGCTGCTGGTCGGCAGTTTAATTTGTTCAAGTGAAAAGTTAGATTCCTAACGATTCAACTAAAATTGCTTCAACCTTATCTAAAAGATTTGAAGGAATAGATAATTTTACCTCTCTTGTTCTCCCGTGCCTCCCTTTTGAAATAACCTTAGCATTAATAAGTCCCAACATATCAATTTCCCCTATAATATCTGATATTCTTCTTTGAGTTAATACTTCAATTTTTACCTTATTACATATATCTTGATAATAATTAAAAATATCTCCGGTAAAAAAACTCTTCATTTCTTCTTTGTTATTTTTATTGAGTTGTAAAATAGAATAAAGAACAGCCTGGAATTGAGCTGGTTCTGTTTCTACAATATCTAAAATTTTATCCTTTTCTATTTTTTGATTAGCCTGATCTATATATTCTTCAGTTATTACACTTTTTCCATCTCTTTCGGCTAATTCTCCAGCTATTCTAAGTAAATCTAAAGCTCTTCTAGCATCACCATGTTCTCTAGCTGCAAAACCCGCACATTTATTTATAACCGCTTCATCCACTGCATTATCTTTAAATGCCTGTTTACATCTTTCATTTAATATATCTTTTAATTGAACAGCATTATATGGTGGGAAAACAATTTCTTCCTCACCTAATGAACTTTTGACTCTAGGGTCTATATTTTCCAAAAATGTAACATCATTAGATATTCCTATAAGAGAAATTTGAGCTTTACTTAATTCTGAATTTAGTCTAGTTAATGTATATAAAAAATTATCATCTATTTTCTTAATCGCCTGATCTATTTCATCAAAAATAATAACCACTATTTGTTTTTTATTATCTATAAGTTCTACAAATTTAGAGTATACTTGTCCAGTAGGAAGTCCTGTATCAGCAACTTTTCCTCCTAATAACTCAATAAGAGCAGCTAAAATTCTATATTCTGTATCCGCAACTTTTTTAAGTTTACAATTAATATATTCTATTCTAACATCTACCCCTATTTCTTTGGATTTTTTTAATAACTCTTCTCTAACATATTGAACTGAAAGTGTTTTACCTGTACCTGTTTTTCCATAAACGAACAAATTACTTGTTCTCTCTCCTCTTAAAATAGGAGCTAATATAGATGCCACTTGTTCTATTTGCTTATCTCTATGTGGAATAGATTGAGGTGTATAATTGGTTTGTAAAACACTTTTATCTTTAAATAAAGAACTTTTCATAACAGAATCAAAAATATGACTTATTTGAACACCCATTTTATTTCCTTTATTTATCAAAAAATATCTACTATTTAAATATTCATATACTGGAAGAATTGGTGCCTATAACCTATATTTCTTATGGAAGTTAATTCCTTTAAATAAAGTTTATTTTAAGCTCTATTTTTATATTAATCTCAATCTTAATTTTTAACACTAAAATTATTAATAAACCCTCCCTCCCCTTTATTTCCTATCTAATTTTATAGTCGATAAAATTAAATTTTTTATTATATATACTTATATATACTATATTATAATATATATATTATATAATATAAATACTTATAAATATATAATAGACATTTTTAAAAATATTTTTTACTTTATAAATCTATTTCCATACGAAATTACAGGGTGAGAGAGTATATATTTTATCATAAAAACGAATAAATATAAATAAAATAACAAAATAAATAATTGTTATTATAATAAGACTAATATTATATAAACAACTATACAAAGATTTATAAATAAATTCTATATAAAACCACTATGGATAAAAGACCTTTTAGAAGTTTATTGGGAAAACAAGTGGTAACTAAAGAAGGAAAGAAGTTAGGTATTGCAAAAGACTTAACTTTTGAAACAAAAACAGGTGAATTAATTCACTTAGTTTTAAAAGATCTAACACCATACACAGCAAATCTTTCATTAGAAAGAACAAAGGATAGAGAGGCCTTAATTCCTTTCAATTCCGTTATAGCTGTAGGTGATTTTATAGTTGTTTCAGAAGAGGACTTAGTTTAAATATTCTCAAAATGGCAAAAGAAATAAAATTAGCAGGATTTAGGTATTCTAAGATACTTGTAGAAAGAAATGAAGAATTAAAGGGAGAATTAAAAATAACTCCAAATATTAATATCAAATCTGTAGAAGAATTCAAATCCGATAAATCAAAACAAGACCTTCTACAAGTAGAATTTAAATTTAGTATAGATTATTCCTCGTTAGGAAAAATTGAATTAGATGGTAAAATGTTTTTATCTTTGGATTCCAAAACACTTAAAGAAGCAATTGAGGGTTATAAAAATAAAAAGCTAGACAGTGATATTAATTTAATTATATTAAATGTTATAATGCAAAAAGCATCATTAAAGGCATTAGAATTAGAAGAAGAAATGAATTTACCCCCACATGTTCAATTACCAAGACTTCAATTAGGTAAAAAAGAATAAATTCTAATAAGTACTTTTATATATTTATTTTGATCTAATTTTTATGCCCAGATGGCACAATGGTACTGCGCCGGTCTCGAAAACCGGTTTCCGTAAGGATATCCCAGTTCGATTCTGGGTCTGGGCGTATTATATCTGATTAAAACTATATGTTTTTCCATTTTCAGCGATTAGTATTATCTTCATCCCTTTTTCATATATTTCTAAATTATTAATTATATCACTTCCTTCAATTAATGGAAAAAAGCTGGGTATAAAAACAACATTTTTATTATATTCTTTAGAATAACCATATAAAAAGCACTTATATTTTTCTTCTTTTATGCTTCTTTTATCTCTCAATATATATGCCGGATGAAAATGTCCTAATATAATATAATCAATATCTTTATTTTTTATAAGTTCATACGATTTCTTTACGCTTGATTGATCACCATGTATAAATAAGATATTATTAAAGACATAATTATCTAAAACCTTTATATTTTCGTATTTATTAGTAATAGGAATTAATATTTTATCATGATTACCGGTAGTAATTACAATTTTACCATTTTTATTTAAAAAATCGTTAAAAAGCTCAATAATAGATCTAAAATCATCTCTCTCTTGTTTTAATATTTTGCCAAAATAATGTTTAACGTCTCCAAGAAAAATAATTTGATTTAATTTTCCAGTTTTATTTAAAATTCTCTTTAAAATTTCAATAGTTATATTTAATTGATTTCTTGGTACGACCGTACCTAGCTGCATCAACCCATCCTCATATCCAAGGTGTAAATCACCAATTATTAATATTTTATCTCTCTTAAGAAATAAACACCGATCAATTACCTCAAAATCATATATTCTCATTTTTCCAGCTCCTCCCAAACACGCTTAATAAACGCATTTTTATCTTCAATTTTAATAACGTCAGTATGACCCTGTAAAATAAGATTAATAGCAAAAGGACTCATAATTTTTGTGTTTTTTATTTCTATTTTTATTTCGTGATTATTTATCTTTCTTAAAATTTCAGCCGCATTATTAATATCCATCAGATCCTCCAAAACCTCTCTTCTTGCCTCTTTTAAAATAGGAAAATCTTTCGTACTTTTATTTACAGCCGCCAATAAAAAATGACTAGACATCTGCTGTTTTCCGGCAGACTTAGTATAACCCCTATAATTTCTTAATATCATTAAACTTCTTGCCGCACAATGTCGAAATCGTCTCTTTAAAACCTCTGTCTTCTCAATCGCTTCATCTAAAACCTTTCTGATATTATTTTCATTTAATAGTTTTAACCCCTTTAAAATTTTATCAGTTTCTATTTCCTTGCCGGCTATAAAAAATCCATTATCACTTATTCCAACCTCTACATCTCTTTTTCTAGCGGAGGCCACACTAAATGCACAAGCACGAGAAAGCGCATCATTAACTCGTCTACCAAACAGACTATGAAAGATAATATATTTTTTTCCATCAGAATTAAATTCTTCAACCAATATTTTTTTATCTGTGGGTATTAGTGATGTTTTATATTGTTTTTGAAAATAATTATATATAGTTTTGGCAGTTTTTTCGTCACAATACACATATTCGGCAATAAACCCTTTGATTTCATCTGGAGATTTTTTAGCCCTAAACTCTTCATTTAAAAGACGCCTAAATTTACCAATAGAGCATGCGGTTGTAAAGCTCAGTGGAAGCATTTCTGAAAACCAAGAAGGAATGGTCGGATTTCTGTCAGATGGAACAACATAGACTTTCATTCCTTTATTATATAAAAATTGATATTTTTTTCCACCAAGCACAAAAACATCTCCTTTTTTTAGCTTTTCAAGAAATATTTCGTCTATTTTTCCAATTTCTCCGCCGGCCCCATCAACAACACTCGCAAAACTCTCATCCGGAATAGTCCCAATATTAGTCATATATATCATTCTAGCCAACTTACCTCTTTTTCCCACCTGTCCAGTGGTTGGATCATACCAGATTTTTGAATATAAATTTCTCACATTTAAATCATATTCTCCAGCAAGATATGAAATTACCGAAAAAAAATCATTTTTGGTTAGATTTCTATAACAATAACTCTGTTTTATTAGATTAAACATTTCATTTACATGCCATGTTTTATATATAGACATCCCAAAAATCTGCTGAGCAAGTACGTCCAGACAATTTTCAGGTATATGAACTTCATCTATAATCTTTTCTTTTGAATTTTTCTGAATAATAGCACATTCCACAAGGTCATCAAAATCATAAACTATAAATTTTCCACGCGCGGTTTCGTGTAATTGATGCCCAGCACGACCAATTCTTTGCATTGCACGTGAAACAGCCTTGGGACTACCCAATAAAATCACTAAATCTATATAACCGATATCGATTCCAAGCTCTAAAGAGGTAGAACATACGACAACTTTCAATTTCCCATCTCTTAGGCTTTGTTCAATCTCCTGTCTATGCTCTTTTGAAAGGGAAGAATGATGTGTACCAATATTTTCAAAGTAATTTTTCGGAAATTTTTCCTTTAAATTATTAACAACTCGCTCGGTAGCGGCCCTTGTATTAGTAAAAATCAGGGTAGTTTTGTTTTTTTGGATTAGTTCATCCATCATTTCATATAGTTTAGTATTAAGTTCTATGGAGTTTGTCTTTAAAAAGTCCTCAACTGGCGATAAAATTTGTAAATCTAACTTTTTTGTCATCTCAACATTCGCAATTAAACACTCTTTTCCTTGTCCAACTAAGTAATTTGCTATTTTTTCAAGCGGCGAAACGGTTGCAGATAGTCCAATCCTCACAATTGGCATAGCAGAAAGTGCCTGAATTCGTTCCAGGGTTAAACTAAGATGAGTTCCTCTCTTATTTTCAGCCAAAGAATGTATTTCATCCACAATCATAAACTCCAATCTAAAGAATTTTTCAACAAATTTAGGAGAATTTATCATAATTGCAAGACTTTCGGGTGTTGTAATTAAAATATGTGGTGATTTTTTAGCCATTTTTGCCTTTTCGCTAGCGGTCGTGTCTCCAGTTCTTAACCCAACACGTATTTTTTGCATTTCTATGTTCTTTTTTTTAGCTAATTCCTCAATTTGTCTCAGTGGCTCAATTAAATTTACAAAAATATCACTACTTAGAGCCTTAAGTGGCGAGCAATAGACTGCATAAATTCTATCTTCAAGCTCATCTTTTCTACTTAGACCAACTAAATAGTTTAAAATAGATAAAAAGGCAGTCAGTGTCTTGGTTCCACCAGTCGGAGCCGATATTAAGATGCTTTTTCTTTCAAAAACGGGAAGAACACCATATTTTTGAGTCAGGGAAAAGCTGGGAAATCGAGAAAAGAACCACTCTCTTACTAAAGGATCTAAGCTTTCAGCTAACTCATTATCCTTTCGTGCAGTAATATAACTAAATTTATTTTCCATGTAAATCTCCTAATTTTATAAAAATTCTAGAATAAATAATATAAACAAGGATTCTTTTTATATCTTTCTATTTTTTACCAAAACATATTTAAACACAAAATCGAATAAATGAGTATGCCAAGAATTTCTAATGAAAAAAAAGAGAAAATCCAAGAACAACTGCTATTCTTCTTGTTTAGTATATTTCCAAAGCAGGTTTTTACATCTGACATTGCTAAGGAGTTAGCGAGAGATGAGGAATTTATTAAAATTCTTTTACATGAATTAGAAAAGAAAGACTTGGTAGTTAAAGTCGATAAAAATCCAAACGGAATAAAATATGAAAGACGGTCTAGATGGAGAATATCTAATGGGGCATATGAAATATATACTCAACATCAACAAAAAAAACAAGATGTTCAGCAGAAAATTGAACAAGTGCTATAATTTGTGATATATTGCAAACTATACTTTTCAGAACAAATAATATTAAAAAGAGGGCGAGTGTTTCATATAAATGGATCCAATAAAAGAGGCTTTTCAAAAAATTAAGGATGAAATGAGTTTTCTCAGAAATGAAATATTAAATCTTTCCCTAGAAATTAATAAAATAAAAAATAGTATTAATCCAACAGTTCCCACACAAAACCTGGCAAGTCTAAACCAATCAACAGACATACCAACACATATTCCAACAGTTCCACAGGAAATAAGGGGGTTCCAGCATGAGTTAAGTGAGGTTTCCACAGGAAATAAGGGGGTTCCAACAGACACATTAACACACCAACACACAATCCAACAGACAGACATTTTAGACAGATTTGAGTCAAAAGTAGGGCAAAGTCTAAATATAGAGAACATCCAAGATGCTCTTAATAGCCTCGATAATCTTAAAAAAGAGATACGCCTTAAGTTTAAGAGACTAACCCCTCAAGAAATGCAGGTTTTTAGTACAATTTATTCCTTGGAAATAAAGGGGGTAGAGGAGATAACATATAAAACGATCGCCTCGAATTTAAACCTAAGCGAATCCTCAATTAGAGACTATATAATCAAACTTTCTACAAAAGGAATACCAATAGTTAAGCAGCGTCTAAATAATAAGCAAATCGTTCTTAAAATCTCTCCAAATCTTCAAAAAATTGCGTCCCTATCAACAATTATAAAGCTTAGAGAACTTTAAATTAACAAAGGATTTTCGGCTAAACGAACAACTTATTATAAATATGTTATCCGACCTCGAATCTCTCATTATTCGAGTTTGTCGTCGATGTTCTTTTTTAAGACACCATTTTCACTCTTTTAAAAACCATGTGGAACTCACTTTTCCGCTTTAAATTGGATTTTTATACTGAAAAATTTAAACTCACTTTTTTATCGTTTCCCTAAAACGATATTTAGCCTCACTTTTTCAGTTAATATGACCCAATTTTTAGGTTTTCTTTTGCGACTTAACTCTCACTTTTGCATTTTTGAGTATAATTTGCTTCATTTCTTCAGGTATATACACTCTTTTCTTCCCATTTGCTTCTCTAAACTCTTCTATTAGGCCCACACCCTTCTGTTTTATAGCGTTTATTTGCCCCCTAACGGTACTTTTATCTTTTCCTAATACCACAGAGAGATCTTCATAACTTAATTTATCCTCAGAATTAACTAGGGCCCAAACTATAGCTCTTTCCATAAGTGTTAAATTGTCTAAAATATTTGATTGAACAGCTGTTTGAACATGCTCCTGAACGGTCGAGATACCATGTTGTTTTATAGCGGGCAGCTGTTGTTGTTTAGAAATCTTAGACCCAAACAAAGAAACAAAGTCTTTGACATCATCAATTTCGTTTTGTAAAACAAAAATTTGTTTCTTCATTTCACTTATCTCATCACTATACTCTTTATGGTTAGCGTCGAAATGTGTTATCCACTGACCAACCTTGTTAAAATCGTCCTTTACGGCATCAAAAGATTTCTTTATTTCTTCTTGTAGCCTACTCGTATCATCTCTTTTTTTAAACCAACCAAACATCTTATTATTGTTTAAACAGCGTGCTTTATAAATCTTTCTATATTTTCAATAAAAATCCTAAAAATAAGGCTAATTTCGCATATATTTTTAACATGTTTAATTTAAAAACAATACATATATAGTCGAGTATTAATAAAAAAGTAGTTATAATCTAAACATCTGGCAAACATTAGTTAAACAGCCATGTGAAATTTAAACACACGGCTAAAATTGGCAAAAAAACATCATTTTTAGTTGTTTTTTATAAACAACTGTTGAAGCCCGTTTGTTTTTTTTGTAAACAGGACGTGTTTATGTGTTTAAACAGATAGTTTATGAGGCTTGCTCGCGGCAAGCCGAACCTATTTTTATAGACGATAAACAGCTCAAACAGACACATAAACACGCAATCCAACACACCAACACGTTATTTTGGAGAAAAAATCATTTTTAGCCCAAAACGTTTATAAACATCGGTTGCTTCAAATAAACATGAGGTGGAAAACGAGGGTTTTGGTTCCGATTTTTGTAGCAATAATATATCTTATTACATCTTTTTTTATTAAAATTGTACCATGTCAAATATCCCCAAACGTACCAAATCCAATATATTCGTGGGGCATGTGTAGCTTAAATCCGGACATAGTATCCCCATTCGGAGTCCAAAGTATTTATTGGGGCGTTTCGTCGCAGCTTGCAGACACATATATAATATCACTGTCCATAGTCTTTATATTGGTTTTTGGGATAGTCACAATATTTTCAAGAACAAAACATATTAAAACTAAAAAGGAGGAAAAACAATAATGGCAAAACCAGCACAAGTAAGCCAAGAAAAAAAGAGGTTTAGTATCTCAGCATTCGTTGCTTGGATAGTGGGAATTCTTGTATCTTTGGCTGTTGGCTCTGGGATGATTGATGGAATTCTTTCGATTCCACTGATCCCTGACGTCATAACTGCAATTGCGGGTTGGATAGTTGTAATAGGTGCAATTATTTCAATTATAGCTGCAATTTTCAACAGATAAATAAACAAAATTTATTTTTTATTTTTTTATTTAAGCTAAACGATATTAACATAATATATTTCACTAAGATCACCTTAGTGCATAAAACCGCCGTAATAAAAAATTTGGTAAGCACTAAATATTAACAATTAAACATAGAAATATTTAATAAGTGCGTATTATTTTATAAATAAGCAATAAAATACAATGGAAACACAACCAC